>Ga0207952_1000254_pt1 | contig 51629 bp, 38 predicted proteins | sample SubbioR12Aug_8Ca_FD_184831 | JGI IMG/M metagenome (GOLD analysis project Ga0207952, IMG submission 184831) | Serpentinite rock and fluid subsurface biosphere microbial communities from McLaughlin Reserve, California, USA - CR12Aug_8Ca (SPAdes) | ecosystem: Environmental > Terrestrial > Deep...
ATTGTCCTCGCTGAATATGAAATATGCATTGCTTGACGAGGAAGATTTTCTCCCACAAACGCGGTACCGTACGCCTAATAGAGTAAAATGTAATTTGGAATAATGGAATGAAACGAGTCGTCTGCACCGTTGATGCGAGAACGTAATGGAACGCTTAAAAAAAATGGAGGACACTTTAGAAGTGTCCTCCATTTAATTAAAAAATCCCACGCATCATCACGGTGCGTGGGATTTTGTGTTTTGGACTTTGGTTCAGTTTTTTTTGCCAAGGGGAGTCTATAATCTATTTAAGGTGGTTCTAAAAACTCGATGCAAAACCTTCAAGGTTTATTAAAGTTTTCGCAACGGAATGTTCATCAACAATTAAACCTTGAAGGTTTTTAGAGTCACTCTCTTCAATCCTCCTCACTATACTCCGGCACACTTCCACGATTATGCTGATACGCAGGCGAATCTAAGTTTTGAAATCGGTGCAGATATTCTTCTTTCGTAATACTGTTTTGCCAGTATCCGAACAGCATCGCCGCGCCGGTAATTGCCACAAATACTCCCACAACAAGCGAACCATACACCCAATTCGGAATCTGCTTTTCGGTAAAATGCGTCCGCACATCGAGCGTGTTTTTTACGGGACAGACCTGCACGCACTCCAAACAACTCATACACTCATCGCTCCACACGGTTTTTGCCGTATGAACTTTGATGTTCGATGGACACGCTTTGGTGCAGAGTTCACAATCAATACACGACGCTGTATTTCGCTGAACTTTGAACGGGCTTAACCAACTCAACGCGCCAAGCAACGCTCCGTACGGACAAAGATAGCGGCACCAAAAATTTTTTATTACAACGGAAAAGGCAACGAGACCAACAATCGTCCACAACGCAAACGATGAAACCTCCGCGAAGAACAAATACATTTTGATGTCGGCGACTTTATTGTACGGGCTGAAAATAAATTTCTTCAACGCATCAACATCCATTGTTGCAATCGAGTACGCGAAAAAGAACAGGAGCAGATATTTCAGCGAGCGCAACGGATAATCGAGCCACTTTGTAACCGAAAGATTTTTCCCGAATAATTTCTCGCCGACTTTCCACAACGATTCGCTGATTGTTCCGACGGGACAGAGCCAACTGCAAAACGCTTTCTTCAAAAAAATGCTGACGGCAACAATGGCAAGAAAAATAAATAATCCCGAGGGGTGAACGGTGTTGATAATTCCCGTGTGTATCCAGTAGAAAAAACTGATTAACGCGCTGATGGGAAGAAATCCTTCTGCTCCCGGCGGACGAGGAAAAAATGTTTTCTCGCCGTTGGAAGCTCCCCACTGCATAAAGAAATAAAATTCTATTCCTATCCAGACACAAAGAAGAAGAAAGGAAAATTGAACAGAGGAACGAACAAATTGAGAATCTTCCTTCAGGCGAAGAAGTAATTTCTTCCAACCATTTTTTTCGTTCAGGAAATTGATTTTGTTTTTCCTCATTTCGCGCGGAAGTTTTTTTATCCTCGGGCGCGGGGAAATCGGCTGTTGCACTGCGTCAACGTATTGTTCACGATAGACGATACTCATTGGATTTTTTTCTGATTGCATAATGTTCTGCACGTTTTCTATTCAAAAAGAGTGCCAGATATTTTTCGTGCAGAATCGGATAAAAAAGTATAATTTCAATTCAGGAATGAAAAAAAACTCGTCTTGCTATTTCAGTCTTGATAATAAAGGGCATCTCTAAAAACTCTCTACGAGTCATAGACAAAAATGAATTTAAACGCTCCCGAATGGATGCCTAGGGCAAAAGGACACAAAGGTCGCAAAGTATTGAATGTATTGTTCTTGGTGTTCTTTGTGAAAATACTTTGTGCTCTCTGTGTTTAAAAAATATAGTTTTTATTACGCAGGAATCCTACGGGAAAGATGTCCTAAAATCAAAATCTTTTTTGTCCAACTTTGTATAATTCGTAAATTGTTCCCGCTTTTAATGCGAATACCAATGCCTCATTGTTTGAAAATTTCGTTCCGTTATCAAATTTTATTCTTCTTTCTCTTTCTCCTCTTTCCGTTTTGTAAAAAGATAAACGCGCAAACCTACTGGACTCCGCTACCAAAACCGACAACGAACGACCTGAATAAAATTCAATTCTTCGATAGTTTGAGCGGATGGGTTGCGGGCGATGGAGGTGTTATCCTGAAAACAACAAACGGAGGAACGTCGTGGAACTTGCTTCCAACAAATCTTTCAACCGATATTGTGGATATTTTTTTCCTCGACAAACAACGGGGATGGGCGCTTTCTCATTATTTCACGGATAGCAACAACAACGTTGGAACAATGTTGTTGAGTACAACGAACGGCGGCAATGGTTGGCAGCAGCAGCAATTCGATAGTGTTTTGTTTAATGCAATTTACTTTCTTGATGCGATGAAAGGATGGATGGGGGGAACGCTCGGCATTATTCTCCAAACGAGTGATGGCGGCGTTGAGTGGCAACAAACCGAATTTACCAATCCGTCAATCCTCCCGATTCAAAACATCAAATTTTTTACCCCATCGTACGGTTTTGCCGTCGGGGGATTCTACGACATCGCAGGAATTGTGTGGCGAACAACGGATGGAGGAAGAAGATGGTCATCGTTGGCGGTAAGCCCTGAACCATTGTTTGATATACATTTTTATGATTCGTTGAACATTATCTGTGTCGGAGGCGATCTCGATTTTGGCGCCGGAATGGTGCGTACTTCCACCGGCGGCGAACAATGGGAATACTTACCAATGAATGTCATTGGTCAGGGACACTCTGTTGGGTTCCGCTCATCATCGGAAGGATGGATGGCGTTGGGGTATGCGGGAACGATGCTCAACACGTTCGATTCGGGAAGAACGTGGAATGAAATTTTCACCCCCGATACAACTCCCGTGTACGACGTACAATTTACCGATGAGAGAAATGGATTTATAGTGGGAAAGAACGGAACGATTTTGAAATACAACAATCCCACGAATCACGTTGAGCATAGTAATCCGGAAAATTTATCCGTCAATGTAGAATCTAACCCGAACCCGTTTAACTCGGTAACAACATTTACCTTTTCCGTTCCCGCCGCCACGGTTGTTTTCCTCAAAGTATGGGACGTTTTAGGAAGAGAGATTGCAACATTGATTGATAAAAAATTCCTGAATGAAGGGAAGCACACGGTTGAGTTTGATGCATCATTGTATCCTGCAGGAATCTATTTCGCCCGTCTCGAAATTAACAATGTAACAAAACATCATAAGTTGTTTCTCTTGAAATAATTTTCTCAAAACACCCCTCGAAATAGTACGAGGATGTAAAAAACACAAATCCATTAAGAATTTGAAATAATTGTTTGTGTTTAACGTTTTCTTTTGTATTTTCACCATCGAAAATAAGAACTACTTCACTCCTTATTTCACGTATTCACTCATTTAATCACATTCATCGAAGGAAATATCTCTATGAAAAAGAATCTTATACTTTTTATCGCTCTGACTGTATTAACACCATTATTTACATCAGCGCAAACTGTTTTACCCAGCACCGGCGTTTTTGGAAACAGACAAAATTTTCTGAGCGCCTCAGTCGTTAATAATTATTCTACCACAAATGCAGGCGCAATTACTTTTTTATCAGGTAACTTTGATAGCGAACCTGATATTGAATTAGTTGATGCGCGTATTTCTACTCTTGCCGTTCACAAAAAAAATACCAGCGGAATGTACGAGATAACTACAACGCTTGATATTTCTTCCTGGGGAGATAATGCGAATTTTCGCTCCATAGCAGCAGGGGATTTTAACCGCGATACCCATCTTGATATAGCAGGGATTGTTTCGGGAACCGTGCATATTCTCTTCAATGACCCTGCGAATGGTTTTTCTACCGACATTCCTCTTCCGCTCACAAACAGTTCAGGAATTGCAGAAGTCCGTGCTGGTGATGTTGACGCTACAAATGGCTTTGACCTCATCGTTGCCGATTTAAAATATATTACCCTCCTCAGAAACACCGGAACAGGAAATTTTACAGAGGAACTTCTCCACACATATCAATTCGATATTTCCAATAGAACTCTCACCATTGGCGACGTTGATGGCGATGGCGACCTTGATATTATCTGCAATGGACAAAATTACCATGAAATATTAATCTTGCGGAATAATGGAAGTGGGATATTTCTTGAATCAGACCGTTTGACTTTGACTCTTCCTTATGATGCAAACTTCATCGGCGTTGCAGATATTGGAGATGTAAACGGAGACGAGAAACCCGATATTTTATTCACTAATGGTTTTAACAAAAAAGGAAAAAGCGGAAAAGATATGATGTTGAATGACGCAAGCGGCGTTTTTGAAACACCTACATTCATATCTATACCGGGTTTTGGAAATGATAATGGAAGAATCGTTGATGTTAATGGCGACGGCTTCCGTGATATTGTTACTATGGAAAGAAGTCTTATCCTGTATATAAAAAATAATGGTTTGAATATGTTAACCGAAGAGAATAAATTCACACTCATGAACGGTATCGGCGGAACATCTCATTTGGCTATCGGAGATTTAGATAGCGATGGAGACCCGGACATTGCTTCCTCGGTTGCGCCGTTTGGCATATACACATTCGAGCAATTGAACATTCTTCCGCAGATTACCACTGCCACAAAAACGGTCGGACAAACCGGCGACTACCCGAATTTAATGACGGCATTAAGCGAAGTGAACGCAACAAATCGTACTTCCGAATTGACACTGCTTCTTACTGATGCCACATACACAGAAAGTAATTTCAACCTCGTTCCATATTATCCTAACCAACCAAAGATTACGATACTCGGACAATCATCAACCGGAACCAAACCACAGATTACCATAAATGAAATCGGAATGTTTGTACGTAATTGCGATGATGTTGAACTCAACAACTTCGCAGTTTCACACAGTGGACCAAGCGAAGGGATGACCGCAATAGGAAATGGAAACGGAACTCTACTCATTGACAATGTTGACGTAGAAGTTTCAGACTACTCCGTTGGCATTGATGTGTACGGATGGAGCGATGTTACGATTACTAATTGTAACATTCATTTACTTATCGGAGGAATTGGAATAAATGTCTATTCCGATTTTGGAGAATTACACATTGACGGAAATACTATTACAACTGACGATGCCGCAGATTATGCAATTGGAGGAGGAGCGTACGAGTTCACCGATGTTACGATTTCCGGAAACACAATTTCCGGTCCATTTAATCAAGGTATTTATATGGAGGGATTTTATGTAACACCGCCGGATGGAAAAACAAGTATGGTTCGAAATCCAAAACCTCACTCACCCACGTATGACGAGTGGAAAAAAAATGTAACGAAAAGAAACAGTATCACTCATCAGAAAAAAACTCCAACGTATAAATATGCTGAACAGAGAGAAAAACTATTGAAGAGATTTCAGGTAATCCGTGAAGAGAGAAAAATACAACGAAACAATATTTCTCCCATTTCACGAAAAGGATTCACTTATCCACTCGTTACTATTTCCGATAACGTAATTACATTTTCAAATGATTATGATAGTGAAAGCGGAATTGGATTTAGTGAGGTTATAAATGCAAATCTCTCCATAGAAAGAAACTCGATTCTGAGAACAGGGCAGGAAGCATATACTTTCGGAGCCATCGTCATTGAAGCTGTAGTTATGGATAATTATATTGGCGATGAGTTGCTCGAAGTGAATATCAACGACAACATTATTAATTGCAATGCTTACGAAGGTATTCATCTCGGGTTAATGGATGCACCGGAGTTACAATTCTCTATGAATGAAAATAATATTCACTATTGGGATTTGGGAATTGGGATAGATAATTATAGTGTAGCCAACAACCATACAGCATCGTCTGGAGAATTTGACAGGAACACGATTGAAAATTATCCTGATGGAGGCGGACAGGCAATGTACGCTTTCAATAATAAAATGTCGTTCTCATTCACCAACAATACTATCAATGGCGGTGGGAACGGCGTTTCACTCGGTGTGGGCAACAACACATTGGATTTTGATATTTCCAACAATCATTTTGATAATACAATGTCAACAGGACTTGAATTTTACGTTAATAACTCGAGCGGAAATATTGAAGAAAATACATTTACTGGAAATGGCGAGAATGGGCTGATGTTGTATTTTAGCGAAGGGGGCTCCGTCCTTGTTCAGTATAATTCTTTCACAAACAATACCGGAGATGCAATTGTATTCGATGGTGCTTGTAAATTCGGAGGCTGCCCTCCCCCGCTTGCAAACGTATTGTTACGCAATAATACTTTTGATGTAAACGGTGGATACAATGTGAGAAACAATTTAACAACAGACATTGACGCGCAGTATAATTGGTGGGGTGTGGAAATGACGAACGAAATAAACGCCGGCGGTAATCCGAAAAACCTCGTCCAAATTTATGATAACTATGATGATGATGCGAACGGCGTGGTCAACTATGCAAATTGGCTTACGGGCACTATTGGAACAACAACCCTTGGTTCAATCAGCGGGAAAGTTACTTACGATGATGGTGATTGTGTTCCCGAAGATGGCGAAGACGGGCTCGAAGGTTGGATTGTAAAATTAGAACCGGGAGAAATTTACCGGTCAACGCGAAGTGATGGCAGTTACTCTTTTGGCTTGCTTTCAGCGGGAACGTACACCATCAGCGTAATTCCAAAAAACCATTGGGAACAGGTTTGTCCTGCTCCAACAACAACACGTACTGCTGAAATCGCAGAAGGACAAAATTCCACCGGAAACGATTTCGGATTTTATGTTGACCCGAGCATCTATGATTTATCGGTGTTGGTAACTAACATAGTCCCGTCACGTCCCGGATTTAAAGTACCGTATGAAATCGTTGTCAAAAATGTTGGTACCGCTACGACCGATGGGTCTGTTACACTCACGTATCCACCTGAAGCAAATTATCTTGCAGGTTTCAATAATCCAGCGGAAGACAACTATAACCCAACACTCAAAAAAGCAACGTGGAATTTTTATGGACTTGAACCCGAAGCGGAATATCGCATCTCTACAACGATGAGATTTTTCCAGCCCGATACCGTAGTTAATGGCGACGAAGTTTCTGTCTGCGCCGATGTAACCGTTACCGGCAATACCGATGTGAACACCGACAACAATAATTACTGCGACACACGATTGATGGTTGGTTCATACGACCCGAACGATAAAACCGTGTTACCAATCGGTGAAGGTGAACTCGGCGTTATTAAAGGAACGGAATTGATGACGTATCGTATCCGCTTCCAAAACACCGGTACATTTTTGGCAGAAAACATAGTAGTCCGCGATACGATGGATAATAATCTCGACTTATCGAAATTGCAGGTTTTTGGAACGAGTCATCCCTATACGTTGCAAATCAACAACCGTGTCGTTACGTGGACGTTTCAAAATATCAATCTCCCCGATAGCACGAGCGATGAGCCGAATAGTCACGGCTTCATCTTATTCACCATCCGCACAAAACCGAATTTGATTATCGGTACGGAAGTGAAAAACGACGCAAGTATTTATTTTGATTTTAACTTACCGATTTACACGAACAAAGTTCGCAATACCGTTGGCTTTGATTCTGTGGAGTTCCGCACGTTTAAAGCAGATACAGCGCTTTCTAAAAAAGTTGTGAAGTTGGCGTACAAAAACGGTGTGTTAAAACAAAAACCGAATACCGTAACGGCAGTGGAAGAAGTTTTCCGCCGCCTTGGAAAATCCGGAGCAACATTCCTCGGCGTGCGACAAATAAATCCGGATTCTGCGAAGAGATATAGTTGGGTTGGCTTTTCAAAAGGGACTGAAATCGGAAAACTTTATACGGCAAAGCACGACACCAACAGAAATTTCCCGCTTGACTCAGTTCGCGATTTGACAACGGGTAAAGGGAAAAAAGCATTGAATAAATTGCTCAAACCGGCTGTGAAGAAATTCAATAATTATTTCTGGGAACAGGCGATTGCTTTCAAACTCAATCTGATTGCGAGCGACACCGGCGTTACTCCGAGGGGATTAAAGAATCTGCAATTAACGTCCGATGTAACCATCGCAGGGCGTTCGTTGAAAGATAAGTCGCTCGCTTATATTTCCAACTACGTTGATACCCTCGCAACATACTGGAAATCGAATGGAATTACCGAAGCGAGCGATTATACCGAGTTGAAAAATATTGCAAACATTCTGAAAACTATTAACGAAGCGTTTTTTGCTCCGCTGGATGATGCAAATACGCTTGTAGATTCGCTTGCCGTTGTGAAAGGAACTTTCGATACAAAATTTAAAAAGAATCCTTATGCAGTTTCGCTCCTGGGGGTGAAGACGGCAACCGACGCGGGGATTCTCCGGTATGTTCCGAACCTAAAATCTGAACAAGTAAATTACGATAATACTGATGTGGAAACGCCCAACGCATTTGCGCTTCATCAAAATTATCCGAATCCATTCAATCCAACGACAACGCTCTCATTTGTGATTCGTCACTCGTCATTTGTTACGTTGAAAATATATAACATCCTCGGACAGGAAATTACCACGTTGATTAACGATGGATTGCTGGAAGAGGGAAAACATCTGATTCAATGGGATGCAAGCCGGGTATCGAGCGGCGTGTATTTCTATCGGCTGACGGCGCAAGGAGTTGAAGAAGATGGCAACTTCACATCCTTGAAGAAAATGGTCGTTGTAAAATAACTATTTTGCAAGATGAACACACGGTTCAAAGTTCAGGAACCGTGTGTTCATTTTTGTTCTTCTCGTTTTTTATAAGTTGCATTTGAACCGAATTACTCATCGGTTAATAGATATATTCACCTAAGTTTTATTCCAATATTTTTCACTTTTTCTTTTCAGTTTTTATCATCAATTATTACATTTCACCAAGAGGACTTCTATGAAAAACATAACTACTATTTTCTTTTTCGTTTTAACTTTTTTCTTTTTTTCTTCGGTACAAATTTTTGCAGCAGGAACTGCGCGCTGGACGGGTAGAACAAGCACAGCGTGGGAAACTGCAAGCAATTGGTCAACCGTAACCGGCACGCCAAGTTTTCCTCCCAGTTCCAACGACGCTGTTATTATCGGTGATACTATTTTTACTGCGCAGCCCGTCGTTAATAGTAACACAACCATCTCGTCGCTCGCATTCGATTCGACTACCTCAGCAACACTTACTGTAAGCAACGGGGTTACACTCACCGTAACGAATGCTGTTACAATGAAATCAGCGACTCTTATAAGTACGTCCGCTATCATTACCGGATCTGGAACAATTAGTAGCGCTTCTGTTACTTGCGGAACGGCTGGCGCTTCAAATCTCCCTCTAGCGGACCGAACAACAATTCTTACGACAACGATTAATACGTTTAACGTTACAAATGGAGTAACTGTTACTTCTTATAAAAACGGCGGGAGTACTAACCTCGCGACCTTTCAACTGAGCACCGGTACTATGACTGTCGGCACTACGATTACAATGTCAGCGAGCGGCGGAGCAAATGGCGCAATCGGCACCTTCACGTTAGCCTCAGGAGCAGCGAGCGGAACTCTTACGCTCACCGGCTCAGCCCCTTTTAGCGGAGGAGGAACCTTTAACGCCAATGGTAACGACGCAACAGTAATTTATGCTGGCACAAATCAAACCGTGAGAACAACAACGTATGGAAATTTATCTATCCAAGGAACGGGCACAACAACAATAGGTGGAGCGATAACTGTCAACAAAGCGCTCTCGGTTGTCAGCGGCGGAGTTTTAGCAGACAATGGAAATACTATTACGGGTAGCGGGACAGGCACGTTTACCATGGGTTCCGGAGGAACGTTCATCATCGGGACGGCAACAGTTGCTACAAGTTTTCCTTCCGCATATATCAACGCAAACATTTTCTTAAGCAATAGTACCGTTATTTATAATTCGAACCTTGCACAAACAATCTCCGGTGTACCCACATACGCGAACCTTCAACTTTCCGCAACTGCATCCGTAACAAAAACACTTGGCGCTGCAACAACGATAACCGGCAACTTGACTATTGATGCAAACAATACGTTAAGTGTTTCCGGCAGTAATTTTGCAATTACGCTTGGAGGTAATTTTATCAACAACGGAACGTTCAGCAGTGGAACCGGAACGGTAAATTGTAATGGAACTTCTGCACAAGCTATCGCCGGTGTAACATACAGCACCTTGAAAATTAACAATACCGCAGGGGTATCGTTATCCGCAGCAGCAACAGTAAGCACTCTCACAATAGGAGATGTAACGACAAATAGTTTATTTTATGATAATGGTTCTGAAGTAACTTCGACAGGAACGTTGAATCTTTCTTCGGGTACGTTTAAACTTGGAGCGGGAACAGCTACCACATTTCCGGCATTTACTACGCGGAACATTTCCACCGGAACGACTGTAGAATTTGCCGCAACTGTTGCACAAACAGTTTCCTCAACTCCTTCATACAGAAATCTTACTTTCTCCGGTGCGGGAACGAAAACCCCTGCAAGCGGAACGCTTTCTATTGCAGAAAATTGGAGCGTTGGAAGTGCGACAGCATTGAACACGAACAACACTGCAGTATCGGTAACCGGTAACGTAAGCGGTGCAGGGCAAATTACTGTCGGGACAAGCAACATCATTGTTTCGGGAAATTGGACGAACACGGGGGGAACAACGGGAGGTACGGGAGAGGTGCAAATTAATGGCGCCTCGCCAACTATTGGTGCTGCAACTTTCAATAACCTTACTTTAAACAATTCCACGGGTGCAACTGCAACTGGTTCAATCACTGTCAATGGAACATTCACCTTAACGAACGGTACGTTTTCCATCGGCACGAATACGTTAACGTTGAATAGCACAGTCTCTGCGACAAGCGGTTTTTTGACGAGCACTTCTACGGGAACAGTGAATTACAACCAATCTTCAAACGGTCAAAGTGTTATGTCTGCGAACTATGGAAATTTGACCTTCAGCAATTTTAACAAAACTCTCGCATCAAGCGGAACAATTGGAATCGAAGGAGCTTTTACAACGGGAAATGCAAGCGGACACACTATTTCGAACAGCACAATTGAGTTTAATGCCCCAAGTGCGCAAACAATCCCGGCTTTCAATTATTATAACTTAACAAGCAGCGATAGCGGGAGCCGCACGCTTGCTTCAACAGGCACCATCGGAGTTGCAGGAACATTTACCCCGGGTACAAACGCTTATACCATCACCGGAAGCACCGTAGATTATAATGGAACCGGTGCGCAAACCCTTGCTGCTTTCAATTACAACAATCTCACAACAAGCGGCGCGCGTTCATCGAATAACATCACACTCTCATCATCCGGGACCATCGGGATTGCCGGGACATTAAGTCTGAGTGCATCCTCCGTTAGTTATGTTGTGAGTGGAAGTACGGTAGCATTTAACGGCGGTTCTCAGTCTATTCCATCATTTACGTTTAATAATCTTACCATTTCCGGCAGCAACAATAAAACAGGAGGAGCGAACTTCACCGTAAATGGTATTCTCTTACTGTCTAATAATATTTCGATGGGGGCAAATATTCTCACCATGGGCGGAAATGCAACCTCGGATGGAACGGGCGATGTAACAGGAATTGTGCGAAGAACAACATTTGTCGCTGATTCTTCATACAGTTTCGGGAATCCCTACACCTCAATTACATTTGCCTCAGGCGGCGTTTACCCCACCCAGATTGATGTGAGTACATCCACCGGTTCAACCCCCGCAGGAAAATCAGATGCAATTCAACGCTATTACGAAATAACACAAACCGGTGGAAGCGGTTTTTCTGCAACACTTCGTTTGCATTATTTGAATTCAGAACTAAACGGCATCCCTGATTCTAATCTTTCAGTATGGAAATTTAGCGGCTCATGGGCTGACCAGGGAAGAACCGGTGCCGTCAATACTACGAACAAATATGCTGAACGGTCAAATCTAACGGCGCTCGGAACAAGTTGGACACTCGCAAATATTGGTCTAACTTCACTCGACCACTTCGATATTTCCTTTGCCGTAACGGAAACAGTCGGTGTAGCATTTGTCGGTGTAAATACTATTACCGCAAAAGATGCCGGTGGTGTTACACTCACAGGATTTGACGCGGCGGGAAATAGCGTTACCATAACATCTTCACCTTCGGATGGAACAATCACAGGACTCGGTTCCGGCAATAATCATATCTTTAATCAAACGGGTGATTTTGTTAACGGTGTTGCAAACGTTACCGGTACAATGATTTTTACCGGAACAAGCGGCAATCATACGTTTACGGCAACTTCGGGTACAGGGAAAACGGGAACGAGTGGCACGGTAACAATTTATACAGGCGCAGCCACAAAACTTGGTTTTACCTCACAACCCGGAAACGGAACGGGTGGAAGAGTGCTTTCGACACAACCGATCGTGAGTGTTCAGGACGCAGGAGGAAATTTAATTTCCTCTGCAACGAACTCCATTACCTTAGCAATTGGCACGAACGCAAACAGCGGAACATTATCCGTTGACGCTAATCCATTAAATGCAACCGGCGGTTCCGCAACTTTTTCAGGAGTAAAAATTGATAAAGCGGGGAATGGATATACGTTGTCGGCAACAGCAGCGGGTTTAACCTCTGCAACAAGTTCTCTTTTTAATATCACCGTCGGTCCTGGCGTAAAACTCGGATTTACCACCCAACCGGGAAATGGAACTGGCGGAAGTAATTTATCCATTCAGCCGGTTGTTGCCGTTCAAGATTCCGGAGGAAACACCGTAACCGGCGCAACGGATGCCGTTACACTTTCCATTGGAACTAATCCATCAAGTGGAACATTGAATGCTGATTCAAACCCGTTAGATGCGGCAAGCGGGTTAGCGGCTTTTTCAGGAGTGAAAATTGATAAAGCAGGCACCGGTTATACTTTGACTGCTTCTGCAAGCGGGTTGGATGCAGCAACGAGCAATTCGTTCAACATCACTGTTGGTCCGGCGATAAAACTTGCCTTTACCACCCAACCGGGAGATGGAACTGGGGGAAGCGACCTCTCGGCTCAACCCGTAGTAACAGTTCAAGATGCGGGGGGAAATACGGTTTCATCTTCATCACACGCAGTTTCGCTTGCTATCGGAACAAATCCTGTTGGCGGGGTTCTTTCCGCATTGACGAACCCTTTGAACGCATCCAATGGAGTTGCCTCATTCTCCAATGTGAAAATTAATAAGGCGGGCGATGGTTATACATTAGTTGCAACCGCTACGCTGCAAGGTTTCGCAACAATTACCAGTAATTCATTTAACATCATCGTCGGTCCGCCGTCTAAACTTTCCTTTACGGTTCAGCCCGGAAATGGAAATGGTGGTAATCTCCTATCCATTCAACCAATCGTAACCGTTCAGGATGCCGGCGGTAATGCTGTTGATACAGCAACAAACGAAATTACTCTAACCATCGGAACAAATCCTTGCGGTGGAACACTTGTCGCCGTAGAAAATCCGCTGAGCGCTTCAAACGGTTTTGCTGTATTTTCCGGACTGAAAATTGATAAAGCATGTGTTGGCTACAGACTTACCGCATCATCCGGTACGTTTACCCCCGCTGTGAGTAATTTATTTAACGTGAATGTTGGACCTGCGGCAAAATTATCCTTTACTACCCAACCGGGCGATGGCGCAGGGGGAAGCAATCTCTCGACTCAGCCCGCTGTTAGCGTTCAAGATCTTGGGGGGAACACGGTTACTTCTTCTTCACATTCTATTACCTTAGCGATTGGAAACAATCCTTCCGGAGGAACTTTGTCTGTGGAATCAAACCCATTGAATGCTTCAAGTGGAGTTGCATCATATTCCGGCGTGCAAATCAACAAAGCGGGTATCGGATACACGCTTACCGCAAGTACAACCGGAGGCGTTACAGGAGCCACAAGTGATTCTTTCGACATAACCTTTGGAACGGCAGCAAAACTTGTTTTTACAACGCAACCGAGTAATGGTATCATTGGGAATAATCTCGCCACGCAGCCGGTAGTAAACATTGAGGATGCTGTTGGAAATATTGTTACCAATGCTTCTAATGCAATTACGCTTGCCCTCGGCGCGAATCCAAGCGGAGCAATTCTCACTGTTGGCAGTAACCCAATCAATGCAGTAAGCGGCGTTGCAACATTTTCCGGAGTAAAACTCGATAAGATTGGCATTGGTTATACCCTTCGCGCATCTGCAGGAGGGTTTCCTGATTCATTCAGTACGACATTTAACATCACCGATTTTGATGGCGTTATCAGCGGTCAAAAGTTCAATGACTACAACTATGACGGTGATAAAGATGGCGACGAACCGGGGCTTCAGAATTGGAGAATCAAACTCTCAGGCGCAAGAACGGAATCTACGTTGACAGATATAAATGGAAATTATTCATTCATCGGTTTACCGCCGGGAAATTATCAGGTCAATGAAGTCAATCAATCCGGATGGCAGCAGACAATGCCAACATCTCCCTCAACATATTCCCTGACAATTACTAATGCGGGAGGAACATTAGGTGGAAACGATTTTGGAAATTATAGATTCGCATCAATTTCAGGTTTAAGTTTTAACGACTTTAATGGAAATGGTTTTCGAGAGCTTGGCGAAGGCGGCTTATCCGGTTGGAAAATCTTTTTGTATAAAACGGATACTCTGACACTCGTTGATTCTATAACTACGACTGAGGAAGGTTACACATTTGCGGGTTTAGTTCCTGGAACGTATTTTGTCAGAAAACAATCACAGGACGATTGGATACCAACTTCTGAAGTTCCTCCTGCAATAGAAATATACAGCGGTTTCAACATTTCAGGTGTAAACTTCGGTAACTACCAATATGGGTATATAAGCGGAACCTTATTTGTTGACATTGATAACAACAGCACCAAAGATGTCGGGGATGTGGCGCTTGAGGGGTGGAAGGTATCATTAAGCGGACCTAAAACCGATTCTGCATTTTCTGATGCGAGCGGAAATTATATGTTTGATACTTTAGAAGCGGGTTCTTATACCGTCCTGGCAGAAGTCCAGGACGGATGGAGACAAAATGTTCCGTCCGCTTCCGGTTCGTATTTCCTCTCTGTTGTTAGCGGCGGCGCCCTTTCCGGAAAAAACTTTGGAATGTTTCAATTGGGAACTGTTTCCGGATTAGTATTTGACGATATCAACGGAAATGCCGTCAAAGAAAACGGTGAGCCGGGAGTTGCAAATTGGAAATTGCTGATATTCGGCGCTAAGAATGATACACTCGTAACAGATTCGTCCGGAGTTTATAGCGTTGACCATTTACAGCCTGGTGGATATATTATCAGTAATGTCCTTCCTTCAAACTGGGTTCAAACAATTCCTGCGAATAATGAGGTATATGTCCACAACATCTCTACGAGCGGCACAAATACCGGAGGAAACACTTTTGCAATTTTCCAAAAAGGAAGTATCAGCGGTTATATTTACAACGATAAAAATGCGGATGCGTTCTTCGATGTAGATTCCGGTGAAGCCAGACAATCAGGGTGGACTGTAAATATTTCAGGTCCAATTTCTTCAACAACGGTAACGAATGATTCAGGATATTATTCATTCACCGGATTACCCAACGGATTGTTCACCGTAACCGAAGTAAATCAATCAGGATGGAGTCAAACTTTCCCCCCGACTCAAGGAGGTGCATATAGTATCGCCATGTCAAGCGGCGGTTCATTTACAAACAAGAACTTCGGAAATTACGGCGGGAGAATAAAATTACGTACGTTCAAATCAACGACGGATTTATCGGCAAAACCGCAAAAAATGAAATACAGTAAAAAAACCGGAGCAATTGTTGGCACGCCGAACCTTGCAACAGCAGTACAAGCCGTTTTTCAAAAACTTGGAAAATTAGGAGCCACATTTCTTGGTGTTCCACAAACCTCAAAAGATTCGGCGAAAAAGTATGGTTGGATTTATTATAAGAAAGCAGTGGAATTAGGAAAACTCTTCACGGGCGCACACTCTGGTCAATCATACCCAATTGATTATGTTCGTATTCCGGGGAAACCTGATAAACTTCTCAGTAAAGCCATTAAAGCAAACAGAAAGAAATTCGATAACCCCTTGTGGGAGCAGGCAGTTCTTTTCAAATTAAATTTACTCGCGAGCAATTATGGTATTACACCAACAGGTTTAGGCAATCTTCAGGTTTTAAGCACACCGATAGTATTAGCCGGTCGCTCTCTGAATGATATGACGCTTGGGGAAATTTCTACTTACTTAGATACCGTAATGACGTATTGGAAAAGTAAGGAAATAACCACCTCTGCGGCATATAATAATTTGGAAAGTTTCCGAACACAAATCCTGAAGCCCCTCAACGAAGGATTTGCGCAAGACTTCAATTCAGCAACGTATGAAATTGATACCAACGGAATTCGAAATCTCAAAAATCCGTACGCTATTAAAATGACAGGATATAAAACCGCGTCTGAAGTAGGCATTGTACGAGAAATTCCGTTAACGAGGATTTCAGAACCCTTGCCGCCTCAACCGCAGCAATTCCCCGACGATTATGCGTTGTTACAAAATTATCCTAACCCGTTCAATCCGATTACAACAATCAGGTTTGAGTTACCGGAAGAGTCGGAGGTATCGTTGACAATTTATGATATGCTCGGTCGGGAAGTTGCTTCAATTTTAATCAACGAAGAATTAGAAGAAGGTTCGCACGACATTGAATTTGATGCCGCAAATATCGCTTCCGGCGTGTATTTCTACCGCATTACCGCAACATCGTTAGAAAAAAGAAATACATTCACGCAAGTGAAAAAAATGGTACTGACGAAGTAGTTCGATATTTCAAGAATAAAAAAACCCGATTTCCTTTTTTTAGAAATCGGGTTTTTTATTTTCATCTTCCCACAACCGCTACTACCTTTTTCGCTTGTTCTACCGGTTTGTTGCGGATGAGTTCTTTGAACAAATATTTTTCCATACAAAGTCCCGCAATCGGCGCAGAGACAGCACCCCCCTTTCCACCATTTTCAATCAATACACAAATAGCAATTTTCGGATTATCAAACGGCGCGAATCCGACAAACCATGCGTGGTCGTTGCCATGCGGGTTTTGTGCTGTTCCGGTTTTCCCCGCAACATCTATACCTTTTATTCGCGCGGTTGATGCTGTTCCTCCTGGCTCCATCACCACTCGCCGCATTCCCTCACGAATAACATCCATCACTTCTTTAGGCAGTCCAACTTTTTTTTTCGTGCCGGTAATTTTCTGAGTCGTTCCTGAAACTCGCTCGCGAATCTCTGCAACGGTGTGGGGTTGATATAACGTTCCGCCATTACCGATTGCAGCTGCAAAGTTCGCCATTTGGAGCGGCGTAACGCCAAGTTCTCCCTGCCCGATTGATAAACTCACCAAATATCCCTGCGTCCATTTCTTTTTGCCATACACTTTATCAAAATATTCTTCGGAGGGAAGCAGTCCGGAATTTTCTTCATCAATATCTACATTCGTCGGTTGTCCAAAACCGAAACGGCGTCCCATTTCCGTCCAGCGTTTAAATCCGGTTTTCAACATCAGCGTATAAAAGTAAACATTGCAGGAGCGCTGAATCGCTTCGTACACATCGGTAGAGCCGTGAACGTGCATATCCGCGAAAACGTGATTACCAAAACGAAATTTTCCAGTACACTGCACACGCCAATCCGTTGTGATTATTCCTGCTTCCAACGCGGCGGCAGCGAGAACCATTTTAAATGTTGAACCCGGTGGGTACCGCGTCAGCGTAGCCCGATTGAACAACGGCTTTTCATCATCACTGTTGAGATACTTCCATTGTTCTTGTGTTGTCGCGCCGCCAAACCAATTCAAATCGTAATCGGGTTTGCTCACCATCGCGAGTATCCCGCCATCTTGCGGGTCAATGGCTACAATTGCACCACGCTTATCCGCCATCAGCGATTCGGCAAATTCCTGCAACTCAAAATCCATCGTCATCATTAAGTCCGTTCCATCGTTCGGTCGGATGTCATTTGTTCCGTTACTAAACTTTCCGACAATTCTCCCGTGGGCATCTATAGAAATAAGTTCAATGCCCGGTTGTCCCCGCAAAAACGGTTCGTATGCAGATTCAAGTCCGGTTGCGCCGATTAAGTCTCCCTGGCGGTACATCGTTTGCATTTCGTTCAATTGCTTTTCGGAAATTTCTTTCACGTAACCGAGGATGTGCGATGCTTTTGCGCGGGTTACATAAAAACGTTTTGTTTCAATTTGATAATCAATGCCGGGAAATTCGCTGCGATGCTCTTCTAACATTGAGAGCGTCGGAAAATCCAAATCGCGTTTTAAACGGGAAGGAATGTAGGGATTGTATTCCCGCGCGCGGCGAACTTGTTTTTGAATATACTCCGGCGTCGTTTGTAAAATTTTTGAAAGTTGGTCTATTTTCGATTTATCAAATTCGCTCGGAATAACCATCACCGTGTATGACGGACGAACATCAACCGCAAGATGTCCGTGACGGTCGAACATAAATCCGCGCGTTGCCTCGCTCACCACTTGTCGTATGCTGTTCTCCTCTGATTGCTTCTGGTATTCCGGGCGATAAATCATTTGCAACTGAATCAGCCGAAAAAAGAATACGAGAAAAACTCCGATGATAACAGCGGAAAATATTTTTCTGTTGGTGGAAAGTTGGGTTTCTTGGGAGAAGGGCATTGTGGTATTAGATTTTAGAATTTAAATTTTAGATTGTTCACACTTTATACTTTGTCCTTCCCGCGAAAGCGGGAATCCAATAACCTTTGAAAATAAAAAGTGTAACTAATAGCCCTGAACCAAACGAAATCCGGTACCGTCGGAACGGTAGTCGGGAGAGTTGTAATTACGAGACGCGACACGACAATCGGAATTGTTGTAATTCCACGAACCCCCACGCAATATACGTCCAAGTCCACTTGTTGGTCCTTTGGGATTATTAGATGGGCTCACGTAGTAGTAGCTTGAACTATACCAATCCCAACACCATTCCCAAATATTCCCGCTCATATCGTAAATACCAAGTTGGTTTGCCGCTTTTGTTCCAACCATATGGGTGTTAAGCGCAGAGTTTCCATTATACCACGCAACGGCATTCACATCATCACTTCCACTATACCTGTAGTCATCTCCCGAGTGTATTCCTCCGCGCGCTGCGTATTCCCACTCTGCTTCGGTTGGTATTCTAAAACCATTTGCATACCAGTTCACCCACGTGTTTTGTATATCTATTTGTCCCGTTTTATAAATTGTGGTCAAACTGCTATTGGTATAATACACAGGGATTTTACCGTTTCTTTCCGAGAGGGCGTTGCACCATTTAACAATATCGTACCAATTCACTTCCGTAACAGGATGAGTGGAATCGCCATAGTACCCCTTTCGCCCGTTCGGTAAATCGAAGTACCCATTATTAAGCCCCCAATCGCGCACGATTATCCATTGGTGGTGTGTGATTTCATATTTACTCATGGAAAAATTGTTGAGTGTTACAATATGTACCGGCTGTTCATCATTATATCCACTTAAACTATCTCCCATCCTAAATGAGCCGCCTTGCACGGTTATCATTTCAATATTGAAAAATCGTGTATTTACAATATTAGAAAAATCGCTTGAATTATACTTTGAATTTGCTCGCACTCGAAAATAATAGGTGGACGAACTATCAAACGTGCCGTGAATTGTTGCAGTCGTTATGTTTGCGCCAATGGCTTGTATAATGGAAAAATTGTTGGAGTCATTGATGCTTTTTTCAATTTCAAAACCAGTTTCAAAACTGCAGGTATCTTGCCAAGATAATTTTATTGTATCAGGCGTGAAGTAGAAATAAGCAGAAAGATTATATGGTTGGGGGAAAGTAAATGTTTTTGAAACCTCACTCGAGTAACCGCTTACATTATTTTTTGATTTTGCTCTTACACGAAATGTGTATGTATGCGAATTCAAAAAAACCGCACTTACAATTTTGGTAGTTGTGTTTGGATTTGTGGAATCAATTATTTGAAAAGCATTGTTATCTTCCTTTTGTTCAATCAAAAATCCTGTTTCAAAATTACTATTATCTTGCCATTGTACTCTCACAGCAGTATCGGCAAAAAACGCTACAGTAAGGTTTGAAGGTGGTGGGAAATTTAAGCGCCTGTTTGTTGACGTGTATCCACTAAAATTATTCTTACTCTTTGCGCGAACTCGGAAATACATTGTTTGCGTTATGTAATAAATGCCATCTATTTTTGTTGTCGTAATATTTGCGGTAACTGAATCTTTGAGTTCGTATGTTGTTCCGTTCGTGCTTTGCTCAATCATAAATCCCGTTTCAAAATTGCTGCTATCTATCCACTGCAACCATACAGCAGTATCGGCAAGAAATGTCCCAGTTAAATTTTTGGGAGGAGGAAAAGTTACTCTCCCTGTATCGCTGTAAGTATAATCACTTGTATTATTCCTCGATTTTACAAAAATGCGAAACGTATAAGTGTGAGATGTTAGAAAAACACCACTGATAGTTTTTGATGTTGTGTTTGCATTTGCAGAATCAACAATCTGAAACGCACTGGTATCTTCTTTTTGTTCAATTATGAATCCCGTTTCAAAATCGCTGCTATCTATCCACTGCAATCTTACTGCAGTATCGGCAAGAAATGTCGCCGTTAATCTTTGAGGTGCAGTGAAATTAAATTGCATAGTTAGATTTTCAGAATACAGTCCTTTGTTTTTATCTGCAATCGCTCGAACACGATAAACGTACGTTTTGGTGACAGAAAATGAGTCGTTATGCAAGTAGGCTGTTTTACCCATCGCCGTATTTGCAACAAACGCAAAATTTCCGTTATCAATTTTTTGTTCGATTGCAAACTGTACTTGCGAGAGGTATTTTTGCGCATAACTCCAAGTGAGCGTAACTGCTGTATCTGCGGAGTTTGTGACATTTACATTTGTTGGCGCGGGTAGTTTTACTCTTGCGTCAACGGGATTATCATACACATACTTTTTGCATGAGAACACACACAAAAGAAGAATGAGAAAGAGAGAGATGTGTTTCATAGAGACCTCGTTTTGTTTGAAATAAAATTAACCGTCCATCTTACAAATAATCTTCCAACACAATCACGTTTATTTCTTTCACTTGTTTGAGTGGTTTGTCGTTGGTAATAAAAACATTGGCATTTACGTAAAGAGAAGCGGAAATCTGGAGAGCATCAACGGTTCGAAGCCAAAAGTATTGTCCTCTCAAACGAGCCGCGCGTTCTGCAATTGATGTCGAAATTTCTAACAACGAAAGATGCTTTCCATAAATAAGAAACTCTGAAAACTTTTTTGCCAACGTCTCATTTCCCACTTGATACGGTTTTGCTAAGACTTCGGTAAGCGTAACAACGGATGAAAACGCTTGCAATTTATCAGATTGAAAAACATCAACAACTTCTTTTGCAACCGAACCAAACTTCGGATGTTTTTCAATAAAATAAATGAAGGGAGCGGTATCAATAAATAACGAATTGTACCGTTGTAATTCTTTCGTGAGTTTCACAATCGCTCTTTGCGTAATTGATTTACAAAGTCCTGCGCATCTTCACCTTTCCAAACATCTTTTCCAAGTCCATACAATTCATTCCAATCCATCTCTTTTTTTTCGGAAAGATTTGCTCTACGCAATTGGTGAGCAATTCTTTCAAGCATTACTAATTGGTCATTTTGCGAAAGTTTACTTACTTCTTTTTCTATTTTTTCTATCGTGTTTATTGGCTGCATACTATTTGAATTTTTATGGAAGGAACTTATATAAATTTTTCGCAGAAAACTTACTCATTTTTTTTTCGTTAAACAACTCTCCGATGATCGATAAACATTATTCATTCATCATTGCCAATTCCTAATTCTCCATTACTTCTTCCTCCGCCTCATCGGGATTAAACTTACTGCGCTGGTGTACGCTGTTGTGCCAACTCCATAGTGGAGAACTGCCGCAACGAGCGTTATATCCGTTCCGAATAAATAGACGGCAAAATATACTACGTTGTGCAGCAGAGAAGAAATCAGCACCGCAAAGAAAAAACGATACGTTCCGAAAATCTGATTCGTCTTAAATTCATCGTAAAAAAAACCGGCAATAAAACCACACAAGGTTTTCGTTAGCGCGCTCAATCCGAGAAAATCACCACTGACAAAATCTATCAGTAAACCGGAAATAAATCCGCTGATGGTGCCGGCAATCTGCCCTTCTTTTAAAGCAACGTACACAAGCCAAATCGTTACGATATCCGGTAGTACATTTTCAACGGAAAATAAACGAACAAGTGTTGTTTGAATTGCAAGCAACACTACACCCCACAGTATGTATCGAATAAATCGTGTCATTTCTCTATTGATTTCTCCAACGCAACACGCTCGCTATCCGCAACGGAGGTAACGATAAAAACACGCTCCAATTTTGAAAACTCTACGCTTGGCGCAATTTCTATTTCCTGAAAAATTGTTTCGGGAATTTGCTTTGCTGCAACGACGATGCCAATTTCAATATTCGCAGGATAAATGCTGCTGAACTGCGATGTTACAATTCTATCGCCCGGTTTTATATCCACCGACTTGACAATATTTTTCAGGACAAGATGTGTTCCACCTTCCCACGCAACAATTCCGTTTGTGCGGCTTCGTTCAACGACTGCGCTGACGCGGCAATCACGATGTAACAAAATTTGTCCAACGGAGTAATGTTCGCTTGCGGCAACAATTCTTCCTACCAATCCCTCGTCTGAAATTATTGCCATATTCGGTTTCACGCTGTCGTTTGTTCCCACGTCGAGCGTAATGGTATTGCGAAGCAAATGCAAACTTTTTCCGACAACATCGGAAGCAACAATGGAGAAGGAGGTCTGTTCTTTGAATTCCAACAATCGCCGCAGTTCGAGATTTTCCAATTGCGATTGACGAAGCGAATTTACTTCCTGCAATAATTTTACATTCTGGTTTTGCAAAGCATCGCGTTGATGTTGCAGTTCGATGGGATTGGGAATGAACGAGAGAATGCTTTCCACAAATCCGATTGCCGTCAACGAAAATGATTGTATCGCCCGTAGTTGCGGATTGCTGCTTATTGCCATGATGAAAATGGATACGGTTACCAGCATCGCAAAAACTAAATACGCGCGAAAGGTTTCGAATATGTAGAGAACGAGGCGAAACAAATTTAGGTTTGAGTTTTAAGATTTGCGGTTTGAGGAAGAACATCTTTCCCTGCAACCATAAAATAGACGCTACCGATAATTCCAAACGCGAATGCGGAAAGCAAATTCATCGCGGGAGAAACTTCCCACAAATACGCTCCGACAAACGCCGCAACGGAAACAATGACATCGCGAACGAGATAATACAAACCGTACATACTTGCTTTGGATTGGTCGGGTGATAAATCAAGTATTAATGCTTTGCGTGTTGGTTCGCCGAATTCCTTCAACCCGCGAAGGATAAATGCGAGGAGAAGCAAAATATAGGATGTGGAAAAAAATAACACGAGCGGAAAGAACGTAAAAAACCAGAACGTAATCGTTACAAAAATTTTCTTTCCTGTTTTATCGGCAAAATGCGCAACGGGAATATACACAAACATCGCTGTCGTCATTTCCACAGCCGTGAGTACACCAAATTCCCACGCAGAAATACCAATTGTTTTCATACACCACACAACGACAAAGGCATACGGAATTTGTTCGCAAAAACGTATGAGAACATCGGAAAGCAAAAGATGTTTTAAGTCCGATGACATTTGTTTCCACAGCACAAACGGATTTCCGACAACGTTTTTTGTTCCGGCAGTCCCTTCTATCATACGTTGCTGAAAGATAAGAGCGGCAACCGTAAACACAATTGCAAGTCCGAATGCAAATTGTACCCCTCGCGTTTCACCGAAAGTCGAAATCAAAACGCCGCCAATTATTGGACCGATAATCATTGGAATTCTTCGCACGAAAGAATTTACCGAAACTCCCATCGTGCGTTTTTGCTGTGGAAGATTTTTCGCAACCAAATCCATCGTTGCGGGCATTGAGATTGCCGACCACGAAAGAAAAAAGAGCGAACCAACGATTACCATTTGCCATACGGGAAAAATAATGACGATGAGATAACCGAAAATTGCGAGAAGATTGAAAAGAAACAGTGCGCGTTTATATCCCAACCGGTCGCTGATATAACCGCCCGCAAACGAATACACGGCATTGAGAAAATTATTTGCGCCGTTGAAATATCCGATGGAAAGAATTCCCCCGCCAAGTGCGAGAAGGTAAATTGGTAAAAAACGTTCGGCGAGTTTTTCTCCCATCCCCACAAGCACCACCATTATGAGAAGCGCAATAGTGCTTCGCTTTAATCCGAGAAACTCAAAAATTTTTTGAGTCATTTAGCAAGATGTGAGATTAGGGATATGAGTGGTGAATGTAACCGAAGCGGAGGTGAGAGGTTAAAGGTTTGTGGTCTGTATCAAAAAAAATTGTATTCTCGATTCTCAAACCTCCAACCACAAACCACGAATCACTTTAATACTTCCGGCTGCGAATGAGAACTTTCATATAATGATTCAAATCTTCGAGCACTTTTCCCGTCCCACGGACAACTGCGGTTAACGGGTCTTCGGCAATATGCACGGGCAAACTTGTCTCAAGGCGAATGCGTTCATTGAGTCCTTTTATTAATGCGCCGCCGCCGGAAAGCATAATTCCTCTGTCCAAAATATCTGCGGAAAGTTCTGCGGGCGTTCGTTCAAGCGTTTGGCGAATTGCATCAACGATTTGCTGAACACATTCACTCATCGCTTCGCGGATTTCTGCAGAAGTTCCGATTACCGTCTTTGGAATTCCGTTTACTAAATCTCTCCCCTTCACTTCAATTTCCACTTCCTCTTTCAAAGGCATCGCGCTTCCGACTTCGCATTTAATCGCTTCGGCAGTACGTTCACCGATGAGTAAATTATGATTCGCGCGAAAATTTCTGATGATGGCATTGTTGAGTTCGTCGCCGGCAATTCGTATGGAAACTTTTTCGACAATTCCCGATAATGCGATAACGGCGATTTCCGTTGTTCCTCCTCCGATATCCACAATCATATTTCCCATCGGTCCGTCAACATCCATTCCAACGCCGATTGCTGCTGCCATTGGTTCTTCGATGAGGTGCACTTCTTTCGCTCCGGCATGCTCTGCAGAATCACGTACCGCACGTTTTTCTACTTCGGTAACACCACTGGGAACAGCAACGACGATTCTTCGTGAAGGAACAACGCCCGAATGAATTTTTTTGATGAACTCACGCAACATCCCTTCGGCTATTTCAAAGTCGGCAATCACTCCATCGCGCAAAGGACGAATGACGGCAATATCGGAATGTGTACGCCCGAGCATTTCCCGCGCTTCATTCCCAATCGCAATAATTTTTTTTGTGTTGCGGTCGAATGCGGCGATAGATGGCTCGTTGAGAACAATACCTTTGCCTCGCAAAAAAATCAGCGTGTTTGCTGTTCCTAAGTCAATTGCAAGGTCAGAAGAAAAAAGTGAGAAAAGTCCCATTAAGTATTTTAGATTTTAGATTGAAGATTTTAGATTAATATTTACCGTATTCGTATTACCTTACTTTTGATCTCGTGTTTGCCCTGTTGTGAGTTTTCATTTTGGTTCCGTCGTTATCCGCAAATTTCTTTGAATACACGAAGAAAATTTCCGCCGAGAATTTTTTTTACATCCTCTTCCGAATATCCGCGTTTCAAAAGTTCACGCGTAATGTTCGGCAAATACGTTACATCATCCATTTCTTTCGGCACAGCATTGATGCCATCGAAATCGGAACCGATGCCAACGTGGTCTGCACCGATAAGTTTTGCCGCATAATCAATATGGTCAATTAAAATGGAAAGCGACGGTCGAATTTTTTCATATTCTGCATTCAGCAACTCAGAAATTTTATGGTCGCGTTCAAATCCATTGCCGGAAAAATTTTTGGTGATTTCCTCAATTTCTGTTTGATGGTTTGCGCGAATCATTTTTTCTTTTCGCTGATATGAACTATCAATAAACCCGGGATTAAAATTGATAAAAACAACACCGCCATTTTCGGCTATCGCTTTGAGTTGTTCATCTTTCAAATTCCTCCGATGCGGACAAATATTATAAACAGATGAATGTGAGGCAATTACCGGCATTGAAGTCGTTTTCATCACATCCCAAAATGTTTGTTCGCCTACATGAGAAATGTCAACCATAATTCCGAGTTCATTCATTTTGCGAACGATTTGTTTTCCGAAATCGGTCAATCCTTTTCTTGCATTTTGGTTAGCAGGGTCGGTTTCAAACGATGCAGAAGTTGCCCAACTCACGCTGTTATTCCACGTGAGCGTGATGTACCGTACGCCGCGTTTATAAAAGTGGTCGAGTTTTTGCAACTCCAACTCTTCATTAATGGTCGAATCTTCGATGGGATGGGCTCCTTCCATTCCATACAACGCAACAAGTTTTTCCTGTTTTCGAAGTGATTCGAGTTCACTCGAGTTTCGGGCAATTCCCATCGCATTCGAACTTCGCCTTGCAAGCGATTCCATCGAATCAATCATTGCGTTTGCATATTCGTACGAGTGTGGAACTTTATCCGGCGGCGCCCAGATCGAAAAAATCTGAACGTCAACTCCCCCCTCTTTCAAACGGGGAATATCCGAATGTCCCTTTGTAGTACGAACAGAAATATCTTCGCCTTTCATTATTCGTTGCACAACATCATTATGGGTATCTGCAACTACTGCATCGAAATGGATTTTCCGGTAATCGCTTACGCCCGAAAATCCAAAAACAAAAGCAGTCAATGGAAGGAGAAAAAAAATATTTCGCAACAAACAATTCTTCATTGGCATAGAACCTGAAGGATTGAGGAAATGAGAATTCCGGTATGAGCAACAAATTACCCACAACTCAAACCTCGAACCTCAATCTCTTATAACGGCGCCTGTTCGCTTTGCGCTTTCCACTGGTCTTTCATTCCCTGCACTTCATCGCGGATTTCCTGGGCTTTGCGTTTGAGCGCCGCCATATCTTTCCGTACACGAACGCCTGCGGAAGCGTTTTGCTTTTCATAAAATTTTTTGAAGTCCTCTGCAAATGTTTGAATGAGGTCGAGTAATTCTTGATGACGATTCATTGATTTTCCTTGAATAGTTATGAATAGAATATTGTTAATTGAAAAAAAACATTGTTCACTTTTATTTATTTTTTACTTTCAAACTCGCGCGCTTCAAATTCTCCATCAACTCGAACCGTTGGTGATAAAGTTTTTTCAACGGACGCGGCTTGCATTTTGCTAACGCATACGAGGTCATTATCGGCAAAGCGAGTGTTGAATCCAAATACGCAACCACCGTGTCGGGAAGTTTATCGGGGTCAACTTTACCCCAACTTACCGCTTCACTTGGCGTTGCTCCCGAAAGTCCGCCGGTATCGGGACGCGCATCGGTAATCTGTAAAAAGAAATCGTGTCCCTTTTCTTTTATTCCAAAGACTTCCTGGATTTGCGGTTCGGTTTGCAGTATAAAATTTTTCGGAGAGCCGCCGCCGAGAATAAATACTCCGCTGTTGCCTCCGCTTCGTTTTGCTTGCAACACGATTGCCGCCGTTTCATTAACATCGAGCAGAACATCAATACGTGTTCCGTTTCCTTCGAATGCTGCGCGGGCAACATTCATTCCGAGCGAACTATCGCCGGGTGAAGAAGTATAAATCGGAACTCCATAATGGTACGCGGCAGAAAGAAGACTCATATTTTTAATTCCCAATATTCGTTCGCGCTCGGCAACATACTTTCCCAAAAGAAAATGTAATTCTGCTGTTCCCATTTCTTTTTGAAACTCCGGCAGTTTTACAAGTTCGCGAAAAAATTTATCGGTCGAGTACAACAACTCTTCGTCAAAAACAATATCGTAAATTCGAATCACGCCATGCTTTCGTAAAATTCTATCATCCACAAACGGCGAACCGCTGTGCACTTCGTGACCAATCGAAAAATGTGTATCGTGATAAATGTTTGCGCCTGTTGAAACAATCCAATCCACAAACCCGGCTTTCATCAGCGGGACAATGCACGTACCACCGAGACCTGCCGGAGTGAGCGCTCCGGTAATACTCATTCCGACTGTAGAATTTGCGGAGAGCATTTTTTGCGTAAATAAAAGACACGCTTCCTTTAAACGTGCAGCGTTATAAGCGTTAAAATAATTTTCTACTAAATCTGTTACAAAAATATTTTTCGGAATCGGTTTTCGCTCGATGGGTTTTCCGCGGAGAAATTTATTTTTATGTTGAGGCGATTTCAAATTAAGGTTGGGAATTTTTACAAAAAACGGGATTAATATATTATTTTAGATTAATCACACAAACAAATTTGCGAAAATTTAAAAAAATAAGGGTTTCAACTTTTAACTGTAATTTTGTCAAAATTTTCTTTTACAAAAAATTTTTATACGTTTTTCCACAATTTTTATAATTTTTTGAGTTTGAAAGAAAAATATCTCATCGGCATCGAAGGCGGCGGAACAAAATCTTCTGCCATTCTTACCAACGAAAAAGGAAAAATAATTTCTCAAGCAAATGGGAGTGTGACAAATCCGAATGTTGTTGGTTTTGAAAAATCCGCAAAAAATATTGTTTCACTGATTTCAATCCTTAACAAGAAAGCGAAATGTTCGTTGAAAAATATTTCTTCCATTGTCATCGGGACTGCCGGCGCGGGAAACAAATCAAATCAATCTCAACTGAAAAAAGAATTGCAAAAATATTTTCGAAAAGAAAAATCACTTCCTAAAATCAAAATCACCAGCGATGCAGAAATTGCCGTTGAAGCCGCGCTCGGAAAAGAAAGCGGAATTGTTTTGATTGCCGGAACCGGTTCCATTTTGTTCGGGAAAGGTTATTTGCAACGAATGACCAATGACCAATTACGAATGACGAATAACGAATATCCAATGTTCAATGTAGAATGTAGAAGTTTTAGAATTGGCGGGTGGGGAAAAATTCTCGGCGATGAAGGAAGCGGATTCGTTATTGCGCGCGATGCGTTGAAAGAAGTCGTTTCGTCGTTCGACAGAAAAACACCATCAACGGTACTCACAAAATCCGCACTAAAATTTTTTTCTGCAAAATCCGTAGAAGAACTTCCGTCGAAAATTATAAACGGGAAAAAGGAAATTCCTGCTTTTGCTCCAAACGTAATACAACTTGCATCGAAAAAAGATTTCCAGAGTTTGTTCGTTGTGGAGTTTCATTGTAATGCGCTTTTACAGCAATTGCATTTGATGATGAATAATTTTCCGGGCGTTGATAAACTTCCGATAGTTCTCCTCGGCGGTCTTTTAGAAAACGAAAATTTCTATTCTCGAATGCTCAAAGAAAAAATAAAACAATATTTTCCTCAACTTGAAATAATGAAGCCAAAATTTCCGGCGGTGTACGGCGCAATTCTACTTTCACTGAAATCCAAATGACCTATTACCTATTACAAATTACCAATTACGAATTACGATTTGCCAAATTATTTTTTGTTCTTTGCGTTTTATTCTTTGCTCCACACTCCACGCTTCTGGCTCAAACGTGGAGCGATTCGGTTTTACAATCTCTATCACTCGAAGAAAAAGTTGCGCAACTAGTGATGCCAAAAGTGTACGCATACTATTACGCGAAGGGAACAAATGAATACGATAGACTTTTACATCTCGTTCGCGACAGAAAAGTAGGATGTATTGCAATTTTCCAAAGTGACCTATTGGAAGCGGCTACGCTCATCAACGATTTGCAAAAGGAGGCGAAGGTTCCGCTCCTCGTTGCATCGGATTTTGAAAACGGGCTTTCGATGCGTATTCGCCGCGGCACTTCATTTCCGCATTTAATGGCTCTTGGCGCAACCCGCGATACTTCGCTTGCATACGAGATGGGGAAAATTATTGCTAAAGAAGGGCGCGCTATCGGTGTTCAAATGAATTTTTCTCCCGTTGTTGACGTAAACAACAATCCAAACAATCCTGTTATCAGTTATCGCTCCGTCGGTGAAAATGTTGAACTCGTTTCACAAATAAGTTCTGCATTAATTCGCGGAATGCAGGAGAATGGAATGATTGCCTGCGCAAAACATTTTCCCGGGCATGGCGATACTGACGTAGATTCACATTTCGATTTGCCGCTTCTAAAATTTTCGATGAACCGTTTGGATTCCCTCGAACTCCGTCCTTTCAAAAAAGCGATTGCCAGCGGCGTTCAATCCATAATGATAGCGCATCTTGCAATTCCATCGCTTGAACCGAATACCAAAATTCCCGCTTCACTTTCGTATTTCGCAGTGCAAAATCTTTTACAATCGAAATTGCAGTATTCGGGAATCGTCATAAGCGACGGATTGGAAATGCAGGGAATCCGAAAAAATTTTTCAGACGGGGAAATTGCTATTCGCGCGCTTGAAACCGGCAGTGATATTCTCCTCGGTCCGTTCGATGATGACGTTGCCATTGATTCTGTGCTTTGGGCGGTGCGAACCGGAAGAATTTCTGAAGAACGCATCAATCGTTCTGTTCTGAAATTATTAAAGGAAAAAGAACGACTCGGAATTCATCGAAGAAGATTTTCTGATATTGATTCCATTCGCGAAAAAGTAAACACGCCCGAACATCAATTTGTTGCGAAAACCATTGCGCGAAAAAGTATTACTGTTTTGAAAAATGATTCGTTACTTCCGCTTGAACAATTTCGCGATAAAAAAATTCTCAATCTCGTAGTTGCAACGAATGATGATTATCGAATTGACGTTCATCGTCCCACACGAAGATTAGCAACGGAACGTTACGACGTGTATTTCGCCGAAGTATTGAAAAAGCGCGCGAAGAATGTCTCAACGGTTCTTTTCGATTCCCGCACGAGCAAGAAAGAAGTTGACGACGTTCTGGATAACGTGAAAAAATATGATGTGATTGTTTGCCCACTGTTTTTGCGTCCGAATAATTCTGAAACGTTTGGAATTCCTGAGATTATCTTTAAAGCATTGCAAAAAATTTCTTCGATGGAAAAACCAATGGTGATGATTTCTTTCGGTAATCCGTATGTGTTTTCAAAACTCAATAAAGCAGAGACACTTATCGCAACCTATTCTGATGGAGAACCGACCATTGAATCTGCAATTGAAGTATTGTTTGGCGAAAGTTCAACATCGGGAAAATTACCGGTAACAATTCCGAAAACATTTGCGTACGGTGAAGGAATACAACTTCCGCACACTACATTACGAAAAGATTCACCACTTGCGGCTGGTTTTGAAAAAGAAAAATTATACGAAGTTGATTCCGTGATTGTTCGCGCTATTCACGATTCTGCATTTCCCGCCGCTCAAATTGTTGTTGCCAAAAATGGAATACTCGTTGAGCAAAAGTCTTTCGGAAGATTGACGTATGAACGAAATTCTCCCGCTACGGAAACAAACACATTGTTCGATATTGCATCACTCACAAAAGTTATTGCAACAACTTCTGCGATTATGAAATTGTACGACGATGGAAAAATTTCTCTCGATGATGCTGTAACAAAATTTATCCCGCAGTTTGCTCTGAACGGAAAAGAAAAAATCACTCTTCGCAATTTACTGTTACACAACAGCGGGTTACCGGCGTTCAAACAATTTTACAAAACAAACCCCAAAATGAAAGCGAGCGAAGTTCTCGACTCGATCTTTGCGAGCGAATTACTTTTTCAACCAGGAGACTCAACCTTGTACAGCGATTTTAATTTTATTGTGTTTGGGAAAATCATTGAAACGATTTCCGGAAAACCGCTCGATAAATTTTGTTCGGAAAATTTCTTTCAACCGTTACGGATGAAGAATACATTTTTCAAACCGACAAGAGACGATTCTGAAAATTGTGCGCCAACAGAAATTGATACAATCTGGAGAAAACAAATTGTTCAAGGTAGTGTTCACGATGAAACTTCTGCAATGCTCGGCGGTGTTGCGGGACATGCGGGATTATTTTCCACAGCAAGCGATTTGGCAATTTTTATGCAGATGCTTTTGAATGGAGGAAACTACGGGGGAAAACAATATTTTAAAAAAGAAACTATTGAGTTGTTTACATCGAAACAAAATGAAAAATCATCACGCGCACTTGGGTGGGATTTTAAAACAGCAAACGGTTACAGCACGGCGGGAAATTTATTCTCTCAAAGTTCATTTGGTCACACAGGATTTACGGGAACTTCAATTTGGGTGGACAAGGAAAAAAATTTGTTCGTTATTTTTTTAACAAACCGAACTTTTCCAACGCGAGCAAACACCAAAATCCGTGATGTACGACCGAAGTTACACGATGCGGTGATACAACCAGTGAAGTAAAGAAAGCAATTTATTTCCTCGCCGTAATATTCACAGTCGCCAATTTCTCTGCTGATAATCAACCACCAAGTGGATGATTATCAGCCACATAATGGACGATTAATGAAACGGAAGGCTACACAACGAGAAGGTATGAAACCAAATAAACTAAAAGTGCATTAACAGAATCCGCTCTTTCTATCTGTTGTAATTCATCATTCGGTTCAATATTTTCCGGGAAAGGTACGACACCAATAATTTTTTTAATTAACGGAATATAGAGATTCATCGTTATTACGTTTCTTCCTACAATGTCATGAATTCTCTCCGTCGAAAGTTCTTCTTTGTTTAAGTCCAGTCCGGTTGTATAATAAACCACTCCATCGGGTTCAATTATTGAAAAGCATCCATTTTCTTCTGGAATATTTTCTTTTTCTAAAAACTTAACAACGGAATCACGTTTATTATTTGGTATTTCTCCTGGAAATACGGAGAAAAACATAAAAACATTATTGCTATCAACGTTTGCAATACATGACCATTGACCTGACTCTGTTTCTACCTCGACTTCTATGATAAGTTCTTGGTTTTCGTTTTTTTCTTTTACAATCCATCCTTGTTCTCGAAAATATTTTTTCACAATTTCAAAGTTTGTTTCCTTATGAAAAATTCCTTCGCTTGTTATAACTCGATTAAGTAAATAAATTTTAAACGGGAAAACCGAGAACAATATGAGAACTAAACAAAGAACTGAAGTGTAAATAATTAAGCGGGGAGTTTTCATTATCGTTAGTTCATCATAATTTTCTTTGCGTGTTCGTCGAACGCTCTCATCGCTACATCTCGCATTCCTTTAATATGTTTGGCATACTCATCAGAAGTTAATCGAGCAAGTGCTGATACACGCGCAACAAATTCTCTAAGAGTCAATCCGTAATCAAGATAATTATCCGGAATATTTATACCGTGATGCAACTCAAATATTCCAACCGTCAAAATAAATTCTTCTTCCGGGAATTTATCAGAAAATAATTCCTTAATCGGAATGTCAACATTGACCTCTTCCAAAAAATCGTTTTGCTGGGCAATAAAGTATGACAAAGAAAAGAGGAGATAATTATCTGTTGGTTTTACGTATAACAAGTTCCAAAGTGAGGAATTCATAGGTTATTTTTTGATGGACTAATGTAGAATTTCAACCTTTCAACAAAATAATACCGAGAAGTATTACAATGACGAAACCAATAACTAAAAGATACATATTGAGTTTAGAGTTTTTTTCAACAGTATTTTGTAAAGAAACAAACTTACTATTAAAATCTTTCGTTTGATCATTTAATGATTTTTCAATTGTAGAACATTTATCTGCAACAACTGTCCCAAATTTATTTTCAAGTTTTTCTATGGTTTGCGAAATAGTATTGGTCTTTGTTTCTAGGTTACTCAACACAGTGCTTACTTTTCCTGATTGTTTTTCTATGTTTACAACGCTTTTCGAAATGGTATTTATCTTTGTTTCTGTTGTTTCAATTTTATTTTTTATTTCATTTACTGATACATCTATATTCCCAATCTGTTTGTTACTTTCTTGAACACTTTGGCTTTGTAAGTCAATCTTACCATTCACGCTATCAATTTTTGTATCTACATTTTCCCGAAGCGTATCAAACTTTTTCAATAAATCTGTTTTGATATCGCCCGTTGTAGTAAGTAAACTTGTAATTCTATTCTCAATGTTTTCTTTGAGTTGCACTACACTTTCTCTTACACTTATGGCTTCTGAAACTATCTCATTGACAAACAATTCTTTGAAATTATTTTTCAATTCATCTTGCGCTTCTTGTCCTATATAATTTTCGCTCATTGTAGTTGTCCTTCCATTTTTTGAAGTTCTTTTGAAATTTGATTGAGATATTCGAAATCTAAAATTTTATCTGTGGTTGGAATTAACGAATCATTGATTTTTCTATATACATTTGTTTTTTCTATTCGAAATTCTTCGTGTAAAAACTTGATAAAATTTTTGGCTATTTCTAAATCCGGTTTTGTTTGTTCAATGTATAAATCCCTCTCCGATATTAAAGTTTGTTGTTCAATAGTTTTTTTCTTTAACATGTTCTTAAGTCCTGTAATTTGAAGTTCGTATCCTTTTATCTCAACTTCATTATCACTAATATCCTTCTGCAACTTTTTATTATGGCTATTCACTGTATTAGTAATTGATTGTCTAATATTATCTCGTATGTTATCCCTAATCGAACGAAGTGCTTTTATACAAGATTTTCTATCTATCGAAAATTTATCATTAATAACTATATCAGTAAATGGAATTCGTACTTTAATATAATAATCGTGAATAGTGTCCCACCGTTCATCTAATGTTCTTCTTATTTTCAAATAATTTGCATTGTTGTTTGATAAATCCCTAAAATTATCACGATTATCTATCAAATTATTAGCGCACTCAATAATTTTATTCTTCTGATTTTCAAGATAATTTTCCAAGCTACCAACACGCTCTTCTCCGTTATAGTCCGGTATATCATAATGAAACACAGCAATGCCATCACGATTAATTTTTTCTGCCTCTATTTTTGAATTCTCATTTTGAAGGCGGGTTATTTCACTTTGAATATTTATAATATTAGAAGAAGTGGATTCAATTTCATTTCTACATTTTCCAATTTCAGAGTTGAATTGCTCCACTTCCTTTTCTATCATTTTTTCCATCCCCTTCCAAACATAACTGTTCATCATTATCTTATTATGTTCCGTTGATGAAGCATTGATATCTTGAATCAATTCATTTTCTATTTCTCGCAAGAAACCTTCTGTCTTTTCTTTCATTACATTGTCAAGAGTTTTCCAAGAATCTCCAAATTCAAAAGGATAGATTTTAATTTCTTTTGGCGCATCTCTAATAGTTCCTTTATCAAAAAATTCTGTTTCATAGAATTTTTTAAAATCTTCAACTTTTAGATCTGTAGAGTTTTGTATTTGTTTTCTCACGCTATCGGCAGAAACGCAATACGTTAAAATGATTCTAAATTGTTTAGGAAAAAACTTCCATTGTCTTATTCGTGAAATATTGATGTTGTTAAGAAAATCAGCAAAACTATTAGCATTACAGACGAGTAAAATAAGGTTTGCTTTCGGTATAAGATTTCTAATGACATTCTGAACATGCGGTTGTTCTTTTTCATTACTGCTATCGTAACCGGGCAAATCAATTACGTTCACTTTGAGCAGATTTTCTCGTTGCGGATTGAAGTAACTATTCGGAATTTTTATTTTTATCGTTTTAGAAAAATCAAAAGTATTATTCTCCACTCTTTCTTTAACTGAAACAAGTTTTTCTTCCAACTCTTCTTCGTCTTTCAAAATCAATTCATCTTTTTCATTCTCATTGTAATGAAATAATTCATCGTCGGATTTGAGATAGACCATTGCAGTTTTTGTTGACGTATCATTCTCGGGGCTTTTCGCACGTAATACTTTATAGAGTTTATCAAAATATTCCTCCCCCTTTTTAATTCCCATCAACTTCAAAATAATTGTTGTTTTGCCTACTCTTGAATTACCAAACAAAGCGACATTGACAGATCCGTCTTTTAATAATTCTTTGAAATTTTCATTTTGGAATGAAGCATAGAATTTATCCTGCGCACGATATGCCCAATGCAAACGAGTTTTATAAAGTTCAATCCACTTTGTATCTATGATTGACATTAGCAATATGAAAAAATTTTACAATACAATATTTTCGTCTTGTAATATTTCTCTCATTTCGTCCCTTGCACTAACTGCATCGGCAATTGCTTTCAATAAATTGGCTTCTTTTGCAACAAATTCATCAAGATGATAATATTGGATAAGCCGATTTTGAATGAACTCAACTAAATAATTCATTGTGGAATCGAAACAAACCATATAGTGTGCGTAATATTTATCTCTAATAGACAAAATCATATCAGTCGCAATCCCAGCATCTTGAATTTCCATTTTGTTTATTTGAGTGATAACACTTGCTGCTAACATCCCAATACCAAGAGCACCTGCTGTTGCTGTTGCTACTTGCGATGCCAAACCCCCGGCAGAAAAACCGAGTGCTTTTACAAGATTGGGAATCGTATCAATTTTCCCATCGAATGCTGCGTCAATCCCTAACTCCATCCCTATTGCCGCAATTATTTTTCCTTTTGTTGTACTTAGGAAATCAAAAGTTCCAACTGTTTGATCAATGTGTTCTTTAGAAGAAATTATTTTATTTTCTAAATCAAAAAATTCCGGAAAAATTGTACCAATCCGTTGTAAATCAAGAGCAAGAAGCGGAACCAATTTCATACTTCTTGCATAATCCCTGCTGACCTTCAAACGTTCGGTATTTTTATTTGACATTAGAATTTCGAAATCATTGCTTGTATTTTCATCGAACCTATATTCTTTATCTCCACTTTCTTCATAAGTTCCTAAAAGTTTTTGTTTATCAACATTTCCTTTGTCAAATGGAAGTTGCCCGTGTAAACCGAATTGTCTCGAAAGGAGTTCGTTAAGAACATACGCTTGCGCTTCAAGTGGAGAATATCCGTTTGCATTTTCCCACAAATCTCGAATTAAGTTTTCAAAATTTATTTTATCTTGGAGAGATTTGCCAATAAACATTTCTTTAAGTTTGTCGAACCAATCTTTGTCAGCAATATGTTGTCTTGCTTGTTGAATTGGTTTTTGTGCATAAGCATCCAATGAGTCCTTTGTTATTGTTGCATATTTATTTCGAATCCTTTCAATTTCAATTGTCAATGGTTGTATTAGTTCATCTAATTTTGCCCGTTGAGCATTTCCTTCAATTCTGATTTTCACTTTATCTGTTTTTATACCCGTCAATAAATTCCCAAACTCATTTATCAATAAGACATCAAGATTCTCTCTTTGGATTTTTCTAAAATCCCGTTGAGTCGCAGAATATTTGTGAACAGATTTTTTTAATTCCTCAATCCATTCAATACCAAAAATTTTCTTGGTTCCAGTACAAACAATTCGGTCTTGTTCATTATCGGAAATATTGTATCGTTCTTTCACTTGATTTTTTAACCCTTGATTTTTATCCTTACTTGCATCAGACCAAGATAATACAAAAAGTGGTTTAGCAATTTTAAAAACATCTTGAATTTTTTCAAGGAGAACTTTGTTATCTCCATCTGCAAATTTTGTTTCATTAAAAACAAAAATACACGTCGCTGAACATGTCAGAGTATGTTGAATAAGATTTTGCCAAAGAGAATTTTCCCTTGTTATTTTTTCAAAACCTGGAAGCAAGACGAACGATTTGTTTTCATTTTCAAAAAATCCTTTTTTCACTGGAACTTTTAATTCGAGTAATATGTGGTCTGAATCCGGCTCTCTTGCCAATTTTAAAAATTGATTACTCTCAACTTCTTCTTCTACAATTTCGTATTCATTATCTCTTTTTTGAAATTTTCTTACGAATGTCGTGTAACCATCTTGCTCACACTCTGTAATTAAGACGGGAAGTTTCTCCCCTCTACCTAAATTTTCCGGAATAATTCCTTCTGGAATATCATATACCTGTTTTATGAGAGTTGTCTTTCCAACTCCTTGCAATCCCGATACTGCAATAACATATCGCTCAAAAAGAATTTCTGCAATGAGTGTTTTACGAAGAAACTCTTTTAAACCTGTTTCAATTTTTTCATTGTTTAATACTGTTGAACCTTTTAAGAGTTGAAATGCTTTTCTATTAAAATTTTTAAGCATCACCTCTGGCGTAATGTTTTTCATAGTAATTTTCTGATTTTAATGTTAGTGGAAAATTTCGGCGGTAAAATTATCAAATTGTTATTACTGCACAAACAATATTTATTTTTTGGCTTTCAACAATCCTGAAATTTTTGGTATAAGAATATTTTAAACAAAAATTCTACGAAATTTGAGTTACAATTCTTAGACTTTTCACTTTAAAAAAACAAAAGAACGCAATATACATTACGTTCTTATTTACCAACTGATTTGATATTAGTTTAACTTACTTTTCTCTCGCATATTTTCAATTCATAAAAAACTATTAACTCTCAATTATCAACTATAAACTATTTATTTCATCATCGGCACTTTTACATTCATCTCTTTCGCATTTTCTACCGCGCGTTCATATCCCGCATCAACGTGGCGGATAATTCCCATTCCTGGGTCGTAGGTTAATACTCGTTCCAAACGCTGCTCTGCTTCTTTTGTTCCGTCGGCAACAACAACCATTCCCGCGTGAATACTCATTCCTATTCCAACACCGCCGCCGTGATGAACACTCACCCAACTTGCGCCGCCAACTGCATTCAACATTGCATTTAAGATGGGCCAATCAGCAATCGCATCACTTCCGTCTTTCATTTTTTCTGTTTCGCGATTCGGCGATGCAACGCTTCCGCAATCCAAATGGTCGCGACCAATAACGAGCGGCGCTTTCACTTCTCCACGCGCAACCAAGTCGTTAAAAATTTTTCCCATCTTTGCGCGCTCACCATAACCAAGCCAGCAAATCCGCGCGGGCAATCCTTGAAACGCAACTTGCTTTTGCGCTTTCATAATCCAGTTGCACAGTTGTTTATTTTCCGGAAACGTTTCGAGCACCGCTCTATCCGTTCTGTAAATATCTTCCACATCGCCCGATAACGCCGCCCAACGAAACGGACCTTTTCCATCGCAAAACAACGGACGAATATATTCGGGAACAAATCCCGGAATATCGAATGCATTCTTCACGCCGTTTGCCAATGCTTCTCCGCGAATGTTATTTCCGTAATCAAATGTAATTGCGCCTTTCTTTTTCAACGCGAGCATCGCTTCAACATGTTCTGAAATCGAATCTTTTGCGCGACGAATATATTCTTGCGGATTATTTTTGCGAAGTTCAATCGCTTCTTCAAACGAAATATGCGCGGGAACATAACCATTGAGCGTATCGTGCGCGGAAGTTTGGTCAGTGAGAATGTCGGGAATAATATTTCGCGCAACGAGTTCGGGCAATATTTCTGCGGCATTTCCCAACAGCGCAACTGATTTCGCTTCTTTCAACGCTCGCGCAGTTTGAATAATAAGCAACGCTTCATCCAACGTTGTCGCCATTTCATCAACATATTTTGTGCGCAAACGTTTTTCAATTCTCGTTCTATCAACTTCAATTGCAAGACACGCCGCGCCGTTCATTGTTGCAGCAAGCGGTTGCGCTCCACCCATTCCGCCAAGTCCGGCAGTGAGTAAAAATTTTCCCGCAAGCGAACCGTGAAAATATTTTTCTGCGCACGCGGCAAATGTTTCGTACGTTCCTTGCAAAATTCCTTGCGAGCCAATGTAAATCCAACTTCCCGCAGTCATTTGTCCGTACATTGTTAAACCGAGCGCTTCAAGTCGGCGAAACTCATCCCACGTTGCCCAATGCGGAACAAGCATTGAATTGGAAATAAGAACGCGCGGCGCATTTTCATACGTGCGAAAAATTCCCACCGGTTTTCCCGATTGAATGAGAAGCGTTTCGTCGTTCTCCAAATTTTTCAGCGAGCGAACAATGGCATCGAAACATTCCCAATTGCGCGCGGCTTTTCCCGTTCCGCCGTACACAATCAGTTCATCCGGATTTTCCGCTACTTCCGCATCGAGATTATTGTGCAACATTCGTAACGCGGCTTCTTGAATCCATCCTTTGCAAGAAATGTTTGTGCCGCGCGGAGAAGAAAGATTTCGGTGTTGTGAAGACATAAAAGGTTTGAAGTTGGGGATTTGAGGTTTGTGAAATTTTAGGTTTTAGAATTTAGATTTCAGATTAAATTCTCTTTGCGAGACTTTACGTTCTTTGCGGTTAAAAGAAAAAGCAAAATCAACCACGAAGAGGAAAAAAATCGGCAAGAAAATATGAAACGCTTGTTGCTTTGTAAAATAAAAAACCCGAATCGTTTTTGAATCGGGTTTTTATAGTTTAGTCACTTTTTCCATTTATAAATCTTCAACGGAAAATATTCTGCTATGACATCAAACTCTTTATCAAGATGAAAGAGTTCAAGATTATTTTCCAATGCAGTAGCAGCAATCAAAGTATCAATCGTTTTTGAAATTCGCGGACTTTTTGCACTACACGTTCTGTATATCGTAATTGCTTTTTCAACTGTTTCCAATCCTTTACGTTCAAACATTGGAATACTTCTCAAAAATTTTTTAAGAGAAAGAAACTGTTCTTCATTTCTACACCCTTGGAGAATTTCTATGTACACATATTCATTGATGCATACTTCATCATTCAACAACAATTTGACGAACGCTTCTACGATTGGTTCTTTTGACTTCCGAAAATATCTAATCCAAATTGAAGAATCACAAAGAATCATCAAATGTTCTCGCTTTTCTCATTTGAGATAAATTCCCTTGCCAATCAACGTTTCCCGCTAATTCAAAAATCAATTTTCTTTTTTCTTCTTTTGATAAAACATCGTCTGAAGATTTTTCAATTTTGTTTTTCGCCGTTCTACTTTTGGAAGAAGATTTACTTTTTATGTGTGGAGAATAAACTATTTCCGGTTCTTTAACTTTTGCCATAAAATTATTCCTAAAAATTTTCGTTAGTAAAATATGAAACGCTTGTTGCTTTGTAAAATAAAAAACCCGAATCGTTTTGAGTCGGGTTTTAATTTAACCATTTGCGCAAACGCTTTTTCACGTCTTCATTGGAGAGAATGTTTCCTTCTTCAATTTCTTTCAAACCACATTCAACTTTTTGCAATAAATAAATTTCGTACATCATATCGTCGTACGTTACGTTATCATACATTTGTTGCAATACATTAAAGAGCGTTTGCTTCGGAGAAATACTTTTACGGTTTTTCGCAGAATAAACTACTATTGGTTCTTTGAGCTTTGCCATACTGTTTTCTTTCTAAAATTTTCAGCACGAAAATATGAAACACTTTTCTGATGGAAAAAATCACTTCTTTTTTTTCATTGCTTCGATTTGATTTATTCTTGCCTTCTGCGTAATTTCACTCGCTTTTTTTACCCAATGGTACTGAACTTCAGTTTCGAAAAGAGGTTATTTATGCAATCACATTACAAATTCTTTTTCTCACTCACGTTTATCGTCGCAATCGTTTCGTTCTTTTCCCAAAGCAAAGCAGGAAATGAAGACGAAAAGATGCGAACGCAAATTAAGAATTCTCACATTCGGTCTATTTCCCGCTCCGAACATATTTTCAAGTTCGGTTCACCGGAAAAACGCGGCATCAAAAAAGAATCCGTAACGTACGATACCGAGGGACGCAGAGTGGAATGGAAGATATTCACCCCCGATGCTCGTATTGAAGCGATCTATAAATACAAATATGACTCATTAGGAAATAAAATTGAAGAGACGAGATTGCGAGGCGATAACAGTATTGATACCAAAACAATCTTCACGTATGATGAGAGGGGAAAAGAAATTCAATCCGTAACGTATATAACCGATGGCAGCATTGCTTCGAAAACAACAACGCTGTACACCACAGAAGGATTTCCCGGAGAATGGGTGAACTACAATGCAGATGGAACAATCAACAACAGAAAAACCTTTGCGAATGATAACAACGGGAAAAAAATTGAAGAAATAGAATTTTCCTCGGAGCCCGTTTCCACCCGACGAAAAACAAAAGCCGGCGAACCTACGGCGACGAAAAAAACATTTGCGTACGATGGCAATGGAAATATCTTGGAAGAAGTTTTGTATTCAACCGCAGGTTCCATTTTATCAAAAATTACGTTTGGGTACGATACAAATATGCGGCTTCTGGAAATGAACGAATCACAACCGGAACGCAAAGGGGTTGGGAAAAAATTAATAACCGGAAGCGCAGCAAATGCAAAAAAAACTTATGCGTACGATACCAATGGGAATCTCGCTGAAGAATTGGTTTTTAACCCCGATGGTTCCTTAAATGCAAAGACGGTATTTCGATACGATGCGAACGGAAATAAAACCGATGAGATTTATTTTAACATTCTCTTGAACGAGCCGGACTCGCAAATGAAATATGTTTATGTCTATTATCAACAAAACCCGTAAGAAAATTTTTTCGCTCTATTTATCCCTAATGAACAACCGTCCGGTTTTATTTAGCCTTATTTGATGGATACCTCCAATGTCAACATACTCACCGCATTTTTCTTCGGGATTCTTTCGTTCATTTCGCCGTGCGTGTTACCGATTGTTCCGGGATATATTTCATTTATCTCCGGCGTTTCGATTGATGTAATGAAAAATGAAGCAGAGAAAAAACAACTTCGCAATCAAATTCTTCTGCGAACAATATTTTTCATTTTAGGATTTTCCGTTGTCTTTGTATCGCTCGGTGCGTCAGCAACTGCAATAGGGCAATTCCTTTTGAGAGAATTGAATATCATCAGTAAAATTGCCGGCGCAATTATTATCGTTTTCGGGTTGCATATGATTGGTATTTTCAAAATTCCTTTTTTGAATTATGAAAAACGATTTCAAACAGAAGGAAAACCATTGAGTTTTATTGGCGCATTTGTCGTTGGACTTGCATTTGCGTTTGGTTGGACACCGTGCATTGGTCCGATACTCGCGGCAATTCTCGCAATCGCAAGTCAACAAGATACAATCGGAAAAGGAATTATTTTGCTTTCAAGTTATTCGCTCGGATTAGGAATTCCGTTTCTTATTACGGGAATGAGTATTACGGTGTTTTACAATTTTTTTAACAAGTTGAAAAAACATATGCATACAGTTGAAATTGTTGGCGGAAGTTTACTCGTCATTGTCGGCGTTTTGATTTTTACAAATTCACTCACGATTCTTTCGGGATATTTATCGAAGTTGTTTCCGTTTTTGAATGAGATTGGATAATACAATGCATGCAATAGAATTTGAAACCAAAATTGAAAACGGAATGATTCACATTCCAAAAGAATATTTAGAACTTGAAAACAGTTCTGTTCGGATTATTATGATGAAAGAAGAACCGCGACAATCAATTCAGAATAAAGAAACGCTTTCATCATTGCTTTCAGAAATCAAAAAACGAAATATCTTCAAAGATATTGACGATCCTGTTGCGTGGCAAAGAAAAATACGTGATGAATGGAACGAACGCAATTCTTGACAGCAACATTATCATTTATTTGTCAAAAGGAATTCTTCACGAAAAAATTCTTTTAGAAAAATACCAGCGTTTTTATGTTTCCATCATTACATACATTGAAGTGTTGGGATATAAATTTCAATCAAATGAAGAAAAGAGTCTCGTTGAACGATTGTTTGACAAGTTTGAGATTATACCAATTGATATGAATATTGCAACGATTGCAATTGAAATACGACAACAAAAGAAAATAAAATTACCCGATGCATTGATTCTCGCAACAGCGAAAAAGTTTAATGCAGATTTGATTACAAACAATATTGCAGATTTTGAAAACATTGAAGATTCAATTTCAATTATTAAACCATAAAAGTTTTTACCTTTTTAAGAATTAGTTTTTCATTATGACAAAAACACTCAAAAATTTAGATGACGTTACTATTCGTTTTGCCGGCGATAGCGGCGATGGAATGCAGTTGACGGGAATGGAATTTACCAAAACCACCGCGTTGATGGGAAATGATTTAAGCACGTTTCCCGATTACCCCGCAGAAATTCGTGCGCCAGTCGGAACACTGTTTGGCGTGAGCGGATTTCAAATTCATTTCGGTTCAACGGAAATCAATACGCCGGGAGATATGTGCGATGTTCTCGTTGCAATGAATCCCGCCGCGTTGAAAGTGAATTTGAACAGTTTAATTGACGGCGGAGTTATCATTGCAAACCGTGATGGTTTCGATGCGAAGAATTTGAAACTCGCAAACTATGCAGTCAATCCGCTTGATGATGGTTCTCTCAGCAAATATCAGTTGCATGTTGTTGATGTTACGAAACTCACGGGACTTGTTCTCACTGATATGAAAATGTCATCGAAACATATTGACCGCTGCAAAAACTTTTTTGCGTTGGGAATGATGTACTGGATGTTCAATCGTCCGATGGATGCGACGATGGAATGGATAAAAAGTAAATTTGCAAAAACTCCGGATTTCCTTGAAGCAAATACGCGCGTTCTTCAAGCCGGATGGAATTACGGCGAGACGACAGAAATTTTTGCAGTTCGTTATGAAGTTAAACCGGCAAAACTTGATGAAGGAACATATCGCACCATTACGGGAAATGAAGCGGTTGCGTGGGGACTTATTGCCGCATCAGTGAAATCAAATCTCGAATTATTTCTCGGAAGTTATCCCATTACTCCCGCAAGTGATATTCTTCACGAACTTTCGAAGTATAAAAATTTCCGCGTAAAAACATTTCAAGCGGAAGATGAAATTGCTGCGATTGCAAGTTCAATTGGCGCAGCGTATGCCGGAGCATTAGCAACAACGACAACAAGCGGTCCCGGTGTTGCATTAAAACAAGAAGCGATTGGACTTGCGGTAATGACGGAACTTCCGCTCGTCATTGTCAATATTCAACGTGGAGGACCAAGCACCGGACTTCCTACAAAAACAGAACAAGCGGATTTGATGCAAGCGTTGTATGGAAGAAACGGCGAATCCCCGGTGTGTGTGATTGCGTCGCAAACTCCCTCCGATTGTTTTTACGCTGTGTACGAAGCATCGCGCATCGCTCTGAAATATATGTGTCCCGTGATGTTTCTTTCCGATGGATATTTAGCAAACGGAGCAGAGCCGTGGAAATTTCCGAATGCGGATGATTTGCAAGAAATTCCGGTTTCGTTCAGAACAGAAACAGAAGGATTTTTTCCATACTCACGCGATGAAAAAACATTATCGCGTCCTTGGGCAATTCCCGGAACTCCCGGTTTAGAACATCGCGTTGGCGGTTTGGAAAAACAACACGTTACCGGAAACGTAAATTACGAATCGGCGAATCACGAGTTTATGGTGAAGTTGCGCCAAGAAAAAATTGACCGCATTGCGAATGATATTCCTCTTGCAGAAGTTGAAGGCGATGATTCCGGCGACGTTCTCGTTGTCGGTTGGGGAGGAACGTACGGCGCAATTAAAACCGCAGTAACGAACAAACGCAAAGAAGGGAAATCGGTTTCGCATTTGCATATAAAATATCTCAATCCGATGCAGAAAAATATCGGCGAAATTTTATATCGCTTCAAGCACGTTCTCGTTCCTGAATTAAATATGGGACAACTTTCGAAAGTCTTGCGATTCAAATATCTCGTTCCAACAATTTCGTACAATAAAATTCAAGGATTACCTTTTAAATCCATCGAACTTGAACAGAAAATTGATGAAGTGTTGGCGATGAAGTAATTTTCAAAACAATTTTATTATATAAATACAAAATGTCATTAGTAGCAGAACTTATACAAAAAACAAAAACGGATTTCATTCAAACAAAATATTCCGCGAAAGATTTTCAATCCGACCAAGATGTGCGGTGGTGTCCCGGCTGCGGAGATTATTCCATTCTAGCGCAAGTGCAACGGATTATGCCTGATTTTGGCGTTGCGCGACACAACATCGTTTGGGTTTCTGGAATCGGATGTTCATCACGTTTTCCATATTATATGGATACGTACGGCTTTCATGGAATTCACGGACGCGCACCGGCAATTGCAAGCGGAATAAAACTCGCTCGTCCCGATTTATCCGTGTGGATGGTTACCGGCGATGGCGATGGACTGAGCATTGGCGGAAATCATTTTATTCATTTGCTCCGTAGAAATATTGATATAAAAGTTTTGTTGTTCAATAACCAAATTTATGGCTTGACGAAAGGACAATATTCGCCGACTTCCGAATACGGAAAAGTTACGAAGTCAACGCCGCACGGTTCGATTGACCATCCGTTCAATCCAACGTTACTTGCGCTTGGAGCGGAAGGAAGTTTTGTTGCGCGAACACTTGACCGCGACCCAAAACACATGCAGGTGATTTTAAAACGCGCCGGAGAATTTCACGGAACGGCGTTTGTAGAAATTTATCAGAACTGCAATGTGTTCAATGATGGCGCGTTCTTTACGTTCACGGAAAAAGAAACGAAAGATGATACGGTTTTATTTCTTGAACACGGCAAGCCAATGATTTTTGGAAAGGAAAAAAACAAAGGAATCAAACTTGATGGATTCACGCCGCGTGTTGTTCCGCTTGGTGATGGCGTTTCCACAAATGATTTGCTTGTGCATAATGAAAAAGATTCCACGCTTGCATTTATTCTCGCAAACTTTTCTGCTATGGAAGGAATGCCGCGACCGGTAGGAATTTTCAAAGCTGTTGAACGTTCAACGTATGATGCTGATATGGAAGCGCAAATTCAAAAAGCCGAAGCGAAAAAGAAAGGCGATTTGAATGCATTGCTTCGCAGCGGACAAACGTGGAAGATTGGATAAGATTTTATTGTAAAATGGAAACGGCTGTTTCAACATATTCGAAAAATTCTGCATACACGCCAAGCATTCGATTGACGTACGAAGATTATTGCGAATTTCCCGATGACGGAAAACGCTACGAAATTATTGATGGAGAATTATTTATGGCACCCGCGCCAATTACTGCACATCAACGTGCTTCAATTCATCTCGAATATTATATATTTGAATTTTTGAAAAACCATCCCATTGGCGAAGTTTTTCATGCTCCGTGCGATGTTCTTCTTTCCCAATCCGATATTGTCGAACCGGACATTTTTGTTGTCTTAAAAGAAAATGAACATATCATTACATCAAAAAATATTGATGGAACTCCCGATTTTATTGTTGAAATTCTTTCTCCTTATAATCGCCGAATGGATTTAAAACGCAAGCGCGCGTTGTATGAAAAATTTGGTGTGAAAGAATATTGGATTGTTGATACGGAAATGGAAACAATTCAAAAACTTGTATTGAAAGAACAACAACTTGTTGATGGGGGAATATTTGAAGCGGAACAGAAAATTTCTTCCGAAGTAATTTCCGGTTTTGAAATTGACGTGAAGAATGTTTTTAATAAATAAAAATTGAATTGATTTTATCCTGAAGGCGAGCGAGAAATTTTCCTTTCTCGCTTTTTTATTCTCAGCAATGCTCAACCTGCAACTTTTTCAAAAAATAATTTCCGAAAATAATTCGTTCATTCTCACCACACACGTCAATCCCGATGGCGATGGGCTGGGAAGTGAGTTGGCGATGAAACATTTTCTCCAAAAAATGGGAAAGAGCATTTCGATTCTCAATCATAGTGAAACGCCGAAGCAATATGATTTTCTTGATAAAACAAACTCTGAACTCCTTTGCTTTGACGAAAAACGAGATGCAACAAAAATTTCTTCCGTTGATTGCATAATGATTCTCGATACGAATCAAGGTAATCGTTTGCGTTCGATGGAGCAATTCGTCAAAAATAGTTCTGCAACAAAAGTGATCGTTGACCATCATCTCGAACCGGAAATGTTTGCGGACGAATATTTTATTGATGATGGTTTTTCTTCAACCGGAGAAATTGTTTTCAACTTGCTCGATGCAATACGTGAAGAAAAAACGGATGTAAATTTCGATAAACAAATTGCGACGGAATTGTATATCGCAATTATGACTGATACCGGTTCGTTTCGTTTTCCGAGAACAAATATCGAAACGCATTTGATTATCGCTGAACTTCTTTCATACGGCGTTGACCCAACAGAAGCGTTTGCAAATGTGTATGAACGCTGGTCGAAAGGTAGAATGATTCTTCTCGGCAAAGCATTAGACGAAATGAAGTTTGCTTTCGACAATAAACTTGCGTACATCGTTTGTACAAAAAAAATGTTTGAAGAAACGCAAACGAATGTTGAGGAAACAGATAGCTTCACAACGTTTCCGATGAGTATCGAAGGTGTTCTTGGCGCAGTTCTTATCAACGAATTGGATAACGGTGTGAAAATAAGTTTCCGCTCGAAAGGAAATATTCCGTTCAACGAACTCGCGAAAGAATATAACGGCGGCGGACATAAAAATGCTGCGGGAACGAGAGTTCACAATGTACAACTCAATGAGATTGTGAAAGACGTTATAGCAAAAGCGGAAAAGTATTTGAAAGTTTGAGAATTAATAGTTAAAAAATTGTAAATTATTACGAAAATATGTCTATTTCAAAAATATATACAATCGGACACTCAACACATCAACTTGAATATTTCCTTGAGTTGTTACAGTCCTTTGGAGTAAACTGCATTATTGATGTGAGAAGTGTTGCGGCAAGTTCTTATAATCCACAATATAATAGAGAACCATTGTCCAATTTTTTAAGAGAGCATAATATCACGTACACACATTTTGCTAGAGAATTTGGTGCAAGACATACTGAGCCTGAATTATTGGATGAAGAAGGGAAAGTAAATTTCGACAAAGTTAGAAACACTGAGGATTTTAAAAATGGAATAATCAGATTAAAGCAAGGAATTGAAAAGGGATTTACTATTGCGTTAATGTGTTCAGAATCCGAGCCAATTGATTGCCATAGATATTCAATGATTTCTGTTGCTTTGGAAAAAGAAGGTTTGGAAGTATTGCATATTATAAAGGATAAAACTATCAAAAGCAATGCTCAACTTGAAAATCAGTTGTTGAAAAGGTATGATAAAAAATTGCCAAAACCGACGATGTTTGATCCTAACGTTACTCTTAACGACCAATTAACGGTTGCCTATCGATTGAAAAATCAAGAGATTGCGTTTTCGCCATTTGTGAAGGAACCACAAGAAAAATATGGTTAAACTATTTACGATTGGATTTACCAAAAAATCAGCCGAGAAATTTTTTAATCTGTTGCGAAATAATCAAGTAAAAAAAATTGTAGACACAAGAATAAATAATGTTTCTCAACTTGCAGGATTTGCTAAAGGTTCTGATTTGAAATTTTTCGCTAAAGAAATCGGAGCGATAGACTACGAACACAATATTGATTTTGCTCCGACTAAAGAACTTCTTGCTCGTTATAGAGATAAAAAAATATCATGGCAAGAATATGAGATTGAATATTTAAATCTTTTGGACCTGAGGAATATTGTTCAAAAGACAGACGTAGAAAAACTTCATGAGAACTGTTTGCTATGTAGTGAACATACACCTGAAAAATGCCACCGAAGATTACTCGCAGAATATTTAAAGCAAGTGAAAACTAATATTGAAATTATTCACTTAATCAAATAATTCTCATGCCAACCCGTTTCGTTTGTTTAGCAAATTCATTTAAGGAAGGAGGCAGATGTTTAGCAGGAATTGAATTGGATAATAGAAACAATCCTATAATTGCAAACGGACGACCGAAATGGATACGACCTGTTTGTAACACACCTCACGGTGAAATTCCAACACATTTAGTTTCTCACATTAACATCCTTGATATTATAGAAATTGAAACAATCGGAAATCCCAATACAGATTACCAATCAGAAAATGCTCTTTTTAGAGAAAACTCAATTCGTACTGTTGGAACATTTTCAAGAAATAATTTGAACCCTCTCTGTGAAAACATGCCTTCAATATTTGGCAACAGAGGCAAAGCAGTACCACAAAATGCGATAGTTAACTTGAAATATTCACTAATGTTGGTAAGAACTGATAATTTTGAAGTTGTAGAAAAAACATACGAAGACAATCCGTATAAAAAACAAAGGTTAGTGTTTACTTATAATGGGAATCAATATGATTTTCCAATTACTGACCCGGTTTTTCTCCACAGGTATCAAACAAACCCTAATTCCATTGATAACATTAACGAAGTATTTTTGAGTTTATCATTAGGGGTAGGTTGGGAAGATTGGTATTATAAACTTGTAGCAGCAATAATTCCGGCATAATTGTTATTCGATTTCCGTACGTTTTATTAACGAATATTATTAAATGAATGAACAGTTTTTACAAATCATTAAGGAGGTAATTCCATCAATTTCAAAACAAGATTTGGAATTACCTATTCGAGATACTGGAATTGACAGTTTAGACCTTGTTGTTATAAGAGTTGCTCTCGAAAAACATTTTGGTTTTGAAATTTCTGATGTTGAATGGTTTCGATTCAATACATTGAATGAAGCACTAAACTACTTTACAAACCATCGATCAGTACAAAAATCAATAACTAAACCATCAAAAAACATTTCGATTGAAAAACAGATAGAAATTACAATGCCACAAATGGCGAATAATTCTCTCTCTGAAAACTGGTTATTAAAAGAGTTAGGTGACTTACATTGGAAACTGTTAAGCGACGGAATAGAACAAAAGTCCTCGCAGTTCATAGATGAAATGGGTAATCGTCTTTATGCCACATTCACACGTATTTGTTACTCGACTACTTCGCTAAACCATTTTATTGAAAATGACATCATAAATTTTTTAGGAATCATCAAAAGATTTGGTAACGCCACATATCTTAGTGAAATCAGCGCTGAAAGTGGAAATAATATTATCAAAGCAAAATTAATGACGACATTCTCAGTTCGTTCATTGGGTGACAATTCAAAAATAGAAAGAAGTAATCCTCTTGAAAAAGTAAATCACATTGAAGAAATAAAAGGAACTCCTGAATTTTTAAACGAATACAGATTGCTTCGGAAAAATTTGACAAATAAATGGAAATTGTCAGATTATACATTTTTTATTTCAAATGAAACTTTGTTTGAATGTAACTACAGAATAAATCCATACTACGAAATGAACGGTGTCGGATTGTTATATTTTGCATCGTATCCAATTATTTCTGACTATTGCGAATCGGAATTTTTCAATAGCATGGGAAAATATGGTAAGTGGGAAAATCAATTCTTCACTTCAGAAAGAGATATTTGTTACTTCTGTAATTGCAATATTGACGATTCAATCTTATATCGTTTAAACAACTTTGAATTTATCTCTGATAATAAAGCAAAACTCTTTTCTTCTCTATATAGAAAAAGTGATATGGAGTTGATGGCTCATATTTTCACTCACTACTGTCCCGTTAAGGAAACATTCTATTAAAAAGATTCGATTATATATGAAAATCCGAAGTTTTTTGAAATGGGGATTTCAAATCGATTTTAAAATTGTAGCCTAAAAATTACTGACACTAAA
>Ga0207952_1000255_pt1 | contig 51492 bp, 48 predicted proteins | sample SubbioR12Aug_8Ca_FD_184831 | JGI IMG/M metagenome (GOLD analysis project Ga0207952, IMG submission 184831) | Serpentinite rock and fluid subsurface biosphere microbial communities from McLaughlin Reserve, California, USA - CR12Aug_8Ca (SPAdes) | ecosystem: Environmental > Terrestrial > Deep...
AGAGAGAATCAAACAAGTGCAGGACTGGTTAAATGAAAGGCCAAGACAAACTCTAGGATGGAAAACCCCAAAAGAAGTATTCTACGGGCTCATTGGTGCAACTGAATCATGACACGGTCCAGTCTCTTAGTACTAGCTGGTTTTTTCTAGCCGTGCGATCCGCTCTTCAAGAGGGGGGTGGGTGGCAAAGAGGCGGAAGAGGCCACGCTTGCTTGGGTGGGAGATTTTGAAGGCGGCCATAGCGGGCTGCTCCTGCGGGGTGCGGATGTTCTGGAGTGACTGGAGGGTTTGGAGCGCCCCAATCATGGCCCGCTTGCTGGACAGCTTGGCGCCTCCGGTGTCGGCTCGAAATTCGCGATAGCGAGAATAGGCGGCAATGAGGAGCGAGCCCAAAAGCATAAAAATAATTTCAAAAACGATCGTCAAAATAGCAAAGCTGGCGTAACTGCCTCGCTCGCTCCGCTGTTTGCCTATTCCCGAGAGGACGTAAGCGAGCGCGCGGGAGAGAAAGAGAACAAAAGCGTTTACGACCCCTTGCAGTAGGGTCATGGTGACCATGTCGCCATTGGCGATGTGGGTCACCTCATGGCCTAAAATGGCTTCCACTTGGGATTCTTCGACTTTTTCGAGTAGGCCGGTGGAGACGGCAACGAGAGAGCGCTTGCGGGTGGGCCCTGTGGCAAAGGCGTTGACCTCTTTCGCGCGGTAGATGCCTACCTGTGGCATCGGAAGGTGATCTTTGCGACAGAGAGCATACACTGTTTCCAAAAGATGTTTTTCATTTGGATCTTGCGTATTTGGGTCGATTACCTTGACGCCCATCATCCACTTGGCCATCACGCGGGAAAGAGAGAGGGAAATGAAAGCGCCTGCCATGCCCCACACAAAACAGAAAACCAGGAGAGAGTGAAGATCGAGGCCATATTCTTGATCGAGGTAAGGTCGAATGCCCAAAAGATTGAGGACGAGGGAAACCATCACTACGACAAGAAAATTGAGAAGAAGGAAGAGAAAAATTCGCTTGAACCAACCCATGGCTTTTTTCCTTTTTTGTGAATGGCCATTTTAGCGCAGAGATGATTTCGGTTGCAAAAGAATTGGCAGATCTGTCATTCATACGGAGAAATCTTCGGACTTTTGGTGAATAGAAAGACGATTTCATTTCAAACGGATCTAGCAAATGAAGACCTGGTGTCGGTCTTAAAAAAAGCGTTGGGAAAAAAGTGTGCGTGTTGCGTGCTCATTACCTGTTCGACTCCTGAAAATGATGGGAGCATGAAAGTGGATATGAGTTACGAGGGAGATGAGATGCTGGCCAGCTTCCTAGTAGACAATGCTTCACAAGTATTTGACGAAAAAATATCGAAACAGGAAATGAAATAATACCATTGAACCTATCCCACTATTTTTCATGAGAAATTTACACAGTTCATTTTCAGATGGATCTGAAAAAACGCGAAGCAGGCTGTATGCGAAGTTGCATACAGCCAATGAGCGTTCTTTAATAGACGCTGAAAACGAATGTAAATTTCTCATGAAAAATAGTGGGATAGGTTCTTTATCAAAAATAACTTGCAGTTTGGTGGCCCCAGAGTGATCCAGATTTCGACATTCGCGAGGAGGGCAATATTCCTGCACTATTGCCGACGAGCGAAGATCAAAAGGTGGATTGCTATGATGGCCGCATAACTACAATTTAATTTTGATAGCTGGTATAACCTATAATGCAAACATGGACCACTTCAGAAATTGGTATGCAAAAAATTTTCACCAGATCAAACGCGATTATTTTCAGTTTTTAAAATTTCCCTCGATCAGCGCTGATCCTGTCTACAAAAAAGATCTTCTCGCGTGCGCAGATTGGCTTGTCTCCTACTTTCACAAACACAAGATCAAAGCGGAATTACTTCCTACAGCAGGTTATCCCATTGTTTTTGCGCACGAGAAAAGCAAAAATTCAAAAGCCAAAACAGTCTTGATCTACGGCCACTACGATGTGCAGCCAGTCGATCCTCTTGAGCTTTGGAAAAGTCCCCCTTTTGAACCAACGGAGCGCGACGGAAAAGTTTTTGCCCGCGGTGCGCTCGATGACAAAGGGCAAATTTTTTATGCCGTGACTGCTCTTTGTTGCATGAAACAGTTGGGACTTGAGTTGCCGGTAAATGTGAAGTTCTGTATTGAGGGGGAAGAGGAGTCGGCAAGCCACGGACTGGCCAAGTCGCTTCCCGAGCTAAAGGACACGTTGAAAGCCGATTCATTGCTCATTGTTGATTTTGATTCCTGTCAGGATGGAACCCCTGCAATCTCTCTCGGTGCGAGAGGACTTGCCTCTCTGGAAGTGACTCTTACCGGTTCTCACACCGACCTCCATTCTGGATTTTACGGAGGGATCGCCTACAATCCCAACCGCGCACTCGCCGAACTGTTAGCAAAACTTTGGGACGAGAAAGGACGCGTCACCGTGCCCGGATTCTACGACGGCGTCGAAGCTCCTACCGAAGAGGAAAAAAGACAATACACGTTCTCTATCCAACCTGAAAATGTCGGCATTCAAGCCATCGGCGCTGAAAAAGGGAAGACGCTTCAAGAGGCAAATTGGTTTCTGCCCACTTTCGAGATCAATGGAATGTTTGGCGGATACACAGGCGCCGGCACTAAAACGATTATCCCTGCAAAGGCCACAGCAAAAATTTCGTGCCGCTTGGCGAAAGGGCAAGATCCCATGGCCATCTGCCAAGCAATCGATACCTTTTTGCGCAAGAATGTCGTCAACGGAATGCAGATCCAAGTGACCATTCGCGAAGGGGTACGGGCTTTTCGCGGCTCACCTCGCTCCAGCTTAGCCCAAGCCATTGCAAAGGCCTCCAGCGAAGCCTCGAAAAAACCTTCCGTCAACATTCTCTCGGGCGCTTCCATCCCGATCATCGAAGAGATGATGCGCGTGCTCAATGCAGAGGTTGTGGGCATGGGATACGGCCTTGCATCCGACGACATTCATGCGCCGAATGAACACTTTGACATGGCCCGTTTTGAGAAAGGATTTCTCACCGTAGCCGGAGGCTTGGCCTCCTTATGACAGCTGCGGACAAAGCAACAGATCGGAAAACAGCTCTTTGGCAAATTCTTGGCCCTCTTTTTATCTTTACTGCCTATGCTCTAGCCCCTCATAACGCTCTCCTTTTTTGTGTAGGACTGACAGGTCTTTTCTTGTGCGAAACATGGCAAATGCGCGGGCTTAATCTAGCCCTTCCCCTTCTTGTGATGGTTTCTGTTATTGAGCACTTGTGGTTTACATCCAGCCATGTATGGCAGGCCGGTCTAGAACTTTCTTATGCCATGGCCTTTTTCATCACTGCCTATCATGAGGAAGAAAGGGTGACCTCCTTGCAATCACTCAGCACTAAAGCCACCATTCAGCAATCATCTTTAGAAAATCTTGAGCAAGAGCTCCAGCAATTCCAGCAAGAATCGGCCTCACAAAAGATGCTCTCAAGCGAGAAGATTGCCTCGTTGCAAAAAGAGCTCGACGAAGGACGGGCCGAATTTGCCTCCCTCGAAATTTTGAACGAAGTGCTTCGGAAAACAACCGAGCGGGCCCATCAAGAGCGGGCGCTGGCCCAGCAAGCCCTTTCTACTGCGCAACATCGGCTCGACTATTTCAGTCAGCAAACCCCAAGAGAAGAAAACCCTTCTGAGATGCAAGATCTTCTCAACCAAGCGCGTTTAGACAGAGAACAAGCCCAGCTCATCAGCGAAACGATGGCGCGGCTCCATGCGCGGGAAAATTTCCGCGCCCGCACCCTCGAAGAAAAAGTGCAAGCACTGCAAGAAGCAAATAGTGAACTTCCTTCCGCCGATCTTGCGCATTTGCAAGAGAAAGTCAAAGCGCTCACCGCCGTCGAGACACTTTACAAGCAGTTGCGCGCCCAATTTGCAGAGAAAAACGAAACGCTCCACGAAACAAGAGCTGCCCTTTTCCGCACGGATACGCAACTCCAAACACTTCAGCTCGAAAAAGAGCAGAGAGAGCTCCATTTTGATCCTGTGCCGAAAGAGGTGCAACGAGAGCTATCGCTCCTGGAAAAAGAGAGAGCAGCGCTCGAGGAAGAAAATCGAACCTTGCAAGAACTTGTCACCCATCTCATGGGAAGTTCCTCTTCGCAAAAAAAAAGTGAAGAAAGACCCGAACCAATATGAACTGTTTTCTTGACTGAATAGGAATTCATTTGCGATCGTATCCCCTTTATGAAGGGGTTTTGTCCATTAGCATCAGGATCGAAGGGGAATGCGATTTTCGTTGGAACGCAAACGACGCGTGTTCTCATCGATGCAGGACTTAGCGTCGCTGCGTTGACACGAAAGCTCGAAGAAATTGACGTACAGATTGAGACAATTCAGGCTGTGCTCATCACCCACGAGCACACCGATCACATTGCAGGTCTTGCCCGTCTTTCAGAAAAACACCGCATTCCCATACTTGCCAACGCCGAAACAGCGAAAGGAATTTACGCAGCGCTTGGACTCAGGCCGCGCTTTAAGATTTTTACAACCGGAGAGTCTTTTCAATTTGGCGATTTGGAAGTGCACCCCTTTAGCGTGCCGCACGATACGTTAGATCCGGTTGCATTTATCGTTCGGACAGGCTTTTTGAAATTGGGATTTTGCGCCGACTTGGGGCATGCAACATCACTCGTCAAAAAGAATTTGGAGAAGTGTGATTATCTTTACTTAGAGGCCAATCACGATCCAGCCCGAGTCCATGCATGCCATCGTCCAGCCGTTTACAAGCAGCGGGTCTTAAGTCCGCAAGGGCATCTATCCAATGAGCAGTGCGCCGAACTTTTGGCAAAGGTGACGCATGAGGGCCTCAAGCATGTCCATTTGGCGCACCTGTCAAGCGAATGCAATTCAGAGGAGAGGGCGCTCGAAGTGGTCAAGGCAAAGGGATTTGGATTTGATGTGTCGATCGCTCCACAGGATCGAGTGAGCAAGGCCATCTCATTTTAACAGATTGATTAGAGAGGCTCTTCGCCTTCGAGAGCAGCGTCGTCTACGGGAGGGAGTTCTGTGGGGCGGTTGGCAATGACTCGGCGGGGCTTGGCGCCTTCTTGCGGTCCGATGATTCCATTCGCTTCGAGCTCATCCATCAGACTAGCGGCTCTTGCGTAGCCGATCTTCAGTTTGCGCTGCAAGTAGGTTGTGGAGGCGCTCTTCGATCCCAACACAGTCATCAGCGCCTGATCATAAAGCGGATCTTTTCCTTGTGGCGCCTCTTCGTCATCCCCATCGAGTGGCTCGAGTGAGCGGTACGCATCAAACGAAGGAATGAGATAATTGGGTTCGGCCCCATTGCAAATGGTCTGGATCACCTGATTGATATTCTCATCGCTAATGTAAGCTCCTTGCGCTCGTATCAGCTGCGAGGTACCAGGCGGCAAGAACAAAAGGTCTCCACTGCCCATGAGACTTTCGGCGCCGATATCATCGAGGATGATTTGTGAGTTGACGCGGCTGGCCACCTTAAATGAAATACGGGTCGGGATGTTGGCTTTGATGATGCCGGTGATCACTTCACGCGAGGGGCGCTGGGTGGCGAGAATGAGGTGGATGCCGACGGCTCGCGCCATTTGGGCAATGCGGGCGATGGGGGTTTCGATGTCGGCGCTGGAGGCCATCATGAGGTCGGCAAATTCGTCGACGACGGCCACGACGAGTGGCATCTGATCGGGGATGGGGATGTTTAATGAGGCTTCAAGCTCTTTGTTTTCTTTTCGGTTATTGAAAGCCGAAATGTTACGCAGTCCCAGCTGCTTGAGGATTTCATAGCGCACCTGCATCTCTTTCACGAGCCACTGCAGTGCGGCATAGGCGCCGTGAGGTTCGGTGATGACGGGGGCGATCATGTGGGGAAGACGCGAATATTGGGTGAGCTCAACTTTTTTGGGATCAATCATTAAAAGTTTAATTTCGTCGGGGCGCGCGTTCATCAGGATCGACATGACGATGGTATTGACGCAAACCGATTTTCCGGAACCGGTGGCGCCAGCGACGAGAAGATGGGGCATTTTGGCCAAGTCGGAAAAGACCCAATCGCCATTGACTGCTTTGCCGAGAAGAATGGGGATTTGCATGCGGCGGTGATTCTTCTGGTAGTGGAGAAGCATCTCTTTGAAATTGACCTCTTGCGGGTGGATGGCGGGCACTTCGACGCCGACGGCCGCTTTGCCGGGAATGGGGGCGACAATGCGGATCGATTTGGCCTGCATGTTGAGGGCAATGTCGTTTTCAAGTGCCTTAATCTTTTGTACTTTAACGCCGATGGAGGGGTGCACTTCAAAGGAGGTGATCGTGGGGCCGCTGTTGATTTCGCCTACTTTTGCTTCGATGCCAAAACTTTTTAGGGTTTCTTCCAAAATTGCCGCCTGATGCATGAGGTCTTTTTTCAGCGTAGGTTGATCGACCTGTTTCGTCGGAGGAGAAAGAAGTTCGGGTGACGGGAGTTTGTAGGAGCTGTCGGAGCGAAGGATGAGAGATTTAGGAACGGGAGGGGGTGAGGCAGGTTTGGCAATCACAGGGGTGATTTTCTTCAGTACTTCAGCCGTTTTTTCTTTTGGCTTCTCTAGTGTCTTGAGAAGGCTTTCCATTTTGGGAGCTTTTTCCGCAGGGGGGAGATTGATTTTCACTGGCTGTTCTTTGATCCGCTTCGCAGAAAGTTGGCGGAAGATCCAAAGAAGGACGGCGCTGCTATGTTTTCCGATCGCCTGTAGGCCAGAGAAAAAACGGACGCGAGTGAGAAGAAGAAAGGAGACAAGGGCAATAGAGGAGAAGATAAGAGAGCATCCGATGGGACTTAAGATTTGCTGCAAACTGAGAAAAGGGAGGTCGGCAAAGAGAAAATAGAAGGGGACGCCGCCCAGATTGTAGCGAGCAAAGGTGGTCTTGTGAGGGTGAAAAATCGCAACTGTTTCGGAGATGACAGAATCGCTCCATTTTTTTGCCACATCGGGAAAGCTTTCGGCAAAAATTGTGAGGAGAAAGCAGGATGAGACGAGAAGGAGGGCAAAATAGAGATGGTCGTAGGTGAGGTGGAGGAGTTTTTGTCCGCTCAAGAGACGGGTGCCGATCCAAAAAAGATAACAAGGAATGAGATAGGCGCCGAGGCCAAAAAGGTAGCTTCCTCCCAACGCGGTCAGATAGCCAAGATGGCCGAGAAGGTTGCGTGTGGGATCGAGGAAGGTAAAACTAAAGAGCGCCACAAAAGAGAGGAGGGCCAATGCAATGAAGAGGATTCCTTGCCCTTCCGGGTGCATCGGTTTTCTTTTCGGAGCCTTTTTTTTAGCCATGAAACATCACAATTGCTAAAGCGCCCGCCCCAGCACAATACCATGCAAAGGGGAGTACTTTTCCCTTCTCGTAGATCCAGAAGACGGCGCGGACCGAAAAGAGACCCATTCCAAACGATGCAGCAAACCCAAGGCCATAGCAGGCAAGGGAGACAGAGGCATAGGCTGTCTCTTCCCCGCGCAGCCACTTGAGTGTTTCCAACACTTCGCCTCCCAAGACTGTGGGGATGGCCAAAAGGAAAGAAAACTTTGCCGCCTCTTTCCAGCTCCATCCGCAAAACCTAGCCGCCGCAATCGTCGATCCACTCCGAGAAATTCCCGGAATGAGCGCTAACGTCTGCATCGCCCCTATCCATAACATATTTTGCCATTTTCTGGGTGAAGCAATTGATACGGGTCCAATGCCTACGAGAACGGGAAGACGGGTTGCCCAGAAGAGAAGGGCTGAGGTGCAGAGGAGAAAATAGCCAAGAAAAGAGGGGTCGGAAAGGGCGATGCGAACTGGCTTGAGGAGAAAGTAGCCTGGCACTAAGGGGAGAAGCGCCAGTGTAAAGGAAAAAATTTGAGAGGGGCTTTTCAGCACGTGATAGACCTCTTTGCGCAAGTACCAAATAAGGGCCAGGAGGGTGCCTGCATGACAGAGTAGATCGAAATAGAGAAGACTTTCGCCTCCCTCAATGCCAAGGAGTTTCTTACATATACGGAGGTGACCTGATGAACTGACAGGGAAGAACTCGGTGACTCCTTGCACAATACCTAAAAGAAGTGCTTGGAAAAGATTCACGGCCCACCTAAAAAATGGGCGATCGACGGGACTCGAACCCGCGACATTTGGATCCACAATCCAACGCTCTAACCAACTGAGCTACGACCGCCGCAAAAATGTAATATTTTAGAACAATAGAGCTCTTTCGTCAAATGGATCTTCGCCAATAAAAGGAGGAATAGGATGGGAGGCAAGAAAAGCGGGGAGAATTCTTTGACAAAGAGTGAATAGTCGAGGGGAAGGGGGGGATAGGAAACCAAATCGAGCAGTTGGGCGGTAAACCAGTTGGTCCAAGAGAAAAGGAGAGAGGAGAGGGGAAGCAGGAGAGGAGACAGGGCGACGGCCAGGAGGAGGGAAAACAGGGCCACGCCTACGAGAAAAGGAAAAAAAAGATTGTAGAGGAAACTTAAGTAGGGAAACTGGTGAAAATGGTAGAGCAGGAGAGGGAAAAGGGGGAGATTGACTGCAAAAGTCAGACTCACGCTCCCCCGGAAAAAATTCGACAAAAGATCCATGGAAGGGCGATAAAAAATGGGGTAGAAAAACAAAATCCCTGCGCAGCTGAGGAAACTCAATTGGAAACCGAGATTGCCTGCACTCAAAGGATTGAGCAAAAGTTCAATCGTCAGCGCACAGCCGAGGAGATTGAGTCCCGAAATGGGCCGATTCAGAACATTTCCCAATAAGTATAAAAGAGCCATGAGCCAGCTCCTTTGCACTGCGGGTGAGGAACCTACGAAAAAGAAATAACAATTTATTGCGCAAAAAAGCAAAGCCATTTGCCACATGCGTGGAAGAAATAAACTCAAACCAAATGTGCAGAACGCAATTAAAATTCCGAAGTGAAAGCCAGAAATCGCCAGCAAATGGCCCAATCCCAATCTTCCAAATTCGTAGCGGAAGATTCGCTCTTCGACATCGCCTGTGGTTAAAGAGCTTAGGAATGAAGCAACAGTGCGATCTGAAAGGTGGGCTGAAAGGAATTTCCGAAACTTCTCTTTTGTTTGATAACGCAATTCCGCCAAACTCCACGATTTTTCTACCGGTTCCCATTTTGTTTTTGGCTTTGGTTTGAACACAAAATCATAAGGTCCTCTCCGTTTGAGACGCCCTTCGATCCGGTAAGATTGGCTAGCAGGTGGATGATTCTTGCCCTGATAGGCGATGGAGCAAGGAAGGACATACCCTTCCACGATCAAAGTCCCCTTGTAGAGTAAACCTCTTCCAAAAGGAGTCGTGTTGGGGCCCAAAGAAGAGGGAGAAAAGAGAGCCGTGGTATATGTAGGCAGTTCTTGAGGGAGCAAGTATCCTGTTCCATAGATCACAGCCCCTATAGTCAGAATAATCTGTAGCCAAGACCTACAAAAGACCAAATAACACATCCATAAAGCGGGCCATAGAAGATGGCCCCAGAACACATAGGCGCTCGTTCCCACTAGTACAGAAAGGCCTGTGAACAACGCAGGATATTTCCGCCAAAAATCGGAATGCGTATCTCTTATTTGGAAGAAAAGTGACGAGCAAACTCCTCGTCCAAGGACTTGTTGATGATTCTTGCGCCCCGTTTGGGAGAAAAATAAGAAAAAAGCCATCGCATTAACACAATGATCCGATTGCGAAATCCGATCAAATATAAAACGTGGACAAAGCTCCAAGCGATCCACGCGACAAAGCCGCTAAATTGGAGTTTGCCGAACATTCCGACCGCTTTTGTTTTTCCGATGGCTGCCATTGTGCCCTTATCAAAATATTTAAACGGTGGGCGATCTCTTTTTGGGATCCGTTTGCGCAAGACACGTGCTACGTAGCGTCCCTGTTGCACCGCCACAGGTGCTAAGGCAGGAAGGGGTTTTCCTTGCGGATCCATTGCGCACGCAGAATCGCCAATCACAAAAATGTCAGGAAATCCGGGCACCGTCAGATCGGCCTCGACCATCACTCTTCCCTGTTTATCCAGAGGAACTTCCAGAGATTTCAATACCGAAGAGGCCTGATTTCCGGCCGCCCACAAAATATTGCGAGACGCGATGAATGTATTCCCATCGACCTCTACCCCTTCCCCAGTTATATTCGTGACTCTTTTATTTGTAATCACCTGTACACCAAAGTGTTCCAGATATTTTTGTGCGCGTCTGGAAAGTGTTTCGGGGAAAGTGGGCAAGATATGAGGCGATCCTTCGATTAAATAGATTTTCGTTTTTGTTGTATCGATTCTCCGAAAATCCTTCAAAATTGTTTCGTAAGCGATTTCGGCGATGGCGCCTGCCATTTCGACACCTGTAGGGCCGCCTCCAATGATGACGAAGTTGAGGAATTTTTTTGCCTCCGTGATGCTATCACATCGCTCTGCAATTTCGAATGACATCAAGATCCTCTCGCGAATCTTGAGTGCATCGGGCAATGTTTTTAAGCCTGGAGCGAACTGTTCCCATGCATCATTTCCAAAATAGGCATGGCGTGCTCCCAGTGCGACAATCAAGTATTCGTAGCCGATCCGTTCACCGTTATGCAGTACCGCCACCTTATTTTGTTTATCAATCGCCTTCACCTCACCCATCAAGACAGTCACATTCGGGTAAGGATTTAGAATTTCGCGAATGGGGATAGCGATATCGCCAGGGGAGAGGGCGGCGCTAGCCACTTGGTACAAGAGAGGTTGGAACAGGTGGTGATTTGTTTTATCGACGACCCACACATCGAGTGTAGAGCCGCCCAATGCCTTAGCGGCATTTATTCCCCCGAACCCTCCACCTAAGACGAGTACCTTTGTTGCATGCATCTCCTTCATCGTACAAAAATTTTAGATAAAAAAGAAGAAATAGACAGTCGGGCATGCTACGCGCATACCCGAACCTATCCCACTATTTTTCATTCTTCTTCTCGCTTTTTGGAAATGAGAATGTGTGGGATACTGTTGTAGTATATGAATCCGCTTGCGCGAAAGTTTTATGCTGTTGGGGAGGACTTTCAAGAGGTCATCTTTCTCAATGAACAGCATGATTTGCAGTGGCAAGAGATTGTTGAAAAATCGCCCGATTTGCCACGAGGTTGGTTCGAGCTAAGTAGGTTAGATGCGGGTGATAGCGTGGAATTGGTGCGCGGGTTTTGGCTGGATTCCCTCCCGTTCTTCCCCTCCTCTCATGCCCTCATCGCCGATTTCTTTGATCGGTTAGATAGCATTTCGGTTGTGATTGTTCGAGGGGAAGAGGGGCTACAACCAGAAATGGTTTATAGTTTGGCAGATGGAAGTTCTTTCTTCCGCGGTTTGCCCCCCGCAACAAAAAAAGATATTCGGGAATTTTGTACCGAAATGGATCGCTCCATGCCTGCCGATTACTTGGCATTTTTGGAAATTCATAACGGATTTGGAAAATTGTCAGAATTGGGTGTTCTAAAGGTGGAGGATATCGGAGAGGCCAGACGATATGTACAGGATTTGCTTTGGAAATGTGAAGAACCGCTGAAATCGGGAGGCAAAATCGTTGATCCTAGTTCTTTGATTCCTTTTTATGAGACGCTTGGAATGGGGTCTTTTCAATGTTTTTATGCCGATTGGTACCCAACAAATGAAATGGGTAATGTATATTTATCTGGAATTGATTATAAAATATCAAATGTGGCTGATCGAAAGACGTGGGGCGAAAATTTGGCTTTTCCTACGTTTGCAGAGTGGTTGGCCTATTATTTAGGAGGGATGGATCTCTCTTTTTAACTATGTATTTAGTACAACATTTCTACGAACAACACGGGAAGTATCTAGGGCTTGAACTCCTTGCGGGCAAAGGGGGCATGTCCCGTCGTATCCATAAGGCAGAGGTTCATCGCCCTGGTTTGAGCTTAGCTGGATATGTCAAAAGTTTTATCACAGCGCGGATTTTAGTCATAGGAAAGCAAGAGGTCGAATATCTGCGCGAATTCGATGCAAAAACAAGGGAAAAACGGCTGGCGGCTATTTTAAGTTCCTCTACACCGGCTGTCATCGTCGCACGGGGAATAAAAACTCCTGTTGAGTTGGTCGCCCTTTGCGAATCAATGAAAATTCCCCTCTTCCGAGCCGGGTCGAAAGCGACCAATCTTTTAAGTCGCATCAGCTATATTTTAATGGAAGAATTTTGCCCGTGCGTGACGTTGCATGGGACACTGGTCGAAGTATTTGGCGTAGGCGTCCTGATTCAAGGGGAATCGTCGGTTGGAAAGAGTGAGGCGGCGCTGGGATTGATCGAACGGGGACATCGACTGATTTCCGATGATGTTGTGCGAGTGAAAAAAAAGGAGGGAGCTTATTTGGTAGGTTCTGGTCCCGAGTTGACGCGCCACTTGATGGAGATTCGAGGAATTGGAATCGTCAATGTGGCCCATCTTTATGGCGCGGTTTGCGTCCGCCCCGATAAAGGAATGGATATTGTAGTGAAATTGGAAGAGTGGGATGACCAACATTTTTATGATCGGGTTGGCTTGGATGAAAAATTTATCGATATCCTAGGGTTCAGCATTCCCTATCATGTGCTTCCGGTGAAGCCAGGAAGAGATGTAGTTCTTCTGCTTGAGACCATTGCCCTCAATCATCGACTGAAGGATATGGGCTATAATTCGGCCAAAGAGTTTAATGCAAAACTTTTGGAGGCCCTTGCACGGCGTCAAAAGAGAAGGAACGCTCATGAAAGTCGCCTCTAAAGTAAAAGTGAAAAATGCCCTGGGCCTCCATACTCGTCCTGCGGCTTTTATTGTAAAGCTTCTGCAACCTCGGAAATCGATGGTTACGTTTACTTATAAATCGGAGACGATCAATGCGCGCAGTATCATGAGCATCCTGATGCTCGCAGCGAAGAAGAATGCGCAAATTCTAATTACTGTGGATGGGGAAGACGCCGAAGCCACGATGGCCTATTTAATCTCCGCCTTTGAGCAGGAATTTGGAGAAAAATGAATAGGGAAGGAGAACAGATCCTGCGCGGTGTGCCAATCAGTAAGGGAATTGGCATCGGGTCTCCTATTTTCTTTTCCGATACAGAGAAAGAGATCTCCCATATCTTGATTCCTCAAGAAGAGATTGAGAAGGAGGTGGCTCGTTATCGTAAAGCGCTTGAATTGAGCCGAAAGGACCTAGAACATCTTCAAAATATCTCGCGACAAAATAGTTCCGCTGAAATTATAGCGATTCTTGATACACATCTGGAGATTATGCAAGATCCGATGATCACAACAGGTGTGATCACGCGGATCCTCGAGACAAGACAGAATGTCGAATCTATTTTCTATCAGATCATTGAGGAATACAAGGTTCGCTTCAATGCAATCCAAGATGTCTATTTCAAAGAAAGGATACGCGACATTGTCGATGTATCGCAACGAATCTTGAGTTATGTGCGTCCACTCGAGCGTATACGGATCTCAGAAATGCCCAATCACTCGATTATTTTGGCTCACGAGCTAGTTCCCTCGGAAACGGTTGAAGCCAACGCGTCACTCATTAGCGCGTTTATCACCACTGCTGGGGGGTTGACATCTCATGCGGCGATCATCGCCAGAGCAAAGGGAATTCCTTATGTGGCCAATGTCGATATCAAACTATTGAAGAAAGTCTCTTTACAATCGCTCATTGTGGACGGGGCGCAAGGCCTCGTGATAGTGAATCCCACACGCAAAACATTGAAAAAATATCAAGACCTTAAAAAAGAGCACATCGCAAATTATAAGCTTCTGACCACCACGGCTCACTTCAAAGCGGAAACCATTGATGGGTATGAAGTGCGTATTTTTGCCAACCTGGAAAATCCCAAAGAGATTGATTTAGTTCACAAGCACGGAGCCGCGGGGATTGGCCTGTTTCGTTCGGAATATCTGTTCCTTTCGAAACGGAAATTTCCTTCCGAAGAGGAGCAGTTTGAAATCTATAAGCAGATGGTCAAATCGTTAAAGGGCAAACCACTTGTCGTTCGTGTCTTTGATGTGGGTGGCGATAAGAAAGTCGATTTGCATCCTGACATGGCGGACGCTCCCTACTTTGCCGCCATTGGTCATGAAGCAAATCCCGCTCTCGGATGCCGGGCGATACGGTTCCTTTTTCGTTATCCAGAATTATTAGAGAAACAACTCCGTGCCATTGTTAAGGCGAGTCAGTATGGAGAAATTCATGTTTTGATCCCGATGATCTCTGATGTTTCGGAGATTCGTCAAGTACGCACAATGTTAGCTAAGGTGCGCGAAGATTTGCAAAAAGAAGGGTATAAACTCTCGCGCGATATTCCTGTGGGCTGCATGATTGAAGTGCCGTCGAGCGCCATCATGTGCGATGCTATTGCCGATGAGTCCGATTTTCTCTCTATTGGGACCAATGATCTCATCCAGTATATTCTCGCCGTCGACCGGAGCAATCCCCATACAGCAGAACTCTACTTTTCCACTCATCCCAGCATTCTTCGTGTCATTCGGATGATCGTTGCTTCAGCCGCCAAATCGCGCAAGCCGGTCATCCTCTGCGGCGAACTCGCTGCCGACCCCTCCATGACCCCCATTCTTGTCGGTCTTGGTATCCGTGAATTTTCGGTTGCCGCTCGCCATATCCCTCTTGTGAAGCACACCATCCGCAAGTGGCGTGTTTTGGAGGTATGTAGACTAGCCGAAGGGGCGCTCGAATATACTTCTTCTCAGGAGCTCAAAGAATACCTTCTCACGGAAGGCATTCGATAGAGAACATTAATATACCGAAACAACCTGAAGAATCGGTTTTTTGGCGGCGTCGGCATTCCCTCAAAATTCCTGTTCTCTCTCGAGCCTTGCCTCTCGGCAATGGTCTCTCGCTCCGAACAGAAATTTTGAGGTACCTCCTTGCAAAATTCCCGATTCTTCAGGTTGTTTCGGTATATCTCTGTGGATCAAATTCTTCTGGGAGAATCCCAGCTGCTTTGCAAATCGTATCGTGAGGAAGACCTAAGGAGAGAAGTCGTTTGACAATCTCCTCTTGTGTTTTTAGTTTACCTTCCGCAATTCCTTCCTGACGTCCTTGTTGACGTCCTTGTTGACGTCCTTGTTGACGTCCTTCTTCTAATCCTTCTTCAAGTCCTTCTTTACGAGCTGCAGTAAGAATGGCCCGATTATCACGGTTGATCTTGAGCATTTCTTCGTAAGCTGAAAGTTCTTTACTTGTCCAATAGCTTTGGTTGAGTGCGTTGTAGGCTTTTGCAAAAATGGGGTCAACCGCAAATCTTTCCCATTCGGAGGGCTCGGTTGTGGAGGCGTGTTTAAAAAAAAAGGCCCATTTATCAGTATTTGTTTCCAATTGGTCGATCGATTTATTGAATTTGGGGAGTTCGAGAAACGTAAAGGAAAAATCTTTTAGTTCTTGTTTATAGGTTTCCCGATCGAGGATGACATGGTTTGATTTGAAGGAAGGTTGCCCCGGAAACATAATAAAGTCTGTGATTGCAAGAAAAATCACAGGCCTTAATTTTTCATAATTTTCTCCCTCTTCAAGCTGTTTCCCATAAACTTTGGCGGCATAAAATTGGGCCCGTTTTACAAAATGCTCCGAACGGGCCACTTGCATTTCGATGATGTATTGGACGCCATATTCATCGGCGCAGAGGACATCGACAATGCTTTGTTTTTGTGAGGCAAGATCAGGATTCAGATTAGGAGAAAGAAAGGTCACTGAATGGATTGGATGGGGCAGATCTAAGACACTATTGAGAAATGGAATCAGAACGTCTTGATTTTTTTCGGTTCCGAAAATCTTCTTAAAGGCGTAATCATTTTTCGGATCGAGAAACTTTTGAAAGATCATACATCCTCTGGGAGAGAGGATATATAGAAAATTTTTTTCTTGCTACCCTTTTTTCACTGAGCCTTCGAGTTCGACTGCTGTGAAACGGATAAGAGTATCGTAATGACTGGGATGTTTGGAGAGTGAGGGTGTTGTATTGGGGATGGGCTTAAGGAAAAGTTCAGAGCGGGGATCGGAAGGTTCCTCAGGAGGGAGTTCTTTTTTCTGTGGTGCAGGAGAGGCTATTTCCGCGGCAGGGGGAATGGTGTGCTCAGGATCTTTATAGGGGTTGAAAGGAGTTGGCTTGAGGGAAATTTCGGAGTGTGGCTCGGGAGTTTCCTGGAGAGGTTTTTGGAGCAATGGGGTTGAGACTGCAGGTGTTTCGACATCCACAACTTTTGGAGAAATGGCGGCGGAGGGAGCCCCTGCAAGTGCGCTCTCAAGTTCGGAAAGTCTGCGAACGAGCACTTCAACGGGTACTCTGTTTTTGCTGCGGATGAGATGGAGAAGGGCGGCTTCCAGGTGGGTGCGGGGCGAGGCCGATTTGGAAAGCTGAGCTTCGAGGGTAAGGAGATATTCCAAAATATAGAGACACTGTGTGGCTGTGTAGAGACGGGCCGACTCGATATAGTGGGGGGGGACATCTCCTTTGACTTTGTAGAGAGTGAGGAGGCGGTAGTGGTCGATGAGCTGTTCGAGGAAATGGGAGAGGTCTTTACCCGATTGAAAAAGGAGATCGACCAGCTCAAAGGCAAAGGCGGTGCGGCATTCGGCAAAAGCGTGGTCAAGGGCAAAAAAATGGTCTTGCGGCACCAGGCCTAAAGATGTGCGCACTTGAGCTGCGGTGACGGGCCCTTCGGCAAAGCAAAAGATTTGATCGAGGAGTGATTCGGCATCGCGTAGACTTCCATCGGCGAAGGTGGCAATTTGTTGGATGGCTTCCTGTTCAATGGGGCGGTTTTGATCTCTAGAAATTTCTTCGAGCTTGGCGGCGATTTGAGAGGGGAGAATGCGGCCGAGATCAAAGCGTTGGCAGCGGGAAATAATGGTGGGGAGTACTTTGTGGGGCTCGGTGGTGGCAAAGAAGAATTTGGCTCTTGCGGGAGGCTCTTCGAGCGTTTTCAGAAGAGCGTTAAAGGCCTCCTTGGTGAGCATGTGGACTTCGTCGATGATGTAAATTTTATACTTGCCTTGGCTGGGGGCGTAGCCGACCGTCTCGTTGATTTGGCGGATGTCGTCAATGCCGCGGTTGGAGGCTCCATCGATTTCGATCACGTCAAGCGATTGACCAGAAGTGATCTCAAGACAGGAAGTACAGAGATTGCAAGGCTCCCCATCGTCTGTCCGCTCGCTACAGTTGAGCGCTTTGGCAAAAAGACGGGCCAAAGTGGTTTTACCGACGCCGCGCGAGCCAGAAAAAAGATAGGCGTGAGCGATTTTATCAAAACGGATCGCATTCTTTAACGTGGTCACAACTGATGGCTGTCCAACCACTTCGGAAAAGCGCTTCGGGCGGTATTTGCGGGCAAGGACTTGATATTGCATCAAATAAGGTATACACGATTGAGACTAATTTGTTCTATTGTTTAGAATAGCGGCATGCAAGAGAGTAGGGCTTGGCTCAAATGGCACAGCTGGTTGGGCCAAAACCATCGTGGATGGCGCTTATTTGCAGCAATTGTTTGCGTCATCTCCCTGGCGTTGTTTCTTCATTTTCGAGAGGTTCGTCTTGAGACGTTGGAGCTCAATGCGACTGCAGGCCATTATGTGGTGGCCCAGGTCGATTTTGAGTTTCCTGACTATGAGGCGACGCTTGCTCTCAAACAGCAAGCAGTCAAAGATATCGGCCGCATCTACGAATTAGATGAAAAGCAGGTGCGCGAGGCGCGCCATACCCTTGAGAATCGGCTGATTCAGAGCAAAGGTTGGCGCCAGGCAGCGCCCAAAAGTACCTTTGAAGAAATGTACAAAATGGCCGATGAATTGGAGTCGCTCCTTCTAGAGGCACGCTTCACCGATCCGCGGACGTTGCAAGAGATCCGTCATCTCGGCCTTCCCGAAACTCCCTATTTTGAGCTTGTGCCGGAGGAGATGCATACGCTTCCTTCCGATTTCTGGGCCCGTATCTCGACCGAACTTTTGAAAAATGGGGTCTATTCGGCGGAAGCGGTCCGCTACATGTTGAATTTGTTTGAGGCAAGGCATTGGACTTTTGTTGAAGATGTGCCTCTCGAACATTCTCTCCGGGCGCAGGTCAGCCGCCAGGTGCCAGAAAAATTCACCCACGTGCAGGCGGGGACGCGGATCATCGATCAGGGAGAAAGAGTCACGTCAAGGCACCTTGCAATGATGCAGGCGATGAAACAGACGATTTCGGAAGGGCGCCGTCTTTGGGAGCCGCTCACCTGGGTCGCCAGCTTTATCCTCTCGATTATTTTTGTCACCATTAGCGCTCTCTATTTCCGGATCAACCAACTCGAATTCATCCGCTCCTTGCGCAAGATCTCCCTCTTCATCTGCATTGTGATTGTGACCCTCCTTTTCGCCAAGCTTGTCGAATATGCCCTTTTGAAAAGTTCTTCTTCTATTTTGGATGCCGTCCACTATCCGATTGTCGCTCCCTTTGCCACAATACTCATCTGCATTCTCCTCTCGCCTCGTACCGCTCTCTTTGCCGCCACATTCCTTTCAATCATCCTCTCGGTGAGTCTGGCCGTCGACCACAGCCGCTTTCTTATTCTCAACCTTGTCACCTCGATTGCCGTCATCATTGGAAGTCGCAATCTTCGCAAACGAAAAGAGGTATTTGCCGTTTGCATGAAGTCTTGGCTGAGTGCCATTCCGGTCCTTTATGCCTATACGTTGAGTGAAAATCGTCTTTGGACGGCCACCCTTTTTCCCGATATTCTCTCTTCTCTTGTCTTTTTTATGGTCACAGCGGTTCTCGTCATCGGCCTCCTTCCAGCCCTAGAAATGATCTTTGGTGTGCTCACCGACATGTCGCTCATTGAATATACCGATCCGAGCAGTGAACTCTTGCGCTCATTTGCCGCAGCAGTTCCTGGTACTTATCAACACTCTCTTGTTCTCGGAAATCTTGCCGAAACATGCGCGCAAGCCATTGGCGCCAATGGTCTTTTTTGTCGGGCCGCCACCCTCTATCATGACATTGGCAAAATGAACAATCCTCAATTCTATACTGAAAATCAGCAAGGGATGGTCAATGTCCACCAACTCCTCACTCCCTTAGAATCGGCCCAGGTGATTATTTCTCACGTGACCGACGGCGTGGAAATCGCCCGCAAACACCATCTCCCTGAGCCATTCATCAATATCATTCGTGAACACCACGGGACAACCCTTGTCTACTACTTCTACCGCAAGCAGCTCGCATTGAAAGGGGGGAGAAAAGAAGAGGTGAACGAAAAGGAATTCCGCTATCCGGGACCTAAACCGCGCACGAAAGAATCGGCGATCATCATGATTTGCGACACGATTGAGGCAACATCTCGCTCGCTCGAAGAATATAGTGAAGCGACGCTGTGGGAAATGGTGAATCGCCTCGTCTCTGAGAAATCAGAAGATGGGCAATTCGATGATTGCAAGCTCACTTTCGAAGAGCTAACGCAGGTTAAGCAGGCGTTGGTGAAAACACTTTTAATAGCACATCACGTACGGGTGAAGTATCCGAAGAAGGAGAAATAATATTCTTTAATCTCATGAGCATTGAGTTTTCTGCTTTTAAACGTATGCTTTCTTCTTCCTGCATTTTCTGTAAGCCGAATGAGAAGTGTGAATCAAATTCTGGATCTGTATTGGTGGCAATCCCTTCTTCGAAGGCAAATCGAGCTAAAGCTCTCTCTTTAACTTTCGATGGGATGCCAAGATTTTCAAAGGCAAACAATTCGAACTGTACATTGCCATAATATCCTTCGATGATACATGTTTTGCGCATGCACAAGAAAAATCGTTCTTGTTCTTCCTGTATCAAGGATTCTTCAAACAATTTTCGAAATTCATCAGCTGAGTTCTGTAGGGGTATTTTACGATAGATGCTCAACAGACGAAAATACCATAATCTTTCCGCATCGGATAAATTGTCGTTCACGTTGCCAAAGCAAGGGATGAATTCTCTCGCGGCTATATTTCTTTGAGGTAAGTTGGTAAGTATTGCGGAGACTTTCTGATCAAACTCGGGATCTCCATGAAGAGTCCAGTTGAGTTTGTAGGCGCATTGTAGAATGGCCACTTGTTTATACCATAGTTCAATGCTTGGATTTTCGAAAATATGACGTCCATGATCAGGATTTCTAAATAGATCCCAGTGATTCCCTGTCACAATGGCTACTTTTGTCATTGTTTCATAGAGAGTTTTTTTCACTTCTTCATCGAATAGATAGAGATTGGAGATTTCATGAATCTGTTTGTGTGTTGTAAGCGAGGGCAATTTTTCGAAGAGAATATTGAGCGCTCTGCTTTTTGCTTGAATTTCTATGTGATCTCGACCTTGAAGAGACGGTCGGAGTGAAATGGGGCCTGAGTCTCTTGGATGACTTGGAGTCATTTCAAACGTTGCATGTGACATGGACAAGGTATTTTGGGAGTCAATGAGCTCTTTGTCAAAGGGATTTCTGGAAGGAAGCGATCAAGTGATGCAGTCTCTCATCGCATTCGGCCACTTGTTTACCGACAACTTCAGCGTAGATTTTGATTTTGGGTTCGGTGCCGGAGGGACGAATGACGAGCTTGCTTTTATCGGAAAGCCAAAAGCGAAGAACGTTTGATTTGGGCAAGGGAAGGTGGCCAGAGAGATAGTCTTCGAGTTTGGTGATGGGAAGTGTGCCGATGTGGGTAGGAGGATGGGAGCGCAAGTTCTGCATGAGGGTGGTCATTTGCTGCATGCCGGCGGTGGTGGCGGGGAAGGAAAGTGTAAGGAGTGTTTCTCTGTGGACGCCGTATTTTTGGTAGAGTTGTTCGAGGCGATCTTCCAGGGTAAGGCCCTCTTTGTGGGCCAGTGCGGCGGCTTCGGCGATGAGACAGGCGGCGGAGAGAGCGTCCTTGTCGCGGACGTGTGTGCCAAAAAGGCAGCCGTACGATTCTTCAGCGCCAAAGAGATACTGGTAGCCCCCAAAGCTGGTTTCCCATTGGGCGATTTTTTCGGCGATGTATTTAAAGCCAGTGAGAACATCGATACAGGTGCAGCCGTAATCTTCGGCGATTGCCTTGAAGAGTTCAGTGGTGACGATGGTTTTGATGCAAGCGGTGTTGGGAGGGAGTTTTTTTTGTGAGGAGCAAATGTGGTGAAGAAGGATGCATGCAGTTTGGTTGCCGGTGAGGGCGAGAGGGCCGGGGAGGACGACGCCAATCCGGTCGGCGTCGGGATCGGTGGCGAGGAAGAGATCGGCTTTTTCTTGTTGGAGTTGAGCGGTGCCGAGGGCAAGGGCTTGCGGGATTTCAGGATTGGGAAAGGGGGCGGTGGAAAAGTCGGGGTCAGGAACGGTTTGTTTCTGCACAAGAGAGATATGGGTGTAGCCCCAGCTGGCGAGGGCTTTCGGGACGAGGCGAATGCCGGTGCCATGAAGGGGGCTGTAGATGATTTTGAGGGGAGAGCCGGCCAGTTTCGGATGGAGTTGGAGTTTTGTATTTTGCGCAAGGTAAGCCTCGTCGAGAGAGGCACCCATGCGATGGATGCGGGCGGTAGGAGAGGCAAGGAGAGGAGAGCCAAAGGGGAGTTTTTCAATCTCCTCCATGATGCCGGTGTCGTGAGGAGGGACCACCTGACCGCCGTCCTGCCAATAGGCTTTATAGCCGTTGTATTGAGGAGGGTTGTGGGAGGCAGTGATCATAACAGCTCCTTGGCATCCAAAATGGCGGCAAGCAAAAGAGACGAGGGGCGTGGGGCAAATGCCATCGCTTAGATAGACGGTGAGGCCGCTGCTTTCAAAAACGGAGGCAGCTTCTTCGGCAAATTCTTTGGATCTGTGGCGGACATCGTAGCCGATGAAGACCGAAATTTTCTCGTAGGGTTGTTTTTTCAGATAATTGGCAAAGCCTTGTGTGGCTCTGCGGATCGTGTAAAGATTCATCCGGTTGGGGCCAACGCCGAGAATGCCGCGCATGCCCCCTGTGCCAAAGGAAATGTCCTGGGAAAAGGCTTCAGAAAGTTCTTTAGGATCTTTTTTTTGGAGCTGCCGAATTTCCTCTTTTGTTTTTTCATCAAAAGGGCCCGTGAGCCAAGAATTGATTCTGGTTTCAATCATGTGTTTCGTCTCCAAGTCAAATGTTCTGTACGGCTTAAATACCACTGGCGATTCCATCGATAGACTGACACGGTGCAGCCCGTCTCTTGCAAATCGATCAAGTTCCACGATCCTTGCGGTCCTTGCGTGCAGCTGCCGCTGTCGAGGACGATGGGGTATCCGCTTGGCTGCAAATCGGCGAGGGTATTGCGATGAGTGTGACCGTGAAGATAGAGGCGAATACGAGGATCTTCGCGCACAATTTGCTCCAGCACGTCTCCTCTCTCTAGGATTTTATGGGGCGCATCATTTTGGAAAAAAGGGTAGTGATTGAAAAGAAGGAGGGAGGCGTCGGGAGAAAGCTTTTTTAGGAGGGCGCGTAAGTGAGCTTCCCGTTCAGGAGAAAATTTTCCGCGCGAAGAGACAAGTGAGCCAGGAAACGAGCTGTCGAGTGCGATGACCCACCAATTCGGGCCGATTTTTTGGGCTTTGACTCCGTTTGCCGCAAGTTCTTCATCTGGGAAATAGCGATAATAACGCCTCGCAGCAAAACTTTCCCTCGTATAGTTGTCGTGATTGCCGGGGATGGCAATCCAGGGAAGACGGAGCTTGGAGGTGAATGTAAATGCCCTTTCAAATTCTTGAGGAAGGGCAGTGGTAGTAAAGTCGCCGCCTAGCAAAACAAAATCGAGCCCAAGTTTTTGAAAGAGATCGGGAAGTGGATCAACTTGCGTGGGTGAAAATTCCTTGTCGCGGTTGAAGACCCAATTGAGCTGGGCCAGCCACCTTTTAGGAAAAAGGGAGAAGGGATTCCACGTGAGCTTCGTAAAGTGGAAATCAGAAAGGTGGGCAATTCTCATTGCCCACTAGCATACATGTTCATGCACAAATTTTCAAAGAGGGGGCGATTTTTTGTGCGAAGGTCGGCACGATTTTGGCTTGGCACTGTTCCGATCAAACACCGGAACCCGTTCCTGCATTTTTTTGTTCCGCTCTTCTGGAGTCATTGGAGAGGGCGTCCGCGCATTTCTTTCAATGCGCATCCGCGCTTTTGCTTGCTTCTTTTTTTGCCTCTCTGTGCGCTCCCACTCTGGCGGCGACGGCATGGAAAGATCAAAGGCTTCATCTTCAAGCTCTTCGCGATGCGTCGAGCGGATCACTTGGCGGTTTAGTTTCTTAATATGGTGGGGAAGATCTTTCATAGTAATTAACTCCGTAAGTTAATTTTAATATAAATTAATATTAGTTGCAATATTATTATAAAATGCTGTTCCTACGGATTTTACAGTCACAAAAGTCTTCCAGCGTTTTTCCAGGCATTTCCAGGGGAGCGGGGTGACGACGTGGGAGGGGCCCCAGCCGGGGCGCCAGAGCTTCATGTGGGCAGCTGAGGGACCGATGATCAGGGTGGGGAGTCCGAGGGCTGAGGCGAGGTGGCCTGGCCCTGAGTCGTTGCCGATGAGCACTCCCGATTCATAGAGAAAAGAGGCCAGGTCGGCAAGGGTGGGAAATTGGGGGAGAAAGACCGGGTCGTAGCCGTTTTTACGGAGGCGGTCAAAGAGGCGGATAAATTTTTCGCGAGGCCAGTTTTTGGCGGGGTCTCCGCTTCCGTTGTGGAGGACGATGCGGCGTGGGTGGCGACGGAAAAGGAGCCCCGGGGGAGGCGTGAGGCCGGGGTCTCTGGATGTAATTCCAAACCACTGCTGCAAAGCACTTTCGATATTTTCTACCATCGTGCGGCTCCGATCGCAGACAAAGTCGCCCGATTTCAGCGGGCCATGTTTATCCAGAACATGAGCCCCGTAAAAGCAAAAGACGTTGGGTAACTGGCTGAGGGCAAAGCTTCTTAGCGAATTGTCGTGTTGTAAGAGGAGGATGTCGAAGGAGTTCAAGTCAGAAAATGACTGGGTCAGCCAGGGGCCGAGGCCGGCCAGGGTGGGATGAACAGTTGTGACAGTGTGCCCCTGTTTGGCCAGGTTGTGGGACAAGATGTGGAAGAGTAGTCCGTCGCCTAAACCGCGCGCAGGAAGAATGGTTATTTTAGTCATAATATTTTGGTTGGAAGTAGAAGGCTCTTCCAGCCATGGGGGGAAGGATAAAAGAAAACTTGCCCGAAGAGAAGAATTTTTCTTCGGCAAGGCGCGTGAACACGTCGATGGCCCAGGTGTTCGCCAAATCGCTTAACTCAAATGTTTCAGCAACTGCAGTGCGGGCAAAATTAATCGCGAGGAGGTAGAGATAGCGGGTTGTAGGGAGGCGGTAAAGGAGAAGGAGGGTGCCTGCATGAGGCGAGGGGAGAACAGAAATCAGTTCACCATTTTCGATATTCACCTCTTTGCGTGCTGTGAGGATCGCTTTGAGCTGGCAGGCGAAGGAGCGGGGATTAGTCATTTGGATGGGCAAACTTGCGTAGAGGGTGTTGTTGTTGGGTCCCATGAGCTCGAGCGCTTGGGTTTGGTCGGGAAGGGCGCCGAGAAGATCGGCAGCGGAAAAAGAAAAAGCGCCTGGCTGCATGGCGTAGGTAAACGCGAGGAGGAGATGGGCTCTTGTGAGCTCCTCTTTGTGGTTCTCAAAATCTTTCACGCCGAGCGACCGTGCACAGTAGTCTACCCAGGTAGTTTGGGGAATTGTTTGGGCGCATTCGAGGCGGATGAGGTCCTCTTTCAGGAGCCGTTTTCGGAGCACTTCGCCTGTGATTCGCTCCTCCCAGTACTGGAATTTTTGTTTTGGCGAATTCATGAGGGAGACCCAATCGCACACATATTCGTCGAAAGGGAATAAGGCATGGACCAGGCGATTTGCGGTGACACCGAGATCAAGGTAGAGACGGTAGGTCATCCGGAGCGCTTCGGTATCCTGTGTGAGAAGTGCGTGGAGAAGAGCAGGACGGGTAGCTGTTTCGTAAACCATGTCGGTTTTGGCTGTGGTAAGATCTTCGAAAAAAGGGCTGCTCGATGCGGCGGTTGTGCCACCGATTTTGCGCACCCACAGAGCCAGCATTTCCTGTGCCATTGGAGGAATTTTCCCGTCGACATGGAAAATCGTTTGCCCGAGCTGGTACATCCCCTCCAGCGCATCGCCTGTCGCCAGCCGATAGGCGGTAAACGAAGGGCTCAACCACGAAAGAACTGGATTATTTTTTCCTTCTTTGAGGTAAATCCAACGGCGCACCTTGCCATCGACCCCTTCGATCGGAGCCGAAGCATTCCAAGCGCTCTCTTTGACGTAAGGAGTAAAATCTTCTGGAACATAACCTAATTTGCACAGCTCCTGCAAGGAAAGCCAAGGAATATTGGCCTCAAATTGTCCTGGCCCAAGTTTGGGAAGGAGTTTCCAATCTTTGGAAGCGATTTCGATGAGGTGATAGAGATTGGGGTAGTCGCCCACATTTTGGAGGGCAAAGCCGAAATCGGGTCCCGGCGGAAGAGTATTTCCGATGAGGTTCCCGATGAGAGCCATTCCGCGCCGCTCTGCCATTTGGCGAACCTGCGGCCAGGCGTTGCCCCATTTGGGATCGGGACCGAGTGTTTGCGCCCCGCGCAGGTGATCGAAGGCAACGCCTTCCACGCCGATCTCGACCAGGGTTTGCCAAACCGACTCAGAAGTAAAAAGTTGCAAAGGGGAGGAGCCCTCTGTTGCCGCAAGCATCTCAAGGTCGACCGAAAACCAAATCGAGGCATTGGCGAGGCATGTTTCCGGAAGGGGGAATGGGGACGGTGGGGGAGCTTTCGCTGTTGTCCCGCGGTAGAGTGCCGCCTTTGCTTCCGCCTGGGTTAAGAGAGTTGCGGGGGCTGCATAGGCCAGAAAAGGTAAAAGCAAGAGGAGCGCGCGCATGTCTTTTCATTAGCTAAACCCGCGCCGAATGTCAAGCATGAGCCGCCCGTTTAGGATATCAAGAAAAATGTTTCTTATATACCCCATGGAATCACGCCATTTTGCATAAGTATCGTTGATTTTAAAGCGATGTTTCTCTAAAATTCTCCCACCTAAGAGACTGAATCATGACACGGTCCAGTCTCTAACAAATAAAAGGTTATTTATGACAAGTATATTGGTGCCTTTGTCCTGTATTCCAGGATCGTATTTAGCATTTAGTCTCCTCCAAAAGAAGCTACCAGTTAGGATTTCTTTTGAAAAAAGCGTCCTTGCAGCAATTATAGGAACTGTAGCCCTCGCAATCTTACTGGCCCCTGCGAAAATTTACGCGTCGCTCGCCCTCCTCGCAGGATACACAATCTTAAGCACTGTTGCTTCTTGTGTTGGAATCTATCTATACTGCAGACATGTTAATGCCATAATAAGCAGGGGAGCGAATCAAATGGACGGAGTCAATGTTATCGATGTCACTCAGTTGCGCCCCGAACGTCGTTAGTAGTGTACGACGAGGCCTCGCTTCAAATGAAGTGTTTAGTCTACTAAACGTGGATGTTCGTTGTTGATGTCTCTCATTGCGCAGTTATGGCCTTCCTTAGCTTCTTCCACCCAGAGAGATAATGGCGCGCGTTTCGTGCGCGTGTGATGCAATTTTTTGTGTTTTAAGTGTGGAGGATGCTGAGCCAGACGGCGAGGCCAAAGGCAATGATCAACATGCCGGCAAAGCGATTGATCCACGGCATGATGCCCCGATTGAGTTTCTTCCGGAAAAATGTGATCCCTTCGCTAATGAGAAGCCACCATACTGTCGACCCGACAAAAATGCCAAAGATTAGCCAAAGGGCATCGGTGTATTTATGCGAGGTATGGACAAGACCTAGGGCCGCAAAAACGGCGACGAAGGCGAAAATGGTGAGGGGATTGGAGAGGGTGAGGAGAAAGGTCGAGAAAAAGTCGGAAATGAGCGTTTTATGGTTGACTTTAGCGTGGGCAAGGTCGATCGGTTTGGCAAAAAAAGTTTTCATCCCCAGAAAAAGGAGGAAAACGCCGCCGAGAAGGCGAATCCAAAACTTCTCCGCTAGAATAAAGTCAGAAATAAAGGTAAGACCGAAGGCGGCAATGACGCCGTAAAGGAGATCGGCAAAGGTGGCGCCGAGTCCTGAGAAGAGGCCAGACCAACGCCCGAATTGAAGCGTTCTGCGGATGCAAAGAATGCCGATGGGACCCACGGGAGCTGCAATGGAGAATCCGAGAGCTGCTCCCTTTAGAAAATAGTGTGGGTCAAACATCAATCCTCTTTTGCTGGAACAATGACACTTTCAGACAGGAGCACAATGCCTGCCATTGAAACGGCGTGGGTCAGGCTTGCCTTGACCACCTTCACGGGGTCGAGGATGCCAGCTTTCACGAGATCTTCCAGGGTCTCAGTCATGGCATTAAATCCGGTGTTTGGGCCTGCCGACAGCACCTGCTCGATGAGGAGCGAAGGGTCGTGTCCCGCATTGGAAACGATCTGGCGGAAAGGGGCCTCAGTGGCTTTCAAGAGAATTTGGGCGCCTACCTCTTCTTCCTTTTCTAGCTTTAAGTTGAGTTTTTTCCCTGCGCGCAAAAGAGCGATACCGCCGCCGGGGACAATCCCCTCTTCCAGCGCTGCCTTCGTTGCGTGGAGGCTGTCTTCGTACATCTGCTTTTTCTTTTTCATCTCCGGTTCGGTGGTGGCACCCACTTTAATGAGGGCAACGCCCCCTTGCAGTTTCGCCTTTCTTTCCTGGAGCTTTTCCTTGTCGTAGGTGGAGCTGGCTTTCGTGATTTCGCCATCGATCTGTGTGATACGCGCCCGAATCTCTTGTGGGTTGCCTTTGCCCCCGACAACTATGGTTTTGTCTTTCGTAATTGTAATCTGATCTGCTCTGCCCAGTATGTCGCTTTCCGCTTCGCGTAAGACAAGCCCCTTTTCTTCGGTGACCACTTGCCCGCCAGTGAGGATCGCGAGGTCTTCGAGCATCGCTTTTCTGCGATCGCCAAAGCCAGGGGCTTTGACGCAGGCGACTTTCAAGGTACCGCGCAGCTTGTTGACGACGAGCGTAGAGAGGGCATCTCCTTCGATATCGTCCGCGACAATGAGGAGCTCAGCACCCAAACTTGCCATCTGTTGCAAGATAGGGAGAATTTCCTGTGCTGAAGTGATTTTCTTATCGGTCAGAAGGATGTAGAAATTTTGCATCTCAACAGTCATACGATCTTGGTTGGTGCAGAAATAGGCGCTTGCATAGCCCCGGTCAAATTGGAGCCCTTCGACAATTTCAATGCCCGTCTCCGTTCCTTTTCCCTCTTCGATCGCAATGACTCCCTCTTTGCCCACCTTCTCAAAGCAAAGGGCGATTTTTTCGCCAATTTCGGCATTGCCTGAGGCAGAAACGGTGGCGATGCTCTGAGTTTCTTTATTGGTTTTGATCAGAGTGGCCATCGCATCGATCTCTTTGAGAAGAGTCGTCAATGCTTTATCCATGCCCCTTTTAATGGCGGTTGGATTGGCGCCGGCTGCGATATTTTTCAGCCCTGTTGTGACGAGTGCGCGCAAAAGAACAATGCCCGTCGTTGTCCCGTCGCCCGCTTTTTCCTTGATTTTTCCTGCCACCTCTTTGCTCATCGAGATGCCGAGGTTGAGGAAGGGGTCTTTCGATTCAATATCCTTCGCAATGCTGTGGCCGTCGCTGGTGATAGTGGGAGCGCCCCATTTTGTTTGGAGTCCTACGTTGCGTCCGCGGGGTCCCAAGGTCATTGCCACCACATCTGCGCACATGTTGATCCCTTCGCGCAGCACATTGCGCGCCTCTTCTTCAAATAGAATTTCCTTTGTCATAGACCTCTCCGATTTAAGCTAGGAGATTACAGGAATTGCCTAATTTTTTGAAGAGTGGATTGTGTTATAGACGGTGCGCTTCGGGACATTCTTGCATTTAGCTGCCATTTCAATTGCCTCTTTGAGCGAAAGACCATGCACCATTTGCAAAAGTTCGACAAGCTCTTCAAGCGGCATTTCTTCTTCTGGCGCCTTGCCTCCTGCAATGAGCAACACAATTTCGCCGCGCGGCGCTGCTTCGGTAAAGTGCCTAAACAGTTCTGCCGCTGTACCCCGCCGGCATTCCTCAAATGTCTTTGTCATTTCTCGCGCTACCGCTACACGCCTTCCCGAATCGAGCTCGCTTAAAATGCCAAGAGACTCGACGAGGCGCTCAGGGCTTTCAAATGCAATCGAGGTGCCTGGATAGCCTAAAGCTGCACGAAGGGTCGCTTCGGGTTTACGCGGCAAAAAGCCCAGAAACTGGAAGCGGGTCGTGTCCATCCCTGAGAGAACCAACGCCTGAATCAAACTGCATGGCCCTGGAATCGCAGTGAACGAAAGGCCTCTTTCGATGCAGGCCTGTACGAGGATCAACCCCGGATCATTGATACAAGGGGTCCCCGCATCGGAAATAAGGCCCAGTGTTTTCCCCGCCTCCAGATCGCGCAAAATGGGATCTAAAGCTTTTTTTTCCTTGAACGCGTGGTAGGAGATGAGCTTTTTTTTCAGGCCGTATCGTTCTAGCAAAATGGAACTTCGCCGCGTATCTTCGCAAAGAATCGCGTCGCATAAAGCCAGCGTATCTAAGGCCCGTTTGGAGCAGTCGTCCAAATGGCCGATGGGGGTCGAAATAATGTATAACAAAGGATTTACTACGTAGGTGGCACTCAGATTCGAACTGAGGGATGGGGGCTTTGCAGGCCCCTGCCTTACCACTTGGCTATGCCACCGAAATGGGGTTGATTATGCCGATACGGGGGGGATTGGGTCAAGAAGGTTCTAGCTTGCCGACGGGCCTTGGTGGGAAGGTCCCATCTGATGAAGATCTTGCTCACTCCATACATCATCAGAGAATGTTGCCACGGAGTCTGTTCGACTGATCGGACCAGACGGATTCTGTGTAGCAAGAGAGTCACTTGTCTGTTCATTTTGCAATGGGGATCTTGTGTTGTGCCCTGCAGATGGCATGAGGGGTACTTGAGCAGGGGGAGGAGATGGGGATCTTGTGTTGTGCCCTGCAGATGGCATGAGGGGTACTTGAGCAGGGGGAAGAAAGAGCTCTTGGACTGGGGAAGGACTGTGTAGCGGTGGAACGGCTGTAAATTGGCTGTTCAAAGACTCTATTTCCAATGGTGGTGAAGGAGACTGGTCTTCTAGATTATTGGTAGCTGGCGTACCCTCCAATGTGGATAAAACGCGGCCGCCTGGAGGCCTTCTTTCGAGACCACGAGGTGTTGCAGTTGCGGAAACCGAAGCGATGTCTGCTGGCTGAGATCCTCCGTAGTAACAATCGAGGAACTTGGTGACGATTTTTTTATGGGTGGGTAGCATAAAAAACTCTTGATCATTCCCGGCAGTAACGGTGATGCATTGATCAGCAATAAATCCGAATTCCATTTCGCGGGTTCCTGGATGAATTGGAGAGTTGGTGGGGAATTTGTTAAATACTTCGTTTTCTAGATCTTTTACAATTTCATCCCATTTTTGTATCTGGCCAGATGGTAAGAGGGTCTCTAAAAGGTAGCGATGCCCCTGCCAATGTACGACTTTTTTATAGGAGACGAGAGATGTATTGTCAGGAAGAAGGGTAGCATGGATTGCGGGCATAGCTGCATTGCGGATGCGATTGTTTAGAGGAATGGGAGAAGAGGTTAGCCTATTGGGGGAAGGAGGAGATAAATTCCTTCGCAATACGGGAGGTGTTGCAGCGCCTTTAATTGAAAAAACCATAATTACCTAACTTTTAATTAATTATACCATATTTCTCGGGAAAAATCAAGAAATTTATTTGTTGCAAGTCATTTATAATAAGGTTGTTATGGTTTATTGTTTGCCACTATCCCGAAAATCGCAGAAAATGATATGAATTTTTTCTCGAAGATGAGGGTTGTATGAAGCCGTGGTTATTTCATGAGATTGCGCGCCATTTAGGGGTGGTTTGTGACGAGGGTCCGGGCGTAGCAGGCTTTCAGATTGATAGTCGGTTGGTCGGGCCGGGGGAACTCTTTTTTGCATTGAAGGGGGAAAGGGTCGATGGGGAGATGTTCCTGGCTGAGGTGAAGGGGCGGGGCGGCGTGGGGGCGGTTGTGCCGAAGGGGTATGCGGGGCCCGATTTTGGCTTAGCGCTGATTCGGGTGGAGGATGTGCAGGAGAGCTTGCGGGAGCTGGCACGGGTGTCGTTGCAAAAGTGGCCGGTGAAGGTGGTGGGGATTACGGGTTCTGTGGGAAAGACGACGACGAAAGAGTTTGCAGCGGTGTTACTTGGGGGCAAATTCCGGGTGGGAAAAAATTTAGCGAGCTACAATTCGCAGCTGACGTTCCCTTTGACTCTTCTGAATCGATCGGGCGAGGAAGAGGTGATGGTGCTCGAGATGGGGATGAGTCAGGCGGGAGAGATAAGAAAATTGGTGGAGATTGCGCCGCCCGATGTTGCCGTTGTGACGAAGGTGGCTCTTGCTCACGGGGCATTCTTCCCGGGGGGCGTGGAGGAGATTGCGCGGGCGAAGGGGGAGATTTTTTCCCATCCGCAGACGAAGGTGGCCATTTTTGACCATTCGTTTGGAAGGTTTGTGGAAGGGTTTGTGGGGACGAGGGTGAGTTTTTCGCTTGAGGACCGAGGGGCTGACTATTTTCTGGCGCCGCATGAAGGACAGTTTACGATCGATGAGCGGGGGGTGCGTGCGTGTCAATGGGATGTGCCATTCCAGCAAAATCATATTTTGCACGATTTTTTGGCGGCGGTGGCGCTTTGCCGTCAGATGGGGATGGTGTGGGAAGAGATTGAACGGCAGGTGGAGGGGTTGCAGTTGCCGAAGATGCGCTTTGAGCAGTTTGAACGGCGAGGCATTGCGTTTGTCAACGATGCCTACAATGCAAGTCCAGAGTCGATGCGGGCGGCCCTTTCCAATTTGCCTGTGCCGAAAGAAGGAGGAAAACGGATTGCGGTGCTGGGAGTCATGAAGGAGTTGGGCCCGTTTTCAGAGGCGGCGCATCGCGAGGTGGGCCATTTTGCGCAAAAATATGTGGACCATCTGTTGGTGCTGGGGAAGGAGGCGATGCCTCTTTGTGAGGCGTTTGTCGAGGTGAAAAAGCCGGGCGAATGCTTTGAGGATCACGCGAGTGTGGCGCGGAGATTGGAAGAATTGATGAGTGCAGGCGATGTGGTTTTGGTGAAAGGCTCTCGCAGTATGAAAATGGAAACGATTTTAGATTATGTTGCTCCTTCTCATTGAGTTTTTTAGGGAAACCTTGCATCTCAAGGTTCCAATGGCGTTTACCTACTTTTCAACGCGGATGTTCTTTGCCGCAGCGACGGCGTTGATTTTGACGATTTTTCTGGGGCCGCGGTTCATCAAAAAGCTCTATGAATTGAAGATCGGTCAGACGATTCGAAGTGTAGAGGAAGTTCCTTTGCTGGCCGAGTTGCATGGGAAAAAAAAGGATACGCCGACGATGGGGGGGATTTTAATCCTCTCGGTGATGGCGGTGTCGTTGTTTTTGTGGATGGATTTGGGCAATATTTTTACCTGGATTTTGCTGGCGACGACGGCCGTTTTGGGTTGGCTGGGTGGCCATGACGATTATCTGAAACTTCGCTACAAAAATAGCCAGGGATTGAAGGCGCGGAAGAAAATGGCGATTCAGGTGGGGTTTTCGGCTTTGGTTGCTCTATACTTGTTGTGTCCGGCGGTGACCCATTTTTTTAGTGGAAAAGAGGTGCTGCGGGCGCCGGTGGCTAAAGAGCAGACGCAGATTCCGCGTGAAGGAAAAAAAATTAAGGTGCAGGCGACAGCTTTGACGACGGCTGAGTATTCCGAGCGGTTTTATGTGCCATTCTTGAAGGGGCCGTTGTTTGTCTGGGATGGTTTCTGGAGAGTGTGTGCGTTTTTGATGGTGATTTTGGTGATTACGGGCTCTTCCAATGCGGTCAATTTAACCGATGGATTGGATGGCCTTGCGGCCGGGTGTTTGGTGATGGTGTCGGTGGTGCTGGCGCTATTTGCCTTTCTTTCAAACCACATCGACTTAGCCAGGTATTTGAATATCTTGTACATCGAGGGGAGCGGTGAAATTGGCGTCTACTTGATGGCTCTGGCAGGTTCTGCTTTGGGCTTTTTGTGGTACAACGGCTACCCTGCGCAGGTGTTCATGGGAGACACGGGGTCCTTATCTTTGGGCGGCGTGCTGGGAGTTTCGGCTGTCCTCTTGCGTAGAGAGGTGATTTTGGCGATTGCGGGGGCCATTTTTGTGGCGGAGGCGGTTTCGGTGATTTTACAGGTGCTGAGCTATCGCTACCGCAACAAGAAGAGGATTTTCCTCTGCGCGCCGCTCCATCACCATTTTGAGTACAAAGGTTGGCCCGAATCGAAAGTGGTGATTCGTTTCTGGATCATGAGTCTTCTGTTTGCAATCATTGCAGTGGCGTCGCTAAAATTTCAATAGACCTTTTTCGTGACTAAGGCTTCGTTGATTTTGGGGACTATTTTGGCCGATTTTCGCTTTCTTTGGGTGGGGGTTGTATACGAATGTTGATACTACCCCCACCCAAAGAAAGCGAAAATTGGTTCAAAAGAACCACAAAATCAACAGAAGCCTTAGTCACGAAAGAGGTCTAATAAAGATGGAAAAGGTTCTCATTTTAGGTTTTGGGATTAGCGGCAGGGCTGCGGCTTCGCTTTTGCTGGCGCTGGGCAAGCAGGTCATTGCAATCGATCGGAGAGCGGGCGAGATCCGGACGGAAGTTTCTTCTCTTTTAGAAAAAGGGCTCACTTTGGAAGGAGAAGATTTTGTTTGGCCCAAAGATCTTGCGCAGGTGATTTTGTCGCCGGGCATTCCTCTGACCCATCCTTGGGTTTTGCAGGCGAAACAAAGGGGGATTCCTGTGGTGGGAGAGGTGGAGTTTGCGCTGCGGCACCTCCCGAATCGATGCATCGGCGTCACGGGAAGCAATGGGAAGACGACGACGGTCCTTTTGACGACGCATGTGCTGGGTCAGGCGGGCATTCGGGCCCGCGCGCTTGGCAATGTGGGGGTGGGGCTTTCGAGTTATTGCTTAAGTGTTGATCCTGCGGAGATTCTGGTGGTCGAATTGAGTTCATTCCAGTTGGAGCTGTTGGAGACTAAATGTTTGGATATGGCGCTTGTGGTCAATATTTTGCCGAATCACCTCGATCGCTATCCTTCAATGGAGGAGTATGCAAAAGCAAAGATGCGGATTGGCGGATGTGTGAAGGAGGGGGGCAAATTCTTTGTGCCTAAGAAAGTGGTCGAAGAATATCCTTTCCTTTTGCCAAAACAATGGGAAGTCTACGAAGAGGCAGCTTGGACCCTTTGCAGAGAACTTGGAGTGACGCAAGAGGTATTTGCCGCAGCGGAAAAGACGTTCCAAAAGCCGCCGCATAGAATTGAGTGGGTGGCAAATGTAGAAGGTGTAGAATACTACAACGACAGTAAGTCGTCGAATGTGGAAGCAACTCTTTTCGCGCTGAAGAAATTTTCGAGGCCGATTGTTTTGATTGTGGGTGGGACAGATAAGGGGTCCTCTTATTTGCCGTGGGTGGCGGCGTGCCGGGGAAAAGTGAAGCGGGTGATTGCCTATGGCGCTGCCGCAGAAAAGATCGAGGCGGAGATCGGGCGTGAGTTGCCATTTGAGAAAAAAGAGCAATTGAGAGATGCTGTGTTTTTGGCGCACCAAATTGCAGAAGAGTCCGATGTGGTGCTCCTCTCTCCGGGTTGTTCGAGCTATGATCAGTTTCGATCGTTCGAGCATAGGGGGGATGTGTTTAAACAGATTGTAAGAAGCTGGACTTGAGTCCGGCATCTAGGGAATTGGGGCAAACATGGAACGAAAAAAAATCATTTTAAGCGCTGTACTGATCAACGCAGGTCTCTTGGCGGTGTTGTTTATCGCCTCGCTCGCTACGCATGAAGAGGTTGTGGTTCCGAGTGGGGGGGAGATGGCCAGCAATACGGCTGAAAAAGCGCTCTTTTCAGAGCCAGCTGTGATGGCTCTCCACGAGAAGATCGCGCTGCCGCCGGTTTCAAAAGTAGAAGAGAAAGTGGAAGAGCCTGCTTTAGTGCATAAGCTACCACCGCTGATCCCCGAAGAGACACTTGCCCCAGCGATTGCTGCGGTGGAGTCTGCCCTCCTTGAGGTTGTGGTGAAAAAGGGAGACACGATTGGGAAGATCGCCAAGGCGCACCATGTGAGCGAGGAAGAGATCCTAAAGTGTAACCATTTATCAAGTAGTTTCTTGAAAATTGGGCAGGTGTTGAAATTGCCGCAGGGCAAAGGCGCTGCCGCGAAAACGTTGCCCAAGCCGGTTCCTGCAGAGACACATGCAAATAGCGAATATTACATCGTGAAAGTCGGGGACAATCCCTGGACGATCGCGATGAAAAACCATATGAAAGTGGAAGAGCTTCTCAAACTCAATGGTCTCAATGAGGAGAAAGCGCGCAAATTAAAGGCCGGGGATCGTTTAAGAATAAAATAGCATGCGTCCGCAGCTCGCACTCATCGTCTCGGTGGCGATCCTTTTTGCCTTTGGCCTCCTGATGGTGTTCAATACCACTTCGGCCGAAATCATCGATCGCTCTTCAGAGGCAAGCACTCACGCGTCCCTTTTTAAGCAAATTGTTTATGCAATGCTCGGGGTGGGGATGGGAAGTGCTCTTTACAAGTGGGGATACGAGTCGCTTCTTCGCTGGAGTGTGCCTCTGTTGGTGGGAGGAACGGTTCTCCTCCTCTTGGTGTTTGTGCCAGGCGTGGGGCAAACCATCAACGGAAGTAGGCGCTGGATTTCCCTTCTTGGCTATACGTTTCAGCCCTCTGAATGTGTCAAAATTTTGATCCCTGCCGCCTACATCCACTGGTACTTGCATCAGAAGCCTCCGATTGCATGGAAGAACTTTTTCAAGGTGTGTGGGCTTTTAGCGATCCCTGTTTTGTTGATTCTTCTCGAGCCAGACAATGGGACTGCGGGGATTTTGTTTTCGATTTTTGTGGTTTTATTTTTCTTAAGCCGCATTCGGCCCATCTATTGGGCTGTTCCGTTGTGCCTTCTTCTGTGCATTGGAGGCACGCTTGCCTATCAGCTTCCGTATGTGAAGAGCCGGATTCAGGTCTATCTCCACCCTGAGCTCGATTTGCGCGGCAAAGGACATCAACCGCATCAGGCAAAAATTGCTGCGGGCTCGGGGGGAGTGTGGGGCAGAGGGTTGGGCGAGAGTTTGCAAAAACTCAACTATCTGCCCGAAGCGCGCAACGACTACATTGCGGCGATTTTTGCCGAAGAGACGGGCTTTGTTGGGATTTTGGGTTTGATCGGCCTTTATGTCACGTTTACCTTTTCGGGCCTTGCCATTGCCTTGAGCGCGCGCGATAAGGAAGGGTTCTTGCTGGGAGGCATCCTGACCTACATGATTGCAAGTCAAGCGTTCCTCAATCTTGGGATTGTGTCGGCGCTTCTGCCCAGTAAGGGAATGACGCTCCCGTTTTTTTCTCAGGGAGGAAGTTCCTTGATTGTCAATATTTGCGCGCTGTTTTTGCTCCTCAATATCGCAAAAAAGGGGACCGCCGAGGTGGGAGATGTCCAAACTTAAAGTTTTGATTGCTGCTGGAGGCAGTGGAGGACATCTCTTCCCTGCACAGCAGCTCGCGGAGCTTTTGCAAAAAGATTCTGAAGTGGTTTTCGCAGGACACCTCTTGAGTCAAAGCCCTTTTTTTGCAGGAACCCATTTTGCCTATCAGGAAATTGTAGCGGCTCCTCCTACCCAGCCCCTCCGCTTCCTTTCCTCTTCCTGCAAAGGGCTTTGGCAAAGTCTTTCGTTCTTGCGCAAAAAAAAGCCCGATGTAGTGGTGGGTTTTGGGAGTTTTCATACGTTTCCCGTTCTTTTAGCGGCTGCTTTGTTGCGAAAAAAAATCATCCTCTTTGAGGCCAATACAACATTGGGCAAAGTCAATCGCCTATTTGCCCCTGTTGCGACGCACGTGGCCTGGCAGTTTCCGCAAGAAAACGGAGTGACGGTCCCTTTCTTGCCCTGGGCTAAGTCGCCTGCAGAGCTTCCAAGCGCGCGCGCCGCACGAGAGCGCTATGGTCTAGATCCAAACCTTCCGACGTTGCTGGTCTTTGGCGGCTCACAAGGCGCTGCGTTCTTGAATGAGAGAATTCCGAAGGCCATGAAGGGAATGGATCTTCAGGTGCTCCATTTGACGGGGAAGGGGGAGGCGAAGTACGATGGAGCCCTATGTTGTGTGAAAGCGTTTGAAAAAGAGATGCATTGGGCCTATGCAGCAGCCGATGTGGTGGTGTGCAGGAGCGGCGCCGGGACGATTGCAGAATTGATTCGCTACGAAAAACCGGCCCTTTTGATCCCATTTCCACAGGCAAGCGAAGATCACCAACGGAAAAATGGGGAGTTCCTCGCTCACAGAATCGGAGGAGCGTTTCTCCTTGCGGAAAGAGCTGCGTCTCCTTCCTATTTGAGGGCCGAAATTGCCCACCTTTTCCGAGAAGAGGTGAATTTGCGGAGTAACTTGCGGATATGGAAACAAAAACTGCTTCCAGCCAGTGGGCTCGATGAATGGGTGCGCAAAGTGGGGAAAATGTGAAGAGAGAAAATTTTCATTTCATTGGGTTGGGCGGTATCGGTATGAGCGCACTCGCCCGTATTTTAGTGCAGAGGGGCCATTCTGTGCGAGGAAGCGATTTGTCCCATAGCCCTCTTCTGGAACAGCTCGAGAAAGAAGGGGTTGAGGTGCGCATTGGCCACGCAGCGGAGGCTGTGCAAGAAAATGTCACCGTCGTCTACAGCACAGGGGTAAAAGAGGAAAATATAGAGATAGCACAAGCTAAGTCTCTCAATCTAAATATCTTGCACAGATCTGATCTTTTACATCAGCTGATGGAGGGAAAAAGAGCACTGGTTGTGACGGGCGCCCATGGCAAGACGACAACGACAGGGCTTTTGGCCTCGACGCTTCTCGAGGCGAGGTGGGATCCCTCTTTTGTGGTGGGTGGGATCCTTCGCGCGTTGGGAACCAACGCGAGGGCCGGCTCGGGAGACTATTTTATCGCGGAAGGAGATGAAAGCGACGGTTCCTTTCTGAAAACCGCTCCGTATGGCGCCATTGTGACCAATTTCGACAAGGAACATCTCAATTATTGGAAGAACGAGGAGACGTTGCGTGAAGGGTTTCGGGCGTTTTTCAAAAAAGCTCTTGTTCATGAGCATCTTTTCTGGTGTGCAGACGATTCCCACTTAGCACTTTTAAGCCCTCCTGGCTATTCGTATGGATTTTCACCCACAGCGGCGCTTCGCATTTCGGCATTTCGGCAAACTGAGAAGGGTATTTCCTTTGATCTTCATTTCCGAGGTACAATCTATTCCCATGTGGATTTAAGCCTTTTCGGCCGTCACAATGCGCTCAATGGGGCTGCGGTCTTTGGACTGTGTCTTACGCTCGGGGTGCCTGAAGAGGCAATTCGAAAAGCGTTCATGCAATTCGCAGGGACAAAGCGGCGCCTTGAGTTGAAGGGCGAGGTGCATCAAGTCTTTCTCTACGATGACTATGGGCATCATCCGACCGAAATCCGGGCAACGCTCGCTGCTTTGCGGGACCATGTGCATGAAAAAAGGCTTGTGGCGGTATTCCAGCCCCACCGTTACACACGGACGCGCGACTGCTTTGATGAGTGGGCCGATGCATGCTCTGAGGCTGATGTGGTGATTTTAACCGATATCTATTCAGCGGGAGAAGATCCTACCCCCGGGTGCACAAGCACAGCTCTCTACATGCGGATGCGGGAAAAATTGGGAGCCAAACTCCACTATTTTCCGAGACAAAGACTTGAAGAGGGAGTCGCAAATCTTTTGCAGATGTTCGACGTCGTGTTGACCCTCGGCGCAGGCGACATCACCTGCACAGGAGAGCCGATTTTGCGCCTGTTTGCAGAAAGGGCGCCTAAACTAACCGTTGCCGTTCTCTGCGGAGGGACTTCCGCTGAGCATGCCGTCTCGCTCATGTCGGCGCGAAACATTGCAAAAGCGTTTGATCCGACCCTATTTTCTATGAAAATTTTTGCTATCACTCGTCAAGGAGAGTGGTTGGCCGGCAAGGATGCCATGGACCAGGTGGGTCAGAGGATCGCCTCCTCTAAAGAAAAACTCTCCTCCGATGTGTTGCGCGAGCTTTCCTCATGCGATGTGGCGGTTCCTGTGTTTCACGGTCCAGAGGGAGAAGATGGGATGATGCAGGGGCTGCTCGACGCACTCCACATCCCTTACGTAGGATGTGACTACCGTGCCTCCGCCGTCTGCATGCACAAAGGGTGGACCAAACAGGTAGCCCTCCTCAACAACATCGCTACAGCCCCCTATCTTGAAATCGATGCCGCTACCTACAAGAAAAACCCTGCTGCTTTTCTCGCTCTGATCCAGGAAAGACTCACCTATCCTGTTTGGGTGAAAGCGGTTCATCTTGGCTCGAGCATTGGCGTGCAGAGGGCAGCTTTGCCAGACGACGTTCCCGCAGCCATTGCCAATGCTTTTTCTGTCGACGACACTCTCATTGTCGAGCAAGAGGTGGTGGGCCGCCAAATTGAGTTTGCCGTTCTCGGCAATGAGCATGTGCGGATCGCCGAGTGTTGCGAAATCCTGAGTCATGGCGCGTTTTACGATTACGAGAAAAAATATGGACCGCAGGCGATAGGAGTCGAAATTCCAGCGCAGATCACCGACTTGCAAAAACATATCGGACGAGAGCTTGCCGAGAGAACTTACCGGGCAGTGGGATGCAAAGGACTTTCTCGTATCGACTTCTTTCTCGACAGACAAGGCCATTTTTGGCTCAACGAAATCAACCCTTTTCCTGGCTTTACCGCGAGCAGCGGCTACCCAAAAATGTGGGAGGCAAGTGGCCTTACGCAGCAAAAACTCATGAATGAGCTCGTCCTCCTCGCTCTTCACAGGAGTCGACATCTGGCGAAAATTCGGGGCCCCGCATGACCCAATGGACGCTGCGCCAAGCTCTTTTTTTTCTCATCGGCTCCACTCTGTGCACCCTCCTCCTCTTTTTTTCGGTGCGCACTCTCTGGAATCGCTCCTCCACCTCGCGGCAAAATGATCCTGCCTATCGGATCACTGCCCTCGTCCAAACTAGCTCCGAAAAGGAACCTCTCAAAACCGCCTATCTCGCCGAACTGCTCGGCCTTTCGATCAACAACCCCGCAAATCTCTACGCGTTCGATATCAGAGCGGCCGAAAAAAAACTTCTCGCATCGCCCCTGATCCAAAAAGCGAAAGTTTCTAGACGTCCCCCCAATGCCCTTTACATCGACTACGAAGTGCGCAGACCGGTGGCCATTCTTGCCGATTACCAAAATGTGGCCATCGACCGCGAAGGGTATCTTTTCCCCCTGGCCCCCTTTTTTTCTCCCAAAGAGCTCCCTGAAATTTACCTCGGCATCCCCTCCTTTGGCGAACCAGAAGATTCTTTTGGAAGAAGCGGCGGGAGATGGCAAACCCCTCTCAAGAATCGTTATCTCAATCTCGCATTTGAAGTACTCCAGACTTTGCAGGGAAGTTCTTGGAGCGAAGGGATTCGCATCAAGCGTATCGACGTCTCCAACGCCTACGCCCCCACTCTCGGAGTGCGTGAAATTGTCCTCCTGACCGAAGAGGAACTTCTTTTCACGCAAAACGGACGATCCGTACGCTGCACGTTCCCCAAAATTCTTCGCCTCGCCTCGAAAGAGTATGCCCAACAGCTTTTTAACTTCTTTGCTTATCGCAAGCAAATGATGGAAGATTACCGAAAACAACTCACAAGCTTGCCCGAGAACGGAAGGTTTGCTCCTCGCATCGTCGATCTCCGCATCCCGCAACTCGCTTTCGTGGAGAATCAATCGTGATTTACATCTTTTGGAGCTCCGCCAATCTAGAAGAGGCGAAAAGAGTGGTGCGGGGACTGGTTGAAACGCGGCTGATTGCGTGCGCCTCTTTGTTTCCTGTGACTTCGATCTATCGATGGGAAGGGAAAGTGGAAGAGGGACAAGAAGTGAAAGTGGTGCTCAAAACGCAAGCGAAACATTTTGCGAAAGTGGAGGTCTATATTTTAGAACACGGCAGCTACAAAGTGCCCGAGATTGTCTCGGTTGAAGTAAGCTCCGCGCATCCTGCCTACCTCAAATGGCTGACTCAAAGCACTAAAGAAATGTGAAGCATGCCTCTTTTCTTGCACAGAAGAAAGGGTACAAGTACCATTTCCCTCTTTCTACAGAGAGGGGGGTATGATTTTTGCTGTTTCTAAAGGTTCATCAGGAAATGTCTATCTAGGAAAGGCGAGTCTAGAAAGCCTGCCTACGTTTGTTTTCATTGAGACCCCGTCTTTTTGTCTTCAGACTCTCAAAGGCCCTTATTCAAAGATGGAAATTTTTAAAAAATCGAGCGAAGGGAAGGAAGTGGTCAATCCTTGTACCGGGATCGTCTATAAAACTATCTCTGTAGGACATATACAGTTGAATCCACCGATAGAAGGTCGAACCCTACTTAGCCAAAATGTACGCAAAGAATATAAAGACCCAAGCGATTGGATGGAAATTGTGGCTGCCATGGTAAACGAGCTCGTTCCCGCACTCATCATGGAAGGACAACGTATAGAGACAATTGTGACAGGAAAAATAATCAGCGAGCACCCCATCGATTTACAAGCCTTAGGATTTACTGTGGTCAACAAACAAGGCGAATTGGAGTGGTATGAACGATCAGCATGTTGTAAGAGGGCGTCTAAGCCCCCTGTTCAAAATCCTGCAAGATCAGCTCTTTTAGCCTCTCTAGAGGATGCTCATCCAGATTCAGCCAGCGAAATAAAGGCTCCTTCCGGAACCAAGTGAATTGCCGCTTGGAAAATTGGCGTGAAGCCCGTTTAAATTGGGAAACAAAGTGCTCCATGTCCTCACTCGTCTGCGCAGAGTTGAGAAATTCCAGCGCCTGCCGATACCCAATGGCTTGTGCGGCGGAAGGGTTGTCCTTGAGCCCCTTGGGGATGAGGTCGCGCACCTCTTGCAGCAGCCCCTTTTGGATCATGTCGTCGCACCGCATATCGATGCGCGAATAGAGCCGCTCGCGGGGGTAGTAGAGAAACCAGCACCGAAAGTCATAGGGTTGATCGGCCGGATCGCCTTGCTTGGGAAATTCGCTGACCAGTTTTTCAGAGAGGGCCATGATTTCGAGAGCGCGGATGATCTTGTGTTTATCTTTTTCTGAAATCGTCGAGGCATAGAGAGGGTCGAGCATCTGAAGCCGTTCGTAGAGGACCTCGGGCCCAAGATCATGCATCTGCTTTTCAAGCTGGGCGCGCACTTCGCGGATCGAGGGAGGGCCCATCGGCGGGCCGTAGAGAAGAGTGTGAATGTAAAAACCAGAACCCCCGACAATGATGGGGACGTTTTCGCGAGAAAGAATTTCTTGGAGCGCCTCTTGCGTAAGGCGATAGAATTCGGCGACATTGAACAGTTCATTGGGGTTGCGGATGTCAATGAGATGATGAGCAATGAGGGCCCGCTCTTCGGGCGTGGCTTTAGCTGTGCCGATGTCCATCCCCCGGTAAACCTGCATCGAATCGGCTGAAATAATCTCCCCGCCCACCGCTTGGGCAAGTGAAAGGGATAGTTTCGTTTTCCCTGCCGCCGTCGGCCCGGAGATCATCAAAACCCTCTTCTTTTTCTTGAGAGGAGGATTCTTTTGCTTCAACGTCAACGGCTCTTGAAAAAGGAGCGCCTGTTTCATGAATTGAACTGCAGTGCTTCTTTTTCGCTTGAACAGATGTGAAGGATTTTATCGAAGCCTGCGAGTTTGATGATTTCTTTTACGTCATCTTGAAAAGAGTACAGAATCAAATACCCTTTTTCCGCCTTGAGTTTTTTGGTGGTCGCCAAGAGAAGACGAAGTCCTGCACTGCTGAGGTAATCAACTCTAGTAAAATCGAGGAGCAGACAAAGGTGCTTCTCCTCAATCAACTGTGTCAGTTTTCGTTCGAGAATCACCGATGTAGAGGTATCTAGTCTCCCATTGAGATGGAATATGACCTTATTCCCCACCTCTTCCAATTCGATCCGTAACCCTAAACTCATGCACCGCTCCTTTGGAGACAAACTCTTATTGTACGACTTCGAGATGGACTCTGCGGCCTAAACGGGCGCCAATAGAGATCGCAAGCGTTCTGAGAGAACGAATGACATTCCCTTTACGGCCCACTACTTTGCCCACATCTTCCTGAGCCACACGAATCTCGATGAGGAGGCCCCCTTGGCCATCGACTCTGCGGATGTCCACTTTCTCAGGTTGACTCACCATGTTTTTCACTAAATAGGCAACAAATTCTTCCATGCAATCCTCCTAAATTGTTTAGGATATTCAACCGAACGATTGAATGCAAGAATGAGAAAAGTTTTGTGGAAAAACCCTCCTTTCACGTAAACTCTTGGGATTACTAATTACCACTATCTTGGATTTATGATGTCAGAAGAACTTACCAAAGAAGAAACTTGCCCTCCCACAGAACCCTCCCCCGAAGCTGGAACGCCCCAGGAAAAGGAGGGAGAGGATCGAGGGAAGTGGAGTTCCTCCTTTCTCACCTTCGTGGAAAAAATGAACGCATTCCCCACCCCCGAAGAGAAGGTAGCTTATGGCCTCCATTTCATGAGAGAGACGATTTCTCAAGAGGGAAGTCCTAGATTCAGAGAGTTTTGGGAGTCGCGTCGGCTCGTGTTGCCGTTTTTCAAGGAAAATGTTAACCCCGCCATTCGGTCCAAGTTGTGGGGCGAGTATGTCGAACTGACAGTCGAAGCGCGCAAATTAAAGGAAATCCTTGAAGAGCAGAGCACCTTTGCGATGGAGCAAATCGACTTGGCAGTCCAGTCCATCGAGTCCGATTTAAATCAGTTTGAGAAGCTTCTTGCGACTGTTTCCGAGATCGAGTTTCCGACTGTGGAAGTGATCGATCAGAGCCGAGTGGAGTCCTATAATACCCTTCAGCGAGAGCTAGGCCTTCTCAACACCCTCGCAAGCCGGTTGAATGCCCTCCGAAAAGAGGTGGTCAAAACCGACATGAGGATTCGCTTTAAAACTAAATTCTTTAAACGTCTTTCTGAACTCGGCGACAAGATTTTCCCCAAAAGAAAGACTCTCATCGAACAAGTGAGCGCAGAATTCGACAAAGATATTGAAAAGTTCATCGCCGCCTATTTCAAAGGGGCAGAAGTGAGCGGAGCTCCCTACTATGCGCTCCGTGAAGAAATTAAGGCCCTTCAAGAGATGGCGAAAAGACTCACTCTCAGCAGCGCCACGTTCAACCGGACCCGCCTCTCCTTAAGCGAGTGCTGGGATAAGATCAAGACCGTGGAAAAAGAGAACCGACGCGTCGCCTTCGAGAAAAGACAAGCTTCGGCAGCCGTCTGTCAATATCTCCAATCAAAGGTGGAAGAATTGAAGGGCAGGGCGACAGAGATGTCCTTAGCAGACCTCGATCACGAAATTGAGGAATTGTCAGGGGAGATGAGAGCCGTCTATCTCGATCGAGAGGATGTTCGCTCCTTGCAGGGAGATCTGAATTCTTTGCGCGCTCCTCACATTACAGCACAAGAGAAAAAGGCCCGTGAAGTGCAAGAAGCCGAGCAAGAAAAGCTCCGCTTAAGACGTGAAAGGGCGATCACTTTGAAGGAAAAACTCGCTCAAGCTGTGAAAGACGTAGAGCAGATGGAGATCGAAGCGCTGCAAGTCCAAGTCGAAGAGCTTTTAAAAGAGCTGAGCGAAGTGGAAGTGACAAAAATGGAGAAACAACAGCTCGAACGGCAATTCCGCAAACTGAAAGATTTCCTCTCGGAGAAGAAAGAAAGTTCGCTCATCAACTTAAGCGAAGGGGATCGGGCCATTTTTGAAAACCTGAAGCTTGTTTTGCAGCAGAAGAAAGCTCGAAGAGCCGAAATCAAAGAGCACATCGAGAATTATCGCAAAACACTGGGTTCTTCTAACCTCGACTTTGAGAAAGCGATGCACTATCGCGACCTTTTAGAGCAGGAACGAGAGCTTCTCGAGGCCTCGAATGCAGCGATTGAGGAGATCGAGCAAAAGCTCTCCGATTTAGAAGGCTAGATCCCAAGCGCTTTTCCCTCTCTTGAGAATAGATCAAGAGAAATTTGACATTGAGGGGATGATCTGACAAACTGGCAATCCAAATGGAGCAATCATGAGCTTGCGCTTGGAAGCAGTTTGTAAAGCAGGAAAAAAACAGCGGCGCACGCCGCTCGCAGACGAAAGTCGCCACTCCAACCATTTTGCCTCACGCGTTTTCCATTCTGGAATCATGGAGCAGATGCTCCCAAAAAAAGTGGTCCAGAATCTTCAGGCGGCAGCGGAAGGACGCGAAAAGTTCGATTCCTCCCATGCTGATGCAGTGGCTGAAGCGCTGAAAGAATGGGCGGTTGGGTTGGGCGCCACCCATTATACTCACTGGTTTCAACCATTAACGGGTGCTGCTGCCGAAAAACACGATGCTTTCCTTTCCTGGGAGAAGAATGGAACAGTCATCGAAAAATTCCGCGGGAAAGAGCTGTTGCGCGGCGAACCCGATGCCTCCTCTTTTCCCTCAGGCGGCGCGCGTGCAACGCACGAAGCGCGGGGCTACACGATGTGGGATCCCTCTTTGCCGCCGTTTCTTTGGGAAAATGGAGAGGGGCTTACGCTGTGCATTCCCTCCATTTATTTCTCCTGGAAAGGGGAGCCGCTCGACCAAAAAGTTCCCCTCTTGCGATCCGATCAGAAAATTCAATCCTCTGTCCTGCGATTGCTCCATCTCGCAGGTGTAGATGCCTCGAGAGTTTTTTCGACACTAGGTCCTGAGCAGGAGTATTTCGCCATCGACCGGAGCCTATTTTTGCGCCGTCCCGATTTGATGCTGGCGCATCGCACCGTGTTTGGTGCCAAGCCGCCGAAGGGGCAAGAATTGGAAGATCACTATTTTGGCGCGGTCAAAGATCGCGTGTTGTCTTTCATGCGCGAATTTGAAAATGGGGCCGTTGCTCTAGGAATTCCGATTAAGACGCGCCACAACGAAGTGGCACCGGCCCAGCACGAGGTGGCGCCGCTTTTCGAAAAAGCCTCTTTAGCCATTGATCACAATCTTCTCTTGATGGAGTTGATGCGGCAAACGGCTATCCATCACGATTTAGCCTGCCTGTTGCATGAAAAACCTTTTGCTGGGATCAACGGTTCGGGCAAACACTGCAACTGGTCTCTAGCAACTGATACGGGATTAAATTTGTTAGATCCTGAGGCAAATAGTCTTGTGTTCCTCACCCTTCTGACGGCGGTGATTCATGCGGTACACGAACATGCGCCTCTTTTGCGGGCCAGCATTGCCACGGCCGGCAATGATCATCGGCTAGGCGGATCCGAAGCCCCTCCCACCATCATTTCCATCTACCTTGGAGATGCGTTAGAGAAAACGGTGCAGCAAATTGTATCAGAAGAGACGATGACCCCTCAGGCGGTGCGGAAAATCGACTTAAGCCTAGCCCATATCCCGCACCATATTCCCGACGCATCGGATCGGAATCGCACCTCTTTCTTTGCCTTCACTGGAAATAAATTTGAATTTAGAGCGGTCGGCTCATCAGCCCACTGCGCCCTTCCGGTCATGGTGATCAATGCCATTGTGTCGGATAGCTTGCAGCTCATCCTCGATGAGATGGAAAGGGCTTTGGGCGATGCGCAAGGTCTCCCGGCGGAAGAAAAGTTGCAGAGGGCGCTTCCGGTTTTGCGCAAAAATTTGCACGCCTCCAAAGCGGTTCTGTTCAGTGGCAATGGATATTCTGCCGAATGGGAAAGGGAAGCCGAAATGCGAGGACTTCCCAATATTCGGCGCAGTTTTCACGCGTTGCACCATCTTTTAGATAAAAAGACGGAGAGGGCTTTTGCAGGGATTTTAAGTCTGCAGGAGCTCCATAGTCGGTATGAGATTTTCGTGGAGCAATATGCCAAGTCGATGAACATCGAGGCAAATCTGATGATCGAGATGTTCCGTACGCAAATCTTGCCAGCCGCCCTACGCGACCAAAAACAGAGGGCCGAGGCGCTCCATCTCCTGCAAGGACTGCATATCCGCGCGGATGAGCAGTTGACGGCTCTCCAGGGATTGACTCAGGTGCTGGGCCAGGCGATGGAGGCCATCGACGAGGTGGAACGGGTCCAGAAGCAGACGCAGGATCTTGGATGGGAAGCGAAGGCCCGCATCTTTTGTGAGCTGGTCACGCCAAAAATGGGGGAGGCGAGGAGATGGGTGGATCGACTGGAGACGCTGGTTGACGACGCCCTCTGGCCTCTCCCAAAGTACAGAGAGATGCTCTACCTTGTATGACGAAGACAATTGGCTTTTTTGGCGGCTCGTTTGATCCGATCCATTTCGGTCACATCAACCTGGCGCTGCAGCTTCTTGAACTGCATCGGCTCGATGAGGTGTTGGTGTGCCCTGCTTTTTGTTCGCCCTTCAAATCTACCAAGCCTTCTGTCGCCTCTCCGGAGCATCGTTTGGCCATGTTGCGTCTTGGGTTGGAGGGGGTGTCTAAATTTCGGATTACATCGTTAGAAATCGAACGGGGAGGCCCTTCCTTTACGATCGACACGCTTCACCTGCTTTTGGAAAAAGAGAGGGCCCAGTTTCGCCTCCTTGTTTCCGAAGAGACGGCAGTCCATTTTGACCATTGGAAAGAAAGTGCGGAGCTTCTTCGCTTAGCACCTCCCTTAATTGGTACGCGCAAGGCAGCCGAGCCTGGCCATCCGCCCACACGCATCATGGATATCTCGAGCACCGACATCCGGAACCGGATCGCAAAAGAGCTCTACTGCGGCCACCTTGTCCCGGCAAAGACTCTCGAATACATCCGTAAACACCGCTTATACTCGCAGAGTTGAGATCGTGTTAGCTGTAATGGAAGTGGCTTGTTGAAGATCTTTTTGCAATTGCTGGATTTGTTTTTCTGTATACGAAGAGGTCCCCCAGTGATAAAAAGTTGAAAGATATAATATAAATTTTATTTGAATATGGAATTATTTTTAATCCTGGGAATTGTTGCGAGTGACCGGGAAGTTCTGGTATCATCATGTATTCAGTTTTAGAAAAAATTTTTCTTCTCTGGGAAAAAATGATTTGATAGACTGCGCTGTCGCGCATAGGAAGCTTGAATGGCGAAAAAAAGGATTGTTGTCACGGGAATGGGGGTTGTTTCCTGTTTCGGTTCAGATGTGGATGAGTTCTATCGACAGCTTTTGGCTGGCCGTAGCGGAATAGTTCCTATTGAGTCATTTCCTTGCGCCGATTACCCAACCCGTTTTGCGGGGGAAATCCGGAACTTTGATCCGGGTGAATACATGGACAAAAAACAGGCGCGTAGAACAGACCCGTTTATCCGCTATACAATGGTGGCGGGGAAAAAAGCTCTGGAGAGCGGTGGATTGAAGGGTGAGGAGCTGGCAAAACTCAATAAATTGCGTTGCGGCATCATCGTCGGTTCTGGAATGGGGGGGATGACCGTTTTCTATGAAGGTGTCGAGACGATTTTGACAAAAACATATCGTAGGTTGACTCCGTTCTTCGTCCCCTACATCATCACCAACATGGGAGGCGCCCTTCTCGCCATCGATTTGGGGTTCATGGGTCCCAATTACTCCATTTCTACAGCTTGCGCTACAGCGAACTACTCGATTCACGCGGCGGCAGAACACATTCAGAATGGGTCAGCCGATTTGATGCTCTGCGGTGGCGCAGAGGCGGCAATCACTCCAGTGGGCTTGTCGGGCTTCGTCGCCATCAAGGCACTTTCCACACGCAACGACGATCCGACCAAGGCGTCGCGTCCGTGGGATACGGGGCGCGATGGGTTTGTGATGGGCGAAGGGGCAGGCGTGCTGCTTCTGGAAGAGAGGGAACATGCACTGAAGCGGGGCGCGCCGATCTATGCCGAATATTTGGGCGGGGCGGTTAGCTGCGATGCGTATCATATGACCGACCCGCGCCAAGATGGAATGGGTGTGCTGTTTTCCATGGAAGAGGCCTTGCGCAATGCAGGGGTTCCGAAAGAGGCGGTGAATTACATCAATGCTCATGCAACGTCGACTTTGGCGGGCGATCTTTGCGAGATCGAGGCGATCAAAAAAACCTTCGGTGATCATGCGAAAAACATCAAAATCAATGCGACCAAATCGATGATCGGCCATTGCTTGGGCGCAGCAGGTGGTTTAGAGGCAGTGGCGATTGTCCAAGCCATTCGCACAGGGAAGGTTCATCCAACGATTAATTTGGACAATCCAGAACCTGCAACAGAGGGACTTGATCTCGTACCGGGCGTGGCGCAAGATCATAAAGTCAACGTGGCCCTTTCCAATTCGTTTGGATTTGGCGGGCATAATTCTACGCTCGTTTTTGCCCCCTATAAATCATGAGATATGAAGAATCATTTGGCATCATCCCTCTATCGAAAGAGCAAGGGGAGTGGAAAGTTTTTTTGATCCAGCATCAGAGGAGCTCCTATTGGGGTTTCCCGAAGGGGCACGCAGAGCAAGGGGAGTCGCCTTCAGAGGCGGCCTGTCGCGAGCTAAAGGAAGAGACGAATCTCGATGTGGTCCGGTTGATTTGCGAGGCGCCTCTCACAGAGCAATACCAGTTTCTCGTGGGGGGAAAAAAAGTATCTAAAAAAGTTTCTTACTTCGTTGCTGAGGTAAGCGGCGAGGTGATTTTACAGATGAAAGAGATCCAAAACGGAATCTGGATGTCTGTGGGGGAGGCACTGGACCGTGTGACCCACAAAGAGGGAAAATCGATTTTGGCACAGGTTGCGATATTGTTGTCATGAAAGTTGAGATCTTCGTCCGGCATTGCATCGCCTCAGAGATCAGCGCGCACAAGAAAAGATTTCCAGGGTTTTCTCGAGAGTTGTGTCATCGCAATTTTCTCGAAACACTCGATGAGAGACGAGCCAATGTGACCTATCTCCTCGATACAGCAAAAGGAAAGAGGGAAGATCATTTTCTCGAAGGTGCTGTGGTGGAGATTCGAGAGGGGAGTGAGGCGGGCTCTTTCTTGCGCCTATTGGACTATGTGGAGGGGAAAAAGTTTGCTCCCGAGACGATTCTCTATTTTGTAGAAGACGACTATCTCCATCGCCCAAGATGGCTCGACGTCCTTTGCGAAGCGTTCACGGTGCCGGGCGTTGATTACGCAACCCTGTACGACCACAAAGACAAATACTTTTCTCCTACCTATGCTGATCTTACTGCAAAGCTGTTTATCACGCCGAGCTGCCACTGGCGCACCATCCCCTCGACCACCCACACCTTTGCTGTAAAATATAAAACACTGATGTGCGATCTTGCGGTGCATCGCCGCTATTCGGAAGGGCGCAAGATCAGTGCGGATCACGAAAAATTTTGTCATTTGGGCGCGCAAGGAAAACGGCTCATTTCGCCGATTCCCGGCTGGGCGACCCATGTTGAACCTGAATTTGCCTCTCCCTGTCTCGATTGGGAAAGCTATTTTTTAAAGGAGAATCTATGTTTACAAAACTCATGAGTCTCGATCATAAACAACATTGGATATCCAATGTGAGTCTTATTATCTTATCCAGTTTCTTGCTTGGGCTTTTGGGATATCTGTCGATTCCCCTTCCCTTTACTCCTGTTCCACTCGTGCTGCAAAATCAGGCGGTTCTCTTGCTGGGCGCTCTACTCGGTCCACGCAAAGGCGCTGCGGCCGTGGCTCTTTTTCTAGCGCAAGGGGCCATGGGCTGGCCTGTCTTTGCTGGCGGTGCAAGCGGGATGGCTCCATTCGTGGGCCCAACGGGTGGCTACCTCATCGGGTACTTGGTTGGCGCTTATCTTGTCGGGGCACTTCTCGAAAAGAGGCAGAAAACGTCATGGAACGTCTTCTGGGCTCTTATGGCAGGAGTGGGTGTTGAGTTGGTGCTGGGTGGTTTGCACCTCTCCCTTTTTGTAGGTCCTGCACAGGCGCTTCTTTTGGGAGTCCTTCCATTTCTTGTGGGCGATGTGTTGAAGAGCCTGATTCTTGCGAAGGGGTGGAGGTGGTACTAAACGAGTAAGGCTGAGGGTATAAAAAAATGTCTTGCATATCCATAATGGCTCAGTTTTTTTACACTGGAGCCAGCCATTGAATGCAAGACATTTTTTTATACCCTCAGCCTTAGAAAGTGTTTGAAAATTTAAATTGATAAGACCAAAATGTTTCCGTTTTTCTGTAGGAGAGAGGTGGAAAAGAAGCGTTATCCTGGAGAGCTGACTGATAAAGAATGGTTACTGATCGAGCCAATTATTGAGCGAGTCCTCAAGCCGAGCGGGGGCCGAAAAAATGCTGGAAGACGCTCAAAATATGGGAA
>Ga0207952_1000256_pt1 | contig 51489 bp, 42 predicted proteins | sample SubbioR12Aug_8Ca_FD_184831 | JGI IMG/M metagenome (GOLD analysis project Ga0207952, IMG submission 184831) | Serpentinite rock and fluid subsurface biosphere microbial communities from McLaughlin Reserve, California, USA - CR12Aug_8Ca (SPAdes) | ecosystem: Environmental > Terrestrial > Deep...
CATTATCCATACTATCGTTGGACTCTTCCAGCACTTTGTTGAGGGTGCAATTTAGAATTGCACCGCCTTTTTTCGTTCAAAAACTCACAACGGAGTAGTCGTAGATGGTGCAATTCTATTTTGCACCCTCGATGGAAACTCCAGGAACTCTTCCCACAGCCTCGGGAAAATGGATGGAAACACCGGGGGATTCCACGAAATGAGCGTAACATTCCTCGCTTCCTTCGTAACTTTCCCCGGAGGATTGGAAGGGAGTTTTCTTTATTTGGGGGAAGGTTTGTAAGCGGGGAAAAGAAAGTTTGTTTCAGGCGGGAGAACCGATTATTTCTCCGTGGGAATTCGTTCATTCAAGAAAAATTCTGTTTATAGACAAGAAACAACTGCCTTATGTTTAGGTGAAAAGAAAGATTGCAGTCGGAGGCTTCCCGATATTTGCGAGAAGGTTTTCCGAGAGGGGATAACTTCTCCGCAAAGTGTGGAGAACAGTGAGAAAATAAAAAACCCACCCGCTCTACGAGCCATTGGCAGTTACGCGAGTGGGTTTTGAGAAAGTAAAGCAAATTTATTAACTTGAAAATGGGTACCAATTTAGAGAATGGTATTGTGAGATTAAATAAATTCTTCATACGTAAGTAGTTTAAGTGAATAAAAAATGTGGGACAAAAATAGAGAAAACGGTTGGATGTATAATTTACGTTTTGAAACATTTTTCTGTGATTTGATTTTCGGAACAAACTTTATTTCAGTAATTTTTGCGGCGAAAAAATTACTATCTCATTTATTCTTCATGAAGAAACCCATTACGCTCATATTTTTCTCTATCTTATTGTTTTCAAGTTGCCGAAAAGAAAACTTCAACGAACCGAAATATACTTCCTACACTATCCAATCGCTCTTTGCCATCAATGGGAATAATATGGTTACCCTCTCGTGGTTAAATGGAGAGAGCGGAACACCAGCAGGTTTTGATATTTATCGGGATACGACCGAAGATTTTGAACTTCAGTTTAATAATAAAATTGCATCCGGTTTGAGTGCCTTCACATTTTACAGGGATACTTCGGCAAAGAATTTACAAACCTATTATTACCGCATTGTTCCGTTCTATTTTGATAATGAAATAAAAGTGTTAGGAAAAACAAGCAACGTTGCGATTGGTAAACCGTTTAATTATGATTCGAGTTTTTCTATCATCTATTCGGAACATATACAAAGAATATTCACCAGCAGTTGCGCGGTTTCCGGTTGCCACGTTGGCGATGAGGATGGCGATGGCAAAACATATTCAAAATCACGCGGAGGAGGAAATGTTCCGTTTCACGAAGAACAATTTTCGTTGAAAACGTGGAACGCAGCGGTCAATGGCGGAATTGATGGTAATTTTATTGTTCCATTCAACGCAGAGCGAAGCGATTTAATTGCGCATACAAACACCGATACAAATTTTGCGCCTATTATTCTTGGTTCAGCGCATATGCCGCAAGGTGTTGTATCTCTTCCGATGAATCAAGTGCGTTTACTTGCGCAGTGGATAAATGAAGGGGCAAAAAATGATGCGGGGGGAGTTCCGTTTTCATATTCTCCAAATGGAAAAATGTATGTGGTCAATGCGCAGGAAGATTTAATCGCAGTGATTGATGTAGAATTGCAAAAACTTATTCGTTATATAAAAGTCGGTAATCAAGCAGACTCAACACTTGGTTTCGGTTCGCCGCATCACATCCACGTTGACCCGAACGGACAATATTTTTACGTTACACTCATTAACATTGGGGAAGTCTGGCAATTCAGCGTCAATGAAAATAAGTTTATCGCCAAGGTAACAAACATTCCCAAGCCAGCGGACTTAGCATTTTCACCAAGCGGTGATACCATATTTATTTCGAGTTGGGAGGTTGGAACAAATGGACATATCTATGCTTTAAAAGCAACTCCCACCTTTCAGATGCTAACGAATATTGATTTAGGTATCTATGCAACCACCCCTCACGGATTGGAAATGTCGCACGATGGAAAACGATTGTATTCAACCAACACGACCAGCGGAAATATTTCTGAAATATCCCTTGCGGATTTCTCAGTTCAAACTCGTTCTCTCGATACACTATTCACACTTTCTCAGCGTCCTTACGACCCGTATTTAATGGAAGTCTCAGAAAATGACAGATTCATTTGGGTAACGTGCAAAGGAGATTCGAGCGTGAGAATGTTCGACCGGACCATAAGTGAAGAACACGCAGTGAGAATAATACCGGTTGGAAAATTTCCTCTTCATCCCGACATTCCTTATGGGGAAACGGAAATGTGGGTATGCAATTCCGGTTCGGATGATATTACGATTGTGAACTTGAGCGACTATTCAAAAATTACTTTACCAAATGTTGGAAGGCAACCGCACGATGTAGAATTTACGCCAGATGGAAGTTTAAGTTTCCTCACTTTAGAAAACACAACGTTTGCCACTCCTCCCCACCATCCCGTAGTTGGAGGAAAGGGATTGTCATTTCTGGTCATTTACGATAGACACACTCGCCAAAAAATAAAAACGATTGAGGTTGCCGGTTGGTCGCAAAATTGTGAATACGCGCCGCCATCAAGCAATTAAGAATTAAAAATTAGGAATTAGGAATTCTACTTCGTTTTTCTAATTGCTAATTACAAATTACTGTTTTATTAAACTGAGAAGAAAATATTTGAAAAACATCGTCGAACTTAAGACCTACGAACTTGAACGCGGTATTATTATCAGCGTTATGACTTCCAATCTCGAACGAAAATCCGCAGAAGATTCGTTGAGTGAACTTCAATTCCTTGCAAAAACAGCGCACGTTGAAATCGTAAAAACTTTTCTGCAAACGCTTCCCTCAAAACATCCGGCAACATACATTGGCAAAGGGAAAGTGGAAGAAATAAAACTGTACTGCGCAGAAAATAACATCGCGCTCATTCTTTTCGATGATGACCTCTCCCCCGCGCAAATCAGAAATTTAGTAAAAGAACTCGAGCGAAAAATCGTTGACCGAAGCGGTTTGATACTCGACATCTTTGCATCACGCGCAAAATCGAAAGAAGCGATTACGCAGGTGAAGTTAGCGCAAATGCAATACCTTCTTCCGCGATTGACGAGAATGTGGACGCACTTATCAAAACAATACGGCGGCGTTGGAACAAAAGGTCCCGGCGAAACGCAAATCGAAACCGACAGACGACTCATCAAAACAAAAATCTCGCAACTGAAAGATGAATTGACTCACATCGAAGTCGAGAGATTTGAGCAACGGAAAAAACGAAAAGAAATGTTTCGTGTTGCGCTGGTCGGATATACCAACGCAGGAAAATCTACATTGATGAACACGCTTTCCAATGCAGATGTGTTTGTAGAAAATTTACTCTTTGCAACGCTTGATACAACGGTGCGGCAAATTCAACTTACGCAATCGCTCAACATATTACTATCCGATACCGTTGGATTTATTCGTAAACTTCCTTCACATCTCATCGCAAGTTTCAAAAGCACACTTGCCGAAGTGTTTGAAGCGGATTTACTTTTGCACGTTGTTGATATTACGCACCCGAATTTCACGGAACACATTGCAGTTGTCAATTCTACGTTAGAAGAATTGAAAGCAAATGAAATTCCGATGATTCTCGTCTTCAATAAAATTGATGCAATTCAAGAAAGGGAAACACTTCGAGAACTTGCTCATCAATTTCCGGAAGCGATTTGTATTTCTGCACAACGCGGCATCAATATCGAAACGTTGAAAGAAACCATTGCAGAAAAATTGCAACACGATTGGAAAGAAGAAACGCTCGTTATTCCGCAATCAAACAATCGCTTGCTTGCACAACTGCACGAAGTCGCGGAAATTGTTTCCAAAGAATACGAAGGCAACGACATCATCGTAAAAATTCGCATTCAGAAAAAAGTTTCGGAAGCAGTGGAGAAATTGTTGAAGAGAAAAGCGAAAGTAGAGATTTAAAAGAATAGGATGTGGCTAAAGCCATTTCATTTGAATTTATTCTATTGCAGTTTGCTGAAGCAAACTGCAATAGAATAATAAGAAACTAAAAAATTAACTATTCATTGCAATTATTTTCAACTGAATAAAAAATATTTATTGCAGCCAGATTTATCTGACTGTAAAAAAAATGAAAATCAATTGGCTTTAGCCACACTAAATAATATATGAGTTGGGTAAGAGTTTATATCCACATGGTTTTCTCTACAAAGAACAGAGAACCATTTCTTAATTCAAAAGAATTAAGAAAACAAGTATTTCAGCATATCAAACAAAATGCGGAAGAAAAAGAAATATGGCTGGATTGTGTCAATGGGTATTCTGACCACGCGCACTGTTTAATTTCCTTAAACAAAAACCAAAGCATAAGTAAAGTTGCACAACTTATAAAAGGCGAATCATCATTTTGGATAAATCAAAATAATCTTACCGAAAATAAATTTATGTGGCAGGACGATTATTGGACTGTCGGCGTAAGCGAAAGCCATTTACAACAAAACAGAGAATACATATTTCAACAAGAAGAGCATCACCGTAAAACAACATTTAAAGAAGAAGTAGAAGAATTTATGAGAAAATACGGATGGCAATTAATCCAGGAATAAAAACCAATCCCTTATCGCGTTAAAAAGAATTTTCTATCAATGGAGATTCCATTATGAAGAAACCAAAAGACTTTAATGAGTATGTAAAAAGTTATCCGAAAGAAGTGCAGCAACTTCTCAAACAACTTCGTGAGACAATAATAAAATCCGCACCGCAAGCAGAAGAACTTATCAGTTACGGAATGCCAGCTTTCAAATTGAACGGAATGTTACTGTATTTTGCCGCCTATACAAATCATATCGGATTTTACCCGCACCGTTCAGCAATTATTGCATTCAAAAAAGAATTATCCGTGTATAAAGGAGCGGTTGGCTCTGTTCAGTTTCCGTTGGATAAACCGCTGCCATTACGTTTGATAAGCATCATTGTAAAGTTTAGAGTGAAGGAAAATTTGGAGAAAGCAAAAGCAAAACTACAAATCAAACATTAAACAACAATAATTTATGGACAAAGAAAACATACAACAACGACAACAAATAATACTTGACCTTGTTCGAGAATTTTGTGCAAAGAAATTAAATGAAGAATATTTTGAACTTTCAGAGCGTTTGGTTCAAAAACTTGGGCGAAAAAGAAATGTGCCTTTCGCAACCGGACAACCCGAAGTGTGGGCGGCCGGAATTATTCATGCATTAGGAACGATTAATTTCTTGTTCGACAAATCATTTGAACCGTATGTTTCCGTTAACGACATTAATTTATTTTTCGGCACAAGTAAATCAACAACGGGAAACAAATCAAATCAAATTCGGAATATGCTCAAACTCGACCAATGGGACGACGAATTCTCAACAAAAAAAATGCAAGAGAGTAACCCGTATGCAAAACTCGTAATGGTGGACGGACTGATTATGTCGCTCGATATGTTGCCTGAAGAACAGCAGGAAATGGTGCGACAAGCACGAGCACAAGGCAAAGACATTTCTTTCACGACTCGATAAAAACGCTTGCAACCAACAAATATGACCCAATGCCCAAAGCATAAAAAGTTTTTCTTAAAAAAATAATTATCAACTACTACCAATAAAAAAAAATGACACAAAGCAACCAAACGACAATTTCAACTGTCCAAAAAATAACTCCATTCTTATGGTTCAACGGAAATATCGAAGAAGCGATACAATTTTATTCTTCTATTTTCAAAAACACAAAAGTTCTCAACACTCGGCAAATGGTAGAAAATGGAAAAATCTTCACCGCGACAATTGAGATTGAAGGTCAACAATTAATGATGTTAGACGGTGGACCGCTTTTCAAATTCACGGAGGCATTTTCACTTTTTGTCAATTGCGCAACGCAACAAGAAGTAGATGAATTATGGGAAAAACTTTCTTCCGGTGGAGAAAAATCACGATGCGGCTGGTTGAAAGATAAATTCGGTTTATCGTGGCAAATAATTCCAACTGAATTGGGAACGTATTTAAGCGACTCGGACCCAGTAAAAGCAAACAGAGTAATGAATGCAATGTTACAAATGAGTAAAATTGAAACCGCAAAATTAATACAAGCATACGAAGGATAAATATGACAATCAACAAAACACAAATTGTAAAAGACATTCCCAATAAAAAACTCACTGTCATTAGAGAGTTTTCTGCGCCACTTGAAAAAGTATGGAGAGCGTGGACAGAAAGTAGCGTATTAGACCAATGGTGGGCGCCGAGACCATGGAAAGCAGAAACAAAAACAATGAATTTCACAGAAGGCGGTTCTTGGCTTTATGCAATGGTGGGACCGGATAATTCAAGACATTGGGCAAAAGTAAATTTTACTTCAATTCATCATCATGTAAGTTTTCAAGCGAAAGATTTGTTCTGTGATGAAAATGGAAATAGGAATAATGATTTTCCAATGTTGAGTTGGAAAGTTGAATTTCAATCAACTCAATCAGGAACAAAAGTTACTGTTGAGATTACTTCAAACACACAAGCAGACCTCGAGAAAATAATTGCGATGGGTTTTGAAGAAGGATTTACGATGGCACATGGAAACCTTGATGAGATATTAGAAAAATCAGGAAAGCAATTCATCACTGTTGAAACAACTGTAAATGCATCAGTAGAAAAAGTTTGGCAATGCTGGACTTTACCCGAACATATAATGAAATGGAACAATGCTTCCGATGATTGGCACACACCGTGGGCAAAAAACGATTTACGAGTCGGTGGTAAATTCATTGCACGAATGGAAGCAAAAGACGGAAGTTTCGGTTTTGATTTCAATGGAATTTACGATGAAGTGATTACGAATAAACTTATCGCTTATAAAATGGAAGGCGGAAGAGAAGTAAAAATTACATTCACATCCAACGGAGATGAAACAAAAGTAGTGGAAATATTTGAAGCCGAAACGGAAAATTCCCTTGAACTTCAACGTAATGGTTGGCAAGCGATTCTCAACAACTTTAAAAAATATGCTGAAACAATCCTCAAAACATGATTACGGGGAAAGTGGGTAAAGAGGAATTATTAAAGAAGGATTTTCAAAGCATCGAAGTATTTTCTTTCAAATTCCGATTTAATTTTTGAATGTTGTGGAAGTCGAAGATGCGAATCGCTTTCTACAAGTTTGAATGCTTCATTTCTTGCTGAAGAAAAAATTTCTTTGTCTTCCCAAAAATTGACGTGCTTAAATTCTGGTATTCCGCTTTGCCGTGTTCCGAAATAATCGCCGGGACCGCGTTGTTTCAAATCTTGTTCAGCAATTTCAAATCCATCGGTTGTTTGAACGAGAACCGCAAGACGTTGATTGTTTTCTTCATTCGATTGCAGAAAACAATATGATTGCTCGCTTCCTCTTCCCACTCTTCCGCGAAGTTGGTGAAGTTGGGATAAACCAAATCGTTCTGCATTCACTACAACCATTACGCTTGCGTTCGGAACGTCAATACCAACTTCAATCACCGTTGTGGAAACAAGAATGTCAAGTTCGTGCGAAATAAAATTTTTCATCACGTCATCTTTTTCTACGCTCGACAATTTTCCGTGAACTAATCCGATGCGTTCTTTGAGTTGCGGAAATGTTTGTGTTCGCAGTTTTTCAAACCCATCGAGCGCGGCTTTCAAATCAAGTTTCTCTGATTCTTCAATGAGCGGATAAACAATATATATTTGTCTTCCTTGTTCAATTTGTTTCAGCAAAAATTCTTTCAATTCACTTGATTTTCCTCGCGGAACAAGTTTTGTAATAATTGCTTTTCGATTTTTCGGAAGTTCGGTTATCGTCGAAACATCCATATCGCCGTACAGTGTCATTGAAAGTGTTCGCGGAATTGGTGTTGCAGTCATTACAAGCACGTCTGGCTCTGCACTTCCATTCGCTTTTTCTCGCAGTGCAGTTCTTTGCATTACGCCGAAACGATGCTGCTCATCAATCACAATAAATCCGAGTTTCTGAAATTCTACTTTATCTTGAATGAGCGCGTGCGTTCCAACGACAATATTTGCAATGCCGTTTTGAATGTTGGAAAGAATTTCTCTTCGCAATTTTACTTTTTGTTTTCCGACAAGTAATTCAACTTTGATATTAAGCGGTTCCAGAAAATGTTTCAGCGTTCGGAAATGTTGCTCTGCAAGTATTTCCGTTGGCGACATTAACGCGCATTGATAACCATTTTCTACCGCAATTAACACTGCAAGTAACGCGACAATTGTTTTTCCGCTTCCGACATCTCCTTGTAATAAACGATTCATAGGTTTGTTCGCTCGCATATCGTTCACAATTTCCTTCAAAACATTTTCCTGTGAAGTTGTTAATTGAAACGGAAGCACTTCAAGAAGTTTTCGCGGCAATCCTCCTTTTGTAACGTGAAATGAAATTCCATTTGCATTGACAACAATATCTTTTCTTCGATATGCGAGGAGTAATTGAAAGAAAAATAATTCTTCAAACGCTAAACGTTTTCTTGCTTTCTGCACATTTGCAAGCGAAGTCGGGAAATGATATTCCTGAATTGCATCGCGCAAAGAAAATAAATTATTGCGTTGTAAAATTTCTTTCGGGAAAATTTCTTCGATGAAATTGATAACGCGCGGAAGTGTTGCGTGCATCAACACGCGAAACGTGGAACTCCACAATCCTTTTTCCTGCAATTGCTGCGTGGAAGAATAGAGCGGCACAATTCCTCCGGTGTGAAATTGCATTCCGTCTTCGGTGAGTTTATCGTATTCAACGTTGGTGTATTTGAGTTGCGCGTTGCGTTTTTCAAATGTTGCGGAAAGCGCAATGGATTCGCCGCGCGTGAAACGTTTCATCCAATATTCTTCGATGAATTTTTGCGGTCGCCAGAATGTGAATGCAAACTTTCCCGTTTCATCCGCAAGCACAAGCGTGAACGGAACAGCGCGCGCTTTCGGATTTTTTGTTGACGTGTAATAAAAATCTTCCACCGCTCCGACAATCGTTACGCTTTTTGGTTCGGGATAATTCCAGCGAAATAAATCTCGAACGCGAATGGTTGTCGAGCGGTCAATGTGGCGATACGGAAAATGAAAAAGAAAATCGCGAATGGTTTTGATGCCGAGTTCCGCTTCCAATAATTTTGCGCGCACGGGACCAATGGATTTGAGAAACTGAACGGAATCTTCCAGCGGCGATGATTGAGATGGTGATTTTGTTATTGCCATAATGAACTAAGCGGCACAAAAATAAAAAAACCAAGTGTGCGAAAGAAACTTGGTTTAAATTTAAATAGACCACGGATGACGCGGATGAAATTGATGTACACCGATTTTAAATCCATGCCAATCTGGTAATAATCTGTGTTATCATGTTCTATTACAAAGAGATACGAAGTTACCGTATTGTAATATTTTGAAATGGGTTTTTGAGGATAGAGGTGTAAAGTAATTTGTTGAACGCTATTACTAAACTATGTCAATTATAGGAATTTATTAACTATTTTTTTACGATCACTAGTTTCCTAACTTTCATAATCCCATTTTTATTCAATTTGTAAACCAATATTTGTAAAGAAAAAATAAAATTGAAGGTGGAAGAAGTGTTACGATAAGAACAACAATAAATAAGAAGCAAGAGCAAATAAGATAAGTAATATGGTATCCAACTTCAGCTAAACATGCAATAAATCTTTGTCTAAATGGGAAACTAAACAGTGAGATTAAAAGCAAAATCTCAAAAGTAGTTAAAATTGTTAACCCATATGGTAGTGGATTACAATAATGAAAACCTATTTGAGGATATATCCAACGAGCTACTCCACCATGATGAGAACATGTCCCACTTCCCGTTGAATATGACACCCAACCATCTTTACATACAGCACCGATTTTTGCTGAACCATAAATAGGATAATCTCCTCGAATATATTCAACAACCAGTAAAATTGAGAATATGAGTATCGTACAAAAAGTTATAATTAAAATAACTCGATGAATATAGTTCACACGAGGATTAATTATTTTGCTTGTGGCTACGTCACTTTTCGTCCAAAGTTTTTGCCTGAATTGAATTGCCCAACTATCAAGTCGTTTAATAAACTTAGTAGCCATCTGTGATGCCTTTAAATTATAGGAGTTGAGAACCATTTCTTCTTCTCAAGATTCTTCCACCCCAATGCAGCTCATCAAATCTTTTGTCTATGACTCGTAGAGCGGCTTCGTGCGCGTGTTTGTTTTCAAAAATTATTTTGGTTCAATTTATTAGTTGGAAATTTTAAATTTGAGTTCGCCGGCAAGAAATTTTTTTATCAACGCTTTCTGTTGCTCAAACGATTTACCTTCCAACTCTTTTGCAATTTGTTCTTTTACTTTGCGAAAGAAGGCAACGGTATCAAATTCTTTTTTTGTCTGTTCGTTATTCTTCATACTTAATCATTTCTTTTGGTGAGCGAATATCAATAGTTGGATATCCAAGTTTGAGATTGATTGCGTTAAACAATCGTATTTTGTCAAGGTTAACAATATGCTTAAAGTTCCAACTTACTACAACGTCAATGCGGTTCACAGTTGCAATAGCAATATGATACGCATCGTTACGACTTGCGTTGCCTAACACTTTTTCCTTGATGTAGTTTTCAGCAAGTTCCTGTGATTCCTGAATAAAGTCAAGAGTTACCAAACAATCGTTTGGAATTTTTGATACTACTTCTTTTACTTGTTGTGGAGCAAGTAAGAGTTCGATGTTGCTTATTTCTGAAATATGAACGAAGTAATCTTTGTTTTCAATTCTCTTAAAAAAGAGTTTCGTATCAACTTCAAACTCTTTGTCATAATAACCGCCAATGACGGAAGTATCTATGTAAATTTTTTGTCGCATTTCTCGCAAGGATTACGCAGTAAAATTATAGAAAAAGTAACTCACTTTGAAATTAAGTATTCACTATAAATATTTCAACACTCCTCCACCGCAATACTGCTCATCAAATCTTTTGTCTATGACTCGTAGGGCGGATTCGTGAGCATCTTTGTCTTCAAAAATTATTCATCATTCACGTGCGCGTTGAATCAATTCTTCTTTATACTCTTCCCAGTTATAAAGAAGTGTTGGTTCAAAATCTGCACCGTTGGGCCAAACAATTGTATGCACTTCTTTATCGAGTGTTACTTGATTGAAGAACGTAACATCACGAAGCGGCGCATACATTTCTCTCGAAAGAACGGGACGAAAATCAATCAACTTTCTTTCATTATCACTGAATCGAATATCAAGTTGATACGGTCCAACGACTTTTACTGATGTTATTTTATGAATCGAATGTTGCAGTTTTTTATACATTTAAACTTTTATTTCTTGGTGTCTTTGTGGTTTTATAAAATTTACCACCAAGACACCAAGGCACAAAGTTAATGAAATACGCATCAACAATTTTCTATCGCATCCCAAGCACTTCTTTCTTCCTGCCAATTTTTATTCACGTTATGCGCGGTCATAGTATTCATAGAGTCGTTTGAACTTGCTGGGCAAAACTTACAAAATAATTTATAATCTATCTAAAACTCTTCCAGCGTAAAGTCAGCAATGCATATACTTCTCAAAATTCTTTCCCCGCCACTCGCTCAATCTTCGCCCCTAACTTTTGTAATTTCTTTTCTATCGCATCGTATCCCCTATCGAGATGATAGACGCGAAGAACTTCCGTTGTTCCCTCTCCAGCAAGTCCTGCGAGAATGAGCGATGCAGATGCGCGTAAATCGGTGGACATAACTTTTGCGCCTTTTAGTGTTTTCACTCCTTTCACTATGGCAACATTATCCTTCATTGTTATATCTGCACCAAGACGAACGAGTTCCGCAACGTGCGTAAACCGGTCGAGATAAATTTTATCTTCGATGTACGCTGTACCGGATGATTTCGTCATTAAGGCAATCCATTGCGCCTGTACATCCGTGGGAAATCCCGGAAAAACTGAAGTTGTTACATTCACCGGTTGTATCTTTCCATCCGAAGTAATTTTAATCGTATCATCTTTTAATAGAAAAGCAACACCGCACTCTTCTAACTTCGTCAACACAGCAGAGAAGTGTTCAGGGAGAACATTTTTTAGAACGACTTCTCCCCCGCTTATTGCAACGGCACAAAGAAAGGTGGCGGCTTCAATTCTATCGGGAATTGTTGATACGCTACACGGTTTCAAATCATCAACGCCTTCAATTTCTAAATGTGTTGTTCCAATGCCGGAAATCTTTGCCCCCATTGTATTCAGGAACTTTGCAAGAGCAGTAATCTCGGGTTCCAATGCAGCATTTTCGATAACGGTTGTTCCTTTGGCGAGTACAGCCGCCATCAAAATATTTCCTGTTGCGCCAACACTCGAAACATCAAAAACTATTTTTGTTCCAACAAGTCGTTTTGCCGAAGCAATAATGTAACCCTCTTCAAGATTTATTTCCGCACCAAGCTTTCTCATTCCTTCTATATGCAAATTCACCGGACGCGGTCCCCAAGCGCAACCACCGGGAAGAGAAACTTTTGCATAACCATAACGCGAAAGCAACGGACCAAGAACATAGATTGACGCGCGCATTTTTTTTACGTGTTCATACGGCGCTTCGTATTTATTCAGGTTTGTTGTGTCAAGAGAGAGTTCGCTGTTTTTGTGCGATGTTTCCACTCCCATCGTTTCCAACAATTTGCTCATTGTAGAAATATCACCGAGTTTGGGAGCGTTAGAGAAAACGTATTTCCCTTTTGCCAAGAGCGATGCAGGCATTAACGCAAGCAATGCATTTTTTGCGCCGCTGATTGTTACTTCGCCGTGGAGTTTATGTCCGCCCTGAATGATAAATTTGTCCATAGAAAAATTGCGTTACTTGTTTAATTTGAAATTCGCCAACTTGATAATCGCTGAATCATTCCATTCCTGCGGTTGCCAACTGCGGACATAAATTTGTGGATTCGCTTGTAAAAAATCTACGAGTAAAAAGAGGTGCCCTTCATCGGCGTACGCATTAGATTGATACTGCTGCCGCATACTGATTCCGTATACTCCGTTCGCATCATTTTTTCGGTTGATTTGAAATGTGGAAAACTTGAGCGCAATATCTTTTGCGTTCTTAAAATTGTTTCTCACATTTTTTAAGTATTGCTCTTTCGTGTACTGCAAATAGGAAATATCCGGCTGCGATTCATTTGCTTCGTATTTGTAGGAAATGTTTGCTGTTCCTTTTTTCAACACGCGCCCGACAATTATCACTGCTTCGTCTGCAAACATTGAATCAAGCATTTCGATATTGCGCGTGAGAAACGATGTGCGATACCGTTCGATAAACTTGACAATCACTTGACGATTTCCCCAATCATTTCCGTGCGTTGCTTCATCAACAAATTTTTGATAGAGCCAATCCATTGTTCCGAAATTGACATCATTCAAAATTCCTTTCTCGTCGAAATCCAATACGAGATATTCCTGCGATTGTTGCTGCAGCGATGAATACGAAGTCAATACACGAATACGGCGCAATTCCCATCCCGTTGCAGTTTTATGAATTGATGCGATTATAGAATCATCAACAATGAGCGGATTATTAAATCGAACAAGATTTGAAATCTTTTCAGAAAGAAATTCGTCGTGCTGGTATTCTTTCTTGAGTTGTTCACTGTTTTTCGAATCGAACAAACGGAGCAACTTTTCTGTTTCATCGCTAATCTTATTTTCGGGAAATGATTTTTCAGTCGAGGAAAGTTTCAAATTGTATTTTCCATTTTTGAGCGGAACAACTTTTTGCTTTTCTACTTTTAAAAGAAGTGTTCGTTTCAACGTAAAGAGCGGTTTCGCAACTAAATCCCACACTTCAGCAAGTTCACGAATCTCTTCTCGGTTTTCGTAGTAACTATATTTGATGTCAAGCGTGAGTTCCTGAAATTTTACACTTGCTCCAATGAGTCGAAACACTCCTTCGCCATCACGACATTGCACAGCGACAGATTGCGTTCCGTCCCAATACGAAAAATCGAGCGTGTGAAAGGGTATCGAATGACGCGAAATGTTGATATGCAACTCGCGTTCTTTCTCGGAAATCTTTTTGTCTTGCGTAAGTTCAAATTGCACGCTGTTCATTGTTTCTTTGATTCGCGCGGGAATTTCGACAGTGAGATTTTTTCCGCTGTGTTCAAGCGTTCGTACGGGAAGCGAGTTTGATAAAATATTTGCGAAGTAATAATACTGCAACGCTTCCGCAACAGAACCATTGCGGGAAAATTCTTCTGCACGTTCAAACAAATCGCGGACAAGTTGTTTCCGTTCTTCAAAAATTTTTCCGACTTCTGTTTTTGCAATATAGAGAAAGACCTCAATTCCTTCGCTCACCGGTTGTTTCAGTGTTTGCACATTGTTCAGCGTTGCCGATGAATATGTTTTTACCACACTGCGCACGGTTTGAGAAAATTCGCCGTTGCTTTCAATTGCGCTTTGCGAAAAATCGGATTGCACCGTTACAGAAATACTATTCGTAAGTTGCGAAAGCGCGCGGTCGGTTGCTTCTTTTTCTGTCGCGGTAGTTGCTTCGCCGTAGTAAAATTCGCCGGATGATTTGATTTCTGCTTTCGTTTGCTGTTGTGCGGAAAGTGATGTTGTGAAGATGAGTATGAATGGGATAATTATATATTTCATAGTTTTTTAATTGCCATACACTTCGGAAGTGCGCAGCAAAATTTCAATGTAAAATTTTTCAACCAATAAATAGTTTTTTATATTTCGCTCGCAGATTTCACTGCATTATTTTCTTTCACTTATGAAACCACAATCAACAAATATTGCCAACAAGGACAAGTTTGTGAGGAAACAAATTCTTCGATCAATGCTCGCTTCATTTAAAATTGAGGGCATTATCATTCCTGAGGATGCAGCAAGAGCGACTCTCAAAAAAATAGAACTCACACTGGAAAAATAGAGCGAATAAACTCGAACATCTTCTCGTATTCTTTTTTAGCGGACGAATGTACTGCTGAAACATACATCGTAAATTCCTTCTCACCAACCTCATCAAACCGCAACGGTTTATATCCTTGTTTTCTTGCCATAAGATTTGCAAGGATGCGTGCCGTGCGACCATTTCCTTCGCGAAACGGATGTATGACCAAAAACTCTCCGTGAACAATTGCAATATCTCGTATCAAATCTTCTTTACTTTTATACTTGTTGGGTAATGCTGAGAGAATCTCATCTTCAAATGACAGCATTGTTTGTGATAAAAACTTTGCAGCGGCAAATGGAAATCCTCCTTTGGACATATTAACATCTCGATATTTTCCGGCGAATGGATAGAGATGCTTAAGAGCCAACGTGTGAATATTCAGTACGTAAGCATTGGTAAACTTTGTGCGATTTGTGAGACGTTCCGTTAAGAGAATTTCTGCTTTTAAGAATCCTTCAAATTCGGAAAGAGCAATTTCTTCGCTTGTTTTTAAGCGAAGCAAGTTCGGCAATATTTCTGCTTGGTGCTCGGGCAACTGATATTTCATTATGATGACTGTTAGGTATAATTCGCTATCAAAGTGTCTTCTATCTTATGATTTTTTGGGATTCAAATAATTTGATGTTACTCATTTGCTCATCGTATTTTGTTCCGTAGAAATAATTGGCTACACATTGGGATTTGTTTAAAGGGCGTCTCTAAAAACTATATTTTTTAAACACAGAGAGCACAAAGTATTTTCACAAAGAACACCAAGAGCAATACATTCAATACTTTGCGCCTTTGTGCCTGCTTTGTGTCCTTTTGCCAAAGGCATCCCTTCGGGAGCGTTTAAATTCATTTTTGTCTATGACTCGTAGAGAGTTTTTAGAGATGCCCTTAACCAATTATCTTTACTCCGAAGGAGTACAATGTTTATAGAAAAAATAAACCACAACCGTTTTCAACGGCTGTAGATGTTGTACGTAAAACTCCTCCGGAGTTTCATTGTTGTTTTGTTCATCGTGCTATAAATATTCTGCTCTTACGGAGCAATTTTTATGTTTGTTGTATTTTCTTTGTCTTTTGCCAACCTTAATAGCACCGTCTCACATTCACGCTCTTACCTTATTACCCTTCTGTGCGCTTATAAAGTAATAAGGTGAAAAACCTTAAGGATTCTTATCTGCTACTAAGGTTTTTCTCATTTACGAAAATTATGTCCACGCACAGTTTTCAACAAATGCTACTTGCCGCGCGTGAACGGTTTCATGTGTTCGGTTGGCATTTTTATATGCTCAACACAGGAATAAACTCTGGACTTCTCACTACGCTCTTTGGTTATCCGTGAACAACCAAACTCCGGTAATGAAAAATATTCTCACGAGAAGTCTTGCGACAAACGAAATCCGTTGTTGTTGTTGCGATTATCGGGATTGTTCCTGTTACGATTCGCAATGCGGCAGTTGTTATCATTATTGTTCCACGAACCGCCACGCAGCACACGGAGGTCTTTCGAGTTTATTCCTTTACAAAAACAATGTTTGAAAATATTTTCTCCCGCAAACGGTCAGTATCGGAAAAAGATGCGTGAGCAATCCAACTGCGAACCGATGCGCTTACTTTTGCAAGAGTAATTTTTCCTTGTGCATACAGCGTTTCCAATTTTTTTAATTTTCTACGACTCCGTTGAACGTTTTCTTTTTTCAACAAACGAAACGTTGGAAATACTCTGTGCCCAAGAAAACATAATCCCGTATCAATGGGAAATACTTTTGTTTTGTTCGGATGAACGATGAGCCGCAATGTTTGTAGGAATGTTTCGAGCGACACTTTGATACTCCCCAAATGCTTTTTTTCATTTCCAAAGACAACAAAATCATCCACATAGCGAACGTACGATTTGCATTGCAGTTGTTCTTTCACAAAATGGTCAAACGCATTCATATACACATTTGCAAAAAATTGGCTCGTTAAATTTCCAATCGGTAAACCTTTTCTACGTTCGATGGAAGAAAATAATGTGTCGGTTTCAAAATAGTTAAGCGTTGCTTCTTGTTCGTTACTGTTGTCTATAATTGTATCAATCAACCAAAGTGTTTTTCTGCAACCGATTTTCTTTCGTATTTCCTGTTTGAGAATTTCGTGGTCAATGCTCGGAAAAAATTTTTGGATGTCGCATTTCAATACAAACGAATTCTTTCGTGAAAATTCTTGATACCGTTTGATTGCTTTATGTGTTCCCTTTCCCGTCCTATTTGCGTAACTATCGTAAATAAAAGTTTTCTCAAATAACGGTTCAATAACATTGCACAAAGCGTGATGCACAACTCTATCACGGTACGGCGCGGCGCTTATCATTCGTTTCTTCGGTTCGTAAATATAAAACTCGGTATAGTTTCCCGGCGTGTACGTTTGTTGAAGAAGTTCCTCGCGAATGTTGACAAGTTCTTTTTCCAGATTAATTTCAAACTGTGCAACATCGGTATTTGAACGTTTTCCTAATCGTGCTTTGCGCGATGCGAGAAGAAGATTTTCAAACGAGCAAATTTTATCGTAGAGATTTTTATATGTTTTCATACTGCAATTCTTTGTGTCTTGGTGACTTTGTGGTAAAAATTTAAACACCAAGGCACAAAGGCACAAAGTTTATTTTATTTCAAACTTTTTATCCATCCACCAACCATTTTTCCAATTTCATTTATTTTTTCACTGAGCAAACCGTAGCGGTCGTGCGTAAAAAATTTCAAGTCGTGACTTAATCGTATCAAATACCGCAGTTGTTCTAATCGAAGATTTGTTCGCTGTAATACGGGAAGTTTCTGCTGCGCTGTTGTATAATATGCTTCGATTAAGTTTTCCTGTATGTCCAAAACCTTTGTTTCAATTCTATCGGCAAGCAAAAATTTTTGTGAACGAGGAAATTTTTCAAGTTGCGGAATAAGATACAGCAGTAAATCATAAATTTTTATAAGTACATCTTCTCGCTCTGCCATTTGCTTAAAAAAAATTTTAAAGGGTAAAAGTTTAAAAGAATAAAGTTATACTATTTGTCCTGCGACAAACGAAATCCGCTGCTGCTGTAGCGACCATCGGGAACGTCCCAGTTACGAGCCGCAACGCGGCAGCTGACATCAATACTGACCCACGAACCGCCACGCAGCACACGGTATGTACCACTTGATGGTCCTGACGGATTATTTTGCGGTGAACTTGAATAATAATTCGCATCGTACCAATCATTGCACCATTCCCACACGTTTCCCGTCATATCGTAAATGCCAAGTTCGTTCGCTTGTTTTGTTCCAACAGAATGTGTTTGAGAATTTGAATTACTGCTATACCACGCAACGTTATCAAGAGAGTTGCTTCCGCTGTATTTGTAGTTGTTGCTTTTATTTCCACCACGCGCGGCGTATTCCCATTCTGCTTCTGTTGGTAAACGGTATTTTCCTCCCGTTTTTGTATTTAATTTTCGTAAGTAATCTTGTATGTCGTTCCAACTCACATTTTCTACCGGTAAATTATCTCCACTAAAATTACTCGGATTATTTCCCATAATTTCTTTCCATTCTTTATGCGTTACTTCGTATTTACCTATATAAAAATCATTTACGGTAACTCTATGCACGGGCTTTTCATCGCTTCCTCCATCATTACTTCCCATCTCAAACGTACCACCTTCAACAAAAATCATATTATCTTTTATTTCTGGTACGGCGCTTCCTTTTTCGAGCGTTACATCTTCTGTTGTTGTTTTGTTTTCTTCAATCGTAATTTTCTTTTTCTTTGTTTTATATCCGCTTGCAGTTGCAGTCAAATCATAATCGCCAGCGGGCATATCTTTCAGTTGTTTCATTCCGCTCCACGAGTATTTTGTTTGTCCGTTTTGCGCAAGCGTAATTACTGCTTCGAGCGGTGTTACCGTAAATTGCATTTTGCCAACTTTTTGCCGGAGTGTGTAACTTCTTGTGAGAGTTTTTCCCAGTGTAATTTCTACGGTTTCGCTCGTATCGTAGTACCCGCGTTTATTTACTTCCAGTTTGTATTTCCCGGGCGCAAGTTCTATGCTGTTTCTGTTTGTGTAACTTTCTTTGTTAATCAGCACGGTTGCATCGCTTGGCGTTGCGGAGAGTGAGAGTGTGCCGCTGTTTTTGGTGAGTGTTACATTTCGGTTTATTTTCTCTCCTCGTTTTATTTCCAAATTTTCTGCGTGAGGCAAATATCCATTTTTGGTAATTTCCAATGTATAACTTCCGGGTTTGAGTTCACTATCCCCTGCACGAGATGTTTGGTCGTTGAGTTTTATTTCTGCGTCGCTTGGCGTTACGGAGAGTGAGAGTGTGCCGCTGTTTTTGGTGAGTGTAAAAGTAAAGAGGTTATCTTCTCCTTCTTTTACTTCAATCGTTTTTTGTTCATCTACGTATCCCGCGAGTGTGAGTTTCAGTTTGTATGTTCCGGGGTAAAGAAAAATTCCTTTGTTCGTTTCTCCTTTATCAGCGTTTTCAATAAATATCTTTGCTCCCGTGGGCGTGCTTTTTATTTGCACCGAAGCGAGTTCTACTTCTTTCAAGGTAAAACGGAATAATGTATTCGTCGGCGAAACGTCTATGTTTTGCTCGATGGTTTTAAAACCTTGTTTCTCTATTTTTATTGTGTGCTTGCCAACGGAAACTTGCTGTGTGGTGGATGAGGAAAGTTTTTTTCCATCGAGCGTAACATCGGCATCGGTTGGCTCGATAAGGAAATTGAGCGACAGAGTTTTTATTTCTTTTTCGCCGGTAATTTTAATTTGCCATACATCGCCGCTTTTAAGTTTTACATCAATTTCGTTTAAAATAATTTTGAGTGGTTCGTAACCAGTGCAGTACACTTCTACAACTCGTTCGGTGGGAGAAAGAAAGAGCAAACTTCGACCCGGGTCAGCGTTCATTTTTACAATGCCATTCCACGATTTAAATGTCAGTCCCGTTAAATCGCTCACGATAGCAACGCCTGCACACACTTCTCCGTTCACATCTTTGTTTTCCCGTGCAATAATTTCGCCGGTGAGTAATTCCGCTTTGCCAACAACACGAAGTTGAGAAAGTTCCTGTGAATGGGTAAAGGAAAAAGAAAGTAGGAGAAAAAGAAGAATCTTCATTCGTTGCCGTGCAGATTTTATTTTTATGCGTTTGTCATTCATCATTCGTGAAAAAAACTGCGGAGAAGTTACAAAAAAAGCAAAGAAAAATGGAAACAATGAAAAAGTCCAAAATGAATTAGTTATTGCGAATCCCGATTTATCGTGGCGACCTACGGTCTCGTAGAGAAGCAATCCCCTTGATTGTACTAACGATTCAGGGGTTTGCTTCGCTGCCGCAATGACATAACGTTTTACTTTTCCAAGATTCCAATTTTTATTTTTTTTCCAATCACTTTTGAATAATTTTCGCCCACAAAATTCATTATGCTCATCAGTTTACTTACCGGTATCATCGCCGGGTTTCTCGTATCAATGCCGCCGCTCGGTCCGGTGAACTTTGCTGTTATCTCCAAAGGGCTAAAAAACGAACATCACGAGGGATTGTTTATAGGGATTGGCGCGGCAATTATTGATACGATGTACTCTCTTATCGCTGTTGGTGGAATTTCGCTTATCGTTTCTTTTCTCCCGCACACGCTCATTGTTGCATATTCGGCGAATGAACATCGGGTTTCGCAAATCGTTCTGCTCTTCGGGGCGCTTTTTGTATTTATTTACGGAGTAAAACTCCTCAGAATAAAAAATCACGCATCACCGCAATTCGATGCGCAAAAAATACAGTTACGCACGCATAAAGCGGAAATCTTTCTTACGCACACGACCGAGAATATCCAGCGATTCACTTTTTTTTCCATCTTGAATATGTTCGGTAAAAATGGGGGGAAGCAATTAATCGCCGGCGCAGCGCTTGCATTTTCTTCCGTTACGCTTCCGGCATCATGGCTGGCTATTGTTGGCGGTTTGAAAAGTCATCACCTCATCGAACGAACATTCTCCGGGAATTTACTGTTCTGTGTCGGCGTGTTTCTCGGAACCTATCTCTGCTTTTTTGTCTTGTTAAAAATTATCGAATTTAATAAACACCGCATCGGCGATACAGCAATCCGGCGTTTACATTCCGTTTCCGGAATTTTTCTATTACTGCTTGGCATTACCTTGCTTCTCCAAGTACTTCGCACGTGAAAATACGATTTCATTATGAACATTTTTTTTATTCGCACTTTCTGTTTCATTCTCGCTTTTTCCTCTTTACTTTCGGCGCAGGAAAATACCGCTACCCTTCGCATTCTCCACTGGAATGATTTTCATGCGCAGAACACTCCATTCAAAATTTCAAAAAAAGATTCGCTCACCGGAAAAGAGATTTCTTATTTTGTTGGAGGAACGGCGGCTTTTCTTGGCTACATCAACAAATACAAAACAGAAAAAAAGAACGTGCTTCTCCTCAATGCCGGAGACGAATTTCAGGGAACGCCGATTTCCGCAATAACGAACGGTCGTTCACAAATTGATTTGATGAACATAATCAGACCGGATGCCGTTACGCTCGGCAATCACGAATTCGATTATGGACTGGAAGAACTCGGAAAAGATATTGCGTATGCCCAATATCCCATCGTTTGTTCCAACGTCTTTATTGCTTCGCTGAATGAGTCACTCGCAGAGCCGAACAAAATTGTTCAATCGGGAAATATAAAAATCGGTATTATCGGATTCACTCCACCGGATTTGTCCATTCTTACATTGAAAAAAAATATAACCGGACTTGCGCTCCCTCCTATTGATTCACTTGCAACTATTTATATACGCGAATTGAAAAAACAAAAAGCGGATATTATCGTTCTTCTCAGCCACATGGGAATTGGTCAGGATACATTACTTGCGCTACGGCGAAATGATATTGATATTATTATCGGGGGACACACACACACCGCACTCTTTCAACCAATAAAGAAAAATCGTACGATTATTGTGCAAGCAGGTTCGCGCGGGCAATATCTCGGAAATCTGGATGTAGAAGTTGACCTCAATGGAGATTCTGTATTGCAGTACAAGGGTGAACTCATCGAAACGAAAGTTGATAAAATTACTCCTGATAAAATTGCAGAAAGGAAAGTCGGTGAGTTTGAAGAAATTGTCAATGAAAAACTGAGCGAAGTAATCGGAACGTTAGAAACTGATTGGAAGCGTGCATTTGGGAAAAAAGAAAGTAACATCGGAAGTTGGGAGTGTGATGTGATGCGCGAAGTGTGCAACGCTGATATCAGTTTTACGAATGGAGCAGGAATCCGAAAAGATTTACCTGCCGGACCAATTACCATTCGCGACGTGTGGGAAATAAACCCGTTTGGAAATACTTTTGTTACGTTTACCGTGAACGGAACAACGCTAAAAAATATGTTGGAATGGCAGGCAGAAATTTCTTCGCGCGATTTTATGCAAGTCGGTGGATTGCGATATTCCTTCGATGAAACGAAATCGGTAGGCGAACGGGTGTTACATTTGGATATTGGCGGAAAAAAAGTTGAAGCCGAAAAACTGTACACTATCGCCACTAATAATTACGTTGCAAGTCACCTGTCCGATTTTTTCGGTATTGCAGATTCCTCGGTAACATTGAACGACACCGGCATACTTGACCGTGATGTTTTTATTGAAAAAATCCGCGCAACGAAAAATATTCACTCTCTTCTTGACGGACGAATTCTCCATCAAAATTCCGAAAAACGATGAAACGATACGATTCTCTGTTCATAATCTTTTCTCTTATTCTCATCGGATTTTTTTTCGCCGGTTGCAAAGAGAGCGTTACCGATGACAACCCAAAGAATATAGTTTTTCCCGATTCCAATGTAAGTTTTGAGCAACATGTGCAACCGCTCTTTCATCGTCAATGCAATACTTCAGGTTGCCACGATAGAGGAACGCACGACCTCCGCGGATTCGATTTGGAAAGTTATCAAGGGTTTATGTCCGCAACAGTACAGCGGCAAATAGTTTTTTCCGGAGCGCCCGATAATAGTCCATTGATACAACGTGTGGAAGGAACAATTGGCAGGAGAATGCCACTTAACCGCACACCGCTCAATCAAAATCAACTCAAAGGGTTGCGGTCGTGGGTGGCGGATAGCGCAAAGTATAATTGATAGGGAAGTTGAGATAATTAGATGTTGAGATTGTGAGAAAGGTATCTTTCAAAACTCTCTGCGAGTCATCGACAAAAATGAACTTAACCGCAAAGAACACAAAGGTCGCAAAGTATTTTTTGTATAACTCTTCGTGTTCTTTGTGAAAAATACTTTGTGCTCTCTGTGTTTAAAAAGTATGGTTTTTATTCCGAAGGAATCCCCTCGGGAGAGATGCCAAGAAGTACATATCACTCCACTTTCTTTTGGAAGATAATTTTTCTTTCCCTCAATCCATTCATCATAAACTCAAAACATTTTTCTTTTGCGCCTATAAATTCCGGTGGAGAAATTCCTTTTTGCGAGTACAACTTTTTTGCAACTAATCTCGCCGCAACCGAACAGGTATATCCAGTTGTTCTCGCCATCGAAGTTATGTTTTGTTCTTTATCGTATCTATCGAGTAAATCATATTGCACGCGCACTCTCTTTTTTCCTTTTCTTCCTTCAAGAACCACTTGCAACACGGTTACATCTTCCTCTCCCTCATTTAATTTCCATTGCGGAAAAAGAAGTTTTGCCATTACGTCGAGCGGACGAATTGTCTTCCCGTTTACAAAAATTTCTTCTTTACTGAATAATCCAGTCTCTCGGAACAATTTCATTTTCTCTGCATGCCCCGGATACCGAAGCGTTTTTTCTTTCATATTCTTTGCGTGAATTGTTTTCATCAATGAACGTAATCCATCGCTGTTGAATGATTCAAGCGTTCCGACATCCGGAAAATTATGCAATTCGATTTCTGAAAGCGCATCTTTAATGACGATGCTCCCGTTTTCTATTATACGCGCCGGACGAGTGTATTCTTCTATCACATCCACGGGAGAGAATACAATCTTGTACTCAAACGGAAGTTCGCGCACAACTGGAAGTCCGCCGACGTAACATTCTACATTTTCCACTTCGTCCATTTGTGCGTGATGATAACCGATAATCAAATTGCTGCTGCCGGGAGCGATTCCGCAATCAACTATTGCGGTAACATTATTTTTCTTGGCAAGTGTATCAAGTTCAAATGCATCTTCAGAAAAAAATGAAATATCCACGATATTCTTTCTTGCTTCAATTACGGATTTCAAAACACCGAATCCAAGAAAACCGGGAACTGCGCCGATAACAACGTCATATCCTGAAACAATTTTTTTGATAGTTTTTGAATTGGATAAATCCGCCTCGATTCCGTGCAACGAAAATTTTTCTTTTATGAATCGTAATCGCTCTTGCGCCACATCTGCAATCGTAACATCAAATTCGTTTTGTAAATCGCGGGCAATAACGCTTCCGACTAAACCGCCGCCAAGAATAATAATTTTCATACTGATTTCGTTTTAAAATTTCGAGAGAAATTTAAGGGAAAATGCGTAATTTCACACCACAATTTTTTCTTAACTATTTATTTACAATAAAATTTCAATGACCTTGTTATGAATAAAATTATTTTTCTTTTCTGTTTTTTATTTTTTCCTACAATGGGAAAAAGTCAAAACTATGATATCTCACTTCCAAGTTCATCGTTTTTTGAATCGTGGAGTGTATTTGGTACAAAACAAGAGCAACATTCTTCGTTACGAATGCAAGCATTAGGAAATGATTTTCGGGGATTCATTGACGACCAAATCACCGACCTTTACCGTAATCCTGCATATTTTAGTCTGGCACAACAACCGATATTGTTCGGTGAAATTTTAAAAGAGAGAACTTACAGTTACTTATACAGATCTAAACTCTCCTTTGACAGCGAATTTCCTGATGTCATTCCAACATTGGATAAAAGTCGAAAAATAACACCATCTCTACTCGAAACAGAAGAAATAGCGCCTTCGTACCAAACATACTCAACGACCGGTGTTCGTATCGGTTATGCAAATAAATTTGGGATATTAGTTCGTGGAGATTTTGCTGATAATTCCTCGAAGAACATTGAAAAAAATAAAGGATACATTTACAACGAAACATTTTCAGAAAATCACTCTTTATACGAAACAAAAAGCAAGAACGTTTGGGGAACAGCGCAATTCTCCTATGGATTTACGTTAAGAAATAATCTTTTCGTTGGTGCAAGTTATACTTTCGGAAGAAACGAAAGACCATATACCTCAGTACAGCAACGAATGGAGTCACGTTCAAGTAGAGATGTTTATTCTCTCGGAACGCTAGATAGCACCTACTCAATTGACGATTATTTTTCTAACTCCAAAAGAATGACAACTGCACATACAATAAGAAGCGGATTACTTTGGAAGCAAAATAGCATTTCTTGGGACGCTGTTGCAACTTTTGAATTCACCAAGGCAACAGGTTTCAGCGACTATTCAAATAGCGACTATTATAATAATACTTACATATCAAGTTCTACTTTTACAAGTTTCACAAAAAACGAAGATGTTCAATTAAGAAACTCAAAATACGATATTGGATTGTCTAATGTTCGACTGGACCTCCGTTATTCTGACGCCACTAACTTATCCTCGCTTTTCACTACGCAAATAGGCGGTAGCGTCTCTTTTTTCTCTTCGACTGATAGTTATAATTCTGATTCTAAGGATTATTACTTTTACCAAAGTTCGACAGACACAAGCAGTCGTGACAAAATTGAAACCGAAACATTTACTGCTCCTCCTGATGGATTTGCATATAGATTGAATGCTGGCGCAAGCTGGAATTTTACCGTTAACAATTTCCTTCTCGTTATTGCCAGCACTGCAAATTTTAGTCAAAAGCAATATGACTATGTGGTAAATTACGCTTATATTGATTCGGAATTAAGAACATATTCTTCACCCGATACATCATATTTAAGCAAGGACTTTCAACTAACGAAAAAAATAAAGACGGAACACACGGTTTCAACGTTTCGGTTTGCAATTCCACTTGCTCTTGAAACTGAACTCTTTAACGGTTTTCATCTTCGCACTGGATGGGTAGTAAGTCTATCCCAGAATACTAGAAAGATAGAATCAAACGAAAAGTTTTCAGAATTTTCTAACACGTGGCTTAGTTATTCGACTGTCTCATTTGGAATTGGATACAAACTGTTTGATAATTTTCGTGCAGATTTTCTGAGCAAAGGCAATCTTACGGAAATACGTGATTGGAATATTTCTGCCATCTACGCGTTTTAATTTTCACACGTTCGAATTAGCAGTGTGAACTTCTCAGCTTTCCTTAACACACTCTCCAACCGTGTTTATTCGCTTCCTATTGTAATTCTGTACGTAACGGAAGGATGCAATTTGCAATGCGTAATGTGTTCGTATCGCGAATCAATGCCGAATGAACTTACACTTTCTGAAATTCAACAACTTGCGAAACAACTTTCTGACTTTGGATTACGCCACATTGTTTTTTCTGGCGGTGAACCGTTACTCAGAAAAGATTTTCCGAATATCTGCGATGCATTTTCTAAACTCAACGTAAAACAAACGCTCCTCACGAATGGATTACTTTTAGAAAAACGTTTCACAGAAATCGGAAAATATTTTTCCGAAATCATTATTTCTCTCGACGGACCAACTGCAGAAATTCATAACTCAATTCGCGGACTTGAAGCATTCGACCAGATTATCAAAGGAGTAAAAAAAGTTGTTTCAATCTCCAATCGTCCCCAACTTTCTATCCGCACAGTTTTGCAAAAGAGAAATTTCCGATTGATTTCACCAATGATTGACTTCGCAAAATCAATCGGTGTGAATCGCATTTCTTTTTTGCCCGTTGATGTACTCTCCGATAGTTTTGGTCGGTTCAATAAAGAGTTAATCGCCAATAGACAAGAAATTATTTTGAATGAGGAAGAAGTGATTGAGTTTCGGGAAATTGTTACGACAATGATTGAAAAACATAAACACGATTTTGAAACAAAATTTATTTCTGATACCCCGGAAAGTTTACTCAATCGCGTTCAATATTTTGAAGCATTGCTCGGCAAAAATACATTTCCTCAAAATTACTGCAATGCGCCGAATGTTTCCACCGTCATCACTTCGACGGGAGAAATTCAACCCTGTTTCTTCTTACCAACATTTGGCAACGTCAGACAAAACACACTGAGCCAATTAGTGAACAATTCGCAAATTCGTTCTCTAAGAAAAGACGTGCAGAATAATAAACTCGAACGATGCACCACCTGTGTGTGTACTTTGAATGTTCAACCAACCGCTGCGTTATTAAACTCCTTTTAAGTTTCTTCCTAAAATTCTTTCGTAATTTGTCCGAGTATTTTGGCACAATAATTGATAATTGTACTATTTGGTCTAAATTTGTACTCTCACATTATTGCAATTATGAGCAAATTTTTCAAAAATAGCGATGCGAAATTATCATTTTAAAACAGTTCGTTTCATCTTTGATAAAATAATGAAAGAAAGAATCATTTCCCGCCCAACTTCGTATATTTTGCGCCGATTTTACGATTGACATAATGCTCTTCATCATCACCGTTTTACAATATCTTATTCCCCTCCTCTACTTTGCGACTGCATGGAGATACGGCAGAGAATTTTTTAATAACGATTTACGTTCAGGGAAACTCAAAAGTTCGTATCTCGGCGTTTCTCTCCTTCTCCATTTCGTTTTTTTTATTTTACGGACTGCGGAATTACAACACATCCCCGTTACTTCTTCGCTGGAACTCCTCGGTGTTATCGGGTTCACGCTTGCGGGCGCATACATTTTCACAGAAATAATTTCTCACGTAAAGAATACCGGTTTTTTTGTCCTCGCTATCTCCAGTGTTCTGGTAACAATCTCCTCATTGTTCGCTCCGAATCATTATGGAATGAATGATGTTTTGCAAAGCGAATTACTCGCCTTTCATATCGTTTCTGCGTTGCTTGGCTATTCCGCGTTTGCGCTTTCGGCAATTTATGGTTTACTCTACATTATCTTATACAATAAACTTCGTTCAAAAACGTTTGATAATATCTACCGCAATCTCCCCAATCTCGAATCGCTGGAGTCCCTCACGTTCAAATCTACACTCGTTGGTTTTGTCGCCCTTACGTTTGTAATTGTTGTTGGTTTTATCTGGCTCCCTCAGGCGTTTCCGGATATTTCATACGGCGATGCTAAAGTTTTGGGAACATTTTTTATTTGGATGCTCTACGCTATCGGACTTGCAGCCAAAAAATTTTTGGGATTTCAAGGGAAAAAAATTGCTTTGCTCTCCATTTTTGGTTTTGTTATTACGTTTCTTTCAATGGCATTGTCCAATGTTATTTCCGGATTTCATAAGTTTTATTAAAATGTCATTGGTCAATGGTAATTTGTCATTTGTAGGTTTCGATTTACAAATGCCTAATGACCATTGACGAATTACTTTTGCAAATGCACGATTTAATTTTAATCGGTCTCAATCATAAAACCGCTTCGGTAGAACTGCGAGAGAAATTATATTTTCGTCAGGAAGAAATACAGGCGATTCTTGCGGAACTGGGAAAACTCTATTTTAAGGAAGTCGTGTTACTTTCCACCTGCAACCGAACGGAACTTGTTGGAATTCCTGCAAACGAACCGGTGAATGATGAACCGCTCATCAATTATCTGATAGAAAAAAAATCCGCGCACGATTCCATCAGCAGGAATCATTTTTATGTACAACGTTCGGGTAATGCAGTCCATCATTTATTCGAAGTCGCGTCAGGAATTGATTCCCTCTTGATTGGCGAAGACCAAATCATCGGACAAGTGCGAGATGCGTACGAACTTGCTGTTCAGAACGGAACGGTCGGACAGTTGCTTCACCACCTTTTTCATTCCGCCTTTCACACAAGCAAACGCGCAAAGACGGAAACGAAAATCAATGACGGCGCTGTTTCCGTGAGTTACGCTGCGGTTGAACTTGCGGAAAAGATATTCGATGATTTATCCAAAAAGAGAGCGATGTTAATTGGCGCGGGAGAAACTGCCGAACTTTCAGCAAAAAATTTAGCCGAACAGGGAATCAATGATATCATCATCGCAAACCGAACAATTGAAAAAGCGGAAAAACTTGCGCTCGAATTTAAAGGCAAAGCAATTCCCCTTGAAATGATTTCGGAAAAATTACACGAAGTTGACATTGTAATTAGTTCAATTTCCGTTTCTGAATATGTATTGAATCTAGCGCAGGTAAAAAAATCAATGGCGCTTCGTTCATCAAAACCTTTATTAATTGTGGATATCGGCGTTCCGAGAAATATAGACCCGAACGTAAAAAATATAGATAATGTTTTTCTCGAGGATATGGATTCGCTCGAAATCATCTCGAAACAAAACAGGCAGCGGCGGCTTTCAGAAATTCCGAAAGTGCAGAAAATAATTAGTGAGGAACTTCACGCTTTTCAGCATTGGTATCAATCGCTCGAAGTAACACCGACTATAAAATTACTTCGCGATAAGTTTGAAGCGGTGCGGACAATGGAAATTGAAAAGTACCAACATAGATTTTCCGGTAAAGAAATTGAACATATTGATGCCGTAACAAAAGCAATTATCAACAAGTTGTTGCATACGCCAACAGTAAATATGAAAGAACACACGAACGGGTTAGCAAATATTGATAAAGCGACATTGAGCACGATTGTGCATCATTTATTTTCGTTGGATAAAAAAGAAACCTAAATGAAAACTAAAATCGTCATCGGAACACGCGGAAGCAAACTCGCTGTGTGGCAAACGGAATTTGTAAAATCGCAGCTCGAAAAATATTTTCCGGAAATCATCTTTGAAATCAATATTATCAAAACAACGGGAGATAAAATTCTTGATTCACCGCTTTCACAAATCGGCGACAAAGCATTATTCACAAAAGAATTGGAAAATGCATTGCTCAAAAAAGAAATTGACTTCGCTGTTCACAGTTTAAAGGATTTGCCGACACAACTACCCAACGGATTAACATTAGCAAGCGTTTTAGAACGTGAAAAACCGAACGATGTTTTGATTTCAAAAAACAATTTGAAACTTTCCGAACTTCCGAAAAATGCAATAGCTGCAACCGGAAGTTTACGAAGAACATCGCAGTTACTTCATTACAGAAATGATTTACAAATTATTGATTTACGTGGAAATGTTGATACGCGTTTCAAGAAATTCGATGAATCAAGTTGGACCGCAATGCTTCTTGCGTATGCCGGTGTGAAACGAATGAATTACGAGAACAGAATTGCAGAAATTATTTCCACTGATATTTTACTTCCCGCAGTTGGTCAAGCAGCAATCGGAATTGAAACGAGAATTGATGACACACAAACCATCGAGGTCGTTATGAAATTAAATCACAACGAAACGGAAATCTGTGTAAAAGCAGAACGTGCTTTCCTCCGACGACTTGAAGGAGGATGTCAAATTCCCATTGGAGCAAATGTGCATTTGGTCAATGATAAATTATTTCTCGATGGATTGATTGCAAGTTTGAATGGAAAAATTTTGTTACGTGATTCTGTAAACGGAAAAATTGAAGAGGCGGAATCGCTTGGAATTTCACTTGCGGAAACATTGCTTGCAAAAGGCGGCAATAAAATTCTTGATGAAATAAGAAAGTAACAGTTCGACTTCGTTTCACTGCGCTCACTGTGACGTACACTTTTCGTCGTTCTGAGCCAACGAAGTGAAGTCGAAGAACTTATACAATGAAAGTTTTAATTACTCGCACAAAAGAACAAGCATTAGAATTTGCAGAGCGAATTGTAAAACTTGGCTACGAACCGATTTTCTTTCCGACAATAGAAATCACCGAACCAATTTCTTGGAATGAAGTTGACGATGTAATTGCACGAATTGAAACATATACGGATATTATTTTCACAAGCGGAAACGGCGTTCGGTATTTTTTCCAACGAATGCAAGAAATAAGTTCACTTGATAAATTGAATGACAAAATATTTCATACTGTTGGAGACAAAACGAAAGATGCGGTTGCGAGTTATGGTTTTCACGTTTCTGATTCACCGAAAATATTTGATTCTCAATCGTTAGCAAAAGAAATTGTTCATCGTGTCATTCTGAGCGAAGCGAAGAATCTTTCAAAATTAAACCGAAAATTTCTTTTCCCACACGGAAATTTATCTGACTCATCAATTGAACAAACGCTCAAAGAAAATAAAATTGAAATTGATTCAATCATTGTCTATCAAACAATAAAACAGGCAATTGATGAAATTTCAAAGCAGAATATCTGGAAGCAACTTTCAAACAATGAAATCAATATTGTAACATTCTTTTCTCCATCAAGCGTAAAACATTTCAAAGAAATATTTCCTAATTTTATCGAAATGAAAACAATACAAATTGCAGTTATCGGCAACACGACAAAAAAAGCGTGTGAAGAAATTGGAATCAATTCTTCTTCACTTTTTTTTATTGATGAACTTTTTAACACAAATCTCAAACCTCAAAACTCAAACCATTTATAACTTTGAAATTACAAAACGATTTATTCCTCCGCGCATGTTTCAAACAACACACCGAACGTACACCCATTTGGATGATGCGCCAAGCGGGAAGATATTTGCCAGAGTATCGCGCGATTCGTGCGAAGTCTGATTTTCTCACGATGTGCAAAACTCCCGAACTTGCTGCAGAAGTTACGATTCAACCGGTAGATATTGTCGGCGTTGATGCGGCGATAATTTTTTCCGACATTCTCGTAATTCCCGAAGCGATGGGAATGAAATTATTTGTGAACGAAGGAAGCGGACCGAAATTTGAAACTTCTATTTCTTCCGAAAGTGATGTAGATAAACTGATTATTCCCGAACCAACGGAAAAATTGAAATACGTTCTCGACGCAGTTTCGCTCACAAAAAAAATGCTGAACGACCGTGTTCCATTGATTGGTTTTGCCGGTTCACCGTGGACATTATTTGCGTATATGGTGGAAGGAAATGGAACGAAAGATTTTGTAAAAGCAAAAGCGATGTTATTTAACGAGCCAAAACTTTCGCACAAACTGTTGGAAAAGATTGCGCGCTCTGTTTCGCATTATCTCATTGCAAAAATTGAAGCGGGTGCAGATGCAATTCAAATTTTTGATACGTGGGGAGGAATGTTGAGTTACGAAATGCTTCGCGAATTTTCTCTGCGATACGTTCAGCAAATAATTTTTGATGTGAAAGCAAAATTCGGCAACACAATTCCAATTATTTTCTTTTCAAAGGGAAGTGGAATGTGGCTTGATGATTTGGTGAAAACAAATTGCGATGTCGTCGGCATTGATTGGACGATGGATATTTCTGTTGCAAAATATATTGTCGGCGGGAGAACTGCAATACAAGGAAATCTCGACCCGATTGTTTTGCTTTCCAAACCGGAAGCGATTGTGAACGAGACAAAAAATATTATAGAAAAATTCGGAAGCGGGGATGGACATATTTTCAATCTTGGTCACGGTATCTTACCGAATACACCAGTAGAAAATGCAAAATTGCTTGTAGAAACGGTGAAGGAAGAAAGTAAAAAGTATCATCACAAGTAAATTTTATAGAGTGTTGGAGTAATGGAGGATTGGAGAATTGAAAATTATTGCTCCATCACTCCACAACTCCATTACTCCTTCTTTCTATTTCAGCAGTATCAACTTCTTTACTTGTGTAAATTTTCCTTCCTCTGTTTGCAAGCGATAAAAATACACTCCACTTGCAAAACCATCTGCATTCCAAATTACTTGATGATTTCCTGCTTGCAGTTCTTCCGAAACTAACCGTGCAATTTCCTCTCCTACAATGTTATAGACTTTTAAACTTACAAAAGTTGATTTTGCAAGTGAGAATTTTATTGTTGTAATTGGATTAAAAGGATTAGGAAAATTTTGCAATAACGAAAATGATTTTGGTACATCCTTTGGCTCATTGACAGAAACTATTGTAGTTGAAAACGGAGACAAAAAACCACTCTCAATTTTTACGTTTGCTGTTTGAGATGAACCAATAAGAGATTGATCAACAACTGAAACAACTTTTGTGTTTTGATTTGTTGTGTTGCCAAAACCGGCATTAAATGAATACCAATTTACTTTTGCATTTTGAGATAAAGAAAAAGAGTGAATCCAGATAAGTGTAGTAATTAAGAATATTTTTTTCATAAGAGTATCTTAAAAAGTAATAGATTATTTGAATAATTATTTCAAGCTCACAAAGACTTTGATATTTCCAGTTCCCGAAGTTAAGGGTTCGAGGGCTTTTCCAATGATTGCACCTAATCTTGGTTCTGTCGCTTTCATAGCATAGCCCGGAGTATTTGAACTTGTTAAAAGATCCCCAACTTGTATAGAGCCATAAGAGGCATCAACTTTGATTTTTCTATAAGCACCGAGCGTGACGACAAGCAATGTATCATTACTAAACCCATTGCTCCCATCCACAATTCCGACTATCTTTGTACAGTTTGATTCATGACATTTTTTTACCTTCATCATAGGAATCATATCACTAACAAATGAGTCGCTTACCCCAGAAACTTCAACTATGTCGCCTTCTTCTAATGTATTGTCATCTCTTTTACATATGTCTGCAACGTAACCAGTTTTTGCTCCAGTAAAAAATGATGTACCTTCAACACGAAGAGCATAACCCCCGCCCGTATTTTCCGCTCTGACTCCAGGACCTGATGATGTACTTTTCCCACTGATAGCAGCATAAGTACCATTGGTAGTTGAATTAACTACGTTTACGGCACCACCACCAGTATAAGTTACACTAATACTGCCATTGCTCAAGGTTAGATTTCCATCAATTATAGCGTTTCCTGTCGCGTAGAATGCTGGATTGGAAGCGATTCCATTATAGGATCTCGCAACTAAAGCAAAAGAAGACGAACTTCCTGTTTCAAAATAACCACCATAAGCAGAAGAACTATACCCAGAAACACCGTAGCCACTTGAACTGCTATATCCTCTAACACCGTACCCAGTAGAAGTTTCACCGAGTATTCCATTCGTGCTTGTGTTATTTGAAACATGAAATCTTGCACTTGGACTAGTTGTTCCAATGCCAATGTTAGTTCCATCATCGTATAATAGAGAATTTGAAAGTGATGTTGAGCCTGAAAATTTTGGAATATAACTTAAACTACCACTGCCACTTATACCACTCCCTCCTGATGCTTGTTTCCATGTTCCATTTCCAAATTCATCTTTCGTAAGCACATACCCGCTTGGAGCAGAAGAAGGCAATGTAAATCCACCGACAATTAAATTTCCTCCAACACTTAAAGCTCCTCCAATCCCAATGCTTCCGCCACGTAAAATTGTAAACCTATCTCTATTTGCGGAAACTTCATAAATTGTAAATGCACTATCGCTATTATTTTTAGAAACTAAATTCCATTGCTTTCCTCTCAGTGACCCACCTCGTGACTCTAACATGATATTAGCGTTTCCATCATCGGATTGGCTTGTATTTCTTACGTGCAAGTCAGCATTCACATTTGAAGCTTCAACGCCAATACCAACTCGCCCTGTTGTATTGAGTTTATACGCATTTATTAAGTTCCCAGAAAATGCGCCAGTCAAAGAAAGAGTACTACCCATTGTTACTGCATCACTAATATCAACTTTTCCTATAAATTTTGCTGCATATCCGGTAGGAGATGTAGCAACAATTCCATTTCCGTTATCACTAAATGCTTCAACTGCATTGCCATTTTCGGATTCAGCAAACACTCCAACTTTACGTCCATCACCATGAACACCTATACCAGTTACAAAATCTGCAATGCCTTCAACAGCATAACTTAAACCAGCGTCTGCAATAGTTTTGGAAAGATTGACAAATTTGCCCGTTGGTTTTATCCAAGATGAAAAAAGAGAGATATAATTAGTTTTTTTCCCTAATGTAGGGTTAGTTTGTAATTCAAAGTCTCCATAAGCGTTTAAAGGAAATAAGGAATTAGCTTCTGCTGTTTTTGAAACACCAATATGACTAATTGAATCTGCGTTTGGAATTTTAATTGTTGCAGAAAGGTGACGTGTTTCAATTGCATTATCGTTTATGTTTATACTATTCACTGCATTTCTTCCGATTTTAGAACTCGTTACATTACTGTCACGAATTTTATCAGAAGTTACACTTTCATGCTCAAGTTTAGATTCGTTGATAGAATTATCTTCAATTTTATTTCGCGTAACTTCATTATCCGCTATTTTTTCTTTCGTGATTGAGCTATTGGCAATTTTATCTTTTATAATACTTGCATTTTTAATATTAGAAGTTTTGATAGTAGTATCGGCAATATCATCCGATGTAATTGTTCCGTTTTGAATGTGAGAAGAAGTAACAGAACCTTCACTTAAAGAAGTTGGTGGAGAATGTCGAACCGTATCTGCAATTTTTGCATCTGGAGATTTAAAATTAGTATCAACATCTTCCGTTCTAATTGTTCTGTTTATAATTTTATCAGTTGTAATTGAGTTGTTCGGCACTGTTCCAGAAATGCGAGAACTGTCAACATAAGTTTGAGGAATTGAAGTAAAAGCAAACCTTGCTGTGTCAGAACGAACTGAATATTTTGAACTGTCGGCGTAACCGGAAGAAACACTTCGTCCAACACTTGTTAGTTCAATACGTTTTGGCATTTGCATTCCATTTACTTGCAAACTCAACCAGTATTGAGTATCAAATTTCAGTAAGGTGTTGAATGGTGGATTTTTTCCTAATTGAGTATTGAACAAACCGCTTTCAGTTTGTAAAGACTCAGCAGAAGATTCCCAAAGAAGATTTCCACCATTTTCCGAATCATAAAAACGGAAAACAAATTGATATTTATTATTGGGGTAAGGATGATTTGAAGAATCCATTAATACTCCTTGAAACGAAATTGTTCGAGGAGTAGTTTTGGTTTGTGAATAGTTTGTTTGAACTACGATGAGTAATAAAGTGATTATTGCATAAAGTGTTAATTTCATAAAGTTATTTTTGAATTAAGTTTATTGATAAGGATTCAATTATTTCTACTATTAATCAACAAATCTTTTATAAAATAACCAAGACATTTATCGTTGAGTTCAAAAATTAATAATTGAGAAAAAGAAAAATTCAAAAGTAAGTTTCTGTATTTTTAAGTCCCTTTTTAAACAAAATAAATTTTCTGAAAAAATTTTCCCAAAAAAAACAAAGAATAGTTTGATGAGAGAACGTGTTCAAACATACTTCGAACAACTTCAAAATACGATTTGCAAAAAATTGGAAGATGTTGATGGAAAAGGAAAATTTATTGAAGACGCTTGGCAACACAGCGAGAGCGGTGGTGGAAAAACTCATATTCTTCAAAACGGATATGTGTTTGAAAAAGCGGGTGTAAATTTTTCTGCAATTACTTCTTCGCTTTCGGAACCGCTTGCAACGAAACTGAATGTTGCGTCGCAAAAAATATTTGCAACGGGAGTTTCGCTTGTTATTCATCCATATTCACCAATGATACCGACTACACATCTGAATGTTCGTTTTCTGCAATTGTCCCAAGGGGATGCATTCGCAGAAAACGGCGATGCGTGGTTTGGCGGCGGAATGGATTTAACGCCGTATTATTTGTTCGAAGAAGATGCGAAACATTTTCACTCTGTTTTAAAAAATGTTTGCGATAAACACGACTCAAATTTTTATCCACGTTTCAAAAAATGGTGCGACGAATATTTTTTCATCAAACACAGAAACGAAGTGCGCGGAATCGGCGGAATATTTTTCGATTATTTGAAAGATGATTTAGAAAAAACATTTTCTTTTGTTCAAGATGTGGGAAATAGTTTTCTCGATGCGTACATCCCCATTGTAAAGAAAAGAAAACACGAATCATATTCCGAACATGAAAAAGAATGGCAACTCATTCGCCGTGGAAGATATGTGGAGTTTAATTTGGTGTACGATAGAGGAACATTATTCGGTTTGGAAACACAAGGACGAACAGAATCAATATTGATGTCGTTGCCGCCGGAAGTGAAATGGAAATACGATTTTTCGCCGCAGAAAAATTCACGCGAAGAAATGTTATTACAAGTTCTTCAAAATCCAAAAGAGTGGGTTTAGGAATTTTATATTTTAGATTTTAGATTGAAGATTGAAGATTAAATGAGTTCAAACGAAAAAATTGCAGTCGTATTATTTCAACTGGGAGGACCGGATTCGTTGGAATCGGTGGAACCGTTTCTCTACAAATTATTTTGCGACCCCGATATTATCAATTTCCCCGGAGCGTTTCTTGCGCGTCGTCCACTTGCGAAACTTATTTCTTCACGCAGAAAAAAAATTGCATCGAAACACTACGAAGAAATCGGTGGCAAATCTCCTATACTTGAACTTACCAATGCACAAGCAGTTGCTTTGGAAAAAGAACTCAACAAAACGATTTCAGCAAAAGTATTCGTAGCAATGCGATATTGGAAACCGTTTACGTTTGAAGCGATTGATGAAATGAAGAAAGAAAATTTTTCTAAGATTATTTTACTACCGTTATATCCGCAGTATTCCAAAGCAACAACGTTTTCGAGTTTCAAAGAATGGAGGAAAGTGAGCAAACGAAAAAAATATACTTCGATTCCTACTGCATCTGTTTGCTGTTATCACAATCATCCGAAATATGTTGAAGCAATTGTCGAGAACATCAACATCGCTGTGAAAAAGTTTTCTCACCTCGATGCGAGTGAATTTGATTTAGTTTTTTCAGCGCATGGAGTTCCGGTGAGTTTAATCAAAGAAGGCGACCCATATCAGCGACATATTGAAGAAACCGTAAAACTTGTATTGCAAAAAGGAAAATGGAAATCGCCGAACACATTATGCTATCAAAGTAAAGTCGGACCCGCACAATGGTTGAAACCATCACTGAACGGAACAATTCGACAACTCGCAGAACGCGGAAGAAAAAATTTACTTGTCATTCCGGTTGCGTTTGTAACGGAACATATTGAAACACTGCACGAAATCAACATCGAAGCGCGTGAAGAAGCGGAACATCTCGGAATCAAGCAATTTGAAATGATGCCTGCACTCAATGATTCTCCAAAATTTATTGAGTGTCTCGCTGATTTGGTTCTCAAAAAAGTGAACAATGAACCCATTGAACTTGCGATGTGTAGTAGTTTATTCGAGAAAAACTCAAGAGGAAAAGAGCCATTGCTTTGTCCCCTCTGGAATGAAACAAAACGATAATTATTCAATGCCGATTTTCTCCCGGCATTTTTTTTATATTCAAAGCGATTTTTTATACAGTTTTAGAGCACTCAATGCGTTTTTCTTTCCTTCAAAAAATATACATCGGTTCGGCAATAGCGGGTCTGATGTTGGTAACGATTGGTTATTTCTCGTATCAAAGTATCAGCAATCTCCTTGATGCAGTTGAATTACGCCGCCGTTCGTATGCGGCTCAATTATCGCTGCATAAAATACTTTCCCAACTCAAGGATGTCGAGGTCGGCGAGCGCGGATATGTAATGACAGGTGAAAAAGAATTTCTCGAATCCTATTTTTCAGGAACCCAATCAATTCAGGCGGAACTCAACAATTTAGAAACACTTTTAAAGAACTACACACAACAATCTGTCCTCCTCACGCAACTTACCTCACTCGTTAATCAAAAACTTGAATTTTCAAAACATCGTCTTCAAACGTACGAGAAAGACGGATTCCATAATACGAAAGATACTGTTCAAAGGGAAAAGGAAAGGGGGATAATGGAAAGCGTTCGGATTAACGCCTTTGCTCTCGAGAAAGAAGAAATTATTCTCCTCCAAACAAATAGTGCATTGGTTACGTCTTCAACCAAAACAACAATTGCGATTATATTTCTTGGAACGCTCATTGCCATTATTTTTCTGAGCGGCGCAATCGTTCTCATTCACCGGGAAAATAACGCTCGTACGCAAGCAGAAAAAGCGCTTCGGAATATCAATTATGATTTGGAGCAGCGGGTTGCCGAGCGAACGATAGAACTCGGAATCATCAATAAAAAACTCAATGAAGAAATTGCCGAAAAAACAGAAGCGGAAGCAGAATTACAGAAAGTTATTGTTTCTCTTCAAGACGCGCTGTCAAAAGTAAAAACGCTCACCGGACTTCTCCCAATTTGTGCGTGGTGTAAAAAAGTACGCGATGATACCGGCTATTGGAGCCGTGTGGAAGATTATCTTGTGCATACCACGGATGCCGTTGTGAGTCATGGTATCTGTCCTGATTGCGCAAAAAATATTAGAACGACTTAACCGATGAAATTTTTTTTCAAACATTTATACTTTTTTCGGATCCCGTCAATAGTTTTTTATTTGATGTTGTTCTTCTCTCCGCTGATTTCACAGAATGAAAAATTTTCTGAAGAATGGCGATGGATACAATTTACAACTTCCAGCGGACTTCCTTCGAACAACATTCAGAATATTCTTGAAACAAAAGATGGAGTAGTTTGGGTAAACACTTCGGAGGGAATTGCCTACTTCGATAATTATCAATGGATTCCGATTGACAGCACTAAAGGACTTCCACCTGGCTTCCCTTCCGTAATGAATGAAGGAGACGAAAATTCAATTCTTGTCGCCATCAATGGGAAATTATACCATGGAAATCAAAAAGGTTTCCAACTTCTATCGCAGGGTGTTTTAAATGCAGTCAACTTTTCAAAAAATACGATACTTATACATTCACGATATTCATTATTTCTTTTCGAAAATGGCTCATCGCATCCGTTTACGCCACAGGAAAATGTCACAAAAGGAAAAACTCAAAATTTGTACCGGACAAAGAGCGGAAATATTTGGATAAACACTTTAAGCGGATTATATCTTTGGAAAGACGACCGTTGGCATAAAAAATTTTCTACAAACGAAGTAAGTGTTTATCTGAACAGTCTTATCGAGGATGGAAATGGCGCTGGACTTGCCTCTATTTCCGCACCGGTAAACATTCGTGGGTTGTGGGAATGGAATCTTTCAACACAGCCCCAACGAAATACTTCTGAACAAGGCGAATACATACACTCGATGGATATTTCCCAAAATGGAGATGTCCTCACGTATCACGAATCGAATGAATTACGTATTCGGAGAGGGAAAATATGGTCAGCATTACCGCAACTTCCTTCGCGCGTACAAAATATTCAAGACATTCAGTACAGAAACAATAACGATATTTGGTTCGGAACTAACAACGGATTATTTCTCTTTCGGCAATCATCAACACGGTGGACCTCTCAAAAATATAATCATCCTGACTCGCGCAATCGAATAAACGAAATTGTAAAAACATCGAGTGGTGATATTTGGTTTGGCACTGGTTCCGGAGTTGAAATTCTTTCTTCAACAGGGAAAAAAACTTCGATTACGCACGTCGGTGCATTTCCTTTAAACGAAATCACAGGGCTTGCTGAGGATAGTGAAGGCGGCATTTGGATTACCAGCGGTAATTCATTTCTCGGCGCGTATCGTTTTTTCAATAATGAATGGAAACATTTTTCCGTTACCACTGACAGTGAAGAAATTTTTATTCATAAAATCCGTTCGGACAAAAAAGGGCGGTTGTGGTTTTTAGGATTGGCTCAAAACACATTCGCTCTTCCTGAAAAGCAACCAGGTGCATTTGTTTATGAGAAAAACAATTTTACTCGTTGGGGAACAAACGAGGGATTATTAAACGGGAGAGTGTATTCTTTTGCAGAAGGGAAAGATGGCGCGTATTGGTTTGCAACATATGGCGGTTTAAGTCGGTACTTGAACGGTGACTGGAAACATTGGACCAGAGCCAATGGTTTGATTTCAAATCGAATTTTTTCCGTAGCGACTGATAGTGCGAATACGCTTTGGTTTGCTGACCAGCATAACGGAATCGGAACAATTGATGCGGAGAGCAACATCCGATACTTTACGACCAAAGATGGATTAGTTGGAAATAACGTGTGGGAAATAGCTGTTGACTCCAGCGGGATTGTTTGGTACACTTCAGGTGAAGGATTGGGAAGTTTTTATAAAAATACGTGGTGTAAGTATGATGTAAAAACCGGCTTGCACAATTCCCGCTTATGGTCGCTCCTTCCGTTAAAGGATAAAGTGCTTGTTGGAACAATGGGTGCTGGTCTTGCAGCATTGGATTTAAAGGAGAGCTCGCAACCTCTTCCCCGCATCATTATAGAAATGCCGGTAACTGATTATGAATATGCGTTTATCCGTTGGAAAAAATTTGGTTATTGGGGCGAACCGGCACCCTTGGATATTTACTCCCGTTTTCAATTAGATAATAACGAATGGTCTGATTGGAGCACGTTGAGGGAAGTTACGCTGAAAAATCTTTCTTCTGGAAACCATACTTTTACCCTGCAAGCGCGAAACCTGTTCGGCGATGATGCGGGGAAAAGTAGTACAATCAATTTTACCATTCCTCTTCAATGGTACAAACGTCCGACATACTATCTAACCGTTAGTTCGTTGGTTCTACTTGTTCTTATTCTCCTCATATCAATTTCCCGGCGAAAGCACAAGCATACGAAAGATATACTTGACCGCGATGCCCGATACCGTGAACTTTTCGAAGAATCGAAAGATGTAATTTATATCAGCACTCCCGAAGGAAAACTTCTTGATATCAATCAAGCAGGCGTAGAATTATTTGGTTATTCTTCCAAACAGGAATTACTTCTCGCAAACATCGAACGCGATTTGTACTTCGACCCTGCTTCAAGAAGTTCTATGCAGAAAAACATAATAGCGAAAGGATTTACGAAAGACTTTGAAATTATGTTGAAAAGGAAAGATGGAAAGAAACTCTTCGTCCTTGAAACCTCCTCCACCGTTCGCAATGATAGAGGTGATATTGTCGCATATCGTGGAATAATGCGCGACATTACAGAACAGAAAAATTTGGAAGAACAACTCAGGCAAGCGCAAAAAATGGAAAGCATCGGTACGCTCGCAGGAGGTATCGCACACGACTTCAACAATCTGCTTGGAATAATCGAAGGATACACGTCGCTGGCAGAACGTTCCATTAATATCCCTGAGAAAATCACAAAACACCTTGACGCTATCCACAAATCTGTTACCCGCGGAGCAAAACTTGTCCGACAAATGCTGATGTTCGCAAGAAAATCCGATGCAAAATTGGAATCAGTCAACGTGCGAGAAATTATAGAAGATATTCACAAGTTTATCGAGGAAACATTTCCAAAGACTATCACGTGTAAATTAGACATTGAGAAAAATCTTCCGCTCTTTGTCGCCGATGGAACTCAAATTCATCAGGCGATTCTAAACCTCAGCGTCAATGCTCGCGATGCAATGCCCAACGGAGGAACTATCACACTTAGCGCATTAACAGTCGGAAATGAAAAATTGCAATCACGTTTTCCCGAAGCGAAAAGCACGCAGTACATTTGTCTTGCTGTGTCCGATACAGGACAAGGAATTGACGAAGAAACAAAAAACAGAATCTTTGAACCATTTTTTACCACGAAAGAAAAAGGAAAAGGAACCGGTTTAGGTCTTTCTGTCATATACGGAATTATGAAAACACATAACGGTTTTATTGATGTCGAAAGTTCAATAGGAAAAGGAACAACATTTCAATTGTATTTCCCGTATGTGCAATCAAAACCAATAGTGCCGGAAGAACTTCTACTCTCGACTGAAATGCTTCGAGGCACGGAAGCAATTCTAATAATAGAAGATGAAATAATGCTCGGCGAATCGCTCAAAACTATGCTCGAAGAAAACGGATATACAGTGCTGTGGGCAAAGGATGGAATCGAAGGAGTAGAAATGTATAATATTCATCAAAGCGATATTGCGCTCATTATTTCCGATATGGGGCTTCCGAAATTAAACGGCGCTGATGCATACAAGCAAATCGCCGCTATCAATAAAAACGTAAAAGTAATTTTCGCAAGCGGTTACCTGCAACCGGATGAGAAGCAGGAACTCTTTGATACCGGAATAAAAGATTTCATTCACAAACCATACGACAATCATACAGTTCTGAAAACAGTTCGTGAAGTTTTAAATGGTGCATAAAGAACCTGTCATCATTATTGGCGCGGGAATTTCGGGATTAACCGTTGCCTATTTTCTGAAAAAAAATGGTTGCAATGTAACTGTTCTTGAAGAAGATTCAGAAGTTGGAGGGACAATGAAAACGGAATTCATTGATGGTTACTTAATTGAAACAGGACCAAACAGCGCGCTCGAAACAACTCCATTGTTCAAAGAAATTATTCAAGGCGTAGGCATCGAAAATGAAATGGTGTACGCAAATGAAACATCGAACAAACGCTACATTTTAAAAGATGGAACTTTACACGCAATGCCAATGTCTCCGCCGGCATTTTTGAAATCAAAATTATTGAGCGCAAAAGGAAAGTTACGTGTTGCGGGAGAATTCTTTCAAGGAAAAGCGTACTCGGAAGAATCCATTGCGCAATTTGTTGAGCGAAGATTAGGAAAAGAATTTCTCGATTATTTTATCAATCCGTTTGTTGCTGGAGTGTTTGCAGGAAACCCTGAAAAATTGAGTGTGCGTTCTGCGTTTCCGAAACTGTACGCGCTGGAAGAAAAATATGGCGGAATATTTAAAGGTGTAATTCGCGGAAGAAGAGAAAGAAAGCAGAGAGCAAAGAGCGGAGAGCAAAGCAAAGAATCAGCTAAAATGTTTTCCTTCAAAAACGGAATGCAAACATTGCCAAAAGCTATTGCGCAATTTCTTGGCGACGACATTTTTCTCAATGCAAAAGTAGAACACGTTATTCCGATACGCGATGGAAATAAATGTATGTTCACTGTTTCGTACACACACGATGGAGTTTCAGAGAAAATAGAATCGCATAATGTTGTGTTTTCAATTCCCGCGTACCATCTTTCCGAAATCATCCGACAAATTGACCCCGAAATGTCGAAAACACTTTCATCAATTTACTATCCTCCGGTTGCGGAAGTATTTTTCGGTTTCAAGAAAGAACAAATCAAAAGGGAACTTGACGGATTCGGATATTTAATTCCAGAAAAAGAAAAACGAAATATTCTCGGAACAATTTGGTCGTCTTCCCTATTTTCAAATCGCTCTCCAAATGATTTTGTTGCGCTCACAACATTTGTCGGTGGAGCAAGACAACCCGAAATATGCAACCTCGATGACGAACAACTTTCCAATACAGTTTTAGATGAATTGAAATCCATTATGAATGTTGAAGGAAAACCGGCGTTCACAAAAATAAATCGCTGGCAAAAAGCAATTCCGCAATATGAACTTGGTTATCACAAAACGGAACAAGCGTTTGAAAAGTTTGAACAAAATTTTCGCGGAGCGTTTTTATGCGCAAACTTTCGTGGAGGAATTTCGGTGGGAGATTGCGTGATAAGTGGGGAACGAGTGGCGAGGAGTATTTTGGAACAAACGTAATTTTTTATTTCCTCTCCCCTCTGCGTATTTTTGTTCACGAATTTATTACTAATAAAAATTATGAATACTCCCAAATCCCAAATCTCCAATCTCAACTTCAAACGTCTCCGCAGAACTCGAATGACGGCAACACTTCGCTCAATGGTGCGCGAAACGGAATTTTCCACCAACGATTTTATTTATCCGCTTTTTGTTGTTCCCGGAACAAAAGTAAAGAAAGAAGTTTCATCAATGCCCGGCGTGTTTCAAATGTCGGTAGATGAAATTGTGAAAGAATGTACGGAAGTACAATCGCTGGAAATTCCCGCAGTAATTTTATTCGGCATTCCCGAACACAAAGATGAAATTGGCAGTGAAGCATTTGATGAAAACGGCGGCGTTCAGCAAGCAATTCGCGCAATCAAAAAAAATGTTCCCGGACTTTTTGTAATAACCGATGTGTGTATGTGTGAATACACTTCACACGGACATTGCGGAATTGTGCGCGGAGACGAAATCGTGAATGACGAATCGTTGGAACTTCTTACGAAAGAAGCACTCACACACGCACAAGCCGGCTGCGATATGGTTGCTCCTTCCGATATGTTTGATGGAAGGGTGAAAGCGATTCGTACTATTTTAGACGAAAATAATTTTCATAACATTCCGATTATGTCGTACGCGGCAAAATATGCTTCGGGATTTTACGGACCATTTCGCGAAGCCGCAGAATCAACACCGAAATTTGGCGATAGAAGAAGTCATCAAATGGATCCGGCAAACTCCAATGAAGCGTTGCGTGAAGTGCAAGCAGATATTGAAGAAGGCGCGGATATTGTAATGGTAAAACCCGCAATGCCATATCTCGATATTATTCGCTGCGTGAAAGATACATTTCAAATGCCGACTGCGGCGTATAACGTAAGCGGAGAATATGCAATGGTAAAAGCCGCCGCACAACGTGGCTGGATTGATGAAGAACGTGTCATGATGGAAATGCTCACAGGAATAAAACGCGCCGGCGCTGATTTGATTCTCACGTATTTTGCGAAAGATGCGGCGAGAGTGTTGAGGAAGTAGAGTTTGAGAATTCAAGTGAACTTATTTTTCTTCAAGTAGTTTTTCTTGAATCCTTGACTCCTCGTACTCTTCTCACACACTCTCTTTACATCTACGTGATACATTCGTGAACTTCCTCCCTTATATTTTCCCCGCATTATGAAAAAAGTTTTGATAATAGAAGACGACAGAGATATTTCCGATTTGATTTCTCTGCATTTAAAAGATTTAGGTTGTCAAACGGAAAAAGAAACCAACGGCAAAATCGGTTTGGAACGCGCGCTTGCGGGAAAATACGATTTGTATGTTCTCGATATTATGCTTCCGGGAATAGATGGAATGGAAATTTGCAAACGTATTCGCTCGGAAAAAATTCGCTCACCGATTCTTATGCTCACTGCAAAATCCGAAGAGTTTGATAAAGTGCTCGGACTTGAACTCGGCGCGGACGACTACCTCACAAAACCATTTTCGCTGCGTGAATTTATTGCGCGGGTGAAAGCAATTTTCCGACGCATTGAAACGGATACAAAACCAATTGAAGATGAAACCGTGAAAAAGAAAATTCAATTCGGCTCACTTTCCATTGATGCAGAAAAACGAAAAGTGGAACTTGGCAAAAACGAAATCGAACTCACCGCAAAAGAATTTGATTTACTTTTTCTTTTCGCTTCTCATCCGGGAAGATGTTACTCTCGCGCCGAACTCTTGAATATTATTTGGGGCTACCAGTTTGAAGGGTACGACCACACGGTAAATTCCCACATCAACCGCTTGCGCGCAAAGATTGAGAAGAATCCGGAAAATCCAACATACATAAAAACGGTGTGGGGAGTTGGATATAAATTTGCAGAAGAATCAGAAACCAAGAAGAAATGATTTTACTTTTGGGTTGAAAAATATTTTCAATCTAAAATCAAAAATCTAAAATCTAAAATGAACTTTCGTTTCTTCAAATCTCTCTACTGGAAAATCTCCGCGCTATTTCTGTTGTTGCTGGTGCTGATTGGCGCAGTGTATAGTTACATCACGCTGTTCACTGCGGAAATGTATGTGCAGGAAGCAACGCAGCGTGTCAGCATTCCGCTTGCGAAATCCATCAGCGAAAAAGTTGCAATGAATGTTGAAATGAAAACTTCTCCCGAAATGATGCGAAAAGTTTTCAGCGATATCATCTCATTTAATCCTACTATTGAAATTTATATTCTCGACACGAATGGCATCATCACGTATTCATCGCTCCCCGAAGGACATCGAATGAAGCAACAAGTTTCGCTCGCGCCGATTCATACGTTTATAAAAGATGAAGGAAACACGTTCATTCTTGGAGAAGACCCGTGTTATCTTCTTGATGAAAAAGTTTTTTCTGCATCACCGATTCTTTCCAAAGATAAAAACATCGGTTACACGTATGTTATTCTCCACGGAACAGAATACGTTTCTTCGGAAAATATGTTGTTCGATAGTTATATTATTCTTCTTGGACAACGCACACTTCTCGTGACATTAGTTTCTGCAGGAATTGTCGGTCTTGTGATTCTCGGTTTCATTATGAAAAAACTTCGGAAGACGAAAGAAGCGGTACAGCATTTTGAAAGCGGAATATTTTCTTCGCGCGTGGAAGTAAAATCGAATGATGAAATTGACCAACTCGGCATTGCGTTTAATTCGATGGCGAATACGATTGAAGCGAATGTGGAAGAAATAAAAAAAACCGATTCGCTGCGGAGAGAACTTGTTGCAAATATTTCCCACGATCTGAAAACGCCGATTGCATCCATTCAAGGTTATGCGGAAACTTTGTTGATGAAAGAAGAAAATCTTTCTTCCAATGAGCGAAAAAAATATCTCGAAACGATTTTAAGCGGAACAAATCGTTTGATTACGCTTGTGGAACAAATTCTCGAACTTTCCAAACTCGAAGCGAAACAAATTTTTCCCAAACCCGAACCATTTTCCGTTGCAGAACTTGTTCACGATATCGTGCAAAAATTTCAACCGCAGGCGGAGAGAAAACAAATTCGTTTCCGCACAATTATTCCCGATGAACTTCCGTTTGCCTTCGCCGATATCGGAATGATGGACCGCGCGCTTTCCAACTTGATTGATAACGCGCTGCAATACACACCAGAAATCGGCGTCATTACGATTGAGATTCAACGCAACAACGGAAATCTTTTTGTCAATATTTCCGATACAGGTGTTGGCATTGCACAAGAAGATTTGCCGCACATCTTCGATAGATTTTATCGTACCGAAAAAAGCAGAAACCGAAATTCCGGCGGAACGGGATTAGGACTTGCGATTGCGCAAAAAATAATTGAAGCGCATGGTTTTGCAATTTCAGTTCAAAGTAAAGTAAATGACGGAACAACTTTCTCGTTTCCACTTTCAATCGTCACTTCATAAATATTTAAATACATAATTTCCATGAAAATAAGATCACTGAACAAAAAAATATTCTGCTTACTTTTCGCCCTTTGCTCTTTGCTCTCCGCTCTCTGCTCAACACTTTCCGCACAAGAAAAAATTGATTTTTCCGTAACAACTTTGAGTGATGAAGAAATTCAACTTTCACAACTGTATGCAAAAGGACCAACATTAGTAACGTTTTGGGCGTTATGGTGTGAGCCGTGTAAATCTGAAATGCGTTCACTGCAATCATTGTTTGAAAAATATTCCGAACAGGGATTTTCACTTCTTACTATCAACGAAGATTCGCCGAAAAGTGCCGCGAAAGTTTCATCCTACATTGCGTCGCAAAATTATTCTTTTCCCGTTGTGCTCGATCCGAACGGAGAATTGTTGCAACTCGTGAACGGACAATCGGTTCCCTTTGCAATTTTGTTTGATACCGGTGGAAAGATTGTTCACCAACGTATCGGCTATTTACACGGCGATGAAAAAGAATTGGAAAAAGAAATTGTAAAACTCATTTCAAAAACTGAGTGATGAATCGGATTCTTTCTTTTGTTTTGATTTTTATGTTTTGTAGTATCGGATATTCGCAATCCGTTCAACCATCTCTTTCCAATATCCTTCGCTATGGAAAAGGAAAAAAGACTTTATCGAACTTTGAACAATCATTTTCGTATTTTGAAAACATTACCGATGTGCGACTTGCATTTCCGCAATCACTCACTATCGGATTTCGTTTGCTTGCTGATACGCCGCCGGAAATAGGTGATGAATTTCAGGGTTTGAAGAGACGATTTATAGAATTTTCAAAAGATGATTTTTCTATTCGCGCAGGAAATTTTTCTCATTTGTTTGGTAGAGGACTTACACTTAATCTTTTTGATAATCGCGGCATTGCATACGATACGTGGATGGATGGAATAAAAGCGAGTTATAAAATTTCAAAAGTGAAAGCAACAATCGTCGGCGGCACGTTAGACTTTCGCGATTCGGTTGCGTTCACGCGGCACGAATTGTATAAAATTCGCGGAGGAAATATTGAGTTTTCGCCAATAAAGTCATTATCCATCGCAACGAGTTTTCTTTCTGCCGATGGAAAAATTCCGCAAGGAGTGAATAATACGAATATCAAAAACATCAAAACAGAAATTCCGGAAGTTTCTTTTACTTTCAATCGTTCGAACATAAATTACTTTGTCAGTTGGGCGCAAAAGCGGACGAATGTTCTTGATGATAAAATAACTTCTTTGGGAACAGGAATGTATTCTTCACTTTCGTATTCTGCAAAAGGAGTTGGCGTAATTGTAGATTACAAAAATTATGCGTTTGATATTCGTGACCCGTACGAACGCGGCGATGAAACACGAGTAACAAAAATGCTCCCGTTTCAAAATCCGCCAATTGCGCAGAAAGAACATTCGTACACGTTATTGACACGCGCGCTTCACCCTTTTGATTTTAACGATGAAGTGGGATTGCAAGCGGAAACATTCTATGGAATAAATTCTTCAACGACAATAAATTTCAACGCAAGCGTTGCGAGCAGACACAATTATTTTGATTTACAAAACGATGGTTTTACATTCAAACAAAAGAAACGCGTGAAGAATTATCTTCCAACACTTGATAAAAAACTCTCGCCGTATTGGGAAACGTTTCTTGAAATTGAAAATTACTTTGAAGAACATTCCGCCATTCGTTTTGGTTATGCGAGGCGAGTGAATTTTGCTTACAACGATTTTTCGGGAATCGCATTCAGTCACGAGCAGCGTTCAACGATTGTGCCGATTCAATTGCAATATGTTGTGAACGAACAATATTCTTTCATTGCGCAATCGGAGCATGAATGGGTTTATGATTCGTACAATGCGCAACAACATTATTACAATCAACTCGTTACGTTGAGTAGCTCGTATTCGCCGATTATCACTGCAGCGATTCGTTATGAATTTTCGACCAATGATTATGACGTTTTGAAACAAAAGAATTGGCTTGTCGGAGAATTTGGTTACAATTTTTCTCAAGCGCACAAACTCACAATATCTTATGGAAAAGAACGCGGTGGACAAGCGTGTTCCAATGGTGTGTGCAAATACATTCAGCCGTTCACGGGATTTCGGATGTCGCTGCAAAGTCAGATATAGAATTTTAGATAGTTCGACTCCGCTCACTACAAGTTTTAGAATTCAGATTTTAGATTAAACATTTCGCAATATTAATAACCAATAAAACACTTATGAAAAACATTATTCTCTTATTATTATTTACATTCGTATTGACTTCCTCAATATTTTCTTCACAACGAAAAGCGTTGGTGGAAGTATTTACTAATTCACATTGCAGTATTTGTCCCGGGGCGCATACTTCGTTGAAAAATTACGTACAAACAAATTCCAACGCGGAAAATGTTCGTTTCATTTATTATCACATGGTGTATCCGTATTCCGATGACCCGCTCAATCAACACAATACGGTTGACCCCGCGACAAGAAATAATTATTACGGACCGTTCACTGCAACGCCGCGCGCATTTTTCGATGGAACAATTCAGGCAAATAATTATTCATCGTGGGCTTCTTCAATTGATGCACGGGTTGCAACTTCTTCTCCCTTGGAAATTGTTCTTTCCGGAAATAAAAATGGAAATGAAATGACCATCAACACAAGCATTACGAGAACGGGAAATATCTCCGCAACGGATTTGGTGTTGCAATGCGTTGTTGTGGAAAATGTAACGTACGTTGGTCGCAACGGGGTATCACCGCAAATTTATGTGATGAGAAAAATGATTCCATCTGCATCGGGAACGTCCTTCACAATTGCCGCGAATGAAACGAAAAATATTTCCAACACGATTCCATTGAACAATGTTTGGAATCGCGATAGTTTGAGTGTTGTCGTGTTTGCGCAGAGTGTTTCAACGAAGGAAGTTTTTCAATCGGAGTGGATAAAATATTCTGCTTTGAGTGTAACGGGAGTTTCGGAGGATAACAATTCGCCGAACACATTCTTGCTCACTCAAAATTATCCGAACCCGTTTAATCCGAAAACGAGTTTCGAGTTTCGAGTTCCAATCTTCGGGTTGGTCTCGTTGAAAATATTTGATGTGTTAGGAAATGAAATTGCAACGCTTGTGAATAAAGAATTATCAGCGGGAAAATATTCTGTTCAATGGAACGCCGAAAAATTTCCGAGTGGCATCTATTTTTCCCGTCTGCATGCAAACAACTTTACGGAAACAAAGAAAATTCTTCTGCAAAAATAACGGAGAATATTTACATTCAATGTATTATTCGTTGAATCGAAAACTCTTATATTCTCCCGTATCTTTTTAACAATTTAACAGGGAAATACTTATGAAACATTTTTTTACTCTTTTCATTTTCATCTTCACTCTCTTTTCAACCACAACGAAATCGCAAGTCCTCCAAAGTTCTATGTGGACTACAGATGGCTCCGTCTATGCGGTTTCCGTGTATGATAATGCAAACACTGTTTATGTTGGCG
>Ga0207952_1000257_pt1 | contig 51478 bp, 50 predicted proteins | sample SubbioR12Aug_8Ca_FD_184831 | JGI IMG/M metagenome (GOLD analysis project Ga0207952, IMG submission 184831) | Serpentinite rock and fluid subsurface biosphere microbial communities from McLaughlin Reserve, California, USA - CR12Aug_8Ca (SPAdes) | ecosystem: Environmental > Terrestrial > Deep...
CCCCTCCACCACCGCTACGCGGCGGTCCCCCTCCCCGAGCAAGCTCGGGGAGGATTAGAAAATCAATTCTCGTCGACGCTGTCGTCGTCGACACCGACGCCCAGATCCTCGTCGCCGCCCAGATCGACGTCGTTGTCGGGCGAATCGCCGTCCTCGTCGATGTCCAGATCTTCGGCCGCCAGGTCGACATCCTCGACCACTTCGACCTTCTCCTTCTGGATTTCCTCATAGGGAATCGGCTGCTTCGATTTCAGCACCGGATCGGGATGCCAGGCATAGCCGCATTCGACGCAAGTAACCGGAGAGTCCTTGCCCAGATCGTAAAAGCGGGTGCCGCATTTCGGGCAGCCGTGCTTGGTGCCCCATTCAGCCTTGACCATAAAATTCCTCACTGCCGCCGCCCCGGTGGGGCCGCGAAAAATCGCTAAATACGTATTGGGAGCGCATTGCGCCAGTCCCAGCGCGGGCGCGCCTTGCCATAGCGCGAAGGCGCTGTCAAAAGCCGCGCGCATTTTCACCGAAAGTCCGCCCTTGTCCGCCCCAGCCAACACCGACCCCACCCCGCGCCGGTTCATGCCTTCAGGCCCGCTGAAGGGCGAGATCCGCGTGCCGGGCGACAAGTCGATCAGCCACCGCTCGATCATGCTGGGCGCGCTGGCGGTGGGCGAGACGCGGGTGACCGGGCTGCTTGAGGGCGAAGACGTGCTGGCCACTGCCGCCGCGATGCGGGCGATGGGCGCGAGCGTTGAGCGGGTCGGCGAAGGCGAATGGTCAGTTCACGGCGTCGGCGTTGGCGCGCTGCTCCAGCCGGAAGCGCCGCTCGACATGGGCAATTCGGGCACTTCGACCCGGCTGCTGATGGGCCTTGTCGCTACCCATGCGATCGAAACCCGGTTCTTTGGCGATGCCAGCCTGTCGAAACGGCCGATGGGGCGGGTGATCGATCCGCTGAGCCAGATGGGCGCAGCCTTCGAGGCCAGCGAAGGTGGCCGCCTGCCCCTCACCGTCCGTGGCGCCAATCCCGCAGTGCCGATCGAATACCGCCTGCCGGTCGCCAGCGCGCAGGTGAAGAGCGCGGTGCTGCTGGCGGGGCTCAACACGCCCGGCATCACCACAGTGATCGAACCGGTCCCGACCCGCGACCATAGCGAACGGATGCTGCGCGGCTTCGGCGCAGACCTGACCGTTGAAGAACTGAACGGCGAACGCGTGATCCGGATCCGCGGCGAGGCCGAGCTTCAGCCGCAAGTGATCGAAGTCCCCGGCGATCCCAGCTCCGCCGCCTTCTTCATGGTCGCCGCCTTGATCGTGCCGGGCAGCGAGCTGCTGATCCGCAACGTCGGCCTCAACCCAACCCGCGCCGGGCTGGTGCACGTGCTGCGGGCGATGGGCGGCTCCATCGAGGAAGTGAACCCGCGCGAAGTCGGCGGTGAGCCAGTGGCTGACTTGCTAGTCCGGCATTCGGCGTTGAAGGGCATCGAAGTCGATCCCGCCGTGGTGCCCAGCATGGTCGACGAATTCCCGGTGCTGTTTGTCGCCGCCGCCTTGGCCGAGGGAACCACCGTCACCAGCGGCCTCGACGAATTGCGCGTCAAGGAAAGCGACCGGATCACGGTGATGGCCCAAGCCCTGGCCGTAGCCGGCGCACGGGTCACCGAAACCGAAGACGGCCTGATCATCGAAGGCAGCGGCGGCGAACCCTTGCGCGGCAGCGCCAACGCACGGGTCAAGACCCACCTCGACCACCGCATCGCGATGAGCATGGCGGTGGCCGGCCTCGCCAGCCGCGACGGGGTTCTGGTGGACGACACCCGCCCGATCGCGACGAGCTTTCCGGTGTTTGAAGCCTTATTGGATGGGGTGACGCAACTTTAGAAGCAGGAGGAAATTTTGCGAAAACCGAAACTAACTTTGCCGCCCGAAAGTGAACGGGCTCGCGAATTGTGGCTTGGGCACGCGGCTGGTTATATCCTGGTGCGTGACATCCGCGACTATGCGCGCTCACAGATCGACCCAGACCTCTCAGCCGATGCCCGCGCAGCCGCACTTAAATCCATCGATGATGCATTCTTCGGGGTGATGGAGGTGCTTGATCAATACCCTGACCAACTCGAAAACGATCAGTACATGGTCACCCTCGAAACGCGCATCGTATTGTGGGAGCGACAGGGCGGAGATTGGGTCGAATCCCGATCTCCCCCGCCCGAGGGCTGGTGCATGGGATACCACTATTGGATAGAAGGCGATTTCGGCGACAATCCGCCGGTAACTGAACAGGTATCCGACGAATGATCATCGCGGTCGATGGCCCCACTGCCTCGGGCAAAGGCACGATTGCCAAGGCGCTGGCCGCGCATTTTGGCCTGCCGCATCTCGATACCGGGCTGCTTTACCGCGCGGTCGGGCGGCAGTGTGCGCTGGATGGCGGGAATGCGGATGATCCGGGCGATGCGCTGAAGGCCTGCAACTTTCCCGACAGCTTGCTGGACGATCCCGAACTCCGCAGTGAGGCCACGGGCGGTTTGGCCAGCCGCGTCTCGGTCCACCCGGCGGTGCGCCGCGCGCTCTACGAGCGCCAGCGTGCTTTCGCCACCCAGCCGGGCGGCGCGGTGCTCGACGGGCGCGATATCGGCACGGTGATTGCGCCTGAGGCCGAGGTGAAGCTGTTCGTGGTCGCCAGCGTGCCGGCGCGGGCCGAACGCCGGTTCAAGGAAATGCAGGCCACAGGCCGCAGCGTCACCCTGGCCGAAATCGCCGCCGATCTGGAGGCCCGCGACGCCCGCGACCGCAGCCGCGCCGAAGCCCCCCTGATCGCTGCCGCCGATGCCGTGCTGCTCGACACCAGCGATTTGGGACGAGACGAAGCGATCGCCGAGGCGATCCGGATAGCCGAATCCGCGCACCGGTGGTAAGGCTGCGGGCATGTCCAAACTGCTGCCGCTTGCCCTCACCGCCCTCGCCCTCGCCGCCTGCCAGACCGTGCCCAAAAAGCAGGTCATCGAACTGACCGAACAGGAAGCGCGCGGCTATGCCTTTGCCAAGGCGAGCTGCGCGGGGTGCCACGCCATCACTGCCAATGCCGCCTCGGCCAATCCCGAGGCCCCGCCGTTCGACGCAGTGGTCAACACCAAGGGCCTGACCGCGCGCACGCTGGAGACCTTCCTGCGCGATTCGCACAATTTCCCCGGGCAGATGGCGTTCGAGATCGATCCGGCCAAAGTGGACGATCTGACCGCCTACATGCTGACGCTGAAGCGCCCCGGTTATCAGCCGCCGATCTGAGCCCCATGACGAGCAGGACCGCGTCCGAACTGACCCTGCGCGAATGGGACCCCGCACTCGCGCACCATTTCCGCGACATCAACGTCGAATGGATCGAGGCGATGTTCGAACTGGAAGAGGCCGACCGCATGGTGCTCGACCACCCGCAAGAGAACCTGATAGACCAGGGCGGCGCGGTGCTGTTCGCCGAAGCGGAAGGCCTGGGGATCATCGGCACTTGCGCGCTCAAGGCCGATGGCGAAGGCGGGTTCGAACTGATCAAGATGGGCGTCCTTGAGGCTGCGCGCGGGCTGAAGGCAGGCGAATTCCTGCTCGAACACGCGATTGCCAGGGCGGCGCAGCTGAAGGCGCGGGAGCTGTACCTGCTGACCAACGCCAAGTGCGAGGCGGCTATCCACCTCTACGAGAAGCTGGGCTTCGTCCACGATGCCGGAGTGATGGAGCGGCATGGCGGGGATTATTGCCGGTGCGATGTAGCGATGCGGTTTGGGGGTGGGTGATTGGCGGTGATGGTGAGGTTGTTGGGGGCCGGACAGGGAGCTGTCGATTAACGAACCTTGTGAAGCGAATACCTCTCAGCCCCTCACCTCATCGTCGCCCCGGACTTGATCCGGGGCTTGGCTTTTCTTTGGCGACGCTGCGCTTGTCCCCACCGTAGGAGAAGGCAGCCAAGCCCCGCGTCAAGCGCGGGGCGACCACAGGTTTTGAGGGGCATTGCAGGGGATAGAAACCACAGCAGCCTCTTCGCTATCAGACAAACCGCCATGCCCGCCGCACCAGGAATGAAAACCCATTTTCCTACACCGCCCCATTCTGCCACCCTTACCCCATGACTCACCCAAGCCAACACGGATGACCGCGCCCTCCCCCTCTCCAGCCCCCCAAGGCCGCGCCCGGTGCGCGGCCTTCGTGCATTTGGCTTCCGCGTTTTCTGCGCCAGGACTGTGGTCCAGGCGGTCCAAGCGCCCGGCTGGTGCGGCAAACCGAGCGCCTCGCTCCGGGGCCGCTGACATGGGGCATTTTCCTTGCATTTCGCGCGCCCTGCGCCTAAGCGCCGCCGGTCCCGATAGCCCCTGGCTTGACAGACGCTGCGTAAGGCATTCGGCCTGCGCGGCAGACGGCCCCTTTTGGCCCGCCACGGCAATGGTGCTTAGGCGGAGAAAAGACCAGCGGAACCAACCGCTTGGCCGGAAACATTGTTGACGAGGAAACTCAAACCTATGGCAAGCACTGCCAACCCGACCCGCGACGATTTCGCGGCTATGCTCGACGAGACCCTGGGCGGCGCCGCTGATGGCGGATTTGAAGGCCGCGTGGTCAAGGGCACCATTACTGCGATCGAAGGCGACAAGGCCGTGATCGATGTCGGCCTCAAGAGCGAAGGCCGCGTTCCCCTTAAAGAGTTTGCCATGCCGGGCCAGCCGCACGGGCTTTCCGTGGGCGACGAAGTTGAAGTCTTCGTTGACCGCGTTGAAAACAGCGAAGGCGAAGCGATGCTCAGCCGCGACCGCGCCCGCCGCGAAGCCGCCTGGGACAAGCTCGAAGGCGAATTCGGCGAAGGCAAGCGCGTTGACGGCGTGATCTTTGGCCGCGTCAAGGGCGGCTTCACTGTCGATCTCGACGGTGCCGTGGCCTTCCTGCCCGGCAGCCAGGTCGATATCCGCCCGGTTCGCGATGTGCAGCCGCTGATGGACATCCCGCAGCCGTTCCAGATCCTCAAGATGGATCGCCGCCGCGGCAACATCGTGGTCTCGCGCCGCGCCGTGCTCGAAGAAACCCGCGCCGAACAGCGTTCGGGCCTGATCTCGGGCCTGGCCGAAGGCCAGATCATCGAAGGCGTGGTCAAGAACATCACCGATTACGGTGCTTTCGTGGACCTGGGCGGCATCGACGGCCTGCTCCACGTCACCGACATGAGCTACAAGCGGGTCAACCACCCGAACGAAGTCATCAACATCGGTGACACCGTGAAGGTCCAGATCGTCCGCATCAACCAGGACACCCAGCGCATCTCGCTCGGCATGAAGCAGCTGGAATCGGATCCGTGGGAAGGCGTTGCCGCCAAGTACCCGGTCGGCGCCAAGCTGCGCGGCCAGGTGACCAACATCACCGAATACGGCGCTTTCGTCGAACTGGAATCGGGCATCGAAGGCCTGGTCCACGTTTCGGAAATGAGCTGGACCAAGAAGAACGTCCACCCCGGCAAGATCGTTTCGACCTCGCAGGAAGTCGACGTGCTGGTGCTGGAAGTCGACAGCGACAAGCGCCGCATCAGCCTTGGCCTCAAGCAGGCCCAGCAGAACCCCTGGGAAGCTTTCGCCGAAAAGCACCCGGTTGGCTCGAACGTCGAAGGCGAAGTCAAGAACGCCACCGAATTTGGCCTGTTCATCGGGCTCGACGGCGATGTCGATGGCATGGTCCACATGTCGGATATCGCCTGGGGCATCTCGGGCGAAGACGCGCTGGCGCTGCACCGCAAGGGCGAGCAGGTTTCGGCCATCGTGCTTGACGTCGATGTCGAAAAGGAGCGCATCTCGCTCGGCATGAAGCAGCTTGAAAAGGGCGCTCCGGCGGCCGGCGTTGCTGCGGCCTCTTCGGGCCTCAAGAAGAACGACGTTGTCACCGTTACCGTGCTCGAAGTGCGCGACGGCGGACTTGAAGTTCAGGCTGGCGACGATGGTGCCACCGGCTTCATCAAGCGCAGCGACCTGGGCCGCGACCGCGACGAACAGCGCCCCGACCGCTTCCAGGTCGGCCAGAAGTTCGACGCGATGGTCACCGGCTTCGATCGTTCGAAGAAGCCCAACTTCTCGGTCAAGGCACGCCAGATGCACGAAGAGAAGGAAGCAGTCGAACAGTACGGTTCGTCGGACGCCGGCGCTTCGCTGGGCGACATCCTGGGCGCCGCGCTGAAGGCCAAGAAGGACTGATCCTTCGTACCCACCCCCAACCCCTCCCGCATGCGGGAGGGGAGCGAGACTTGCCAGCTTGCTGGCTAGTCGCAGCGGGGTGGGCATTGTCCCAAGAATGCAAGGCCCGTCCGGAGCGATCCGGGCGGGCTTTTGCTTTGTCGTGGATGCGCTAGAGTGGGACAAGGAGAGACACCATGCTCGAAGTCCACCAGTTCCCCTGCCTCAGCGACAACTATGGCTACCTGCTGCACGATCCGGCCAGCGGCGAGACCGCCTGCATCGACACCCCCGATGCCGATGCCTACTTGCGTGAGGCCGGGCTGCATCACTGGCAGATCAGTCACATCTGGAACACCCATTGGCACCCCGACCACGCCGGCGGCAACGTAGCGATCAAGGACGCGACGCATTGCCAGGTGATCGGGCCGCAAGAGGTGGAGAAACTCGGCACTGCCCCCGACCGGGTGGTGAGCCACGGCGCTGTGGTACAGCTGGGTGACTGGCAAGTGCAGGTGATCGACGTCTCAGGGCACACCAATGGGCACATTGCCTATTACATTCCGGCGGCCGAACTGGCCTTCGTTGGCGATGCGGTTTTCGCGCTCGGCTGCGGGCGGATGTTCGAAGGCCAGCCGGATCAGTTCTGGGCCAGCCTCAGCCGGATCAAGGCCCTGCCGCCTGCGACCATGCTCTACTGCGCGCACGAATATACCGAAAGCAACCTGCGCTTCGCGCTCCACGCCGATCCCGACAATGCCAAGCTGCACGACTATGCCGAGCATATCCGCAAGGTCCGCGCGGAGGGCAAGCCAACGGTGCCGACCACGCTCAGCCGCGAATTGGCCACCAACCCCTTCCTGCGCGCCGATGATCCCGCGATGCAGGCCCGCTGGGGCGGCGGCGATGCGGTGGCGACCTTTGCGGCGCTGCGGGCGGCGAAGGACAGTTTCTAGCTCCCCCTTCCCGTTCGTGTCGAGCGAAGTCGAGACACTGCCGCGCGGCATCTCGACTTCGCTCAATGCGAACGGAACTTAGTGAGATATTGTTGGTGAAAGCCCTTCTGGTCCGCAGCCTCTCCCCCGACCTTGCGGGGGTCGAACTGGCCGATGTGCCCTCGCCGCAGCGTGGCCCCGGCCAGGTGCTGGTCAAGGTCCGCGCCGCCTCGCTCAACTTCCCCGACCTGTTGATGACGCGCGGCGAGTACCAGCTGAAGCCCGAGCTGCCCTTTGTGGCCGGGCTGGAGCTGTCGGGCGAAGTGATCGAGGCCGATGCAGACAGCACGTTCCATCCGGGCGATCTGGTGTTCGGCGGGCAAAAAACCGGGTGCTTCGCCGAAGAGGTCGCGCTGGATGCCGCGACGGTCCGCAAGGTTCCGCCCGCGCTGTCGCTACCCCAGGCCGCCGCGTTCGGCGCGGCCTATGGCACGGCATACACCGCGCTGGTCGAACTCGGCGGGCTCCGACCCGGGCAATGGGTGCTGGTCCACGGGGCGAGCGGCGGGGTGGGCCTGGCGGCCTGCGACCTTGCCAAGGCGCTGGGCGCGAGGGTCATCGCGGCAAGCGGATCTGCGGCCAAGCTGGAGGCGCTGCAGGCCGCCTGCCAGCCCGACGCGGTGCTGCTCGCCAAGGGCAAGTTCCGCGAGGCTGTGGCCGAAATCACCGGCGGCGCTTTGTGCGATCTGGTCTATGACCCGGTCGGCGGCGACGTGTTCGATGAAAGCACCCGCTGCGTCGCGTTCGGCGGTAAGCTCCTGGTGGTGGGCTTTGCGGGCGGACGGATCGCCGACATTGCGACCAATATCCCGCTGATCAAGGGCTTCTCGGTCGTCGGGGTCCGCGCAGGCGAATATGCCCGGCGCTTTCCCGAACGCGGGCGCGCAATCCGCGATGCCATGCTGGAGCTGGCAGCGGCAGGCAAACTCCACCCGCACATCGACCGCGTCTTGCCGCTAGAACACTGGCGCGAGGCCTTTGAGGCGATGGCCCGGCGCGAGGTGGTGGGGAAGATCGTGCTGGAGCCCTGAACGGAAAAGGGCGGCCCGTGGACCGCCCTTCCCCTCTCCAGCTCGGTAATTCGGTTCAGAGCCCGGCAATCGCCTCGTCAACCAGGGCCTGGTCGGCCTTGGCGGAGTGACTGGCGGCAATCAGTTCGCGCGCCGCACCGGCAGCGGTGCGGGCGGCCTTGGCGCGCAGGCTTTCAACCGCAGCGCGTTCGGCGGCCGAGATCTTTTCCTCGGCCATCTTTTCGCGGCGCTTGACCAGCTCCTTGGCGTCGCTTTCGGCCTTGGTGATGATCGCTTCGGCTTCGTGCGTGGCATGGGCCAGGATGCCCTTGGCTTCCTTGGCGGCAGCGGCCTGCTGGGCCTTGGCCTGCGCCAGCAAGCCTTCGGCTTCCTTGCGGACCGCCGCGGCTTCATCCAGCGACTTGCGGGTTTCGGCGATCTGCGCGTCGAGCGCAGCGAACACCTGACGGTGCGCCTTGGCCCCGAAGATCGCGATCAGGAAGAACAGCGTGACGCCGATGTAGACCCAGCCTTCGGCACCGAAGCCGAGCACGGTGGCTTCAGCATGCTCGCCGTGTTCTGCACCCGAAGCGAGGAGGCTCATGAATGTGGTCATGCTCTGTCCCCTCAGTTCCGCGCCGCAACGGCAGACTTGGCGGCATCAAGCTTGGGCTCGACTCCAGTCAGCTTGGCAACGATGGCCTGGGCATTGACCGCCGCAGCGTTGGCGATCTCGGTTTCGGCCTTGGCCACAGCCTTGGCAATGCGGGCTTCGGCTTCGGCCAGAGTGGCGTCGGACTTGGCACCGGCCTTGGCCAGCCTGGTCTCGGTCGACTTGGCTGCCTTGGCCTTGGCTTCGGCGATCGCGCTGCGGGCAGCTTCGCGCGACTGGTTCATTTCAGCTTGATAGGCTTCGTTGACCGCATCGGCCGTTTCCTTGGCCGCCTTGGCAGCTTCCAGATCGCCGCTGATCGACGCTTCGCGCGCGTCCATCACCTTGCCGAGCTTGGGCAGGGTCAGCCGAACCACGCCGAAGTACAACAGCGCAAAGGCAGCCGCGAGCCAGAAAATTTGCGGCCAGAATACGTTTCCGAAATCAAACTGAGGCATCGTAGTCCCTGCCTAAAACCCGCAACAAGAATGGCTGGCCGGATTTCTCCGGCCAGCGCAAGTGTCAGGTAAACGCCAGATACATGGCCACGAGGGCCGCGATCAGGCCGAGAGCTTCGGTCACGGCGAAGCCGAAAATCAGGCGGCCGCCCATCTTGGCGTCGGCTTCGGGGTTGCGGACAACACCGTTGAGGTACTGACCGAAGATCGAGCCCACGCCGATAGCGGCCAGACCCGCGCCGATCGCTGCCAGACCGGCGCCGATGACTTTTGCAGATGCGAGATCCATGATGACTTCCTTCTTGTAGAAATGAGAGGTGGATAGGACTTAGTGAAGATTGACGGCGTCGTTGAGATAGAGCGACGCCAGAAGCGCGAAGACATAGGCCTGAACGACCGCAATCAGCACTTCAAGAGCGGTAAGCGCGACCACTACCGCCAGCGGCAGGATCCCGAAAACATAAGGCAGCGCCCCGAACGAACCCAGAGTCACCACAAAGGTGCCGAACACTTTGAGCATCACGTGGCCCGCGGTCATATTGGCGAAAAGCCGGATTGCCAGCGTAAAGGGCCGCATCAGGAAGCTGAGAAATTCGATCGAGAACACAAACGCGCCCAAGAAAGGGTTGGCGCCCTTGGGCCAAAACAGCGTCATAAAGTGAAGGCCATGGCGCCACACGCCGACCACGCAAACCGTCACGAAGACGATCATCGCCAGGCCAAAGGTGACTGTGACGTGGCTGGTAGGCGTGAACGAGCCGACCCAGGGGATCATCCCCAAGAGGTTGCAGGCCAAGACGAAGATGAAGATCGAAAAAATCAGCGGAGCATAACGGCGGCCTTCCGGGCCGACATTCTCATCCAGCATCTTTCGAATGAAATCATAGAGATATTCAGTCGCCGCTTGCCAGCGACCCGGAACCAGCTGGGGCCGTGCGGTGCCGACGAACAGGAATACCGAGATCGCGGCCAGGGCCAGGAACATCCACAGCGAGCTGTTCGTGAACGAAACGTCGTATCCAGCCACTTCCAGCGGCTTGATCGTTTCGACCGAGAACTGTTGCATCGGGTTGGCCATCGAAAGTCCCTGTATTCCTATTCGTCGTCGTTGCCCGGATCGGTATCGAACTGCCGCGAGGCCTTCATCGCGCTATAAGTGCCGACCACGAAGCCCAGCACAACGCCCACGATCATTCCCCACGGACGGGTACCAATCCCGGCCCAGTTATCCAGCGCCCAGCCAAGCATGCCCATGACCAGCACCGAGCCGACGAATTCGATCCCAACGGCCCACCCACGCGTTTCCGCGCTTCCTTCGGCCCGCGAGATCCCTCGTTCGTGCTTCGCCTGCGCTTCGGCGATACGCCGGTCGAGGTTGTCCCCGCCGTTCTGTTCGCTCGAATCAGTCACGCAAAAGCCCTGTCAGCACCGGTGCCCAAGAGGGCAAAACCAGCCGGAAGAATCTGTGCACGAAAACCCCTCCGCCAAGGCGGGAGAGCTAACGCGCGGCCCCTTTAGAAAGGGTCTGGGGCCGAGTCAACCGGAAGCCCGGGCACTTCACCGCAGTGCAGCAAAAAGGGGCGCCAGCAGGCTGTGCCGACGCCCCTCCAATTGCTGTGAATGCCGGTCAGGCCGGGCAGAGATTGCTGCGCAGCGGGGCTTCCGCACCGCGAGTGCGCCACGAACCGTCAGGGGCCTGATACTTTTCGCCGGGCTTGGTCTTGGCGATCAGCTGGCAGCCCATGGTCAGGGCATAGGCCTCAACCGTCGTGTTTTGCGCGGCGGCGCGTTCGGCGTAGTAGGCGCGCCGCTTGATGTTCAGTTCATCGGCGGCACGGCGCACTTCGGCGCTGGGCGTGCCAGGGAAGCCGAGATAGCCGTCGGTCTTCTCACCCACTTCACCCGAAGCGCGCGCTGCGGCCAGCACCGGGCTGGCAACCTGCGCCGAAGCCTGCGCGGCGGGCAGGACAAGGCCCAGCATGGCACCCGCGAGCACCAGCGAGCGCCAGTTATGCTTGCGTTCGATAAGGCCGGTCATTGCATTACGCTCCTAATTTCCAAACAGATCAGGACGTGCCTCGATCGACTTGTTGGCATCCGCCGCGAGCCGATAAACCACCTCCTGCTTGATGTTGATGTTGAGCTCGATCACGATCGGCTTGTCCGGCGCCTTGACCGAAACACAACCCGAAAGCGCAGTCGCGCCGCCCAGCAACACCGCCAACACGGTTACCCGGCTGGCATGCGACCTACGGTTCCCTGATTGCTGATCCTGCATCGGCAGGTGTTTCGCAAAGCGGGCGCGCCAGGTCAATTCATTGGCTATCATGGCTTGGTCCTGCTGTCTGGAGGCTGAATGTCTTCGTTTTTCTTGGCCGGCGGAGCTGGAGGCGGTGCAGCCGGGTCTGGTTGGGGTTGCGGAGCGACAGGCTCCCTGGGTTTTCCATCCGGGCCAATCAGCCCCATTTCGCGCGGGTCGCGCAGATAATTGGCGTCGTAGTACGACTTGAAAGTGCCAACCAGCTGGTAGAACGGTGCGCGAATGTTGATATTGAAGCGGATCGGCAGCCCGGCAAAGCGGCTGGTGATGAAGTTGCGCTTGGCCCCTTCACCCTGGCGAACCCCGTCGATCCGCATCGAAGTGACGATTTCGCCGTCGATATTGCCTTCCAGCCCGATCTCCATCCGCTTGAAATCAAGGCTGCTCAGCGCCTGGAAGGCGAAATTGCCCATGGCCGAGAGGTCCTTGTAGGACAGCTCACCAACGTAAGAGATATTGCCGCCCGGCGCCTGGGAGACCAGCAAGCCGCCTTCGATCCGCCCGCCATTTTCATCGAAAATGAGCGGCAGGGTGCCATCGAACAAGCCGCGTGCGGAGATATTCGACAGCTCCATCTGCTGGACAAATTTGGCCGCGTTGGCCCCATCGACCCTGAGCGTAAACCGACGAATATCGGCGGTGCCCAGCGCCATGCGGGTGGGCAACAGGGTCAGCCGTCCATCGATGAACGGCCATTCCGCGCCATTGACCTCAAGCACCCGGCCCGGGACAAGCTGGAACGAGACATCGCCGTCTTTGACTTCGATCCCGGGATTCATCGACTGAACCGACAGGTGCTGGTTGGGCTCGGTCACCAAGCCCAGAAGGTCGCTGAAGCGAACCGTCCCGCGCACACCTTTGACCGGGCCGAACAGTGCGGCGAAATCGAACTTCTCGGTGCTGAACTGGCCGGTGCTGGTCACCCCTTTACGGTCCCAGTCGATCCGGCCCTTGCCGGTTACTGTCCCCTCGGCCAGCGCGACCACGCCCTTGGTGAAGTAGGTCAGGTTGTCTGGCTGGAGCTTGTCGTCAAAGACAATCCCGGGAACGTCGATCTGGGTATGGCCCAGCATGGTGTCGAGATCGTGCTCGATCCGCACATCGGTAACCAGCCGGTCGCTGTTAGGCTCGCGCAATTGTGCCTGGGCGGTGAAAGTGGTCGAATGCAGCTGCAATGCCGCATCGCGGGCCTGCATCGGATAGAACCGGGCATCGCGCTCGCGGTCCTTGACCCACAGACTGGCTCCGGAAATCGCCAGGTCTCCGCCCGCGAAGTGCCACTTGCCCGCCGCGTCGTAGACATCGAGCGGGACAGCGCTCAACTTGAGTTCGGTCCCGGCGAAAGTTCCATCCACTTCCTTGCCCAGCATGGCATTCAATTGCGCAATCTTTAGCGTATTTGCCGCCGCCACCGGCCCCAGCGAAACGTCGATGTCTTTCGCCGCCAGCGCGCCCGGCCAGGCCATGCCCACCGCCCCGCTATTCAGCCGGATCGCAGTGGTGCCAAGCGTACCCGAAAGCGCCAGCCCGGCGGTTCCCGCCGACATCCGGGTGCCGCGCGCGTCGCTTTTCAGGATCGCCCCGTCGCGTCCTGGGCACAGCGTCAGGCTTTGTCCTGCCAGCGAAAGGTCGGCGATCTTGAACCGGGTGAAGCTGACCGGGGTGCAGCGGCGCAGCGCGGCCAGCCCGCCTGCTTGCGACCAGTTGCCCTCGATCGGCAGTGCCAGCCCCTCGACCCGCCCGCCCGGCAAGTCGCCCGAGAGCAGCGCACGCCCGGCAAAGCCCACTGCGCCGTTCGGCAATTGCACCAGCCGCAGCTCGGGCAAGGCCAGCCGTGTGGTCCCGGCGCGATATTCGGCGAGGCTCAGCTGAGCCACCCCGCCCCCGCCGCCGCGCCGTTCGAAGCGGCCTTCGATCTGGGGCAAGCCCGCACCACTGGTCGAAACATTGCCCGCCAGCCGCGGCCCGCCCTTGGCCCCCAGCGTGGCCGAAACCCGCGACAGCGCCAGCAGATGCGCGCCGCTGCCCCCGCGCCACAGCGCGCCGGGCAGGTTCACTGTGGTCAGCTGCCCGGTCTGGCGCAGCTGATAACTGGCCGAAAAAGTGCTGCCCGGTGCCTCACGGGCCAGCGCGGCGCGCAATTGCTTGGCAACCGGTTCGACCAGCGTGCCCTGCCCCGAACTGGCGAGTCCGGCAAGCGCGGTGTCTAGCCCCTTGCCGGGGCTGATCCCCTTGCCGCCCAGCATGCCCTCGGCAGCGAAGCTGGCCAGCTGGTCGCTGCTGCGGACTTGCCCTTCAAGCGCGAGGTCGTTGGCCTTGAGGCCATAGGCATCGAGTGCCTTGCCCTTGAGCTTGTAGCTGGCGGTCAGATCGCCCTTGGCAAAGCTGTATTCCCCGGCCCCGCTGGTGCTGGCGAGCCGCGATCCTTGCCAGCCGAATGTTTTGGTATCGAGCACATAACCGCCGTCTACCCGGTCGAACTGATCGCCCAGCTTGCCGACCATCTGGACATTGGCGCCGCGCAGGCTGGGCCCGCCGCGCCCGCAATCGAGCGCGGATAGCCGCACTGGTCCTTCGAAGCGCGGCTGCGCGGCGGTGACCGTCACTTTTCCAAAAGCGCTGGCCTGCTGCGCCTTGCAGCGCCCAATCGTCAGCGTGGGGGCGACTGCTGCCAAGGTACCGGCGAACCCGCCGCGCAAATTGCCTTCCCCGTCGGCGTTGACCCCGATCGCTCCGAAATCGCTGTCGAGCCGGGCGCGACCGTCGATCAGGACCAGGTTCAGGTCGGGCATCCCCTTGGCCCCCTCGCGCTTGGCGAACAGGATCTTGTCAAGCGTACCCAGGCTGAGTTTCGCCTGCTTGTAGCTGCCGTAAAGCCGCGGGCGGACCAGCGTGACCTTGCCCACCGTCGGCATGCCGAAGGTAGGAACAATCTCGATCTCTGCGCGCTCGACTGTCATGTCGGGCTTCGCGGGATCGCCGATCACGATATTCTTGATGATCTGGCGTTTGGTGCCGACCTTTTCGATCTCGTAAGTCGCGGGCAGACCCAGGTCTTCAAACGATCCGGCAATGATCTGGTTGGCGATCTTCTCACGCGCGCACCAGCCCACCGACAGCACCAGCAACAGGACAAGAGCCAGCGCGCCCAGCACCCGCCAGCGCTTGCGGCGGCGCGGCGCAGGCGCTTCCTCCGCGAGGTCAGGCGCTGGGAACTCGTCCTCGGACATCGCCCTACCCTTGCGCGCAAGCGCCGGGAAAGGCAATGGAAGCATGACAAGGCAAGGAGTTCGCGTGGCCGAGAAGAGCGACCAGCCGCATGATGGAGCCGGCCACCGCGCGCGGCTGCGCACGCGGCTGCTTTCCGGCGGGGATGAGGCGCTGGCCGATTACGAAGTGCTTGAATACCTGCTGATGACCGCGATCCCGCGCAAAGACATGAAACCGCTCGCCAAAAGCCTGCTGGCGCGGTTCGGCACTCTTGCGGGCGTGTTCAACGCCGATCCGGTGGCCCTGGCCAATCATCCCGGCATGGGCGAAACCAGCGCCGCCGCGCTCAAGATCGTGGCGCTCGCGGCGCGCAGGCTGGCGCGGACCGGGGTGCAGGAGCAGCCAGTGCTGGCCAGCTGGCAGGCGCTGATCGATTACCTGACGATCGACATGGCACACCTCAACCACGAACGCGTGCGGGTGCTCTATATGGACACCAAGAACCGGCTGGTGCTCGACGATCTGGTTACCGATGGCAGCCTGGATGAAGCCGCGATCCACCCGCGCGAGGTAGTCAAAAAGGCCCTCGATGTCGGCGCGGCGGCGCTGATCCTGGTCCACAACCACCCCTCCGGCTCCCCTGAACCCAGCCGCGCCGATGTCCAGATCACCCAGCGCATCGCCGAGGCCGGACGGCTGCTGGGAATTACGGTTCACGATCATGTGATCATCGGCAAGGAAGGCCATGTCAGCCTGAAGGCCAAGGGGCTGCTATGATCGGGCCCCGCCTCTCCTCCCCGGGACGGGGAGGGGGACCACGAAGTGGTGGAGGGGCACGGGCGAATGATCCCGACCTACCCGGCCAGCTTGGGACCACCCGCGCGTGCCCCTCCACCATGCTTCGCATGGTCCCCCTCCCCGTTTCGGGGAGGAATTAGCCATGTGCGTCGCCGCAATCGCCTGGGCGGCGCATCCGCGCTGGCGGATGGTGGCGATTGGCAATCGCGATGAATACCACTTGCGCCCCGCCGCTCCGTTGGCGCGGTGGGACAGCGGGCTGATCGCCGGACGCGATCTGGAGGCCGGGGGGACCTGGCTGGGGGTGAGCGCGGGCCGATTTGGGCTGGTCACCAACCTGCGGGTCCCTGGCTATCCGCGGCCGGGAATGGCATCGCGCGGGGCCTTGGTGACCGATTGGCTGGAGGGCATGGAGCCGGGCGGAATTGAGGGGATGAACCCCTTCAACCTGTGGTTGGCCGATCCGGGCGGGCTGTCCTTCCTGACCAATCACCCCAAACGTCAGGCAATGCGGCTGGCTCCGGGCATCCACGGCCTGTCCAACGGCGCTCACGGTGACCGCTGGTTCAAGACCGCGCGGCTGGAGCAGGCGCTGGGTGATTGGCTTCAGGGCGATGCAGAACAGGAAACCCTGTTCGCGGCGCTGCGCGATCCGACGCCTGAAAGCCTTGATCCGGAGGATGCGTTCTCATCGGTATTCATCGTCAATCCGACCTATGGGACGCGGTGTTCGACAGTGGTCATGGTCGATGCCGAGGGGAACGGGCGGATCACCGAGCGCAGTTTCGATGCCGGTGGGGTGGTGACCGGCGAAGTGGCACTGGACTTTAATTGGCCTGCCTGAAATCCTCCCCCTCTGGGGGAGGTGGGCCGCCGCAGGCGGGTCGGTGGGGGCAAGTTTGTGGAGCCACAGCCCCCCACCGTCAGCGCTTCGCGCTGCCACCTCCCCCAGAGGGGGAGGATTGAAGTTTTAGTAGTCCACCGCCAGCAAATGCGGCCGCTCCCTGGCCACCTTGACCACCAGTTCGCCGAACAGGCCATTGGCCCAGGCGAACCAGTGGCGGGTGAACTTCTTGGGGTCGTCCTTGTCGAAGGCCTCGTGCATGAACCCGGTCCCGGCGTGGGTATTGCGCAAGGTCTTCAGCGCCCCGGCGATCACCGCGTCGTCGCTTGATGACAGGGCGCGGATCGTGATCGACATTGGCCAGACCTGTCCCTCGCCAATATGCGGCCCGCCGATACCCTCGGCAGCGCGGCCAGAGAAGAACCACGGATTGGCCTCGCTCCAAACCGCCTGGGCGGTGGTCTGATAAAGCGCATTGTCCGCCGGAACCGCGCGCAGATAGGCCAGCCCCAGCAGCGAGGGGACGTTGGCATCGTCCATGAACAGGTGGTTGCCGTATCCGTCGGTCTCATAGGCGAAGACCTGGCGGCCATCGGGCAAGCGCATGGTGCCGTGTTTGTAGACCGCCCTCTCAACCTCATCGGCGAGCGTGAGCGCCTCGGCGGCCAGCGCGGCATCGTGCAGTACCGGCCCGACCATCTCGGCCAGATCGCGCAAGGTCGCGACTGCGAACAGGTTGCCGGGGATGTTACAGGGAAAAGTGCAGGCATCGTCGCTGGGGCGGAAGGCAGAGTGGATCAGCCCGGTCTTGCGGGTCGGTACGCCGATGCCGGCCAGTGTGGTCTCGGTCGGCTGGTCGCTGCGGCGCTGGAAGCGATAAGGACCGGGGCCGGAGACCCGCTGCTGTTCCTTGAAAGTCGCAACGATCATTTTCGCGGCTGCGGCCCAGGTGGCATCGAACGGCTCGGTATCGCCGGTAAACTCCCAGTAATCGTGCGCCAGCCGCAGCACATAGCAGAGCGAATCGACCTCCCATTTGCGCTCGGCCACGCCGGGCTTCATTTCGGTCCGGTCGCCTTTCGACCATGACAGCGAGGTCAGCGCGCCGGGATCGCGCATGAAGGCGTTGGCGTAAGGATCGATCAGCACGCAGCGCGCGTGACGGCGGATCAGTCCGCGAAACAGCTCGGCCAGCTGCGGGTCCTCGCGGGTCAGGTGCAAGTAAGGCCGCAGCTGCGCCGCCGAATCGCGCAGCCACAGGCAGGGGATGTCGCCGGTGATCACAAAGGCATCGGTCTTGCCGCCGACCTGCCCCATGTAGACCGTGGTATCGAGCGTGTTGGGAAAGCAGTTCTGGAACAGCCAGGCCAGTTCCGGGTCCTTGATCAGCGCGGAAACCCGGTCAATCTCGCGCTCTACGGCTTTGGAAACGAACTTGCGTTCAGCGAGCGGCGGGCGGTTTGACGAAAACATCTTCGGGGCCTCCTGCGCCCACGCCCCGCGCGGCGCCAGCAGCATGGCGGCCCCGGCGGCAAGGAACGAACGGCGGTGTAAAGCGAGCGACTGCACTGGCGCAGTGGTGGCTTTGTTAGACGCGCTTGTCGAGTATTTGGTTTGCGCCATGCCCATGCTAGCCTCCCGCCAAACAGGAGAACCCGATGCGCACCCAGCAGCCCGATGGCATCCACCATATCGCGATCATGTCGGCGAACATGAAAGAGCAGCTGACCTTCTTCACGCAGGTGATGGGCTTCCCGCTGGTCGGCCTGTTCGAAATGCACGGGGTGCCCGGCGGCAAGCATGCCTTCCTCAAGATGGCCGATGCCAGCTACTTCTCGGTGGTGGAACTGAACGGGATCGCGGACATTCCCGCCACGGTCGGGATCACCCATGCCGGCACCGGTGCGGGCAAGGTTGCCGCCGGGGTGACCCAGCACATCGCCTTCCGCGCGCCGGACGAGGACGGCCTGATTGCCCTGCGGAATCGGATCCGCAGCCACGGAGTCCCCGCGATCGGCCCGATCGGCCACGGGTTCTGCAAATCGATCTATTTCGCCGGGCCCGAGGGCCTGACGCTGGAAGTTGCCTGCGCGGTGAGCGCGGTTGATCCGGCGCGCTGGGTCGATCCCAAGATGCTGGAGGAATGCGGCATTTCGGGCGAGGAAGCCCAGGCCATGCTGAACCCTGCGCCCTGCACCGCCGACAGCCCGGTGCCGCAGCCGGCCTATGACCCCAGCAAGCCGCAACTGGGCTATCCGCCCGAAACGCTAAAAGCGATCCTGAGCGCGCCCGACGCGGCGATTACGATGCAGGGGTCCTATGATGAGCCGCCGGTGGCGGCTTAGGCAATCCTCTCCGTTCCGGGGAGGATTGCCTCTCTTGCCTTCCCTTGCCCCCTCCCCTAGCGGCTCCGGCAGGAACCCAAGGAGTCGAAACAATGGTCCCCCGTTACGCCCGCCCCGCCATGACCGCGATCTGGGAACCGGAAGCGCGTTATCGCATCTGGTTTGAGATCGAGGCGCATGCGACCGAAAAGCTGGGCGAGCTGGGCGTGGTGCCCGCCAGCGGGGCCAAGGCGCTGTGGGACTGGTGGGCGACCAATCCCGTAATCGACGTCGCCGCGATCGACGCGATCGAGGCGGTCACCAAGCATGACGTGATCGCCTTCCTCGATTGGGTTGCTCAGCAGGTCGGGCCGGAAGCGCGGTTCATGCATCAGGGGATGACCAGCTCCGACGTGCTCGATACCACGCTGTCGGTCCAGCTGGCGCAGGCATCGGACCTGCTGCTGGCCCAGCTTGACGAACTGCTCGCCGCGATCAAGCGCCGCGCGCTGGAGCACAAGTACACCCCCACCATCGGCCGCAGCCACGGCATCCATGCCGAGCCGACCACCTTCGGCAAGAAGCTGGCCGAAGCCTATGCCGAATTTGCGCGCTGCAAGGCCCGCCTGGTGGCGGCCCGCGCCGAAGTGGCGACTTGCGCGATCTCAGGCGCGGTCGGCACATTTGCCAATATCGACCCATCAGTTGAGGAATATGTCGCCGAAAAGCTGGGGCTGGCGGTCGAGCCGGTCTCCACCCAGGTGATCCCGCGCGATCGCCATGCGATGTTCTTCGCCACGCTGGGCGTAATCGCCAGCAGCATCGAACGCCTCGCCATCGAAGTCCGCCACTTGCAGCGCACCGAAGTGCTGGAGGCTGAGGAGTACTTCTCGCCAGGCCAAAAGGGTTCGTCGGCGATGCCGCACAAGCGCAACCCGATCCTGACCGAGAACCTGACCGGCCTTGCCCGGATGGTCCGTTCGGCCGTCACCCCGGCGCTGGAGAATGTCGCCCTGTGGCATGAGCGCGATATCTCGCATTCGTCGGTCGAACGCTTCATCGGCCCCGATGCGACGATCACGCTGGATTTCGCGCTGGCCCGGCTCACCTCGGTGGTCGACAAGCTGCTGGTTTACCCCGAACGGATGCAGAAGAACCTCGATAAGATGGGCGGTCTGGTCCATTCGCAGCGGGTGCTGCTGGCGCTAACGCAAGCCGGGCTGGAGCGCGACGCGGCCTACCGCCTGGTTCAGCGCAATGCGATGAAGGTGTGGGAATCGGACGGGCAGCTCAGCCTGCTTGAACTGCTCAAGGCCGATCCCGAGGTTGCCAGCGTGATGAGCGCCGCCGAGCTCGAGGAGAAGTTCAACCTCGACTATCACTTCAAGGCGATCGATACGATTTTTGTCCGGGTGTTTGGGGAGTGAATAAGCATAGATCCTTCCCATTTTTGGCGACTGCCACAAATGGGGAGGTGGCATTTGCGCCAGCAAATGACGGAGGGGTCTCTGCCCTCGCGCCATTACCCCTCCGTCACCGCTTCGCGGTGCCACCTCCCCAAATGCGCTACGCGAATCTGGGAAGGATCTTGTTGAGGAACAGCCAATGAAACGCCTGCTCAAATACACCTTTGGCCTGCTGCTCCTGGCTTTGGTCGGCCTGTTCGTCTGGGGTTACGCTCCCGATACTGATGCTGCGGCGATGAAGGCCAAGTACGCCAATGCGGCCTCACAGTTCGTGGACGTGGGCGGCGGCCTGACCATGCATGTCCGCGACGAGGGCAAGCGCGATGGGCCGGTGCTGGTGCTGCTGCACGGCTCCAACGCCTCGCTCCACACCTGGGAGCCTTGGGTCGAGCGGCTCAAGGCCAAGTACCGGGTGATCAGCCTTGACCAGATCGGCCACGGGCTGACCGGGCCGAACCCGACAGACCAGTATGACGCCGACGCTTTCGTCGGCACGCTCGATGCGCTGATGGTCAAAATGGGCGTGAGCAAGTTCGCGCTGGCGGGCAATTCGATGGGCGGCTTCGTTGCCTGGGAATATGCCCTGGCGCATCCCGAAAAACTGACCCACCTGGTGTTGGTCGATGCCGCTGGTCCGCCGGAGGACCCAAACAAGAAACTGCCAATCGGCTTCCGCATTGCCCGCACGCCGGGTCTCAACAAGCTGGCGCTGGTGATCACCCCGCGTTCGCTGTTCGAAAAGTCGATGCACCAGTCGGTTTCGAACCAGGCAATTGTCACCCCGGCGGCAGTGGACCGCTATTGGGAGCTCAACCGCTATCCCGGCAATCGTGCGGCCACCGGACACCGCTTTGCGACCTATGCCAATCGCACCCGCGACGTCAGCAAGATCGCCACGATCAAGACCCCGACGCTGATCCTGTGGGGCGCCGAGGACAAGCTGACCCCGGCCAGCGGGGCGGACTGGTTCGAACAACAGATCAAAGGTTCCTCAAAGATCGTCTATCCCGGCATCGGTCATATCCCGATGGAGGAAACGCCCGACAAGTCCGCGGCCGATCTGGATGCCTTCCTGTCAAAAGGCGTTGCAACCAGTGACAACTCGCCTAGCATCGCGTCAACTCCCTGACAGCCAAAGAGGAGCTGGTCGATGCAAGTGATCCGGACGATCGTATGGGTGCTGCTGCTGGTGGCGCTGCTGCTGTTCTCGATCAACAATTGGCAGGATGTCGAGGTCAAGATCTGGGAGGGGCTGATCCTCCAGACCAAGCTGCCCGCGCTGGTGCTGCTGTCCTTCGCGCTGGGCCTGGTGCCGATGTGGCTGCTCCACAAGGGCGCCTCCTGGCGCTGGAACCGGCGGATCGGGGCGCTGGAAAATTCGGTCAAAGCAGTAAGTTCGGCCAACCCATCGCCCGTTGCAACGTCCACCCAGCTTGATACCAAACAGGAGCCGCCCGTCAGCCCGTTATGAGCAACCCGATCTTCCTTGCCCTCGATTTTCCCCGCCTTGAAGTGGCCGATGCCGTGGCCCGCAAGGTCAAGGGCCATGTTGGCGGGCTCAAACTTGGCCTCGAATTCTTCTATGCCCACGGCCACCACGGGGTGCATGAGATTGCCAAGATCGGGCTGCCGATCTTCCTCGATCTGAAACTGCATGACATTCCCAACACCGTGGCCGGCGCAATGCAGGCGATCCATGTGCTCGAGCCGTCGATCGTCACGGTCCACGCCGGCGGCGGGCGGGCGATGATGGAAGATGCCAAGGCTGCGGCGGGCGAACATTGCAAGGTGGTGGGCGTCACGCTGCTGACCAGCCTGGATGAGAGCGACATGGCCGCGACCGGAACCGAAGGCACGCCCTATGATCAGGTCATGCGGCTGGCCGAACTGGCGCACAAGTCCGGCCTCGACGGGATTGTCTGTTCGGGCCATGAAGTCGCCGCGGTCCACTCGCAGTGGAAGGACGGGTTCCTGGTGGTCCCCGGCCTGCGGCCCGCCGATGGCAAGCTGGGCGACCAGAAGCGTTCGGTAACGCCGCGCCAGGCCCGCGATGCCGGGGCCTCTGTGCTTGTGATCGGACGGCCGATTGCGCGGGCCGAAGACCCTGCGGCGGCCGCGCGGGCGATTGAAGCGACGCTTTAGGGTTCAGCCACGCGAAAGGCTCCGCGCTGCATAGGGGGCGGCAACTCCAAGGAGTAACACGATGAAATTGCTCAAATTTGCCCTTGCCCCGCTTGCCCTTGCCCTCTCGCTTCCGGGAACCGCCATGGCCCACGATACCCAGCCCGCAATTGCCGCGACCAGCACTTTGCTGACCGTCTCCGCCGACGGCAAGAGCACCCGCGTGCCCGATCTGGCGGTGTTCAGCGCCGGGGTGGTCAGCGAAGGCAGGACTGCTTCGGAAGCGCTTTCCGCCAATGCCGCGGCGATGAACCGCGTCATCGCCTCGCTCAAGAAGGCAGGCATTGCCGACAAGGACGTGCAGACCAGCCAGATCAGCCTTAGCCCGGTTTACGGCCAGCCGGTGATCGGTCCCAATGGCCAGGTCACGCAAGAGCCCCGGATTGTGGGCTATCAGGCGAACAACACGGTCACCATCCGCAGCCGCGACATCAAGGGCTTCGGCAAGGCGCTCGACGCGCTGGTCGCCTCGGGCGCGAACCAGGTCAGCGGACCCAGCTTCCAGATGGCCGATCCTTCGGCTGCCAATGACGAAGCCCGCGTGGCCGCGATGAAGAACGCCCGCGCCCGCGCCGACCTTTATGCCAAGGCCGCCGGTCTGCGCGTGGTGCGGATCATCTCGATCAGCGAAGGCAGTGGCTACACCCCGCCGATGCCGGTCTATGCCAAGATGTCCATGGCTGCCGAGGCAGCCCCAACCCCGATCTCGGCCGGCGAGGTTGAGGCCGGGGCCAATGTGACGGTGCAGTTCGAACTGGCGCCGTAACTGCCGCTTCGCTAGGGGGCGGGTCATGCCTGCCCCCCAGATCAAGATCTGCGGCCTTTCCACCGCCGAAACGCTCGAAGCGGCGATTGCCGGGCGGGCGGACTATGCCGGGCTCAACTTCTACCCGCCCTCGCCGCGTTACGTGACACCGGGACAGGCCGGAGAACTGGCGCGGCAGGCGGCGGGGAAGACCCGGTGCGTCGGAGTCTTCGTTGATCCCGGCGACGCCCAGCTGGCCGAAGTGCTCGCCGCCGCGCCGCTCGATGCGCTGCAATTTCATGGCGCGGAGACGCCCGAGCGCCTCGCTGAAGTCCGTCAGCACTTCGGCCTGCCGGTCTGGAAAGCGCTGCTGATCGCCAGCCGCGCCGATCTGGACCAGGTTGCGCGTTTTGCGGGCGCGGCCGATTTCGTGCTGCTTGATGCCAAGACACCCAAAGGCACACTTCCCGGCGGGATGGGCCTCAGTTTTGACTGGTCGCTGCTGGCAGGCTGGAAAGCGCCGCTGCCGTGGGGGCTGGCGGGCGGGCTCAATCCTGACAACGTCGCCAAGGCCATCGCCGCCACCGCAGCGCCCATGGTCGATTGCTCATCAGGCGTTGAAAGCGGTCCGGGCGTCAAGGACGCTGCCCTGATCGCCCGGTTCTGCCAGGCAGTGCGCGGCTAGAACTTGAAGCCCACACCGGCCACCACAAGATCGCCCGGATCGTTGACGCCAGTGGCAAAAAGGTGGCGGTACTCCGCCTTGAGGTAGAGGCTGGGGCCAATCGCCTGCTGATAGCCCGCCCCGGCATGGTATGGCGAATTCTCAACCGACCGCAGCGTTCCGCCGCCGGTGACATAGGCGCGCCCGCCAACCCCGACCTTGATCCCGGCGCGTGCGCTCAGGCCAACCAGCAGGTCAGCGGAGCCATTGCTGAGGCTGGTGAAATTGTTGTCGATCGACACTTCGCCGCCCAGGAACACCGGCCCCGGAAAGTCAAAGTCATAGCCCGCCGCAAGCCCGCCGACCGTTACCGTATCGCCGCCTTCGGACAGAATCCCGCCGCGCAGTTCAACCCGGGCACCGGCCATGGCGGGCGCCGCACTAGCGATCAAGGCGGCCAGGGCCAGCGGCGCAGAGAAGTGCTTGAGGTTCATCGGCTGAAGTCCAATCGTTTCAAAAGCCTGATTGCTGGCCGCACTATCGCACAGCCCTGCCAATAAGCCCAAATCTATCTGCCCCACATGCAAAACGGGGCGGCCCGTTTCCGGACCGCCCCGCTGTTTGGCTTAAAGCCGCGTTTGCTTAGAAGCGAACGCCGACGCCGGCCGCGACCGCGTCCGAACCGAGAACGATGTCATTCTCGAAGAAGTGGCGGTATTCGGCCTTCACATAGACCGGACCCGAAACCTTCTGTTCCACGCCGGCACCCAGGTTCCACTGACCATCGCAGCCATTGCAGGCTTCGGTGGTGTAGCCACCAGCGCCGAACAGGCGGGTGCCTTCACCGGCCTTCACGCCGAGACGGGTGGTGAGTCCAAAGGCAACCTTGGTGCCCGAGGTGCCGATCTTGTCGCCCGACACTTCAACGCCGGCAAAAGCCGAGCTGCCGAGGTCGAAATCGTAACCGGCGGCGATGCCCCAGGTGTCTTCGCTCGAACCGTTCGACCAGATCACGCCGCCGCGAGCTTCAATGCGGCCTTCGTTGGCCAGAGCCGGGGTGGCAAACGCAAGCGAAGCCAGGACGGGCAGGATAATCTTCTTCATAATCATTCTCCAAACTAGAGGGTGGTTGCGCCCCTTTGGTGAGGGCCATGTAGCATCCCTAACCCTTGACGCCAGATGAACGTGACAAAATTCATACAATGAACCGTCGCACTGTGGCATTCAGGCAACATTACTTGTATAAGTCCGTCAAACGGCTCACAAAAATTGTACAAATGCGGCAGTTGATGCTCATCCTATTCGTAAACAATGTGTTACCTGTTGGTAACACCGTCGGACTGAGCAAGGCCTGAAGGCAATCGCGCCGGGCCATGAACCGAGGCGGCAAATGGGGTGCAGCACCTTGCCGTTCAATGAACGGCTTGTTCGATAATTACAAATTCCGGACACCTTGTGGCAAAGTGGCAACAGGTTACCAATGCCGCGGAAGCCTATGGCCTGCGCCTGCAAAGCACCTCAGGCCGCGCAGAGTCTGGACTTCGTCGGGTCAGTCTGCCAACGCGGCCAGGTCATGACCGCCCCTACACAAGCAAACTCCTTCCGCACCCAGCCTGATGATCGCGGGCACTTCGGCCAGTTCGGCGGACGCTATGTCGCCGAAACGCTGATGCCGCTGGTGCTCGATCTTGAGCGCGAATATGCCAAGGCCAAGGCCGACCCGGCGTTCCAGGCCGAGTTCGACGATCTGCTGGAACACTACGTCGGCCGCCCCAGCCCGCTCTATTTCGCCCCGCGCATCACCGAGGAGCTGGGCGGCGCACAGATCTGGTTCAAACGCGACGAGCTCAACCACACTGGCGCGCACAAGATCAACAATTGCATCGGCCAGATCCTGCTGGCGATGCGGATGGGCAAGACCCGGATCATCGCGGAGACTGGGGCAGGCCAGCACGGCGTCGCCACCGCCACGGTTTGCGCACGTTTCGGCCTTCCATGCGTGGTGTTCATGGGCGCGACCGACGTGGCCCGCCAGGCGCCCAACGTATTCCGGATGAAGCTGCTCGGCGCAAAAGTGCGCCCCGTAGCCGCCGGGGCTGCGACGCTGAAAGACGCGATGAACGAAGCGCTGCGCGACTGGGTCGCGAACGTCCACGACACCTTCTACATCATCGGTACTGCCGCCGGCCCGCACCCCTACCCTGAGCTGGTCCGCGATTTCCAGTCGGTGATCGGCAAGGAAGCACGCGCCCAGATGCTCGCCCGCACCGGACGCCTGCCCGACCTGTTGATCGCGGCGATCGGCGGGGGCAGCAATGCGATCGGGCTGTTCCACCCGTTCCTCGATGATCCTGATGTGAAGATGCTGGGCGTCGAAGCGGCCGGCTATGGCCTCGACAAGGACCACGCCGCCAGCCTCGCGGGCGGGCGCCCGGGGATCCTCCACGGCAACAAGACCTATCTGTTGCAGGACGAAGACGGCCAGATCATCGAAGGCCACTCGATCAGCGCAGGCCTCGACTACCCCGGGATCGGCCCCGAACACGCCTGGCTGCGTGATGTCGGCCGGGTGGACTACACCTCGGTCACCGACACCGAGGCGCTGGAAGGCTTCCAGCTGCTCTGCCGCACCGAAGGCATCATCCCCGCACTGGAACCCAGCCACGCCATCGCCGCGGTGATGAAAATCGCGCCCACAATGCCCAAGGACAGCGTGATCCTGGTCAACCTGTGCGGCCGCGGCGACAAGGACATCTTCTCGGTCGCGGAGCATCTGGGGGTGGAGCTTTAAATGGCCCTCTCCCCTTCAGGGGAGAGGGTTGGGAGAGGGGCAGTGCGCGACGCCAGATTGACTGCATTTGCCAAGGCCAACCGCCAGGAAATGTCTGAACCGGCGCTGCGGATGTGGCTGGAGCTGCGGGCGGAGCGATTCATGGGGGTCAAATTTCGCCGCGAAAAGGTGATTGGCGAGTATATTGCGGATTTTGCCGCCAACGATCCAAAGCTGGTGGTTGAGGTTGATGGTGAGACCCACGATATTGATGATCCGCGTGATGCGTTGCGGACGAGCTTTCTGGAAACGCGGGGCTACCGGGTTGTGCGATATTCAAATGTCGAAGTGATGCAAAATTTGGAAGGTGTTTTGATGAATTTGGCGGCAGTTATTGACGAAATGCGGCCCCCTCTCCCAACCCTCTCCCCTGAAGGGGAGAGGGCTAAGCCATGACCCGCCTCCAATCCGCTTTCGCCAAGGGCCCTGCCCTCGTCACTTTCGTCACCGGCGGCGATGGCCCGACCGCTGAAATCCTCGACGCCCTCGTCGAGGGCGGCGCTGACGTGATCGAGCTGGGAATGCCCTTCACCGATCCGATGGCCGATGGCCCGGCGATCCAGGCCGCCAATCTGCGCGCGCTTGGGGCTGGCACCACCACCGCTGATCTGTTCCGTATCGCTGCCGCCTTCCGTGCACGCCATCCCGAGTTACCGCTGGTGCTGATGGGCTATGCCAACCCGATGGTAACGCGCGGGGCCGATTGGTTCGCTGACCAGTGCCAACAGGCCGGGGTCGATGGCGTGATCTGCGTCGATATCCCGCCCGAGGAAGACCAGGAACTCGGCCCCGCGCTGCGCGCTGCCGGGGTCAGCCTGATCCGGCTCGCCACCCCCACCACCGATGCCGCGCGGCTGCCCGCCGTGCTCGAGGGTTCCTCGGGGTTCCTCTACTACGTCTCGGTCGCGGGCATCACCGGTTTGCAACAGGCCGCGCAGGCCAGCATTGACGAGGCCGTGGCCCGGCTCAAGCAGCACGCCAAAATCCCGGTCGCGGTCGGCTTCGGCGTGCGCACCCCGGAGCAGGCCGCTGCTATCGCCAAAGTTGCGGACGGCGTGGTGGTCGGCTCGGCTTTGGTCGAACTGGTCGGCCAGCACGGCGCCAATGCCGCCGGGCCGGTGCGCGAACTGACGCGGGCGTTGGCGGATGCTGTGCATTCGGCCAGGTAGGATTAGGCTCACGCGGAGGCGCGGAGACGCGGAGAGAGTCTGAACGCCGCCGCAGGCATTCAATTCAGCCTGGCGTCAAACGTATCCAAGGAATGAAAGGCGGCTTCGCCGCGAGCGCAACTCCTCCGCGTCTCCGCGCCTCCGCGTGAACCATTCAAACACATCCCCACTCGCAAAGGCCCGAACAGTCCGCTAAGGCCAAACCATGAGCTGGATCGACCGCGTTCGCAAAGCCTTGCCGTTTCAGGACAAGCGCGACACCCCCGACAACCTGTGGACGAGCTGCCCTTCGTGCAAGGAAATGCTGTTCACCAAGGAATACGAGGAAAACCTCAGCGTTTGCCCGCGCTGTGAGCATCACGGCCGGATCGGGGCCGACGCGCGGTTTGCGCATTTGCTCGACGAAGGTTTCACCATTCTTGACAACCCGAAGGTCAAGGAAGACCCGCTCAAATTCAAGGATACCAAGAAATATCCTGACCGGCTGAAAGCCGCCCGGGCCGGCAATCCTGCCGATCGTCCGCTGGCCGACGCGCTGACCAATGCGCTGGGCAGCATCGACGGACACAAGGCAGTAGTGGGCGTGCAGGACTTTGCGTTCATGGGCGGATCGATGGGCATGGCGGTCGGTTCGGCGTTCGTTTCGGGGGTCGAGACCGCGATCCGTGAGAAATGCGGCTATGTTGTCTGCACTGCATCAGGCGGCGCGCGGATGCAGGAAAGCGTGCTGGCGCTGATGCAGATGCCAAAGACCACCGTGGCGATCAGCCGCCTGCGCAAGGCTGGCCTGCCCTATATCGTGTTGCTGACCGATCCAACGTCGGGCGGGGTGATGGCGGCCTATGCCATGCTGGGCGATATCCACATTGCCGAACCGGGCGCGACCATCGCTTTTACTGGGCGGCGGGTGATCGAACAGACCATCCGCGAAAAGCTGCCTGACCATTTTCAGACCAGCGAGTATTATCACGAACACGGCATGGTCGATATGGTGGTGCACCGGCATGAGTTGAGGGCGACTTTGGCCTCTGTGCTTGACTATCTGGGCGCAAAGGCAGCGGCGTGATGGCCCCTCCACCACCCGCTTCGCGGGCGGTCCCCCTCCCCGAGCAAGCTCGAGGAGGATCTATGGTAAGTCAGTCTCAAATCCTCCTCGAGCTTGCTCGGGGAGGTGGCAGGTCGAAGGCCTGACGGAGGGGTAATTTGCGCGACTTCGCGATCTCCGACAATCCGCGCGTTCAGGCGCAGCTGGACCGGCTTGGCGCGCTCAGCCTGCCGAGCGGGCGGCTGGGGCTGGACGTGATCCACGAACTGCTGGCGCGCCTCGGCAATCCACACCAGGCCCTGCCACCGGTGTTCCATGTCGCCGGAACCAACGGCAAGGGCAGCACCTGCGCCTACTTGCGCGCGATGCTGGAGGCCGAGGGTTACACCGTCCACGCCGCGACCAAGCCGCATCTGGTGCGCTACAACGAACGCATCCGCGTGGCCGGAGAGCTGATTTCGGACGACCTGCTGGCCGATCTCCTCAAGGAAGTTCTCGATCTGGGCGAGGACCTCTCCCCCAGTTTCTTCGAAGTCACCACCGCCGCGACATTCCTCGCCTTCCACCGCATTCCGGCGGACGCCTGCGTGATTGAGGTCGGCCTGGGCGGGCGGTTCGATGCAACCAATGTGCTGGGTGGCCAGGCCGCCTGCGGGATTGCGACCTTGGGGATCGATCACAAGGAGTTCCTGCTGGTCCCTGAAGAGGGCGTGCCGCAGGAACCGCTGGCGCGAATTGCCTTCGAGAAGGCCGGGATCGCGCGGCCGGGGGTGCCACTGGTTACGATGGGCAGCCTCTATGCGCCCGAAGCGCGCGCAGCGATCCACGAGGTCGCCAAACGGGTTGGCGCACCGCTGTTCGAGTTCGGCACCGATTGGGCCGCCAAATCCGGCGGCGGCGACCGCCATCTGGTCTATGGCGAAGGCGAGGCCTGCTACTTCCATGGACCGCCTCCGGCGTTGCCAGGAAATCACCAGATCAAGAACGCTGGACTGGCAATTGCCATGCTGCGCAGGCAGAACGCGCTCCCGATCAGCGAGGCAGCCCTGAAAGCGGGGATTGCCGCCGCACGCTGGCCTGCAAGGCTGCAACTGCTGGGGCCGGGGCCTTTGACTGCACTGGCACCGGGGCGAAATGTGTGGCTCGACGGCGGGCACAACGCCGACGCGGGACTGGCGATTGCCCGCTTTTTCGGCGGGGTAGAAGCAGATGCGGCAAATCCGCCACGATCGCTGCACCTGATCACCGGCATGCTCGCCAACAAGGACCCGGCGGCCATCGTAGCGCCGCTCAAGGGACAATTGCTCAGCTTGTCGGTGGTCCCCGCACCGGGTCACGAAGCGCACAGCCCCGCAGACATCGCCGCCCATGCCGATCTGCCGGTGCGGCCCTTCGCGGATGTCGAGGCCGCGCTAAAGGCTCTGCCGGGCGAAGGCGACGTGCTGATCGCCGGTTCGCTTTACCTCGCGGGCGAAGTTTTGCGGCTCAACCGGGAGTTTCCGGACTAGGTTTTGGCCACCTCATGCCCGTCATCCTCGGTGCTGGGCTGGCGGATCGACTGGACCAGGTAACCCTTGTTCCAAAGCAGCCAGAGCAGCAGCATCCCCGGGATCGCCGCCAGCACGGTGAAGCCCCAGAACAGGGTCCAGCCCAGTTCCTTGGCGACCACCCCGGCGGGCGAGGCCAGCCAGGTCCGTCCGAAGGCCGCAAACGAGGAAAGGAGCGCGAACTGGGTCGCGGTATAGGCCAGGCTTGAGAGGCCCGAGAGGTAGGTGGTGAACACCGTCAGCCCGATCCCGCTGGTCATGTTCTCGGTCACGATTGCCAGCACCAGCATCCAGTAATTGTTGCCGACCATGGCGAGGATCATGAACATCACGTTGGAGAACATCATCAGCAGACCAGAGATCAGCAGCGCCCGGCCCATCCCCAGCCACAGGATGAACGGCGCGCCCAACGCCGAACCCACGATCAGCGCGGCAAAGCCCCACAGCTTGTTGGCTGAGACGTAATCGAGGTCGGCAAAGCCAAGATCGACGATCATCGGCCCCAGCATGGTCTGCCCCATCGCATCGCCGACCTTGTATACCAGCACGAAGCCCAGGATCAGGAACGCCCCATGGCGACCCAGAAATTCGCGGAACGGATTGTAGATCGTTTCCTTGAGCCATTGCCCCGCAGTCATCCCGGCGGCTTCGGCATAGCGATCAACGAACTTGCCCGGTCCGGCCCAGACAGCGCCGATGATTGCGGGAATGATTGCCAGTGCGGTGAGGCCATAGCCCAGCGCCCAGCCCAGCCCCAGCCCTTCGGTAGAGGCGAGATAGACCGTCCCCGCACCGGCAATCAGGTTGCCGGTGCGGTAGCCGAACTGGTTGGTTGCGGTGCCGTGGGCAAATTCATCCTCTTCCAGGATCTCGATCCGGTAGGCGTCGATCACGATGTCCTGCGTGGCTGACAGGAACGCGGTGACAATCGCCCAGAACACGAATGGCCCAAGGTGCCCGGTCTGCGGATCGCTGGCGCCAAGCTGCCAGATCGCGACAAACAGCAGCGCCTGGACGAAGAACAACCAGCCGCGGCGCTGACCGAACATGCGGGTCAGGATCGGCAGTGGCAGCTTGTCCACCAATGGGGCCCACAGGAACTTGATCGTATAGGGTGTGCCCAGCGCGACCGCGAAACCGATCGTCGCGGTATCGATCCCGACCTTGGCCAGCCAGAAGGTCATCGTCGCGACCAGCAGGGTCAGCGGAAAGCCGCTCGAAATGCCAAGCAGGAAGGTGATGATCGGGTTCTTGCGCAAGTAAGGCTTGAACGCCTGGATCCGCGTTGCCAGCAGCGCCAGGCCAACCAGCACGCCAGCGAAAATAATGAACCGGATCAGATCGACCGACATCGCGAACCCCTCTGTGAATTTTGCCGCGAACCTAGCGGCGAAATGCGCTATGGCTAGCCCCGATGGACAGAGCAACCACACTCCCCGGCCTTGCCCCCACCGCAGGCCAGCTCGCCCTGGCGCAGCAGATCGTCGATGGCTGCACGCGCAGTACTCTGGGCGTCGGCACGGTGCCCGCCTCGGTCTATACCGATCCTGAACACTGGGCCCGCGAGAAGGCGCTGATCTTTGACCGCGCACCGCAAGTGCTATGCCCCTCGGCGCTGCTGCCGAAGGCGAACGTGGCGGTGCCGCACGATCAGACTGGCAGGCCGCTGCTGGTCACCCGCGATGACGCCGGCAAGGCGCATGTCTTCATGAACGTCTGCCGCCACCGCGCGACCCGGCTGGTCGAGGGACAGGATGTCCAGTGCTCCAAGCGGCTGACCTGTCCCTACCACGCCTGGACCTATGCCACCGACGGGCGGCTGCTGGCGCTGCCCCGGCCCGATACCTTTCCGGGGCTGGATAAGGCGGACTACGGGCTGGTCGAACTGGAAAGCTGCGAAGCTGGCGGGCTGATCTGGTATTCGCCGCGCGAGGACGCCGATTTCGCCCATGCCCGCGAACTGGGCGCGGATTTCGATGCTTTCGGCATGGCTCAGCTGCACCTGTTCCGCCGCCGCACTCACGATGTCGCTTCCAACTGGAAGCTGATCATGGATGCGTTCCTGGAAAGCTACCACGTCGCCCGGCTCCATGCCGCGACGATCGGGCCGTTTTTCAAGGACGGGATCACCAGCGGCGATCTGATCGGCCCGCACCAGCGCAGCTTCGTGGCCCGCGCTGCCGAGCTGGAAAGCGTGGATCTGGCGGACATGGCGCAGCTGCGCCGGATCGGGACCTTTGCCTATCAGCTGTTTCCGGCGACTGTGCTGGTGATCAGCCCCGATTACATCAACGTCATGACGCTGTGGCCGCAGGGGCATGACCGCACCCTGGTCGAGGATTTCATGCTGATCCCCGAGGAACCGCAAAGCGACAAGGCCCGCGATCACTGGGAACGCAGCTGGAAGCTGCTCGACGGCGGGGTCTTCGGAGCCGAAGACTTTCGCGCCGCAGCGCTGGGCCAGCAGGGCCTGCAAAGCGGCGCGGTGAAAGAGATCACGCTCGGCACACTCGAAGGCGGGATCCGCCGGTTCCACGAAATCTGCGCGGAGCAGATGGCGCTGGCCGAGGGGTGACGCGAGGCGGCTTTGCGCCTATGGGCCGCGCATGACAAAACCAGACGCTCCCCGCGAGGGTGACCGAATCGCCAAACTGCTCGCCCGCGCGGGCGTTGCCAGCCGCCGCGAAGTTGAACGCATGATCGCCGATGGCCGCGTGAAAGTGGGCGAGGAGGTGGTGACCACGCCCAACACGCTGCTGACCTCTCTGAGGGGCGTCAGTGTTGACGGCAAGCAGGTGAAAGCCGCCGAGCCTGCGCGGCTGTTCGCCTTTCACAAGCCCGCCGGACTGATCACCGCCGAGCGCGATCCAGCCGGGCGGCCGACGATCTACAACGCGCTGCGCAATGCCATGCCTGAGAATTCCGGGCGGGTGATGCCGGTCGGTCGGCTCGACTTCAACACCGAAGGCCTGCTGATGCTGACCAACGATGGCGGGCTGAAGCGGGCGATGGAGCTGCCCAGCTCAGGCATTCCAAGGACTTACCGCGCGCGGACCTTTGGCGATGTCACCCAGGCCCAGCTTGAAGAGCTGAGCGAGGGGGTGGAAATCGACGGCATGCGTTACGGCCAGATCAACGCCAACATCGAGCGTTCAACCGGGCGCAATCGCTGGATCGAAGTGACCATCACCGAAGGCAAGAACCGCGAAGTGCGGCGCGTGCTGGAGCATCTGGGGCTGGAAGTCAGCCGCCTGATCCGCACCGCCTATGGGCCGTTCCAACTGCTCGACCTGCCGCGCGGCATGGCGGTGGAAATCCGCACCCAGGAAGTCGAGAAATTCATGCATTCGCTCAAGCTTTCCCCGCAGTCGGCACCCCCGCGCGCCGCGCACGAGCATGCCCGCAACCGCGTGCTCAAGAGCCGCCGCAAATGAGGGTGATCGCTGGCGAATGGCGCGCGCGCAAGCTGGTCGCTCCCAAAGGCGAGACCACCCGGCCGACCGCCGACCGGACCCGCGAGACGCTGTTTTCGATGCTGGTCAGCCGGCTTGGCACACTCGATGGACTGGCCGTGGCCGACCTGTTTGCCGGGTCGGGCGCGCTGGGGATCGAGGCCCTGTCGCGCGGTGCGGCAAGCTGCATCTTTGTCGAGCAGGATCCCGCAGCGATCCGTTCGCTGCGCAGCAATATCAGCAACTTGAAGGCCGAAGCTCGCTGCGATGTGAGAGCCTCATCGGTCATGGCCCTGGGCCCGGCCAAGGCGCCGCTCGACCTGATCCTGCTTGATCCGCCCTACCATTCGGGCGCGGGCGAAGTGGCGCTCGACAAGTTGCAGCGGCTCGGCTGGATTGGGCCGGCCACCTGGATCAGCCTTGAGACGGCCTTCGATGAAGTGCCCAAGATCAAAGGGCTTGAGGCGCAGGCTGATCGCAAAGTCGGCAAGGCCCGGATCACGCTGTTCAAGCAGCCGGACGCGACAGACTGACGCCGATCAGGGTGAAAAGCCCGGCCCCGGCCAGCAGCAGCCCAATCGAGCTTCCGTGGCCCATGTTGCTCATCTGCTTGGCGAGCAGCGGAGTGGCTGCGCCGCCCAGAATTCCCCCGGCATTGAAGGCCACCGAAACCCCGGTGTAGCGCACCGGAACCGGGTAAAGCCCGGCCAGAAAACTACCCAGGGGACCATAGACAAAACCCATCGTGAACAGCGCCAGCGAGAGCGTGGCGAAAACCGCCAGAGCCGATCCCGATTGCAGGCCGGGTCCGAAGACCAGCCCCACTGCAATGGTACACAAGGCCCCGGCCAATAGCACACCGCGGGCACTGAACCGGTCGGCCAGCCATGCCGCCAGCACGATTCCCAGTGCCAGAAAGCAATTGGCCCCCAGTTGCAGCGTGAGGAACTTCTCTCGGCTGTAGCCAAGCTGCTTGGTGCCGATGTCGAGCGCGAAAGCGGTCGAGAGGTAGAACAGCGCAAAGCAGGCCACCACCGCCGCGCTGCCCGCCAGCACCGCGCCCCAATGGTGGCGCAGCAAGGTGCCCAGCGGCACTGCGGGCGGCGGGTTGTGCTTCAGCGCTTCTTGGAAAGCGGGCGTCTCGGTCAGGTTCAGGCGGACCCACAGCCCGATGCCGACCAGGACCAGGCTGAACAGGAACGGCACGCGCCAGCCCCAGGACAGGAAATCAGCGTCGGACAGCCATAGCCCCAGCGCCAGGAACAGTCCATTGGCGGCCAGGAACCCCAATGGCGCGCCCAATTGCGGCGCAGCGCCAAAGCGCGCTTCCCAGCCCTTGGGCGCGTTCTCGACCGCCAGCAGTGCTGCCCCGCCCCATTCGCCGCCAAGGCCAAATCCCTGGCCAAAGCGCAGAATGCACAGCAGCAAGGGGGCGATGAACCCGGCCACGGCATAGCCAGGCAGAAAGGCCACCAGCAGCGTCGAAAGCCCCATCAGCAGCAGCGAGGCCACCAGCGTCGCCTTGCGCCCCACGCGGTCCCCGAAATGCCCGAAGGCTATCGCCCCGATCGGCCGGGCGATGAAGGCCAGGCCAAAGACCATGAAAGCCTGGATCCCCTGCGCCTCCGGGCTGCTCGCCGGAAAGAACAGCGCCCCGAAGACCAGCGCAGTCGCCGTCGCAAAGACGTAGAAGTCATAGAATTCCACCGCCGTCCCAGTGAGGGAAGCGGTCAGGACACGGGCGTTCTGGCGGATCGGGTGCATGGTAGGTATCGCTTGCCGCGCCGTCCCGCTGTGTCAACCGAATCCCGCCATCGCACCCTTGCGCCAAACTCCAATGTTCCCTAGCTGTTCGCGCGTGCAACCTCCTTCCGACTCCTCCGGCGATCCGCTGTTAGACGCCCTGAACCCGCCGCAGCGCGAAGCCGTGCTGGCGACCGAGGGCCCGGTGCTGATGCTGGCAGGGGCCGGCACCGGCAAGACCGCGGCGCTGACCGCGCGGCTCGCGCATATCATCCGCACTCGCCGCGCCTGGCCAAGCGAGATCCTGTGCGTCACTTTCACCAACAAGGCCGCGCGCGAGATGAAGGAGCGGGTCGGAAACCTGCTCGGCCCCGGGGTCGAAGGACTGCCGTGGCTCGGCACCTTCCATGCAATCGCCGCCAAGCTGCTGCGCCGCCATGCCGAGCTGGCCGGGCTGCAATCGAACTACACCATAATCGACACCGACGATCAGCTGCGCGTGCTCAAGCAGCTGATCCAGGCCGAAGGGCTTGATGAGAAACGCTGGCCCGCGCGGCTGCTGGCGCAGTGCATCGATCGCTGGAAGAACAAGGGCCTCAATCCGCAAGACCTCTCGGCGGCCGATGCCGAGGCCTATGCGGGTGGCCAGGGGCAGAAGTTCTACCGGCTCTACCAGGACCGGCTGAAAGCGCTCAATGCCTGCGATTTCGGCGACCTCTTGCTGCACATGCTCAACGTTCTGCGCACGCATCGCGACGTGCTGGAGACATACCAGCAGCGCTTCAAATATATTCTGGTCGATGAATACCAGGACACCAACCAGGTCCAGTACCTGTGGCTGCGGCTGCTGGCGCAAGGCCACAAGAACATCTGCGTGGTCGGCGATGATGATCAATCGATCTATTCCTGGCGCGGCGCGGAAGTGGCCAATATCCTGAAGTTCGAACAGGACTTCCCCGGCGCCAAAGTGGTCAAGCTGGAGCAGAATTACCGCTCCACCCCCGATATCCTCGCGGCCGCATCGGGCTTGATCGATGCCAACAGCCAGCGGCTGGGCAAGACGCTGTGGACTGACAAGAACGGCGGCGATAAGCTGCGCGTGGTCGGGGTCTGGGACGGCCCCGAGGAAGCCCGGCGGGTGGGCGAAGAGGCCGAGCGGCTCGAGCGCGAAGGTGCCTCGCTCAACCAGCTGGCGATCCTGGTCCGCGCGCAGTTCCAGACCCGCGAGTTCGAAGACCGCTTCATCGCGATCGGGCTGGGTTACAAGATCGTCGGCGGTTTCCGGTTCTACGAACGCGCCGAAATCCGCGATGCCCTCGCTTACTTGCGGATCATCGCCCAGCCCAGCGACGACCTGGCGTTTGAGCGGATCTACAATAGCCCCAAGCGCGGCCTGGGCGACAAGACGCTGGAAAAGATGCACCGCCATGCCCGCGCGCGCGGTATTCCGCTCAGCCTGGCCGCGGTCGAGATCGTCGATACCGACGAATTGCCGCCCCGGGCCCGCAACACCCTGTTCGCACTGATGCGCGACATGGCGCGCTGGCGCGATGCGGCCAAGGCGCTTTCGCCCGCCGAGCTGGTCCGCACCGTGCTGGAGGAAAGCGGCTACACCGCGATGCTCCAGGCCGAAAAGAGCGCGGAAAGCGCCGGGCGGCTGGAAAACCTGACCGAACTGGCCCGCGCGATGGAGGAATACGAAACGCTGGGCGATTTCCTCGAGCATGTCAGCCTGGTGATGGACAACGATGCGGCCGACGATGCCGAAAAGCTGACGATCATGACGATCCACGCCGCCAAGGGGCTGGAATTCGATTACCTGTTCCTGGTCGGCTGGGAAGAAGGCGTCTTCCCCAGCCAGCGCGCGCTCGACGAAGGCGGGCTCTCCGCGCTCGAGGAAGAACGCCGCCTCGCCTATGTCGCGATCACCCGCGCGCGGCGGCGCTGCACGATTTTGCACGCGGCCAACCGGCGGATCTATGGCCAGTGGACCAGCTCAATCCCCAGCCGCTTTATCGCCGAGCTGCCCGAGGCGCATATCGAGCAGGAAAGCACGCTATCGGGCGGTGCGTCCTTGTGGCGCGCGCAGTGGAGCGAAGCGAGCGATCCCTTCGCGCAAATTGCCCGCGGAACCGGCCGCGGCCCCGGCTGGCAACGCGCTTCCACGCGCGATTTCGACCCCGCCCCCAAACGCCTGCCCGAAGCCACCCGCTCTGCCGCGAGCTTTGCCGCCAAGCCGCGCAGCGATCTGGGCCTGGGAGTGCGGGTGTTCCATGAGAAGTTTGGTTACGGCACGGTCACCGCGCAGGAAGGCAACAAGCTGGAGATCGAGTTTGAGACGGCCGGGCCGAAGCGGGTGATTGATAGCTTTGTGAAGGTGGCCGAATAAGTTCCTCCCCATTTTCGCGTAGCGCAAATGGGGAGGTGGCAGACGCGAAGCGGCTGACGGAGGGGTCAGGACGCTAGCGTAGAGGCCCCTCCGTCAGCGACCTACAGCCGCTGCCACCTCCCCATTTGTCGCCTTCGCGAAAAATGGAGAGGAACTAAGTGAGGACTATAGCGCTGAAACCCCAAGGAAGCCGGGGACCGGGCCGTTCCAGGCGCCCGCTTCGTCGCCTTCGTCCACGTCGCGGCGCGGGGCAGCCTTTGGCGGCTTGGTGCCGTCGCGCTTGGGGCGTTCGGCGCGCGGGGCGCGTTCTTCGCGGGGTTCGCGCGCGGGCTTGTCCTCGCGCGGAGCCTTGTCCTCGCGCGGAGCCTTGTCCTCGCGGGGTTCCTTGGCGCCCTTGCCCACTTCGAACACTGCCAGCTTGCCGCCGGTCAGCTTTTCGACGTTCTCGATTGCTTCCTGGTCCTCGGGCGCGATCAGGGTGAAGGCTCGGCCGGTGGCGCCGGCGCGGCCGGTGCGGCCGACGCGGTGGACGTAGTCGTCCGGATGCCAGGGCGTGTCGAAGTTGAAGACGTGGCTGACGCCCTTCACATCGAGGCCGCGGGCGGCAACGTCGCTACAGCACAGGATATTGATGGTGCCGTTCTTGAACCGCTCGAGCTCGGCGATGCGGGCCGGCTGTTCCATGTCGCCGTGGATTTCGCCGACCGAAAAGCCGTTCTGCTTGAGGCTCTTGGCCAGATCCCGCACCGTGGTCTTGCGGTTGCAGAAGATCATCGCGGTCTTGACGTCGTCGGTGCGCAGCAGCTCGCGCAGCACTTCGCGCTTGCCGCGGCTGGACGCGACCGGAACCTTGAACTGGACGATCTGGGTGTTGGTCGAGGCTGGGCGGGCAACCTCGATGTATTTGGGATTGGTCAGGAACTTGTCCGCCAGCTTCTTGATCGGCGGCGGCATGGTGGCGCTGAACAGCAAGGTCTGGCGATTGGCCGGAAGCTTCGAACAGATCGTTTCGATATCCGGGATGAAGCCCATGTCGAGCATCCGGTCGGCCTCGTCGATCACCAGCAAGTCGCAGCCGGTCAGCAGGATCTTGCCGCGTTCGAACAGGTCCATCAGCCGGCCCGGAGTGGCGATCAGCACATCGACGCCTTCGTTGAGCGCTTTGACCTGATCGCCCATCTGCACGCCGCCGATCAGCAGCGCCATCTTGAGGTCGTGGTTGACGCCGTAGAGCGCGAATTCATCGGCGACCTGAGCGGCCAGTTCGCGGGTCGGCTCAAGGATCAGGCTGCGCGGCATCATCGCGCGGCGGCGGCCGTGGGCCAGGATGTCGATCATCGGCAGCACGAAGCTGGCGGTCTTGCCGGTGCCGGTCTGGGCGACGCCGATGATGTCCTTCATCATCAGCACGCTGGGGATCGCCTGGGCCTGAATCGCGGTGGGCGTGTCGTATCCCTTCGCGGTGACCGCGCTGAGCAATTCGTCGGAAAGGCCGATATCGGCGAACTTCATATGGCTTCTTCAATGACCGGAGGAACGTGAGGCTCTGCGCGGTCGAAACACCGGCCAGCCACGCGCGCCCCTAGGCGCAAGAGGGCTTCAGAGTCAAGGAAACGCGCGCATTGTGCGCAGCTATCAATCGCCGATCTGGATGATCTGGCGAAAGCCGGTGACCTGGCAGCTGGCCCCGCTGCGCGATTGCAGCGCATCGCGGCTGATGCAGACCTGCCCGTCGGCATTGCGCTTGACCATCATTCCCGAATAGAACTGGCGCGCCTGGCAGCCCTTTTCCAGATGCGCAGTGACCATTCGCCGGTCGTTGAGGATCAGCAGCAGCTTGTCATCGGCAACCGGCTGAACGCCGAAAATCGAATTGATTGACAGGCACTTGCCGAACTTCCGCTCGATAAAGCGGGGCTCGCGATCCTGCTCGAAGCCTTGCGAGAACATCGCGGGCTGCATGGATGCGGGCGCAGGTCGCGGGTTGATCCGGATCGTCACGCTCTGTTGGATCGAAACCTGCTCGGCCACCATGGGGTCGGCCGGACTGGCCGACTGGAACGCGCCGGGCGCGACGTCGCTCCCTCCCAGGGCGGGAAGCACCATCACCAGTGGTGCCAGCAGTTGCACAAGCGGATTCATTGCCCCGTAGATAACCCCGATGCTTGAACCACCGCTTAACCTGCTGCCCCACGGATTCAAGCCCCTCTGGCGCAGCGGCGATGCATTGTGCCATAGCGCGGACGATGAGCGGGCCCGACCAGACCTTTCTTGACGCAGCCCAGGCGCTGCTCGGTCCGCGCGGTTTCACCCGCGATCCTGGGCTTATGGAACCCTGGCTGACCGACTGGCGTGGTCGTTACTTCGGACAGGCCTGCGGCATGGGGTCGCCGGCGAGCGCGCAGGAAGTAGCCCAACTGGTCAAGCTTTGCGCGGCCCACGGGGTGGCCATCGTTCCGCAAGGCGGCAACAGCGGGATGTCTGGCGGGGCAACCCCCGATGCCAGCGGGGCACAGTTGCTGCTCTCACTCAGGCGGCTCGATACGATTGACCCGGTGGATGCCCAGGCGCGGCAGGTAACCTGCGGCGCGGGGGTGATACTTCAGAATTTACACCAAGCCGCTGAGGCTGCAGACTTGCGCTTTCCGCTGACGCTGGGCGGCAAAGGCTCTGCCACTATCGGCGGGCTGGTTTCGACCAATGCGGGGGGTACGCAAGTGCTGCGCCATGGTTCGATGCGGGCGTTTGTGCTGGGGATCGAGGCGGTACTGGCCGATGGCTCGGTCTGGTCCGCGCTGACCCCGCTCAAGAAAGACAACCGCGGGTTCGATCTCAAGCAGCTGTTCATCGGTGCAGAGGGGACGCTAGGGGTGGTTACGGCTGCCACCTTGCGGCTGGTTCCGGCATTGGCGGGGCGGCGGGTGATCTGGGCCGGGCTGGGCAGCATCGAAGCAGCGCGCGATCTGCTGCTGCTGGCCGAGCGGATCGCTGGCGCCGAACTTGAAGGCTTTGAGGTCATTCCCCAAAACTGCCTTGCCGCAGTACTGGAGCACTTGCCCCACGCCCGCGCGCCCTTGGCTGGGCAGCATGCCTGGCACGCGCTGATCGAACTGGGAGCCGAGGATGCAGCACTGGACCTCGATGCGCTGGCCATGGCCTTGCTCGAACAGGCCCAAGGCATCATCGCCGACGCCACTCTGGCCGCGTCCGAGAGCCAAGCCGAAGCCTTTTGGGCTTTGCGCGAATCGATCTCGGGCGCGCTCAGGGCCAAAGGCGCGGCGGTGCAGCACGATATCGCCGTGCCGGTAGCCCAAATGGCCGCTTTCATTGCCATGGCGATCCCGACGGTTGAGGCGGAATTTCCCGGCTGCAAGGCCTTCGCTTTCGGCCACCTGGGCGATGGCAATGTCCATTTCCATGTCACCGCTCCGCCGGGCGCTGTGCGCGGCGAATGGGAGCTGGATCAGGGCAAAACGGCCAGCTGCCGCGTCCATGACCTGGTCACCCAGTGGTACGGCACGATCTCGGCCGAGCACGGGATCGGCCAGATGAAGCGCGATGAACTGGCCCGGCTGGGCGATCCGGTGGCCTTGAAAATGATGGCCCAGATCAAGGCCGCGCTCGATCCGCAGGGGCTGATGAACCCCGGCAAGCTGCTGCCGCTTGCGCCCGGCGAGATCAGCGACTAAACGCGCGGTTTCGCGCCGGGCCAGACCGGCTCAACTGTCGCTTTCTGCCGGAGATTACCCATGGCCAGCGCGCCCCAAGCCGCCAACCTGCCGATGTTCTACCAGGACCTCATGCCGCTCAACAGCCGCGACCATGCGAACTGGAAGAGCCGCACCACCGAAAACGCCAAGTGGATGGTCAACCAGCACGCGGTTCCGCTGACCGCCGAGGAATTCGTCCACGCCGCGCGCCACTATCCGGTGATCTTTTCGACCAGCGACCAGCCGGTGCCGCTGGCGCTGATGGGACTTAACGAGAACGTCAACGTGTTCTTCGATGACGAGGGCAAGCTGACTTCCCCGGTCTATGTTCCGGCCTATGCCCGCCGCTATCCCTTCATGCTGGCCAAGCTGTCCCCCGAAACCGAAGAGCTTTCGCTGTGCTTCGATCCCACCAGCGACCTGGTTGGCGAATTCGACGAAGGCATGATCCTGTTCGAAGACGGCGAGCCCAGCGAAGCCTGCAAATCGACGCTCGATTTCTGCCGCAACTTCGAAGAAGCCGGTTTCCGCACCACTTCGTTCGTCGAAGAGCTGGAAAAGCATGGCCTGCTGATGGACGGCGAAGTTTCGATCCAGCAGCCGGGCAACGACCAGCCCTTCATCTATCGCGGTTTCAAGATGATCGATCAGGAAAAGCTGCGCGACCTGCGCGGCGATGTGCTGCGCACGATGAACCAGAACGGCATGCTGGCGCTGATCTATGCCCACCTGTTCAGCCTTGATCACATGAGCGAAATCTTCGGCCGTCAGGTCCAACTGGGCAAGGGTCCGGTTCCCGCACTGCCCGCCTGATCGAGTCGTTTTGCTGACCTGAAAGGCGCGGTTCCGGCAACATGCCGGAATCGCGCCTTTTCATTGGCCTGCGAAAGTCTTCCTTGCACACGACTTGCAACAGGCCTATTTTAGCACCTGTCTGGCTGGCGCTTCCCTCATGGCCCGGTCGGGCATTGGTGTACTTCGGTGCACCTCCTCCCTGAACCTTGGCCACCTCGTGCAATGCACGAGGTGGTTTTTTCATGCGAATCACTCGGCGGCGTTGGCCAGATTGCCTAGCCGACCCAAGCCCGCCACTTCGCCAGCAAGGCGGCGCACCAATCCTGCCAGCAAGGCCACCATCGCCGCAAAGCCCGGCCCGGGCTCAACCAGCCGAGTATCGAGATAGCTTGAGCGGTCCACTTCAAGCTGGAGGGCGTGCAGTCCTTCGTCCGGATGGGCGTGCCGTTCGAGCACATAGCCCCCGGCATAGGGCCGGTTGTGCGCTGCGCCGCGCCGGGCTTCGGCGAAATAGCTGAAACAGCTGCCCACCAGCGATCCGTGGCAAGAGACGCCAAACCGGTCGCCCAGCACGAATTCCGGCGCAGGCTGTCCGCCGCGAAAGCCCAGCGGCGGCATTGAATGCAGGTCGATCAGCAAGGCCGCACCCCACCGATCCCGCAACGCGGCCAATGTCTCGGCCAGGCAGGCATGGTAAGGCGCATGGATCAGGTCGATCCGCGCAGCGAGGTCTTCCTCCTCGTGGCGGCGCTTCCACAGCTCACCCAGCCCCGGCAACCGCCGCGGGATCAGCCCCAGCCCGCTTCGCACCCGCATGCCGGGGGTATAGCTGCCCAGATTGTCAGGCCGCCCGCGCGCGAACATGTCCCAATCGACATCCTCGGTCGCGCGGTTGAGGTCGATCATCGCTCGCGGCGCATGGGCCACCAGCAGCGCCGCGCCGGTCTCTTTCACGACCGCTTCGGCCAGCCGATCGACATAGCGGTCTTCCAGCTTGAGCGCGGCAAAGCCGGGGTTGCGCATCCGCTCCAGCAAGGTGCCGGGATAGGCCCGCCCGGCATGCGGCACCGCGATCAGCACCGGCAGCGCCGAAGGTTCGGGAGCGCTGACGACAAAGGCCGGCATGCCGCCGGACCCGGGGATCGAGCCCCCCTCGCGGCGCGGCGAATCGCCTGTCCCTGTGCTTACCGAATCCATTATCCCTTGCTGGCGCGCGCACGGCACTGTGTCAAAGCAAGTCAGTCTGCAAATGGGGCGAGATTGTTAACCCGAAGGGTGTATACACTGCCCCTGACGCGTGCTTTTGTGCGCTGGATACAACAACGAACAACCGGGAAGACGCGCCGCGATGATCCGCATCCTGCTTGCCGAAGATGAAGAAGCCATGCGCACTTACCTGGCGCGGGCGCTGGAAAACGCCGGCTATGACGTGACCGCGGTAGATCGCGGTACGCTCGCCGTGCCGCTGCTCGAAGATGGTGAATACGATCTGCTGCTGTCGGACATCGTCATGCCCGAAATGGACGGGATCGAACTGGCCCAGCGCTGCGCCGAAATCAGCCCCAAGACCAAAGTGATGTTCATCACCGGCTTTGCCGCGGTGACGCTCAAGGCCAGCCGCGAGGCTCCGCAGGCCAAGGTGCTTTCGAAGCCTTTCCACCTCAAGGACCTGGTCCTCGAAGTCGAGCGGATTTTCGGCCAGCAGGCGCAAGCTTCGATTTAGCACCACGCTTCGTCATTGCGAGCGTAGCGACGCAATCCAGTGGCGGCACTGCGCGACTCCTGGATTGCTTCGCTACGCTCGCAATGACGACGTAGTTGGGGGTTGCGTATCCGAGAGAGCCCGGCTAATGGCGCTCCCCTGCCCGGGGCGACGGCCTCGGGCAGAACCTGAATGGTGCGGGCGTATAGCTCAGTGGTAGAGCACTATGTTGACATCGTAGGGGTCGCAAGTTCAATCCTTGCTACGCCCACCATTCACGAAAAAGGCCCCGGTTTCCCGGGGCCTTTTTCGTTTCAGAGGCAAGTTCCTTCCCATTTTCACGAAGTGCAAATGGGGAGGTGGCAGACGCCGAAGGCGGCTGACGGAGGGGTAATGACGAGAGGGCAGAAGGCCCCTCCGTCTCGGCCTGACGGCCGATCCACCTCCCCATTTGCCGCCTTCGCGGAAAATGGAGAGGATCCAAGGTGCTTACTTGCCCTGCCAGTTCGGCTTGCGCTTTTCGGCAAAGGCGGCCGCGCCTTCGCGGGCATCCTGGCTGACAAAGACCGGCATGGTGATTGCGCCCTGCTTGGTCCACATCTCTTCGTCACTCCAGGTGTGCGACTGGCGAATCACCGCCTTCGAGGCAATCAGCGCCAGCGGACCGTTGGCGGCGATCGCCTTGGCCAGTTCCTTGGCGCCTTCGATCGAGGGGCCATCGACCACCCGGTTGACCAGGCCCAGGTCATAGGCCCGCGCGGCATCGATAAAGTCGCCGGTCAGGGCCAGCTCCATCGCGATCCGCGGCGGGATCTGGCGGGGCAGCTTGATCAGGCCGCCGGCCGCAGCAGCCAGGCCGCGCTTGGCTTCGGGAATGCCGAACTTCGATCCCGCATTGGCCACGATCAGATCGCAGCTGATCGCCAGTTCCAGCCCGCCGGCCAGGGCATAGCCATCGACTGCCGCGATCACTGGCTTGCTGGGGGTCCATTCGGTCAGCCCGCCAAACCCGCGTCCTTCGATCGAGGGACGTTCGCCGCGCAGGAAGCCCTTGAGGTCCATGCCCGAACAGAAAGTCCCCCCTGCCCCGGTCAGGATCGCGCAGCGCAGATTGCCATCGGCTTCCAGCCGGTCCATTGCCGCGGCGATCCCTTCGGCCTGGGCCTTGTTCATCGCGTTCTTGGCCTCAGGCCGGTTCATCGTGACGATCAGCACACCGTCTTCGACTTCGGTCAGGACTGCATTTTCCTCGCTCATGGCCATCATCCTCTCAGCTGGCGTTTAACCGTTCGATTAAAGCGCCACGCAGCATGCGTCCAGCCCTTACTTGCACGGTGTGCAAGCCGTGCTAAGGGAACCGGGAAAGACCTTCCCCGGGAAAGAGAACAGGCATGGCCAAGATCAAGGTGAAAAACCCCGTTGTCGAGCTCGACGGCGATGAAATGACCCGCATCATCTGGCAGTGGATCCGTGAACGGCTGATCCTGCCCTACCTTGATATCGACCTGAAGTATTATGACCTGAGCGTCGAAAAGCGCGACGAAACCAACGACAAGATCACCGTCGATTCTGCCAATGCGATTCGGCAGTACGGCGTTGGCGTGAAGTGCGCGACGATCACCCCCGACGAAGCCCGGGTGGAAGAATTCAAGCTCAAGAAAATGTGGAAGAGCCCGAACGGCACGATCCGCAACATTCTGGGCGGGGTGGTGTTCCGCGAACCGATCGTGATGCAGAACGTGCCAAAGCTGATCCCGGGCTGGACCGATCCGATCGTGGTTGGCCGCCACGCCTTTGGTGATCAGTACAAGGCGACCGACTTCGTGGTCCCCGGCCCCGGCAAGCTGCGGTTGATCTGGGAAGGCGACGATGGCAGCAAGATCGACGAGGAAGTGTTCCACTACCCCTCGCCCGGCGTGGCGCTGGCGATGTACAACCTTGACGATTCGATCCGCGATTTCGCCCGCGCCAGCTTCAACTATGGGCTGGGACTGGGCTGGCCGGTGTACCTGTCGACCAAGAACACCATCCTCAAGGCCTATGACGGGCGCTTCAAGGACCTGTTCCAGGAAGTGTTCGACACCGAAGGCTTCAAGGAAAAGTTCGCCGCGGCCGGGATCGTTTACGAACACCGCCTGATCGACGACATGGTCGCTTCGGCGCTCAAGTGGTCGGGCAAGTTCGTGTGGGCCTGCAAGAACTATGACGGCGACGTCCAGTCGGACCAGGTTGCGCAAGGCTTCGGCTCGCTGGGTCTGATGACCTCGGTGCTGATGACGCCGGACGGCAAGACCGTGGAGGCCGAAGCCGCTCACGGCACCGTCACCCGCCACTACCGCCAGCACCAGCAGGGCAAGCAGACCAGCACCAACCCGATCGCCAGCATCTTCGCCTGGACCCGGGGCCTGATCTATCGCGGCAAGTTCGACAATACCCCCGATGTGGTGCGCTTTGCCGAAACGCTGGAAAAGGTCTGCGTCGATACCGTCGAAGGCGGCAAGATGACCAAGGACCTGGCGATCCTGATCGGCCCGGACCAGCCCTGGCTGACCACCGAAGGGTTCTTCGAAGCGATCGTCCAGAACCTCGAGGTCGAGATGAAGAACTGGAAGTAAGCATCCTTAGAAATGCGCAATCAAGGGGCGGCTGGAGCGATCCGGCCGCCCTTTTCGCATGTGCAGCACGTGACAAATGGCGGGGGCCTCTGCATAAGAGGCCATGGCCAATCCGATCGACCTGGTTTCCACTTCGCCGCTGTCTGACGCGCTGGTGATTCTGGGCGCGGCGGGGATTGTGATCCCGCTGTTTGCGCGGTTCCGGATCACGCCGGTGATCGGGTTCATCCTGGTCGGGATTCTGATCGGGCCTTTCGCGCTGGGCGGACTGTCGGGCGCAAATCCCTGGCTGTCATGGGTGACCATTAGCGATCCCGCGCGGCTGGCGCCGTTTGCCGAATTCGGGATCGTGCTGCTGCTGTTTTCAATTGGACTGGAGCTGTCGTTTGCGCGGCTCTGGGCGATGCGGCGCGATGTCTTTGGCCTGGGCGCGAAAGAGCTTGCCGCCTCGGCGCTGCTGATTGCGGTGGTGCTGGTCACTCTGGGCAACTCGCTGGCAACCGCGCTGGCGCTGGGCCTGGCGCTGGCACTCTCCTCCACCGCGCTGGTGCTGCGGATAGCGGACCCGCGCACACCGGTGGGCCGCTCGGCGCTGGGGATGTTGCTGTTCGAAGATATCGCGCTGGTGCCGATCATCTTCCTGCTGGGCGCGCTGGGCCGGGGGGACAGCGCGCAGGACATGGGCGACCTGCTGCGTACGCTGGTCATGGGCACGCTGGTGCTGGTCGCGCTGCTGGGCAGCGGGCGCTATCTGCTGCCCCGGCTGTTCGAACAGGCCGCCCGCACCAAAAGCCCCGAACTGTTCCTGGCGATCAGTCTGCTGGTGGTGATCCTCTCCTCGCTGGCGACTGGCGCGGTCGGCCTCTCGCCAATATTCGGTGCGCTGACCGCGGGGCTGCTGATCGCCGAAACCGAATACCACAGCGAAGTCGAAGCCATGCTCGCGCCCTTCAAGGGGCTGGCGCTGGGCGTGTTCCTGATCACCATCGGCATGGGGCTCGATCTGGGGTTCCTGTGGGAAAACCTGAGCGAAATCCTGATCGCGGCGGCGCTGGTGCTGGGGGCCAAGGCGCTGGTCACCGGCGTGCTGCTGCGCCTGTCAGGCGCGCGCGCCGGGACCGCGACCGAAGCCGGGATCCTGCTCGCCAGCCCGTCCGAGACCACCTTGATCGTACTGGGCGCGGCGCAGGCCGGGAACCTGATCCTGCCCGAGGCCGCGCAGTTCTGGCAGATCGTCACCGCGCTGGGGCTGACAGTGACCCCGATCCTGGCAGTGGTGGGCCGCTGGGCCGCGCGGCGCGTGGATTCGGCTGCCGATCCGCTTGGCGACCAGGCGCTCGACCCGCGCCATTCGATCGTGGTGGGCTGCGGGCGCGTCGGCCGGCTGGTGGCCGAAATGCTGACCGAGCACGGCCAGCCCTATGTCGCGATCGACGTTGATCCCGAACTGGTCAAGGAAGCGCGAACGGCGGGGATTTCCGCCCGCTTCGCCGATGCCGCCCGCCCCGATGCGCTCGAACGGCTGGGACTGGACGAGGCCACTGCGGTGATCTTCACGATGGACGATCCGGTCGGTGTGCAGCGCCTGGTCCGCCGCCTGCGCGCCGCGCACCCTTCGTTGCCCTTGATCGCCCGCGCCCGCGATGCCAGCCACGCCGCCGCGCTTTACCGCGCCGGGGCCAGCCACGCAGTGCCCGAAACGCTGGAAAGCTCGCTCCAATTATCGGAGGCGGTGCTGGTTGACCTTGGCGTGGCAATGGGTCCAGTAATCGCCTCGATCCACGGCAAGCGCGACCAGATGCGCGCGCAGATCATGGAAGAAGGCGAACTGGACGAGAAGCCAAGGTTGAAGAGTGCCAGCTTGCGCGAGCGACAGAATTAACCCGCCAGCACGGCCTTAACCGCAGCAATCGCCTCGGCGGCCTTGTCGCCGTCGGGGCCGCCACCCTGGGCCATGTCGGGCCGGCCGCCGCCGCCCTTGCCGCCCAGCGCCTCGACGCCTGCGCGGACCAGATCGACGGCGCTGACTTTGCCGGTCAGATCATCAGTCACCGCTGCGGCGATGCTGGCCTTACCCTCGTTCACCGCGACGATCGCCGCAACGCCCGAGCCCATCCGCTGCTTGGCCGCATCGAGCAGTCCGCGCAGTTCCTTGGGGTCCAGACCACCGAGCACCTGGCCGGAGAACTTTACCCCGCCAACGTCCTCATCGGCCGCCTCGGCCTTGCCGCCACCGCCGCCCAGCGCCAGCGCCTTCCTGGCTTCGGCCAGTTCGCGTTCCAGCTTCTTGCGCTCGTCAAGCAGCGCGGCAACGCGGGCCTCGACATCATCGGGCGTCGTCTTGAGCAGGCTTGCCGCGCTTTTCAGCGCGTCCTCGCGCGCGACCAGCCACTGGCGCGCGCCTTCGCCGGTCAGCGCCTCGATCCGGCGTACGCCGCTTGAAACCGCGCTTTCCGAGACGATCCGGAACACACCGATATCGCCCAGCGCGCGCACGTGGGTGCCGCCGCACAATTCGACCGAATAGGTCTTGCCGCTATTCGTGCCCATCGAAAGCACGCGCACTTCGTCGCCGTACTTCTCGCCGAACAGCGCCATGGCGCCGGCCTCGATCGCGTCTTCCGGCGTCATCAGCCGCGTGACCACGGCATCGTTGCCGCGCACTTGCGCGTTCACTTCGGCCTCGATCGAGGCCAGGTCCTCTGCACTCAGCGCGGTAGGGTGCGAATAGTCGAACCGCAGCCGGTCGGGCGCGACCAGCGAGCCTTTCTGCGTTACGTGCTCGCCCAGCCGCCGCCGCAGGGCTTCGTGCAGCAAGTGGGTGGCCGAATGGTTGGCGCGGGTAGCATCGCGGCGCGCGACGTCGATGTCGAGCTTGACCGTATCGCCCAGCTTGATCGTCCCACTGGCAATCGTGCCGTTGTGCGCATGCAGCCGGCCGAGCGGCTTGGACGTGTCGCCCACGACAATGCTCAGCCCGTCGGCCCCGGTGATGGTCCCGGCATCGCCCATCTGGCCGCCGCTTTCGCCATAGAACGGGGTCTGGTTGACGATCACGGTGACCGCATCGCCAGCCTTGGCGCTGTCCACTTCCTTGCCGTCCTTGACCAGCGCGAGGACCTGCGCCTCGGCGGTATTGGCGGTGTAGCCGGTGAATTCGGTCGCGCCGACGCGTTCGGCGATGTCGAACCACACTTCTTCGTCGGCGGCCTGCCCGCTGCCCTTCCAGGCGGCGCGCGCGGCGGCTTTCTGCTGTTCCATCGCAGCGTCATAGCCTGCCCGATCGATCCCGATACCTCGCGAACGCAGCGCGTCCTCAGTCAGGTCGTAAGGGAAGCCAAACGTATCATAGAGCTTGAAGGCGACATCGCCGGGCAGCTCAGCGCCCTCGCCCATGCTGCCAGTGGCTTCGTCGAGCAGCTTGAGCCCGTTAGCGAGCGTGCGGCGAAACTGCACTTCCTCGCGCTGCAAGGTTTCCTCGATCAGCGGCTGCGCGCGGCCAAGCTCGGGATAGGCCTGGCCCATCTCGGTCACCAAGGCCCCGACCAGCCGATGCATCAAGGGGTCCTTCGCGCCCAGCAAGTGGGCATGGCGCATCGCCCGGCGCATGATCCGGCGCAGCACATAGCCGCGCCCTTCATTGCTGGGCAGCACGCCATCGGCCAGCAGGAAGCTGACCGAGCGCAAATGATCGGCGATCACGCGGTGGCTGGCCTGGTGCTCGCCCGCGGCCTTGACCCCGGTCAGGCTTTGGCTCGCCGCTATCAGCGCCTTGAAGGTGTCGGTATCGTAATTGTCGTGCACGCCCTGCAGCACCGCCGCGACGCGCTCGATCCCCATGCCGGTATCGATGCTGGGCTTGGGCAGTTCGCCGACCTGGACGTCGTTTTCCTGCAGGAACTGCATGAACACCAGGTTCCAGATCTCGACAAAGCGGTCGCCATCTTCGTCCGGGCTGCCCGGGGGACCGCCGAAGATGTGGTCGCCGTGGTCAAAGAAGATTTCGCTGCACGGCCCGCACGGGCCATCGGCGCCCATCGCCCAGAAATTGTCCTTGGTCGGAATGCGAATGATCCGGCTTTCGGGCAGGCCGGCGATTGTCTTCCACAGCTCAAACGCCTGATCGTCGGTGTGATAGACCGTCGCGGTCAGCCGGTCGCCGGGAATGCCCCATTCCTTGGTCAGCAGGGTCCAGGCGTGGATGATCGCCTGTTCCTTGAAATAGTCGCCGAAGCTGAAGTTGCCCAGCATCTCGAAGAAGGTGTGGTGCCGCGCGGTGTAGCCGACATTGTCCAGATCGTTGTGCTTGCCGCCGGCGCGCACGCATTTCTGGCTGGAGACCGCGCGCGGCACGTCCCGGCTTTCCAGGCCCGTGAACACGTTCTTGAACGGCACCATCCCGGCGTTGACGAACATCAGCGTCGGATCGTTGTAAGGCACCAGCGGCGCCGAGGGCACCACATCGTGCCCGTGCGAGCCGAAGTAATCGAGAAAGGAGCGGCGGATTTCGTTCGTCGAGGTCATAGCCCGCCGCCGATAAGGCACGCTTTGCCGTGCGGCAAGCCATTCCTCCCCCTTGGGGGAGGGGGACCATCCGCAGGATGGTGGAGGGGGACGTGCGAG
>Ga0207952_1000258_pt1 | contig 51329 bp, 50 predicted proteins | sample SubbioR12Aug_8Ca_FD_184831 | JGI IMG/M metagenome (GOLD analysis project Ga0207952, IMG submission 184831) | Serpentinite rock and fluid subsurface biosphere microbial communities from McLaughlin Reserve, California, USA - CR12Aug_8Ca (SPAdes) | ecosystem: Environmental > Terrestrial > Deep...
CCAGCCGGTCGCCGAAGCTGCGCGCGGCGCCGCCGTCTGCGATCACCGTCCAGTCGATGACGACGTTGTGCTGCCCGACCGTCGCCCATTCGACGAAGCACACGGCGATGCGCCGGTTCGGGCCCGACGTAATCGCGCTCACCACGTCCGGATGCGTGATGGCGGCGGCCGCCCCCTCGCGCTGCAGCTTGAACTTGGGCGGGGTGACGCTGCGCGAGACGTCGGCGGCGAGCACCAACAGCATATCGACCGCGTCCGCCGCCCGCGCCGCCGGCGGGACGAACATCAACGCCAAACTCAGAAGTGCTGTAGCCGCTCTCATGTCCATCTTCCCCTTCGCCGAACCAGCATATAGCGTCTGGTCCCATGCGGGCAGGCGAGATCGTCTTCACGGCAATGGAACGCGTGGTGTTCGGCCGCCCGGCCGCCGAGACCGTGGCCGAAACCGCTGAGCGGCTCGGCGCCCGGCGGGTGTTCATCCTGGCCGGCACGACGCTCAACCGCAGCACCGATGCAGTCCGCCAGATCGCCGCGGCGCTGGGCGACCGCTACGCCGGACTGCATGACGAGATGCCGGCGCACAGCCCGCGCGACGCGGTGATCGCCTGCGCCAACAAGGCCCGCGAGGCCGGCTGCGACCTGCTGCTGAGCGTCGGCGGCGGCTCGACGACCGACGGCGGCAAGGCCGTCACCCTCTGCCTGGAACACGACATTCGCGAGCCGGACGGCCTGGAACCGTTTCGCACCGTGGTCGACGAGACCACGGGCAAGCGGCACTTCCCGCAGTACCGCGCGCCGCGGGTCCGCCAGATCTGCGTGCCGACCACCTTGAGCGGCGGTGAATTCAATGCGCGGGCCGGCGTGACCGAGCCCCGGCTGCGGCTGAAACAGGCTTATATCCACCCCGGCCTCATCCCGCTGGTGGTGATCTTCGATCCCGCCGTCACCGTGCACACGCCGGAATGGCTGTGGCTCTCGACCGGCATCCGCGCCGTCGATCATGCGGTGGAAACCTTCTGCTCGATCGACGGCAACGCCTACACCGACTCGACCGCGCTGCAGGCGTTGCGCCTGCTCGGCCGCGGCCTGCCGGCGGTGAAGCGCGATCCGGCCGACCTGGCAGCCCGGCTCGACTGCCAGATCGGGGCCTGGAATTCCATGGCCGCCATCGTCACCGGCACGCGCATGGGCGCCAGCCACGCCATCGGCCATGTGCTGGGCGGCAGCGCCGGCGTGCCGCACGGCTACACCTCCTGCGTCATGCTCCCGGCCGTGCTGGCCTTCAACGCCGCGGTCAATGCCGATCGCCAGGCCGAAATCAGCGCCGCCTTGGGCGCGTCCGGGCAACCGGCGTCGGAGGTGCTCGACCGCTTCATCGCAGGCCTCGGCCTGCCCCGGCGGCTGCGCGACGTCGGCGTCAAGCGCGAGGACCTGCCGCGCATCGCCACCAACTGCATGCTCGACGACTGGACTTTTAGCAACCCGCGGCCGATCAACGGGGCGCAGGAAATCGTGCCGATCCTCGAGTCCGTATACTAAGAGCCGTCAGACCGTCAGGAACTGCTGCACGATGCTCTTGTCGGCCTGCAGGTCCGCCGGCGTGCCGGTGAAACGCACCTCGCCCTTCTCCAGGATGTAGACGCGGTCGGCGAGTGCCATCACGAACTTCAGGTTCTGCTCGGCCAGCACGATCGACAGCCCGGTCGCCTTGAGTTCCCCGACGCGCTGGCAGAGCTGCTCGACGATCAGCGGCGCCAGTCCTTCCGACGGCTCGTCGAGCAGCAGCAGCTCGGGATTGCCCATCAGGGTGCGCGCGATGGTGAGCATCTGCTGCTGCCCGCCCGACAGCACGCCGCCGCGCCGGTCGCGGATCTCTTTCAGGTCGGGGAACAGCGCAAACACCTGCTCCTCGCGCCAGGTCGTCTTGCCGTCCGGGCCGGCACGCCGCGCGATGTCGAGGTTCTCCCAGACCGTGAGCTCCGGGAAGATGCGCCGGTCCTCGGGCACGAAGCCGATGCCCATGCGGCAGATGCGGTGCGGCCCGAGCCGTGCGATGTCCTGCCCCTTCCACACCACCCGACCGCTGGCCGGCGGCGTCAGGCCGATGATCGAGCGCATGGTCGTGGTCTTGCCGACACCGTTGCGGCCGATGAGAGCGATGCACTCGCCGGCATGGACTTCCAGCGACACCCCGAACAGGACCCGGCTCAGCCCGTAGGCGGTGTGGATGCCCTCGACCTGCAGGTCAGCCCCCCGGCTAGCCATGACCGCCTCCCTCGCCGAGATAGACCCGCTTGACCTCGGGATCGTTGCGCACGGCATCCGGTTCACCCGACGCAATGATCTCGCCGTGATGCAGCACCGAGATGCGCTCGGCGATGCCGAACACCACGGCCATGTCATGCTCGGTGAACAGCAGGGTGAGCCCGCGCGCCTTCACGATATCGCGCACCGAGGCGATGGTCGCGGCCGTCTCCTGCGGCGACATGCCGGCGGTCGGCTCGTCGAGCAGCAGCAGGCGCGGCTGGGAGGCGAGCGCGATCGCAAGCTCGAGCTGCTTCTGCTTGCCGTAGCTCAGCTCGCCTGCGGTCTCCGCCGCCTCGGCCGCGAGGCCGACAAGCTCCAGCAGCTCGGCCGTTGCCTCGCGATGCAGCGAGCGGCCGGGCCGGAACAGGTTCCACTGCTGGCCTTCATGGGCGATCAACGCCACCTGGACGTTCTCGAACACGGTGAGCCTGGGATAGATGTTGATGCGCTGGAACGAGCGCGCGATGCCCAGCCGCACGATCTTCTGCGGCGGCAGGCCGACCAGGTCGCGCCCCTCGAACGACACCGCGCCCTTGTCGGGTCGCAGGTGACCGGTGATGAGATTGAAGAAGGTCGTCTTGCCGGCGCCGTTGGGCCCGATCACGGCGTGCACCTCGCCCGCCTTGAGGTCGAGCGCCACGTCGCGCGTGGCGACGAAGCCCGCGAACGACTTCCACAGGCCCGCGATGCTCAGCATGGCGCTCATGTCTTGCCTCGACGGGCCTTGAAGCGGGCCGCCAGGCCGATCAGCCCGTCGGGCAGCACCAGCACGATCACCAGCAGGATCAGCCCCAGCACCGTCGGCCAGTAGGGCGTGTACTGGTTGGTGAAGGTCTGCAGCAGGTGGAGCGCGGCGGCGCCGAAGATCGGGCCGACGAAGGAGTAGATGCCGCCCAGCAGCACCATGATCAGCACGTTGGCCGATTCGGTCCAGTAGGCGTTCTCGATGTACATGCCGCGGTGGTACATGCCGAACAGCGCGCCGGCGAGGCCGCCGAACGTGCCGGCCACGGTGAAGGCCGCCCACCGCATGCGCCGCGTGTCGATGCCGATGAAGCCCGCCCGCACGGCGTTCTCGCGCACCGCCACCAGGGTGAGCCCGAACGCCGAATGACAGATCACCCAGAGCGCCGCCACACCCGCGGCCACCACGGCCAGCGTGAAGTAGAAGAAGCGGACATGATGGGCCAGCATCTCCGGCAGCTTGATGCCGGTGAAGCCGTCGTCGCCACCGGTGACTTCCTTCCACTTGAAGGCGACGCCCCACACCAGCATGGCGAAGGCGAGCGTCAGCATGGCGAAATAGATCTGCGTCAGCCGCACGCAGAAGTAGCCCACCACCGCGGCCACCAACCCGGCCAGCACCACCGCCGCGGGGAGCGCGAAAAGCAGCGGCCAGTTGTAGGTGGTGAGCAGGATGGCGCAGGCATAGCCGCCGATGGCGAAATAGGCGGCATGGCCGAACGAGATGTTGCCGGTGAAGCCGATGATGACGTTGAGGCTCAACGCGAACAGGGCGTAGATCAGCACCTCGGTCGCGAGATCGACGGCGTAGCGGCTGCCGGCCAGCGGCAGCAGCGCCAGCAGCAGCACGACGATCGCCGAGGCGACCAGGTAGCGGCGCTGCGGCATGCCCGGTGCCCCGCCCCTCAATTGGTTTCCGGCCGGCCGAGCAGGCCCCACGGCCGGATCAGCAGCACCACCAGCATCAGCAGGTAGGGCAGCACGTCCTGCCAGTTGGGCGCCAGCACCGTGCCGAACTGCACGACGAAGCCGAAGGCGAGCGCGCCCAGGAAGCTGCCCCACAGGTTGCCCAGCCCGCCGATGATGACGATGATGAAGCACTCGTTGATGATGGTGGCGTCCATGCCCGGCACCAGCGCGATGCGCGGGGCGGCGAGCGCGCCGCCGACCCCGGCCAGCGCCGAGCCGATGGTGAACACCGCGGCATAGACCATCGGCACGTTGACGCCCAGCGCCGCCAGCATCTCGCGGTCCTGGGTCGCCGCCCGCACGACGCGGCCCCAGCGCGTGCGGTCGACCAGCAGCCACATGGCGACGGCGATCAGGGGCCCGATCGCGCAGAGGAAGAGCTGGTACTGCGGCAGGACCACGAAGCCCAGGTTGATCGCGCCGCCCAGCCCCGGCGGATAACCGACCGAGTACTGGTCGGTGCCCCAGATCATCTTCGCGGCGTCGCTCATCAGCAGCACCAGCGCGAAGGTGAACAGGAGCTGCATCAGGTGTTCCCTGTCGTAGAGGTGGCGCAGCAGCAGCCGCTCGATCGCGAAGGCGATGAGGCCGAGCGCCGCCGCCGCCGCCAGCACGCCGACGAAGAACGGCGCGCCCCAGCTCTTGGCCACGGTGAAGGTGATGTAGGCGCCGAACATGTAGAACATGCCGTGCGCGAAATTGATCACCCGCAGCACGCCGAAGATCAGGTTGAGGCCGGAGGCGATGATGAACATGTTCATGGCGAGTGCCAGGCCATAGAACGCGTTCAGCGTGAACATGGTGAGGGTCATTGGGCAAACGTCTCCCCCGTCATCCCGGGCGGAGCGAGGAAAGATCCCTCGGCTTCGCTCGGGATGACGACTACGCCGCTTCGCGCGGCTCTGTCGTCACTTCGGCTGGATGTATTCCGCCGGCTCCATCATGCGGTAGGCACGATCGGGCTTCTTGACCATCGGTCCCCAGAACTGGCCGATGTTGGCCTGGTGCGTCTTGGCATCGATGGTGAGCTTGCCGACCGGCGTGCCGATCGTGAGCCCCTCGAGTGCGGCCGATACCTTGTCGGGATCGGTCGACTTGGCCTTCTCCATCGCCGCCGCGGCGTACATCACGCCGATATAGCCCAGCGCCGCCCACTGCGGCGTCTCCTGGGTGTTGAGTTTCTTGGCGAGCCTGGCCTGGAACTCCTTATGGGAGGGGTCGTTGCCGGCGTACCAGAGCTCGTAGGCGTTCGAGATCACGTTGTCGGGATACTCGCCCTTCAGTTCGCCCGCGATCTCGTGGCTGCCGATCTCGCCGCCGGAGATCCACTTGATCTTGTTGAAGAAGCCAAGCGGGGCGGCCTGCTTGACCCACGATACGAAGTGCGGCCCCCACAGGCCCGAGAGCACGCCGTCGCAGCCGGCGGCCATGACCTGCGGGATGAACGGGTTGAAGTCGGTGGCGCCGAGCTTGGGCTTGAGCGTCAGCACGATCTTGGCGTTGGGCGCGTGCTTGGGCAGCGCCTTCAGGATGCCGACCTCGAGGTCGTTGCCGTAGGCATAGTCGAGCTCGAGATGGCAAATCTTGCTGAGCTTGTTCTTGCCGGCCAGCATGGCCATCGTATCGCCCTCGAAGTCGGTGTTCGAGGCGGTGCGGAAGACGTACTTGTGCAGCTTGTCGGTCGTCATCTGGATGGTCTTGGGGATGGTCGCGATATAGACGACCTTCTCCTGTTTGCTCACTTCCGACATGGCGAGCCCGACCGCCGAAGAGAGGCCGCCCAGCACGATGTCGACCTTGTCCTTGGTGATCAGCTCCTTCATCGTCGAGGACGCCGACGCCGGATTCAATTTGTCGTCGCGCTCGATCGATTCGACCTTGCGGCCCATGATGCCGCCCTTGGCGTTCAGTTCCTCGATGGCGAGCTGGTGTCCGGCCAGCGCCGGCACGCCGTAGACGGCGCCGCCACCGGTGAGAGGATAGAGGACGCCGATCTTGATCGGCTGCTGGGCAACCGCCGTCCCGGCGCCGAGGATGCCGACGGCCGCAAGCATGACGCTGTATTTCATGTTTTGTTTCCTCCCGGTTCGAGCACACACATACGGCTACGCGGGACGCAACGAACGCTGCGAAGCGCCCATCGACAGGGACGGCGGCATCGCCCGCACAATCTGCACTCTGGAACGGATGCATTTCAAGCCGTGTCGAGGCATGCCGGCCCTATAAGTTCGAGACGGACGATTTCTGGGGGTCGACGCCGAAATCACGCTCCGCGAACGCTGGCGTCGCGCTCCGACAACGGCCCAGGGCGATACTGGGGGCACCGAAGCCGATTGGGAGACATCGAAGTGCCCGCGATCAACCGACTGCCCATCCTGGCCACCATTCCGCGTTCGGGGACCTGGTTCCTGCGCTACGCCGTGTCGTTCCTGATCCATCTCGATCGCGGCGGGCGCATAGAAGATCGCCTCACCGGCGAAGTCGTCGGCCGGCCGTCGGGCCTGCCCTTCGACTTCCGCCGTTTCAAGGGCGGGCCGCTTTTCAACGCGCACCGTTTGATGCCGCACGATCCCCTTTTCATCGGCCATACCGTGTGCCCGGGCTTTGCCGAGACCGTCGATGACCATTCCTGGTGGGCCAGGACCCCCTTCCACGTTCCGGGCTACGACTATCTGCACGAAGGGCTGAACTACGATTATACGCCGATCGATCTGGCGGCCGACGTCGCCTACACGCCGCTGTCCGTCCGGGCAGTGGACCGGGCCGCCGCGGCCGGTCGCGGCGCCCCGATGGCGCTGGTCTATCGCAACCCGCTGGCCCAGGCCGCCTCCTACTTTCGCTACGGCGTCGGCCACCCAAACCCCGCCTACAACACACTCGACGGCCAGCCGCTCGCCCGGGTGCCCTTCCGCGACTATCTGTTCGGTGGCGCGCTGCCGTCCTACGCCAAGCAGTTCATCTCATTCCAGGCCATGGCCGAACGGCATCGCGGTCTGGTGCGGCTCGTGCCCTATGAATGCCTGATGGACCGGCCGGTCGAGATCCTGGCCGACCTCCTCAATCACCTCCAGGGAACAGCCCGCTGCGATTGGCGGAACCTGCGCCACGCCGTGCGCCTCGCGCGGCGCGAGCACCTCCGGGCCATCGAGGCCGAGCTCGGCCACTCGCTCGACGGCACCCGCGCCGCCAACATCAGCCACATGCGCTCCGGCCGGTTCGAGGAGACCCTCCACAATCGTTTGCGCGACGACGTGATCCAGCGGCTGCAATGGATGGGCGTCGACACCGACCTTCTCGTCTGGTCGGGCGATGACAAGCGCGGTTACTTTCAGCGACAGCAAGGGCGCGTCGCGGCGGAGTAGTTCCCATCGATCGTCGAGCCCGAGAAATAGCCATGCGTCGAGCCCGGGAGTAGCATCGCGCGATGACAAAAACCGCGCGATCCCTCCGCCTCCCCGCAGCACTTGCGCTCACGGCGGCCTGTTCTCTTCTGTTTTCCGCCATGAGCGCGCCCGTGGCGCACGCCGTCGACGCCGATACGTGCGGCGCTCTCATGGGCGCCTACGCGATCGTGCCGTACAGCAGCTGGGGCACGGCCCCGCCCGCCATCCAGAGAACCTGGAACGAATCCGACTGCAACCACAGGATTTGCGGCTACATGCAAAGGGCGTTCAACGTCATTCCCCATCTGTCATGGGGCTCGTTGCCGGTTCATCTTCAGAGGGTCTGGGACACGCCGCAGGTCAACTGCAATGCGCAGTTGCAGAATCCACCGTTGCTCAGGAAATAGGCTCCGGCCTCGTCGCCATAGATGAGACGACAATTTTCAAGTCATGCCGAAGCATGCAGGAAGCCACGACGTTGCAGTCATCCCAAGCCGGCCGTCCTAGCCCGGCGCGCCCTCGGGCGGAATAAGCTCGGCACCGCGCAGTCTCGCCAACGCCAGGGACCTAATCGGATCGGGAAAGATCTCGAACAGCTTGCCTAAGGTCGCGGGGCTGAAGCCGGGCAGGATCTCGGCCAGGCGCGAAAGCGCCCGGTCGGTCTCGGCAGTGCGGCCGCGCCCGCAGTCCGCCACGATCAGCCAGGCATGGCTCATCGGGTAGCGCGGCGGCGCGCCTTCGATCGCCTTGCGCGCCCATGCCACTGCCTCGTCGTGTTGGCCGAGCCAGATGTGGGCAATCGCCAGCGCCATCTGCGGCTGGTAGCTGCCAGGATCGAGCGGGCTGAGGCGCAACGCGCGGGCCGCGTCCTCGCGCGCCGGCTCGGGCTCGCCGGACATGGCGAAGACCAGCGCGCGATAGCTGTAGGCCGCCGCCTGGTTGGGATTAAGCGTCACCGCCCGGTCGAGCGCCGCGCGCGCAGCGCCGACGTCCTGCGCAGTAACCAGCAGGATGAACCCGGCATGGGCTAGCGCCACGCTGTCCTCGTTGGCCGCCTGCACCGCCTGCCGGGCGTGGGCGATCGCGCGTGCTTGGTGCTCGGCGCGGGCGGGCCCTGACGCGCTGCGGAAGATCTGGGCGTGAGCCATCGCGAGAAAGGCATGGACGCGGGCATAGCCGGGGCTCCGCCGCAGCGCCTCATCGAGCAGCCCGACCGCGCGGGCCGCCTCGTCGGCGGCATTGGCGATGACCAGTGGCATCGCCCGCAGCAGGTAGTCGTAAGCGTCGAGAGTGGCCGTCGGCTTGCGCATCGCCCGCTCGACCTCGGCGCGATGCAGCGTCGGCGCCAGCGCGCCCACCACGCTCTCCGTGATGCGGTCCTGCAGCTCGAACACGTCGTCCAGCGCGCCGTCAAAGCGGTCGGCCCAAAGCTGCGCCCGCGTCGCGGTGTCGACGAGCTGGCCCGTGATGCGGACCCGGTCGCCGGCACGGCGAACGCTGCCTTCGAGCACGTAGCGTACGCCAAGCTCGCGGGCGACCTGCTGGATGTCGACGGCGCGGCCCTTGTAGACGAAGCTCGAATTGCGCGCGATGACGAAGAACTCGCGGAACCGCGACAGCGCGGTCGTCATGTCCTCGGCGATGCCGTCAGCGAAATATTCCTGCTCCGGATCGCCGGTCATGTTGGCGAAGGCCATCACGGCGATCGACGGGCGGTCGGGCAGTGGCGGCGCTGAAGCGGCCGGCTTGGGCGAAGGCGCGGGCGGACCGCCACTCGCCAGCCTGTAGACCCGGAGCGGCCGCGCGATGTTCTTCACCGCGTGCTCGCCCAGATCCTCGAAGTCGAGCGCGCGCTTGTCACTCACCTGGTCGCGCACGACCTGGCTGACGCAGATGCCGCCGGGCTCGGCCAGCCCCTCCAGCCGGGCCGCGATGTTGACGCCGTCGCCGAAGATGTCGTCGCCTTCCACCATCACGTCGCCGAGGTTGATGCCCATGCGGAACTCGAGCCGCTGCGCCGGCGCTACGCCCTCGTTGCGCCCGGCCATGGCGTGCTGGACTACCGCCGCGCACTCCACCGCGTCGATCACGCTGGCAAACTCGGCCAGCAGCCCGTCGCCCGTCGTCTTGACGATGCGGCCACGATGGCCCGCGATCTGCGGGTCGAGCACAGCGCGGCGATGCCCCTGCAACGCGCGGAGCGTGCCTTCCTCATCCGCGCCCATGAGCCGGCTGTAGCCGACGACATCGGCGGCGAGAATGGCCGCCAACCGGCGTTCCCTGCGTTCTTCGCTCATTCGGAAGCGATAATAGGGACCGCCGTCGGGCGGGGCTAGTCGCTACGCCTTCCGACTCGCGTGGCTGGCGAGCCGACCCCCTGCAGGGCGTCGGCGAACATCGACAACGCCCGGACGTACTGGCTCCCCCTGCACGTAATCCGGCCGGCCCCCGCGCAACCCGACCCTCACTGACGCATTGAAGAGGTGGATGCCCGCCCCATGCCAGGAGGAAGAGATGGCCCGCAGCACGCCTCCCGCCGACACCGCGCACCCGCGCCGCCGCCAGCGCAGCGGCCGGGGCATGGACAACGACTGGCCCGAGGTCGAACGCGCTTATAGCCGCTACAGCGCCACCGAGCAGTCCGAGGGCGACCGGCGGCGCCACGTCCGCCACGGTCACTATGAACCGCGCGCCCGGCCGGGATTCGAGCCCGAGCCCGGCGTCTACGATCCCGACCATGAATACAGGCGCTACGATGAAGGCGATCACGAGGGCGGCGATAACGGGTCCCATCGCAGCCTTTATCCCGGTCCTTATCGCGGGGTCGGCCCGAAGAACTACACCCGCGCCGACGCCCGCATCAGCGAGGATATCTGCGACCGGCTGACGGAGGATCCGCACATCGACGCCCGCGACATCGAGGTCCGGGTGAAGGACGGCGAGATCTCGCTCGCCGGCACGGTCGACAGCCGCCGCACCCGCCGGCGCGCCGAGGACCTCGCCGAGCAGGTGCTGGGCGTGACGCACGTGCAGAACGACCTGCGCGTCGCGCAACGCTCCTGACAGGGACTTCTTGACAGGATTTTGCTTATCTCCTATCCTCCGCTTCGAGACGAGGACTTCTCAAAGGTTTCGGGACCGGAAGAAAAAAGCGGAATCGGTTTCAAAAAATGTCGCGGTTCAGGCGACACGACATCGGGCCCGAAGGTTCAGAAAGGAGAGCAGGATCAAACGCTTGGCCGACCACGTTCGCGACATCAACGTGCGCGATCCGGGATTTTTTTCTGTCGCTGTTCAGGCGACATTCCGGGCGACAGTCGCGCGAACCCGCGATTTCAAAAATACACGCTTCTGCCGCGCACACGGCGCCCCCGGCCACCGGGCGATTGTCGATCCGGATCAAGGGCTTGAGGCGCATTTGGGCGGACCTCGGACCTACACGGGTCGCGGAGGTGTGATTGCGAGATGGAGTGGCGGGTTCCATATCGACGGGATGCGCAGCCCCCTCCTCGCCACCGGCCTTTTCCTGGCCCTGGTCGGCGCCGTTGGTGCCGCCTCGGCGCAGCACCCGGCCAACACACCGTTCGGCACGTCGGCCGGCCAGGCCGCACCGCCCGCTCCGCCAGCGCCCACGCCGGGTCCGCCGCCCGGCGGCACGTCGGCGGGTGCGCGCTATCCCAACACCGAGTCGCTGTCGCGCGATCGCGTGCAGTCGCAGGGCTACAAGGTGCAGCGGATCGAGCGGCGCAACGACGGTTCATGGAAGGCCGACGCCACGCGCGATCCGGTGCCGACCCGCCCCAAGGGCGTGCCGACCAAGGTCACCATCCTGCCCGACGGCCGGATGCTGGAGGAATATAACTGAGCTTTAGCGCCGGCCGACCAGCGCGCGGTTCTCGAGACGGCTCAAGAGCCGCACCAGCGGCCACAGCATGAGGAAGTAGATGATCGCCGCCACCACGATCGGCGTCGGATTGTAGGTCAGGCTCTGCGCCTGGCGCGCCTGGTAGAGGAGCTCGGGCACGGCCACGACGCTGCCGAGCGAGGTGAGCTTCACCACTTCCAACGTGTTGGACAGGAGATCGGGCAGCACATTGCGCACCGCCTGGGGCAGCACGATGTGGGTCATGGCTTGCAGGCGGGAGAGACCGGTGGAGCGCCCCGCCTCGACCTGGCCCGCCGGAACCGAGTCGATGCCGGCGCGAAAGATTTCGCCGTAGTAGGAACCGGTGTTGAGGAAGAAGGCGATGGCGACGCAGGCGAAGCCGCCCAGCTCAAGCCCGGCGAACGGCAGACCGGCGAACAGGAGGATCAGCAGCACCAGCGGCGGGAAGGCGCGGAAGAAATCGACCCAGGCCATCAGCGGCCAGCGCACCAGCGGGTTCCTGACCGAGGCGAGCAGCGCCAGGATCAGACCGCCGAACAGGCCGAGCGGCACCACGATCAGCGACAGCAGCACGGTGTTCAAAAGCCCGGACAGCACGATCGGCCAGGCCGCCGCGATGATCTCCAGGTTGAAGAAGGTCTGGATCATCGCTTCCACGCGAATTTCGTTTCCAGGCGGCGCGCGAGAACCACGACGGGGAGGAACAGCACGAGGTAGGCCGCGGCGCCCATCATCAGCGGCGAGGGATTGTAGGAGTTGGAGACCGCCGAACTCGCCTCGCCCAGGATCTCGGTGACGGCCACGACCGTGCCGAGCGCGGTGCCCTTGGTGATGGCGATGGTGCGGTTGGTGAGCGGCGGGATGGTGAGCCTGAGGGCCTGCGGCAGCACGACGTTCATCAGGGTCTGGCCGAACGAAAGGCCGGTCGAGCGCGAGGCTTCCCATTGGCCTTTATGCACGGAGGTGATGCCGGCCCAGAAGATCTCTTCGGAGAAGGCCATCAGCACCAGGGCGAGCGACAGCCAGGTCGAGACGAAGCCCGAGGGCGAGACCCCGCCATAGGGCAGGCCGAAATACATCAGCACGATGATCACGAGAGGCGGCAGTGAGCGGAACAGATCGACGATGAAGATGATCAGCCAGTTGAGCGGCCGGATCGCCAGGCTCCGGATCAGCGCCAGCGCGAGGCCCGCAGCGAGGCCGGAGAGCACGATCAGCACCGCGAGCTCGATCGTCACCACCATGCCGGACAGGATATCCGGCAGGTACTTCAGCATGACCTTGCCGTTGAAGAACGTGTCGAGGAAGCGCTCGAAGTTCGTCATCAGTGGCGCTGGATCTGTCCGATGAAGGCGCGGGTGCGCTCGTGAGTCGGAGTCTCGAAGATGGCGGCAGGCGGCCCCTGCTCCACAATCAGCCCGTCGTCCATGAACACGACGCGGTCGGCGGCGTTGCGGGCAAAGCCCATCTCGTGGCTGACCACGATCATGGTCATGCCGCTTTCCCTGAGCGAGCGCATGACTTCCAGCACCGAACCCACCAGCTCGGGATCGAGCGCGCTGGTCGGCTCGTCGAACAGCATCACGCGGGGCTCGAGCGCGATCGAGCGGGCGATGGCGACGCGCTGCTGCTGGCCGCCCGAGAGCTGGCCCGGCGTGTGGTCGGCGCGGTCGGCGAGACCGACCCTTTCGAGCGCGGCGTGGCCCAGTTGATCGGCTTCGGCGCGGCTCTTGCCCGCGACCTTGCGCAGCGCAAGCGTGACGTTACCGAGCGCCGTCATGTGCGGATAGAGGTTGAACGACTGGAACACCATGCCGATGCGTTGCCGGGCATGGTTGATGTCGGTGCGGGGATCGAGCATGTCGATGCCGTCGACCATGATCGAGCCGGAGGACGGTTCCTCCAGCCGGTTGAGGCAGCGCAGCAGGGTCGACTTGCCCGAACCCGAGGGCCCGATCACGAACACCAGTTCGCGCTCGGCCACTTTCAGATCGACACCCTTCAATACGTGAAGGGTGCCGAAGTGCTTGTGGATCGCACGCGCGTCGACGATAGGCTGCGGTGTCATCAGCTCAGGTCAGCCGCCACACTTGAGTTCGTGCGGCGTGGGATCGTAGCCCGGCATGCCCGGGACGCCGTAGCCCGGCGTGATCACCACGGCGAGATCGTCGGCGCCGGGCTTCTTGTTGAACCACTTCTCGTAGAACTTGGCCATGGTGCCGTCCTTCTTCATGCAGTCGAGCGCATCCTGCAGCTGGGCGCGCAGCTTGGGATTGTCCTTCGGCACCGGCGCCGCCCAGTGAGCGCGCGTCTCCTTGAGTTCGAGGTCGGCCACGAACATCGGGTTCTTCGACGCGGCATAGACGATCACGGTGTTGCCGCCGAGCGTGGCGTAGGCGCGTCCCGAGAGCACGGCCTGCACGGCGTCGGGCTGGGTGTCGTAGACCTGCACGGTGAAGCCGTGCTCCTCGCCCATCTTCTTGGCGAGCGTCTCGTAGGGCGTGCCCTTGTTGACGGCGACCGCCTTGCCCTTGAGGTCGGCCCAGCCCTTGATCGGCGCCGAGCCCTTCTTGATGCCGAACTGGAAGGCGGTCCACAGGTAGCCCGCGGTGAACAGCATGTTCTCGGCGCGCTCCTTGGTGACGGTCGTCGGTGCTGCGATGAAGTCGTAGCGGCCGGCCGCCATGCCGGGGATCAGCGTCGAGAAGCTCACCGCATCGATGGTGATCTCGCGCTTCATGCGCTTGGCGACCTCGGTGAAGACGTCGATCTGGAAGCCTTCGACGCCGCCGCCCAGCTTGGGCATGGCGTGCGGTGCGAAGGTGCCGTCGACGCCGGTGCGGAGCGGCGGCTGCTTGTCCTGTGCAAGCGCAGGGCTTGCGCACAGCAGAATGGCCGCGGCAATCGCGGCGTAGCGACGTTTCATCATGTTAGCCTCCCAGAGAAATCCCCAAGCACGAACGTTAGATCAGCCATTGTTGAATAGCAATTTAGAGGCCATCTTTAAGCTCATGTCCGACCGCATCCTCGTCATAAACCCCAACTCCACCGAAGCCGTCACCAAGGGCATCGACGCCGCCATGGAGCCGCTGCGCATGAATGGCGGCCCCGTCATCGAATGCGTCACCCTGAAGGACGGCCCGCCCGGCATCGAGAGCCAGGCCCATGTCGAGCAGGTCGTGGGACCGATCGGCAAGATGGTGACCAAGCGCGACAACGACTGCTCGGCCTTCGTCATCGCCTGCTACTCCGATCCCGGCCTCCACGCGGCACGCGAGATCACGACCAAGCCGGTCCTCGGAATTGCCGAGTGCGGCATCCTGACCGCGCTGACGCTCGGTCAGCGCTTCGGCGTGATCTCGATCCTGAAGAAGTCGATCCCGCGCCACCTGCGCTATGTCGGGCAGATGGGCGTGGCCGACCGCCTGGCGGGCGACCGCGCCATCGGGCTCGGCGTCGTAGAACTTTCCAACGAGGCCATCACCTTCGCCCGCATGGCCGAGGTCGCGGCCGAGCTGCGCGACGAGGACGGCGCCGACGTGCTGGTCATGGGCTGTGCCGGCATGGCGCGCTACCGCGACCGCCTGCAGCGCCACGTCGGCCTGCCGGTGGTAGAACCCTCGCAGGCCGCCGTCTCGATGGCGATCGGCCGCGCGCGTCTTGGCTGGTCGGCCTGAGGCCTATTCGCGGCGGAACTCGTGCTCGAAGTTGAGCCTGTCGCGGCAGAGCGCCAGCGTGTCGCTGACGCGGCGGCAAGTCAGGCTGTTGGGCGGCCCCGTCCATTCCGCCACGGATGGTCTGCAGCCGACGGCGGGCTGGGTCGTCCCTAAGGTGCTGTCATTGCCGAACCTCGCCGTGATCGGCGCGGCGCAGGTGATGGCGCCGGTGCTCGGGCAAACGGAGGTCGAGGTGCGCTCGCCGCCGCCGTTGGTGCCAAAGCAGATGCGACCCGCCTTGACGTCGCACATTTCCGACCGGCCCCTGAGGTTGAGACTGCCGCGCGTGTCGCGCCCGAGCCGCCAGCAGCCCTGCAGCATGGAGAGATCCTTCTGCGCCCAGCGGTCGGCCGGCAGCGGTGGTGGCGGTGGCGGCGCCTGGGCGACGGGCGGTGGCTTGGGTAGTGGCGGCCCAGTTGGAGGTTTGGGGGGTGGCTCGACCGGCTTGCATTGCGCCTGGCGCCGCTTGATGTCGGCCTCCAGGGCGGCGACCTCGGCTGCAAGCTTCCTGCCGTCGGCCGCGGCATCGTCGAGCGAGGCTTTCAGGACTGGCGTGGGATCGACAGGCGGCGGTGGCGGTGGAGGACCCGGCTCGGCTTCGAGCATGACGACCCTGGCCGACGGCTCGACCGGTGCGCAGGTCCGCAGCAGCCACGACGCGATCAGCAGGGCCAGGATGAACAGCAGGCCCATCAGCAGTGCGGCCAGCCAACGCGGCCAGGCTTCAACGGAGCGCGCGGTCATTGCCCGAAGGTGGTTGCCTCAGGCGAGCATACACCTTCGCCCGGCGGCGTCGCGCATCGCGACGGTGATCAATCCGCGGCAGCCGCCTTCTTTGGCCCCTCCGCCGCCGGAAAAACGACGCGATCATCGGTGCGGCAGTAGCGGTCGGCGAACATGCGCCCGACCGGATGGTAGCGCTCCATGTGGACGCGCATCGCCTTGGGGTCCCACAGCTCGTCGCGGATGTGGAAGCGCAGCCCCTCGCCCAGGATGAGCTGGCGGTCCTCCTTGACGTTGATCACCTGCCAGGTCTTGCACTCCATCGCCCACGGCGCATCGGCCAGGCGCGGCGGCTTGACGTCGACCGAGGGCGCGAGTTTCAGGCCAAGATAGTCGGGCTCGCCGACGTCGGGCGGAAAGTCGCCGCTCGAATCGTGCATCGCCCGCGCCAGCGGCTCGTCGGTGAGGTTGACCACGAACTGGCCGGTGCGCTGGATGTTGAGCCAGGTATCCTTCAAGCGCCCGTCCGGCCGCTTGTTCACCGCAAACATGCAGAGCGGCGGGTCCTCGGCGAAGACGTTGAAGAAGCTGAAGGGCGCGGCATTGACCACGCCGGTGGGGCCCAGCGTCGTCACCCAGGCGATCGGACGCGGCAGGACGAAGGCGGTCAGGATCTTGTAGCGGTCATGATGGTTCACGTCGGCGACGGCGTATTGCATTCATCTGTTCCTTAGTTCGACGGTTCGACCTTCACGCCGGTGCGCTCGGTGATCAGCTTGTAATGCTCAGGGCGGCGGTGCTTGGCGAAGTTGAAGGTGGTGTTGCGGATGTATTCGCCGAGCGCCAGATCGCAGTCGTAGGAGATGACCTCGTCCTCCTCAGTCGTGCCCTTGGCGACGATCTCGCCGGTGGGTGCCACGATCGCCGAACCGCCATGCAGCCAGTAGCCGTCTTCCCTGCCGGCCTTGGCGGTCGCCACGACCCAGATGCCGTTCTGATAGGCTGCGGCCTGGAGCGAGAGATTGTGATGAAACACGCGCAGATAGGGCGGCTCGTGCGGCGCATAGACGTTGTCGACCGGCGTGTTGTAGCCCAGCACCACCATCTCGGCGCCCTTCAGCCCCATGACGCGGAACGTCTCGGGCCAACGCCGGTCGTTGCAGATGCACTGGCCGACGATCACCTCGTCCTTGAACATCCTCCAGACATTGAAGCCGAGGTCGCCCACCTCGAAGTACTTCTTCTCGAGATGCTGGTACGGCACATGCGGCCGATGGTCGTCATGGCCCGGCAGATGGACCTTGCGGTACTTGCCGATCAGCCGGCCGTCCGGCCCGACCAGGATCGAGGTGTTGAAGCGGTGGGTCGCCCCCTCTTCCTCGGTGCGCTCGGCGTAGCCCAGGTAGAAGCCGATGCCCTTCGACCGCGCCAACTCGAACAGCGGCGCCGTCTCGGGACTGGGCATCTGGTTCTCGAAATACTTGTCGACCTCCGCCTGATCTTCCGTCCAGTACCGCGGGAAAAAGGTCGTGAGGGCGAGCTCCGGGAAGACCACGAACTTCGAGCCGCGGCTATCGGCTTCCTTCAGCATCTCGACCATGCGCTTGACCACACTTGCCCGGCTGTCGGCAAGATTGATCGGGCCCAACTGGGCGGAGGACACTTTTAGACGACGAGACACCTTCTCTCTCCTCTAGAACAATGGCTTGGCGCCGAAGCGCGACATGGCCTGCAGCTCAGGCGCGGTCTGGCCGAGCGGCTTGGATGAATCGGGCGAGGCGCAGGGCAGGAACTGGCCCGAGCCGCGCGCCGCGCTGAGCTTGCCGTCCTCGACCACGACGCGGCCACGGCTCACCACCGTGATCGGCCAGCCCTTGATCTGGCGGCCGGCGTAGGGCGTGTAGCCGACATTGTCGTGCAGCATGCTCCAATCGAGTGTCACTTCCTTGTCGGCGTCCCAGATCGCGAAATCGGCGTCGGAGCCCACGGCGATCGTGCCTTTGCGCGGATAGAGGCCATAGAGCCGGGCGTGGTTGGTCGCCGTCAGCGCCACGAACTGCTGCATCGTGATGCGGCCCTTCTGCACGCCTTCCGAGAAGAGCAGCGGCAGCCGCACCTCGAGGCCCGGCACGCCGTTGGCCATTTCCTTGAAAGTGGTCTTGTCGCCCTTGGGGATCTTGCCGCCAGCGTTGAACTGATAGGGCGCATGATCGGACGAGAAGGTCTGGAAAGTGCCGTCCTTCAGCGCCGCCCATACCGCTTCCTGCGCCGCGGAATCGCGCGGCGGCGGGCTACAACACCACATCGCGCCTTCTACGCCGGGCTTGTCCATGTCGTCGGCGGTGAGTGCGATATACTGCGGGCAGGTCTCGCCGAAGATTTTCAGTCCCTTCTTCTGCGCCTGCCGGAGAGTTTCGATCGCCTCGATCTCCGACATATGAACGATCAGGAGCGGCGCATCGACCAGCCGCGCCAGCGAGATCGCGCGATTGGTCGCCTCGGCTTCGGCGACACGGGCGTGGGCGATGGCATGGAATTTGGGGGCGACATGGCCCTGGTCGACCAGATGGTGCGCCAGCCACTGGATCATGTCGTGGTTCTCGGCATGCACCATCACCAAGGCGCCGTCGCGGCGGGCGAGCGCCAGGATGTCGAGCATCTGGTAGTCGCTGACCTTCATCGCATCGTAGGTCATGTAGATCTTGAACGAGGTATAGCCGTCCTTGATCAGCGCCGGCAGCTCCTGCCCCAGCGCCTGCGGCGACGGATCGGTGATGATGAGATGAAAGGCGTAGTCGATCACCGCCTTCGGCGTCGCCGCGTCGTGGTAGTCCTTCACCACCTGGCGCAGCGACATGCCGCGATGCTGAGCCGCGAACGGAATGATCGTCGTGGTGCCGCCGAACGCCGCCGAAACAGTGCCGGTATAGAAGTCGTCGGCGCACATGATGCCGAAGCCCGACTTCTGCTCGATGTGGCAGTGGCTGTCGACGCCCCCCGGCAGCACGAACTTGCCGCCGGCATCGATCTCGCGACTGCCCTTGCCGGCGATCCCCGGTTCGAGGGCCACGACCCGGCCATCCTTGACGGCGATATCGCCGTCGAGCTGGCGGTCCTCGGTGACGATCTTGGCGTTGCGGATGACGAGATCGTAGTCGGTCATTCTCTACTCCGCCGCCACTTTGCGGCCATGGCCGGAAGCGGCAAGCCGCCGTTCCAGCCGCGCCATCAACGCCTCGAGCTCGGCCCGGTCGGTTGCCGTGAGCGAGGAACCCGGTGCGCGCTGCTTCGGGCTCTTGATCGCGCCGCGCTTAAAAAGCACTTCCTTGCGCAGCGCGAGGCCGATCGCCGGCTGGACCTCGTGCTTCACCAAAGGCAGGTAGATGTCGAACAGATCCTCCGCCTCCTCCGCCTTGCCGGCAGCGAAGAGGTCGTAGACCTGCACCAGCATCTCGGGCCAGGCGAAGCCCGTCATCGCACCGTCGGCGCCACGCCGCATCTCCTGCGGATAGTAGATGCCGCCGTTGCCGACCAGGATCGACACCCGCCGACGGCCCGGCTTCTTCTCGCCGTCGCGGATGCGCGTCAGCTTGGCGAGGCCCGGGGCATCCTCGTGCTTCAGCATGACGAGCTGCTTGAAGTCGTCGACCATGCGCTCGAACACCTGCGGCGAGAGATGGACGCCGGTGGTCTGCGGGTAGTCCTGGTAGACCAGTGGAATGTCGGGACCGAGCGCGGCGCAGACCTGCGCATAGTAATTGTAGACGCCGTCATCGCCCTTGAGGCCCGGTGCCGGCGCCACCATCACGCCCGAGGCGCCGGCGATCATCGCCTCGTGCGCAAGACGGCGGACGTTTTCCAGGCCGGCATGGCTCACGCCCACGATCACCTGACGGCCCTGGGCGCGGCCGATCACACGGTTCACGACGGCCATCGACTCATCGGCGGTCAGCTTGTGCGCCTCACCCATCATGCCGAGTAGGGTGAATCCATGTACGCCACAGCCCAAATAAAAATCGGTCAGCGTATCAACGCTCTGCAAATCGAGTGCGCCGTCGTCGGTGAATGGCGTTGCCGCGATGATGTAGACGCCTTTGGCGGCTTCGGTGAGCTTCTGTGTTGTCATGCGAACATTCCTCGGCGCGGTTCTTGCAGCGATCATGCCACCCGTACGGCGCTTGTCGAGTATCGCCGCGTGGGCCAGTGTTTAGACCCGAACGGGAGCAGGTTTCGCACCACATGGCGCGGCATATCGCCCAACGATTGATGATTTCGCTGCCAGTGCTGCTGGGAGTGTTGCTGATCGGCTTCCTGCTGCTGCAGGTCGTACCGACCGATCCGGCAACGGTCGTTGCAGGTCCTACCGCTACGCGGGCCGAGGTCGACGCCATCCGCCAGCAGATGGGACTCGACCAGCCGCTTTGGGTGCAGTTCGCCGGTTATCTGGGCCGCGCTCTGCAGCTCGATCTTGGCCGCTCGATGATTTCCAATCGGCCGGTCGTCGACGAGATCGCGCTCACCTTCTGGCCGACGGTCGAGCTGATGCTGGCCTGCCTCGTCTGGGCCGTGCCGCTCGGCATTTCGCTCGGCACCTTGGCCGCGCGCCGTCGCGGCACTCTGGTCGATCGCGCCATCATGGCGCTCTCCGTCATGGGCGTGTCGGTGCCGGTGTTCTGGGTCGGGCTGTTGCTGATCCAGTATGTCGGCGGCGCCGGGCTGCTGCCCTTCCAGGGGCGCAATGGACCGATCTGGACGGCAAGTGGCCTGCACAGCATCATTCTGCCCGCCGTCACCCTGGGCGCCGTGTTCGTCGGTCCCGTGGCGCGCATGACGCGCACGTCGCTGCTCGAAACGCTGGGCGCAGACTATGTGCGCACGGCGCGCGCCAAGGGTGCGTCCGACTGGCGGGTCACTATCCGCCATGCGCTGCGAAACGCGATGATCCCCGTGGTCACCCTTGTTGGCTTGCAGATCGGCTTCCTGCTCGGCGGCTCGATCGTGACCGAAACCATGTTCGCCTGGCCCGGCGTCGGCCGCATGGCAGTCGGCGCCATCACCTCCAGCGATTTCCCGTTGGCCCAGGGTGCGATCCTGATCCTGGCCGTGGGCTTCATGGTCGTGAATCTGATCGTCGACGTGCTCTACGCCTACCTCGATCCGCGGATTGCACGGTCATGAGGACGAAGGCATGACGGACGCCGTCCTCTCCCTACAGAGTGCCGCCGACCAGCGCGCCATCGCAGCTCTGCGGCGCAAGAACGCGGTGTGGCGACGCATCCTGAGCGATCCGGCAGCGGCGGTGGCGGCGTTGTTCCTCTTCGTGATCGTCGCGGCCGCGATCACGGCGCCGTGGATCGCGCCGTTCGACCCCTACGCCAACAATATGCGGCTGCGCCTCTGCCCGATCGGCGGCGCCCGCTGTCCTGATTTTCTGCTGGGTGCCGACAACCAGGGCCGCGACATGCTGAGCCGCGTCCTGTTCGGCCTGCGCGCTACCTTGGGCATGGGCGTGACCGCCGTCGCGGTCGGCGGCGGACTCGGCGCCCTGATCGGCCTCAGCGCCGCCTACTTCAAGCGCCTCGATCAGCCGCTGATGCGGCTGATCGACGTCCTGCTCTCCTTCCCCTCGATCCTGTTCGGCCTCGCCATTGCCGCTGTGCTCGGCACCGGCCTCACGTCGCTGGTGATCGCGCTCAGCGTTGCCGCGGTTCCGTCGATCGCCCGCATCGCGCGCGGCGCCGCCCAGTCGATCATGCAGCAGGAATACATGGAGGCCGGCCGCGCCGTCGGCCTCGGCGATGCGGCGCTGATCTGGCGTTACCTGGCGCTCAACTGCTGGCCGACCATCCTGATCTACATGACCCTGCAGCTCGGCCAGGCGATCCTGCTGGGCGCCGCCCTCTCCTTCCTCGGCCTCGGTGCCCAGGCGCCGACAGCCGAGCTCGGCAGCATGGCAGCCGACGGCCGCAAGTTCCTGTCGATCGCGCCGCATGTCTCGACGATCCCGTGCGCGGCGATCTTTCTCGTCGTTCTCGCATTCAATGTCCTGGGCGACGCCTTGCGCGACGCCCTGGATCCCAAGCTGAGGCAATAGGAGGTGTGGTGATGAGCAACCGGATGATGTGGACGACCTTTGCCGCGTTGGCGGCGATCGGCATGGCGACGCCCGCGCTCGCGCAGAAAAGCGTGACGGTGATCCGCGAGATCGATACCGACCGCTACGACCCGCACAAATCGACCGCCCGGTCGGGCGCCGAGGTCATGTACATGATCGGCGACACGCTGGTTAACCTCGACTTCGACATGAAGACCCTGAAGCCTGGTCTCGCGCAAAGCTGGACGGTGTCGCCGGACGGCCTCACCTACACCTTCAAGCTGCGCGACAACGTGAGCTTCTGCAGCGGCAAGAAGATGACCGCCAAGGACGTCGTCGCGACCTACGAGCGCTGGCTGGATCCCGAGACCAAGGGCCTGGTGAAGTGGCGCATGGGCGATGTCGACAAGGTGTCGGCGCCCGACGATGTCACGGTCGAATACAAGCTCAAGAAGCCGTTCTCCGAACTGCTCTACCAGATGACGCAGTACTTCCACACGATCCTGAACATCGAGCAGGCGAAGCAGCTCGGCGCCGACTTCGGCATCAAGGCGATCGACGGCACCGGACCTTACTGCCTGGAGAGCTGGACGCCGCGCGACCAGACGGTGCTCGTCAAGCACAAGGGCTACAACTGGGGGCCCGGCATCTACGACTACACCGAGGCCCAGGTCGACAAGGTGATCTGGAAGGTCGTGCCCGAGGAGAACACGCGCGTGACGGCCCTGCAGGCCGGACAGGCCGACGCCAGCCAGTACGTGCCCTATTGGTCGATCAAGGAGCTCTCGGCCAACAAGCAACTCCACGTCAGCAAGGCCGAGAACTTCTTCTGGACCTACTTCATCGGCTTCAAGATCGACAAGGATCTGGTGAACGACGTCCGGGTGCGCCGCGCCATCAATCTTGCCGTCGACCAGAAGGCGATCACCGAGGCCGTCACGTTCGGCCTGGCCGAACCGGCCTCGACGATGCTCAATCCCACCGTGCTCGACTTCAACGCGAAGGTCGACCGGGCGATCTACGGCGAGAACATCAAGGAGGCCGAGAAGCTGCTCGACGAGGCCGGCTGGAAGAAGGGCGCCGACGGCTTCCGCTACAAGGACGGCAAGAAGCTGGCGCCGCTGGTCTACGGCATCTCCGGCGCCTTCAAGGAGATCGCCGAGGCCGTCCAGGGTGAGCTACGCAAGGTCGGCATCGACCTGCAGATCCAGCTCTTCGATTCGACCGTGGCCTGGGGCAAGCTCGCGACCCAGGAGTTCGACGCCTTCGGCATGAGCTTCCCCTATGTCAGCGCCGGCGATGCCCTGAACCTCTACTTCCGGTCGGCCAACACGCCGACACCGAACCGCATGAACTGGAAGGACAAGGAGACCGACGAGTTGCTCGACAAGGGCTCGCAGGCGCTCGACGCCGGCACGCGCGCCACCGCCTATGCCGCGGTCCAGCAGAAGGTGCACGATGCGGCGGTCTGGATTCCGCTCTACCACGAGCCGCTGTTCCTGGTGACGGGACCGAAACTGAAGCCGGCCAAGGCGCACGGCAACTACGGCTGCGCGCTCTACAAGGGCCTCGGCCTCGCGTTCAAATAGCGGGAGAGAAACGACCCATGAAGACGACCAAGATCGCCGGGCTCGACCACGTCGTGGCGTGGGACGAAGCCGAGCAGCGACACATCTACCTCGAGAACGCGGACTTCGTGTTCAAGGGCAACGAGATCGCTCACGTCGGGCCGGGCTACACGGGCGCGGTCGACACGACCATCGACGGCAAGGGGATGATGATCATCCCCGGCCTCGTGAACGTGCACAGCCACCCCTTCTCGGAGCCGGCCAACAAGGGGCTGACCGAGGAATACGGCAGCGACAAGCTGGGACAGAGTTCGCTCTACGAATACCTGACCGTGTTCGGCCTCAATCCCGAGGACGCCGGCCCCTCGACCAAGGTGGCGCTGTCCGAGCTCCTGAAGAGCGGCGTTACGACGATCTCCGACCTCTCGATGGCACGCGATGGCTGGGTCGACGACCTCGCCGCGACCGGCATCCGCGCCGTTGTCTGCCCGATGATGCGCCAGGGCGTGTGGTTCACCAAGAACGGCCACACAGTAGAATACGCATGGGACGAAAAGGCCGGCGCAAAGGCCTTCGAGAACTCCATGAAGATGCTCGACGAAGCGGCCAAGCATCCAAGCGGCCGCATCTCCGGTATGGTCGGACCAGCCCAGATCGACACCTGCCGCGAAGGTTTCTTCAAGGAGGCCTTGCAGGAAGCCAGGCGGCGCGGCCTGCCGATGCAGACCCACGCCTGCCAGGCCGTTGTCGAGTTCCATGAGATGGTTCATCGCCACGGCAAGACGCCGATCGAGTGGCTGGACTCGATTGGCGTGCTGGGTCCTGACCTCATCATCGGCCACGGCATCTTCCTGAACGACCATCCGCAGATCCACTATCCGCATGCCAATGACTTCGAACGGCTGCGCGATTCGGGCGCGCAGGTCGCGCACTGTCCGACGGTGTTCGCACGGCGCGGCATGGTGATGAATTCGATCGGCCGTTACATGAACGCCGGCATCACCGTCGGCATCGGCACCGACACCTTTCCGCACAACATGCTCGATGAGATCCGCCTCGTCTGCTACCTCGCCCGTGTCTTCACCATGAACTACAAGATGGGCACGACGCGGCACGCCTTCGAAGCGGCCACCGTCGGCGGCGCCAAGATCCTGCGCCGGCCCGACCTCGGCCGCCTGGCGCCGGGCTGCAAGGCCGACTTCTCGCTGGTCGATATGAGCCATCCCTACATGCAGCCGGCGCACGAGCCGGTGCGCAGCCTGATCTATTCGGCAAGCGACCGCGCCATCCGTCACGTCTATGTCGACGGCACGCAGGTCGTGAGGGACGGCAAGGTGCTGACGGTCGATGTCGAGGCCGCCACCGCCGGCCTGATCGAAGGCCAGCGCAAGCGCCTCGAAACGGTCAGCCAGCGCGATTGGGCCGGGCGAACCGCCGACCAGCTGGCGCCGCCGGTCTACGGCACCAAGGAACGCCTACCGCAGTCGCGGCCGGTGACGTGAGCAACCGCCGTTGACTGACGCACCTCTCCTCGAAGTCAAAAACCTTCGTACCGAATTTCGTTCCGGAGGCAGCGTGTTCGCGGCCGTCGACGGCGTGAGCTTCACCCTGGCGCCGGGCGAGACGCTGGGCATCGTGGGCGAGTCGGGCTGCGGCAAGTCGGTGACGTCGTTGTCGATCATGCGGCTGGTGCCCAACCCGCCGGGCCGCATCGCGGCGGGCGAGATCAGGCTCGCAGGCCGCAATCTCCTCGACTTGCCGGAGAACGAGATGCGCGCCATTCGCGGCGATGCGATCTCGATGATCTTCCAGGAACCGATGACCAGCCTCAATCCGGTGCAGACCGTGGGCGAGCAGATCGTCGAAGCCGTTCGCCTGCATCGTGCGGTGAGCGCCGCCGAGGCGCGCGCCCGCGCCCTGGAGATGCTGCGACTGGTGAGGATTCCTTCCCCCCAAACCCGGCTCGACGAATATCCGCACCAGCTTTCGGGGGGCATGCGCCAGCGCGTGATGATCGCCATGGCGTTGGCCTGCGACCCCAAGATCCTGATCGCCGACGAGCCGACGACGGCGCTCGACGTCACCATCCAGGCACAGATCCTCGATCTCCTGCGCGACCTGCGCGAGCGCACCGGTGCCGCCATCATGCTGATCACCCACGATCTCGGCGTGGTGGCCGAGATCGCGCACCGGGTGGTGGTGATGTATGCCGGCCGCATCGTCGAGGAGGCACCTGTCGACCTGCTGTTCGCCGACCCGCAGCATCCCTATACGCTGGGCCTGCTGGGGTCTATCCCGCGGCTGGGCAGTGACGGCGATGAGCGCCTGATCGCCATTGAAGGCGTGGTGCCCAATCCCTACGCCCTGCCGCCCGGCTGCCGCTTCAGCCCGCGCTGCCCACTGGCCGACGCACATTGCCGGAGCGAAGCGCCCGAGCTGCGCGAGATCGGACCGGGAACTGGAAAAGGGGGTCATCGCACGGCCTGCTGGAAGGCGCCGCTTGATCAGGCGCTGGCGGGAGCCGCCGCCGCGTGAGCACGGAACCCCTCCTCTCCGTGACCGGCCTCACCAAGCATTTCCCGGTCAAGCGCGGCATCGTCTTCCAGAGCGCCGTCGGCACCGTGCGCGCCGTCGATGGCCTTTCCTTCGATGTGGCGGCGGGTGAAACCTTGGCGCTGGTGGGTGAATCAGGCTGCGGCAAGTCGACAACCGGGCGCATGATCCTGCGCCTGATCGAAGCGACCTCGGGCACAATCAACTTCGCCGGCCGTGACGTTCGCACGCTCGGCCGCGGCGCCCTGCGCGACCTCCGACGCGACATGCAGATCATCTTCCAGGACCCCTACGCGTCGCTCAACCCCCGCCTCACGGTCGGTCAGGCGCTGGCCGAGCCGCTGCGGCTGCACGGGCTGGCGTCGGGCCCGGTGCTGCGCCGGCGCATCGACGAGCTCCTGACCGAAGTCGGCCTCTCGGCCTGGCATGCGCTGCGCTATCCACACGAATTCTCCGGCGGGCAGCGCCAGCGGATCGGCATCGCCCGCGCGCTGGCCTCGCAGCCCAAGCTGATCGTCTGCGACGAGCCGGTGTCGGCGCTCGACGTCTCGATCCAGGCTCAGGTGATCAACCTGTTGCAGGATCTCAAGCGCAAGCTCGGCCTCTCCTACATCTTCATCGCCCACGACCTCGCCGTGGTGCGCCACATCAGCGATCGCGTCGCCGTCATGTATCTCGGCAAGATCGTCGAGCTCGCGCCCAAGCGCAGCCTGTTCGCGCGACCGCGCCATCCCTATACTCAGGCGTTGCTGTCGGCGGTGCCGGTGCCCGATCCTTCGGCCCAGCGCGCCCGTATCCGGCTCACCGGCGATGTGCCGAGCCCGCTCAATCCGCCGTCGGGCTGTCGCTTCCACACCCGCTGCGCCCACGCCCAGGACCGCTGCCGAGTCGAGGAGCCGCTACTGCGTCAACTCGATAAAGGGAGTGGCGACGAAGGCCAGATCGTCGCCTGCCACTATGCCGAGACGATCATGCCGCCGGTCATCGTGCCGGAGAACGAACCGCCTTATACCCGCCGCCTGGCGGCGCTGCGCAAGCTCGCGGTGGCGGCTTAGGCGTCAGGCACGCCTGAGGTCGTCGAGTATTCGAAGTGCAGCGGCGTCTCGGGATGGACCAGCGCATAGGCCGAGCGCGCCGCGATGGCGGCTTCGGAAAAGCCGGTAAGGATCAGCTTCAGTTTGCCGGGATAGGTGACGACGTCGCCGATGGCGAAGATGCCGGGCTTGCTGGTGGCGCTGGTCGATGGCTCGATGGCGATCTGGTTGTGCTCCAGGTCGAGACTCCAGTCGGCGATCGGCCCCAGCGACATCGAGAGGCCGAAGAACGGCAGCAATGCATCGGCCTCGATCCGCTTCGTGGCACCTTCGAGCGTCGCGACAGTGACGGCCTTGAGCTGGCCGCCGCCGCCACCCTCCAGCCCATGGAGCTGGTAGGGCACGACGAGATCGATCTTGCCCGCCTTGGCCAGCGCCTTGAGCCTGGCCTCGCTCTCGGGCGCGGCGCGGAACTTGTCGCGGCGATGGATCACCGACACGCGGGCCGCGACCTCGGCCAGCGACAGCGCCCAGTCGACGGCGGTGTCGCCGCCGCCGGCGATCACCACGCGCTTGCCGCGGAAGGTCTCGCGCTGCGTCACATAATAAAAGACGCTCTTGCCTTCGTAGGCCTCTATGCCGGGCAGCGGTGGACGGTTGGGGCCGAAAGCACCGACGCCGGCCGCGATGATGACGGCGCGCGCCTGCACGACCGTGCCCTTGGAGGTGGTGACCCGCCAGAACCCGCCGCTCAGCGCCTCCAGTGCCTGGACCTGCTCGCCGAGATGATAGACGGGCCGAAAGGGCGCGGCCTGGGCCTTCAGCCGAACCACCAGCTCGGCCGCCTCGATACGGGGAAAGCCCGGGATGTCGTAAATCGGCTTTTCCGGATAAAGCGCCGTGCATTGGCCGCCGGCATCGTCGAGCACGTCGACGACATGGCAGTTGAGCCGGACCATGCCGCATTCGAACACGGCGAACAGGCCCACTGGCCCCGCGCCTACGATCACGACGTCGGTCTGATGCGAATGTCCGTTGGCCATGAGCCTAAGGTGGCGAAGATGGCCCCCAAAATAAAGGCCCCCGGCGAAGGATCGACCGGGGGCCAGAATTTGGTAGCTGGGGGCGGACTTGAACCGCCGACCCCGGCATTATGAGTGCCGTGCTCTAACCAGCTGAGCTACCCAGCCATGGGTGGGGGCTTTTATGCGGGTGGAGCGAGGGCTGTCAAGAAACGCGCGAAATACCCTATTTTTCGCGCATCGTGCGCTCGTCCCAAAGGCGCACCAGGTAGCCATCCGGGTCGGCGAGTTCCGCGCCATAGCCCCAGAAATTCTTCTGCGGCCCGTGGGCGAAGACCACACCGCGCGCCGACCATTCGGCAAAAATCGCATCGACATCATCGACCTGAAACCACAAGGCAATGCCATTCGGCACGACGTCGCCCTTTTCCTGCAGGAAGAGCGCGAAGCCCTCGCCGTCCTGCAGCGCGACGGTGCGTCGCTCTGGAACCTCGAATTCGACCTTCAGACCGAGCGCGGAGATGTACCAGTGGCGCGAGCGTGCGAGGTCGCTCACCGGGATGCTGAGGTGGTCGAACTTCATCACGACGCGAAGCGCCTTATGAAGCCTCCACCCAGGACGCGGCTGCCGGTCGCGGCGTCGTAGACCACGCAGGCCTGACCGGGCGAGACGCCGATCTCGGATTCGGCGAAGCGCACCAAGGCTCCTTCGTCTGAAAGCTCGATCTCGGCCGGACGCAGCGCCTGGCTGGAACGCACGCGGACCTGCACCGGGAGGCGGCCTTCCAGCACCGGGCCGATCCAGTTCAGGTCATAGAGCGCCATCTCCGTTCGGCCGAGCGCGGCGCGCGGGCCGACGACGACGCGGCGCACCTCGGGGTCGAGCCGCACGACATAGAGCGGGTCGTTGTCCGTGCCGTCGCGCTCGCCCAGCGCCAGGCCACGGCGCTGGCCCACGGTGAAATGCACGATGCCGTCGTGGCGGCCGACCACGCGGCCCTGCAGGTCGACGATCTCGCCGGGCTCGACGGCCTCGGGCCGGAGTTTCTGCACGACGGCGGCGTAATCGCCGCCGGGCACGAAGCAGATGTCCTGGCTGTCGGGCTTCTCGGCCACCGGCAGGTCGAAGCGCTCAGCCAGCGCCCGCGTCTCGCTCTTGGGCAGGTGGCCCAGGGGGAAGCGCAGGTAGTCGAGCTGCTCGTGCGTCGTGCCAAACAGGAAGTAGCTCTGGTCGCGCGCCGGATCGGCGCCGCGGTGCAGCTCAGGCCCCACCTCACCCAGGACGCGCTGGACGTAGTGGCCGGTCGCCAGCGCCTCGGCGCCAAGCTCGCGCGCGGTCTTGAGCAGGTCACGGAACTTCACGGTGCGATTGCAGGCGATGCAGGGCACCGGCGTCTCGCCGCGGACATAGGCATCGGCGAAGGAGTCCATCACTTCGGCACGGAAGCGGCTCTCGTAGTCGAGCACGTAGTGCGGGATGCCGAGGCGCTCGGCCACCTGGCGGGCATCCTGAATGTCCTGGCCGGCGCAACAGGCGCCCTTCTTGCCGACGGCGACGCCGTGGTCGTAGAGCTGCAGGGTGACACCCACGACGTCGTAGCCCTGCTCCTTCAGGAGCGCTGCCGTCACCGACGAATCGACGCCGCCCGACATCGCAACCACCACGCGGGTGTCGCCGGGCGCCTTGTCGAGGTCGAGGGAATTGCGGGCCATGACGGGGCCTATATAGGCCTGCCGATCCAGCAGCAACAGGCCCCCGAGGGGCGTTGTCGAGCGATGAAGGATCATGAACCGGCGATCCGACGCTTCTTCGAGGCCTACCAGGCCCGCATGAACGATGCCCTCGAGGATCCACCCAGGATCGACACCTCGGGCGTGGCGGCAGCCTTCGCGAAGTACTTCGTCGGCACCAACCCCAAGGGCGTTTCAGGCGGCCGGAACGGCTGGCTATTCCGCTTCATGATCCCGCGAGGCTACGCCTTCTATCGCAAGATCGGCACGCAGCGCATGTAGGTACGCGGGCTCAGGGTCGTGCCACTCGATGACTTCCCGAGGGCGGCGAGCCCAGGATTTTTGCCTATGTCACAGGCGACGAGCAGCAAGTGTTGAAGGACCATGGCCTCGTCTGAGGCAAAGTTCCGCCGCTAGTCGCGCCGCGGAGTGGTGTCGCGGACAGCCTTGGCGACGCCGTTGCCGTCGTAGACGATCTGGACGCGGTCGCCCATCTGGACGTCGCCGTCGTCGGGCTGGGCGATCTTGACCTGGCCGCCATTGTCCTTCTGCACCGTCACCTCGATGCCACGCCGGGAGCTGCCGCGGTCGATGGCGGTACCGGCAATGGCGCCGCCGACCGCACCCAGGAGGCCGCCCACCACAGCGCCGCCCACCGAATTGGTGGTGGCGGCGCCGATGGCGGCACCACCCGCGGCGCCGACGCCACCGCCGATCAGCGTGCCGTCATTCATGCCCGACTTGCTGCCGCGGATCGGCACTTCGTGAATGGCGACCACGCGCCCGGCCTCGCCGCGATAGCTGCCGGCCGCCGAAGTGTTGACCACCCCGGGCTGGACGCCGCCGCCGTTGCAGGCAGCCAGACCGGCCGCCAGCACCAGCGGCGTCAGGAGACGGAAAAGCCAGCTACCGAGCATCGAGCCATCGTCCTTCAATTTGACACCGCATCCGGCGCGCGCGAGTTGTCGCGCACGACCTTGGCGACGCCCTGGTAATCCTGGACGATCTGGACCCGGTCGCCCAGCTGCACATCGCCATCGTCGCGCTGGGCAACGGTCGTCTGTTGGCCGTCGTCGCGCTGAACGACCACCTCGATGCCGCGCCCGCCGCCGCGCTGTCCGTCGGCGATGCTGCCGGCGATGGCGCCGCCGACCGCACCGAGAAGCGCACCGACAAGACCGCCACCGAGCGAATTGCTGGTGAAACCGCCGATTGCGCCACCACCCACCGCGCCGAGCAGGCCGCCCATCAGCGCGCCTTGGCCAGATCCGCCGCCGGCTCCCCTCAGCCCGACTTCACGGATGGACACCACCCGCCCGCTTCCGCCGGGCATCACGGTGCTGCCGTTGGTAGCGGCAGGCCCTGCGGCCGATGTGTTGACGATACCTGGCTGCACGCCGCCGGAGTCACAGGCGGCAAGCCCGGCTGCCAGTACCAGCGGCAGCAGCCCTAGACGGACCCATTTCCCGATCATAACGCCCCTCCCGACGAATCCCTATTTCGCCGGTATTTTCGGCCAAATTACGGCGTGCGGCTAATCACGCTCCTCGATCCAGGCGGCCTGGATGGCCTCCAGAATCTTCTCATTGGAGCGGTTGGGATCGTCCTCGAAGCCCGGCAATTCCATCACCCAGCGATGCAGATCGGTAAACCGCAGGTTGACGTTGTCGATGTCGGGGTGGCGTTCCTCGAGTTCTATCGCGATATCGTGAACGTCGGTCCAGCGCAGTTTGCCCGCCATCGCGCCCTCCTACTTGTCGACCATCATGTTGCGGGTCGCCGCCGGCAGACGTACCACCAGACCGTCGAGTGCGTCGCTCATCAGGATCTGGCAGCCCAGGCGCGAGGTGTGGGTCAGGCCGAAGGCGAGATCGAGCATATCCTCCTCGTCCTCGCTGGCCGGCGCCAGCTTGTCGAACCATTCCTTCTCGACGACGACATGGCAGGTCGAACAGGCGAGCGAACCCTCGCACGCGCCCTCGATTTCGACGTGGTTGCGGTGGGCGATCTCGAGCACCGACAGACCGATCGGCGCATCCACTTCCTTGCGCGATCCGTCTTTGAGAATGAACGTCAACTTCGGCATCGAATGCTCCGCTACTCGCCAACTCTGCTTTCTAGTTCGCCGAGCGACAGGCCGGCCAGCGCCTCGCGAATGCCGCGATCCATGCGCCGCTCGGCGAAGGGCTTGGACAAGGTCTCCAGTGCCTCAGCCGCGGCATTGATCGCGTCGCGGTCGTTGCCGGCGATCGCAGCCTCGAGCCGGGTGCGTCCTTGATCGATGGCGGCGCGCTCCTCCGTCGTGAGGAGGGCGCCATCCTTGGCGAGCGCGGCGTCGAGCGCCAGGAGACTGCGCTTGGCCTCGACCCGTGCCTCCGTCAGCAGGCGTTGCGCCACGTCGGCCTCGGCATGCTCGAGACTGTCATAAAGCATGTCCGCCATATCCTCGTGGCTGAGGCCATAGGACGGCTTGACCTCGATACGCTGCGCCATCCCGGTCGTGCGCTCCTCGGCCGAGACCGCAAGAAGACCGTCGGCGTCGACCGCGAAGGAAACGCGGATCCGCGCCGCGCCCGCGGTCATCGGCGGGATTCCCGAGAGCTCGAAACGCGCCAGGCTGCGGCAGTCGGCGACCATCTCACGTTCGCCCTGCACGACGTGGATCGCCATGGCGGTCTGGCCGTCCTGGTAGGTGGTGAAATCCTGCGCCAGTTGCACCGGGATCGGCGTGTTGCGCGGTACGACCTTCTCGACGATGCCGCCCATGGTCTCGAGCCCCAGCGACAGCGGCGTGACGTCGAGCAGCAGCGTGTCGCCGCCGCCGGTCAGCGCCTCGGCCTGAAGCGCCGCACCCAGCGCCACGACCTCGTCGGGATCGATATCAGTCAGCGCGGCCTTGCCGATCATGGCGGCCACCTCGGCGCGGACCAGCGGCACGCGCGTCGAACCGCCAACCAGCACCACGCCCTGGACGTCCGACACGGTCGTATCGGCATCGATCAAGACGTTGCGCGCGATGTCGAGCGTGCGTGCGATATATGTCGCGATCATCGCCTCGAAGTCGGCGCGGGTGAGCGCATGAAAGGACGGTGTCCCGGCGAGATCGAGGCGGCCCGACGTCTGGTCTCGCTCCGAGAGCTGCTCCTTCATCTGCCGGGCCAGGGCAAGCGCGGTCTTGACCGCCGCCTCGTCGATCCCGTCGGCAATACCGTCCGTCTTGCGCTCCGCCAGCATGCGCTCGGCGACGGCGCGGTCGAAATCGTCGCCGCCCAGCGCCGCATCGCCGCCGGTCGCCAGCACCTGGAACACGCCCTTCTCCAGCCGCAACAGGGAGAAGTCGAACGTGCCGCCGCCCAGATCATAGACCGCGTAGAGACCCTCGGATCCCTTGTCCAAACCGTAGGCGAGCGCTGCCGCCGTTGGTTCGTTGACCAGCCGCAAGACTTCGAGCCCCGCCACCCGCGCGGCATCGCGGGTGGCGGTGCGCGCAGCGTCGTCGAAATAGGCCGGCACGGTGATCACCGCACGCTCGACCGGCTTGTCGAGAGCGGCTTCGGCGCGGGCGCGGAGCGCCTTCAGGATCTCGGCCGAGATCTCGACCGGCGAGCGCGCCTTGCCGCCGATCCGCAATTTCACCATGTCGGTCTGGCCGCTGCCCGGCTCGATCTCGTAGGGCAGGACGCCGGCCACGGCATGGAGGTCGGCAGCTCCACGCCCCATCAGGCGCTTGATCGAAGCCACGGCGTTGCGCGGCTCGTGCGCCATCAACAGACGAGCCTCCTCGCCCACTAGCACACCGCCCGCCGCCGGATAGGCCACGACCGACGGCACCAGCGCCTTGCCGGTCTCGTCGTGCAGTGCCGCCGGGATGCCCTCGCGCGCGATCGCCACGACCGAGTTGGTCGTGCCGAGATCGATGCCGACCGCAAGCGAAGCCTCGCCGGCATGCGGCAGTGGCGTTTCGCCCGGTTCGTGGATCTCCAGCAGACTCATGCCTTCACTCGTTGCAGATTTGTGCGCTTGGCGCGCGCTTCCTCGGCGAACTTGTCGAGATAGCGCAGGCGAAGGAGCGTCTTTCTGATGGCGGCCTTGTCATGGCGCAAGAACAAAGTACCGAGTCCGGCAAGTGCCCGCTGCATGTCCTCGCGCACCTGCGTGGCTAATGCATCGACCGCCTCCGCGGTTGCGGTCTCGTGCAACGCCTCACGCGCCTCCATCGCCTCCATCAGGAGGTCGGGATCGTCGATGCTCTTGCCGTCGCCCGGCAGTTCGACGCCGTTCAGTTCGGCGAGATAGACGGCGCGCGACAGCGGGTCCTTCAGGGTGCGATAGGCATCGTTCAGCCCCGCTGCCTCGGTCGAGGCTTTTGCCCGCTCTTCGGGCGGGCGGCCGACGAAGCGATCGGGATGCCACTGCCGCTGGGCCGTGAAATAGGCCCGGTCGAGCGCCGCGCCATCCAGCTCGAGCGCCGCCGGCAATCCCAGCCGCGCGAAATGATCCATGGTTCTACTTCAGACGTGGAAGGATTCGCCGCAGCCGCAGCGGCCCTTCTCGTTCGGGTTCGTGAACACGAACCCCGACTTCAGCTTCTCCTCGACATAGTCCATCTCGGTGCCGATCAGGAACAGCGAAGCCTTGGGATCGATCAGCAGCTTCATGCCGCCCGTCTCCACGATTTCGTCCATCGGCTGCTGGGCGTCGGCGAACTCGAGCGTATAGCTCATCCCCGAGCAACCCTTCGTCCGCACGCCGATGCGGATGCCGGCGGTCGGCTTGCCACGGCCGTCGATCAGCGCCTTGACACGCTCGGCGGCGGCCGGGGTCACCGACATCACCTGCGGACGCGGCCGGCGGACGCGCGGCGTCGCGGCAGTCGGTGTCGCTACGGCGGGCTGGGACGTCTCGGTGGTCGTGCTCATGACACTCTGCTCCGAAATCTTCGGCAACCTACTCGGCGGCTTCCTTGGGTTCGTCCTTCTTCAACACCTTGGCGCGATAGTCGGCGATTGCCGCCTTGATCGCGTCCTCGGCCAGGACCGAGCAATGGATCTTCACCGGCGGCAGCGCCAGATGGCGCGCGATGTCGGTGTTCTTGATCGTCTCGGCCTCATCGATCGTCTTGCCCTTGACCCACTCGGTAACGAGCGAGCTCGATGCAATCGCCGAACCGCAGCCGAAGGTCTTGAACTTGGCATCCTCAATCAGCCCGTCGGGGCCGACCTTGATCTGCAGCTTCATGACGTCGCCGCAGGCCGGTGCGCCGACCAGGCCGGTACCGACATCCTCGGAGGCCTTGTCCAGCGACCCGATGTTGCGGGGATTCTCGTAGTGGTCGATCAGCTTGGCGCTGTAGGTCATGACACTCTCCTCAAAATTTCCTTCAAGTCCCAGGTGGTCTCAGTGGGCCGCCCATTCGATCGACTTGATATCGATTCCTTCCTGGGACATTTCCCAGAGCGGGCTCATTTCGCGCAGCTTGGTGACGTGGTGCACCAGTTCCCCGACGGCGGTATCGACTTCGAGCTCGGTCGTGAAGCGTCCGAGCCCGATCCGCAGCGACGTATGCGCCATCTCCTCCTCGACGCCGAGCGCGCGCAACACATAGCTGGGCTCGAGCGAGGCCGAGGTGCAGGCCGAGCCGGACGACACCGACAGGCCCTTGATTCCCATCATCAGCGACTCGCCCTCGACGTGGGCGAAGCTGATGTTGAGATTGCCGGGGATGCGGTGCTCGAGGTCGCCGTTGACATAGATCTCCGGCAGCTTGGCGTTCAACCCCTTCAGCATGCGGTCGCGCAGCTTGGTCAGCCGCTGGGCTTCGGCGTCCATTTCCTTCATCGCGATCTCGGCCGCCTCGCCGAGACCGACGCAGAGCGGTGTCGGCAGCGTGCCCGAGCGGAAACCGCGCTCCTGGCCGCCGCCGTGGATCATCGCCGCCATGCGCACGCGCGGCCTGCGGCGGACGTAGAGCGCGCCGATGCCCTTGGGGCCGTAGATCTTGTGGCCGGAGATGCTCATGAGGTCGATGTTCATCGCCTCGACGTCGAGCGGGATCTTGCCGGCGGCCTGCGCCGCGTCGGTATGGAAGAAGGCGCCCTTCTCGCGGCAGATCTTGCCGATCTCGGCCAGCGGCTGGATGACGCCGATCTCGTTGTTCACCGCCATGATCGAAACCACGACGGTCTTGTCGGTGACCGCCGCCCGCAGGGCATCCAGATCGACCAGGCCGTTCTGCTGCACCGGCAGGTAGGTGACAGTGAAGCCCTCTTGCTCGAGGTGGCGGCAGGTATCGAGCACGCACTTGTGCTCGGTCACGGTGGTGACGATGTGATTGCGCCGGTCCTTGTAGAAATCGGCCACGCCCTTGATGGCGAGGTTGTTCGATTCGGTGGCACCCGACGTGTAGATGACTTCCTTCTCGTCGGCGCCGATCAGCTTGGCGACCTGGGCCCGCGCCCTCTCGACGCCTTCCTCGGCCTCCCAGCCGTAGCTGTGGCTGCGCGAATGAGCGTTGCCGAACTTGTAAGTGAAGTACGGCATCATCGCTTCCAGAACGCGCGGATCGAGCGGCGTCGTGGCCTGATAATCGAGGTAGATCGGCTGGTCGTTGCGCCGGATCTGGGTAATGACAGTCATGCTAACCCCTTGAAATCCCTAGGCTGCGCGGGCACGAGATATAATATCCGAGTGCGTTACTCGGATATATAGGTCCCGCCACGCGGCGATCAAGCGTTCAATATCGTCAAAACAGGTGTTCCAACCGAAGCTTATTCTGAGTGCCGTCTCGGCTTCGGCAGGTTCCACCCCCATGGCCAAAAGCACCGCCGACCGTGTCACCTTGCCCGAGGAGCAGGCTGCCCCGGCCGATACGCAGATGCCGGCCAGATCGAGGGCCATGACCTGGGTTTCCGCCCGGACAACCGGCATGGAAATGCAGGTCGTATTGGGCAACCGACCGGCGCCCGCTCCGTAGACACGGGCCGCCGGCGCGATCTCGAGCAGCGCCGACTCCAAACGGTCGCGCCATTCGGTGGTGGCCAGTCCGTTGCTTGCGTCCTTCGCCGCGGCGCCGAAACCCGCGATCCCCGCGACGTTTTCCGTCCCGGCGCGGCGATTGAATTCCTGGCCGCCGCCGAGGCGGTCGGCCACGAATGGCGCGCCGCTGCGCACGACCAGTGCACCAACCCCGGTCGGGCCACCGAACTTGTGAGCCGACACACTGAGGTAATCGATGCCCAGTCCATGCAGGTCGACCGACACCTTGCCAGCGCCCTGCACGGCGTCGCAGTGGACCAGCGCGCCGGCGGCATGTGCCACACGGACGACGTCGGCGATCGGCTGCAGCACGCCAGTCTCGTTGTTGGCGAACATCACCGATACCAAGGCCGGCTCGGCAGATGCCGCCAGACTCTTTTCCAGCACGCCAGGATCGACGATACCGTTGCCATCGACCGGGACGATTTCCATGCCCGAAGCAGCCCTCAATACGCTGTCGTGTTCGACGGCCGAGACCATGACCCGTTTGCGTCCCGTACCGGCGAGGGCTGAATTATTGGCTTCCGTTCCGCCCGAGGTGAACACGACCTCAGCCGGCAATGCCCCGACCAGCGTCGCAACCTGGCGACGCGCCTGCTCGACCATCGCCCGCGCGCGACGGCCCGAGCGGTGCACCGACGATGGATTGCCCCCCGCCCGCAAGGCCTCGACCATGGCGTCGAATGCCGCCGGCCGCAGCGGGCTGCTGGCGTTGTGGTCGAGGTACGCGAACGCAGGCATGGCGACGGCGCTAGCTGGCAGCAGCCATCGAGTCGGACTTGGCCGGGCTCGGCGCTTCGACGAGCCGCGTGCTGATTTTGCGCTCCAGCACATCGAGCAACGTCACCGAACTCAGGAATGCGTGGATCTGGTTGCCCAGCTCCTCCCAAAGATCGTGGGTCAGGCACTTGCTGCGATCGGCCCGACAACCAGCCTCCCCCATTTCAGTGCAGCGCGTGGCACTGATGGGCTCATCGACCGCCAGAATGATCGCGGACACGCGGGTCTCGGCGGAGCCGTGAGCCAGGCGGTAGCCGCCACCCGGACCACGCACGCTCTTCACCAGTCCAGCGCGCCGCAGCCGGGCAAAGAGCTGCTCCAGATATGACAGCGAGATTTCCTGCCGGGTCGCAATGTCCGACAAGGACACGGGTTTGGCTTGGGCGTGGCGGGCCAAATCGACCATCGCCATGACGGCGTAACGTCCTTTGGTGCTGAGCTTCACAGCATCCTCCTCGTGCCGGCGCCTGCCGGCCGTCGTTTCTGAATGCCTAAAGGTCTTGAAAACCAAGGCATTACTAAGATATTCCAAGCCCCAACATGGGAACTGGGGAAAAACCAACTCACACGGTAGGATTTAGTAAATCCGAGTAGTTTGGTCAAGTATCAAGATTTCCCCCAATATAAACGCCTATTGGCCCCTTTTTGGCGGTCCATATGGGTGAAGGACCGGAGCTTCAATGCCTGATGTGATGTTTACCGGCCCCGAGGGTCGCCTCGAGGGCCGCTATCACCAGAGCAAGGAAGAGCACGCGCCGATTGCGCTGATCCTGCACCCCCACCCGCAATACGGCGGGACGATGAACCACAAGGTCGTCTTTTCGCTGTTCCATGTCTTCGTGAACCGCGGCTTTTCGGTCCTGCGCTTCAACACCCGCGGCGTCGGCCGCAGCCAGGGCCGCTTCGACAACGGCATGGGCGAGCTCAGCGACGCCGCCGCCGCCCTCGACTGGCTGCAGAGCATGAACGCCGACGCCAAGTCGTGCTGGATCGCCGGCTACTCGTTCGGTGCCTGGATCGGCATGCAGCTCCTGATGCGCCGCCCCGAGATCGACTGCTTCATCTCGGTCTCGCCGCCGGCCAACTCCTACGACTTCACCTTCCTCGCGCCCTGCCCCGCCTCCGGTCTGATCGTGGGCGCGGAGAAGGACGAGGTGGTGCCGCTCGCCGACATCCAGAAGCTGGTGGCACGGCTGTCGCTGCAGAAGGGCATCACCGTCGAGTCGCGCACCGTGAAGGGCGCCAACCACTTCTTCCACGACTCGCTCGACAAGCTTGCGGTCGATGTCGACAAGTATGTCGCCAAGAGCCTGCTCACCCCGCCGGGCCGCGCGACGAGCAACAAGGAGCCTTAAGGCTCGTTGAGACGGCCGCCCGTCATCGGACGAGGCGCGCCGGTCGTCCCGGGAAAAGTGAGCGGCAGGCCACGCAGCGAGCGCACCGCCAGGAACCCAAACGCCTGCGCCTCCAGCGCGTCGCCATCCCAACCGAGCTCGCCCGCGGTCACGACCTTACCGCGCGTCTCCTCGGCAATCGCCCGCAGCAGCGTTGGATTGCGCGCCCCACCGCCACAGACCACCCATTGCGCGACCGGCGTGGGGAAGTGTCGGGCCGCGAGGGCCAGGGCGCGCGCCGTGCCGGCCGTCAGCGTGGCGGCACCGTCGGCGGCGGACAATCCTTCCGCCCACGTGTCGCCGAAGTCGCCGCGATCCAGTGATTTGGGCGGCGTCTTGGCAAAGTATCGATGTTCGTTGAAACGCTCCAGCCGCGTGCGGTCGACGGTGCCGGCTGCGGCAAGCATGCCGTCCTTGTCATAGCGCTGGCCGGCGCGGCGCATGCACCAGTCGTCGATCGGGCCGTTACCCGGTCCAGTGTCGAACGCCAGGAGCGAGTCGCCAGCGCCTACCCAAGTCACATTGGCGACGCCGCCAACATTCACGACCGCCAGCGGTCGCGGCAGATCACGCACGAGAGCTGCGTGATAGACCGGCACCAGCGGCGCGCCCTGCCCGCCCGCTGCCACGTCGGCGCCGCGCAGGTCGTTGACCACACGCACGCCCAGTGAACGTGCCAGTTCCGCGCCGTCGCCGATCTGCCAGGTAAACCGCTTCTCTGGCCGGTGCGTGATGGTCTGACCGTGGAATCCCACGAGATCGATGGTCTGCAGTGCGATGCCATGCTCGCTCGACCAGCGCCGCACCGCCGCCGCGTGCGCCTCCGTCACTGCCCGCTCGGCGGCACGGGTCGCGTCGGAGACCTGCTCGGCGCCGAACGCCGCGCGGATCGTTCGTCGCACGTCGTCAGTATAAGGCGCGGTGAGGCTCGGTCCGAAAGACGCAATGTGCACGCCGTCGGTTTCGATCAGCGCCACATCGACGCCATCGACCGAGGTGCCACTCATCAGGCCGAGGGTACGCAGGGGAGATGAAGGCATGGCGGGAATGTGTTACACCCGCGGCCCTTCACGGACAAACGGCCGAGCGGCGAGATGACGAGTTTCAAGTCGGATTTCATGCGGATCGTGCACGAGCGCGGCATGGTGCATCAGTGCAGCGATGCCGCGCGCCTGGACGAAATGCTGTCGAGCGGCACCCGCACGGCCTACATCGGCTTCGACTGCACGGCCGACTCGCTGCACATCGGGTCTTTGCTGCAGATCATGATGCTGCGCTGGTGGCAGAAGGCCGGCCACAAGGTAATTGCCCTGATGGGCGGCGGCACGACCAAGGTCGGTGACCCTTCTTTTCGTGATGACGCCCGCCCATTGCTCACCAACGAGCAGATCGGCATCAACATGCTGGGCATCAAAGGAGTCTTCTCGAAGTACCTGACGTTCGGTGACGGGCCGACCGACGCGGTCATGGTCAACAATGCCGACTGGCTCGACACCCTGCTTTACATTCCGCTGCTGCGCGACGTCGGCCGGCATTTTTCGGTCAATCGCATGCTGACCATGGATTCCGTGAAGCTGCGACTGGAGCGTGACCAGCCGCTTACCTTCCTCGAGTTCAACTACATGATCCTGCAGTCCTACGATTTCGTGGAACTGTACAGGCGCCACAAGTGCATCTTGCAGATGGGCGGCTCCGATCAGTGGGGCAATATCATCATGGGTGCCGACCTTGGCCGCCGGATGGAAAGCGCCGAATTGTTCGCGTTGACGACGCCGCTCATCGCCACCTCGTCCGGCGCGAAGATGGGCAAGACGATGGCCGGCGCGGTCTGGCTGAACGCCGAACGCGTGTCGGCCTACGACTTCTGGCAGTACTGGCGCAATACCGAGGATGCCGACGTCGGCCGCTTCCTCAAGCTCTTCACGGAACTTCCTCTACCTGAGATCGCACGCCTCGAGGCGCTGAAGGGCCAGGAGGTCAACGAAGCGAAGAAGATTCTCGCGACCGAGGTGACGCGTCTCGCACACGGCACGGCGGCAGCCGAACTTGCCGCCGAGACTGCGCGCCGTACCTTCGAGGAAGGTACCAAGGCAGATTCCCTGCCGACGGTCGATATGCCGCGCGCCAAGCTCAAGGCCGGCATGGCCGCGTTCGAGCTGCTGCACGAGGCGGGCCTTGTGGAGAGTCGTAACGAAGCGCGCAAGCTGATCAAGGGCGGCGGCGCCCGCCTGAACGACACACCGATCGCCAGCGACACTGCGACGGTGGGCGAAGGCGACCTCGACACCTCCGGAACGCTCAAGCTGTCGGCCGGCCGCAAGCGCCACGTGCTGGTCCGCGCCGTCTAGGGCGCCCGGTTCATTTCTCCGCTCGGCGCCGGCGGCGGGCCGCTATCAGGCGGCGCGTTGAAGATTTCGCGCAACACACCCGGCGTCACCGCCGACATCATGCTGACGTTGCTCCTGAGATCGTCGAACGGGCCCTCGAGGCTGTACGAGATCGCGAACAGGCCGCCGTCCTTGCCGCCGGTGAGCAGCGGGCCGAGTAGTGGCACATTGGACAGAAGGTTGTTGAGCGCAAAGGCCGGCACCACCACGCCGCGCAGCTGCGCCGTCTCCTTGGCGAGATCCAGCCAGCCCTGGGTCGTGAGCCCGATCGAGCGACCGCTGGTGCGACCATTCCTGACGTCAATACGGTCGGCGGTCTTGATGAGCTTGGCCTCCAGACTATCGAACTGCTGGGTGGAATCGCCGGCGCGTCCCAAGCCTTCAATCGCGGCATTCAGCGTGCCGATGTCGCCGCGCTGTTGGACGACCTGAAGGCGGTATGGCCCCATTTTCAGCGTGCCCTCGAACGGCGGGTCGGCCCACAGGTCGTTGAACTGGCCCTCGATGTGAAGGTATCCGCCGACCAGCCCGTCGATCCACCCGGCGTCCTTCAGCAACTGCCCGAAGTCGGCGACATAGAAGAACATGTTCCGGTTCTTGCCTGCCGGGGTGACACGGAAGGTCGATCCCTTGCCCCCGCCCAGTGTCATGTCGGCCGAAGCGACACGATCGCCCACGAGCTCCAGTCGCCCGTTGAGGTAGCCGAGCGTGCCGCGCTTCACCAGGACCTGCTCCAGCTGAACCGTCACCTTCGTGTTGGCGTGGGCGGCCGCGCCCTTCGTCTCCTTCGCGGCGATCTCTTCGCGTGCCTTCAGCATATTGCGCACGCGCAGCAACTCCAGCGCCTTGCCTTTGAGGCTGAGTTCGACACCGCCCGGACCGCGCTTCCAGTCGATCGCAAGGTCGGTCTGTCCAATCTTGATCTGCTGCAGGGCGACCTGCTGCACGGCATTGTCGGCAGAGAACTTCACCTGACCCTTGCCCTGCAGGCCGTTGCCGCGGCCTTCGAAGTCGGCGGTGGTGAGCTTGCCGCCGGCCGCGAGCTTCAGGGCCATGGTGAGCTGGCTGTCGGCGCCTGGATCCTTGCTCCAGAGCAACGGCTGTATCGCGAGCTTGGCCGCCTTCAGATCGAAGCGACCGGTTACCTCGCCAGTACCATTCGTCGCCACCTGATACTGCAGGCTGACGCCGACCGGCCCCGTCACATAAGGCTCCGGCGAGGGAAAGCCGGCTTTGGCGACGAGCGTGGCGGGCACCGTGCCTTTCAGTTCATAGCGACGACGGAATGGCACCTTGGCGCCGTACAGTTCGCGCCAGCCGATCTCGACGGCATGTCCGTCGAACTTACCGGTGCCCGACACGCTAAGTTCCGAATTACCGTACTTCACGCGGGCGACAGCGTCGCTGAGGTCGACATCGCCCAGCGCGCCCTTGAGCGAGAACCCGCGAAGTTCCGCGTCGGCCTTGATGTCGATGTCCGCAACGGCGAGCGCATCGATCAGCGGGAACGCAAGTCCGACATCGACGGCCACGTCGCCGCCGACGCGTCTGTAATCGTAGAGCACGTCTTTCGGCAGCCCGAGCTTGGGGCGTGCCAGGAACTGGACGATCCGCGACGCTGGCCCGGCGACGAGAAGCTGGATCTTCGCGTGGGATACGGGACGATCGAGATCGGTGAGGTCGATGGTCCCACCCCTCACGCGCAATCCAACCGCGTTGCCGCCGGCCACGTCGAAATGCAACGTCCCGCCTTCGAGCCGGGCCTTGCCCGACACGTCCTGCAATTCGGGCATGTGCGGCATGTAACGGACAGTCATGCCACGGTAGTCCATGAGCCCGACCAGGCGGTCGACGTGGAGTTGCGAGACCTCGTTGCCCGGCGCGCTGAGCGCAAACTCGGCCGCGACATCGATCTCGCCGTTGCTCAGATTGGCGATCGCCCATTGCCGGCCGCCCGGCGCGGATTCCAGCGGCCAATAGTCGCCCAGGCGACTGACAGGAATCTTCCGGACATCGACGCGGCCCGTGAGCGATTGTCCCTCGGCATTCTTGATACCGACACCCGTGATCGACACTGCAGCAGCGCCGAAATCGAACTCGATCTTTTCGATCTTAGCGGTATGCGATGCGGCATCCACCAGCACCCGGGCATTGACCGCCCGCACCTGGTGCGATGCCGCCAGCACGCCCGGAAGCGTGATCTTCCCGTCGCCGCCCTTGATGTCGATTTCGACGGTCCGGATTTCACCGCCACCATTCGCCTCGACACGCAGCCTGCCGGACAGCGAGATATCGATGCCCCGCAGCAGGGCCACATCGGGCGACAAATCGGCAAACATCAGCGGTTTCAGCCCATCGATGTTGGCCTCGACGAAGATACGGCTGCGGTCGCGGGAATAGAAGCCCGACAGCGAAACGTCGATCGGCTCGCCGCCGCTGCTGAAGCGGGCACTGGCGACAATGACGACACCGCTGGAATCGCGCGTGAGGCGGGCTGTCGCGGCCGGCGCGGTCCAGGAGACGCCGGTCTCGATGTCGCGCACCGTGACCCGCGCACGCTGAACCAGCACGGTATCGAGTTGGCCGAGCAACGATGTCTGGTTGGGTTCGGCGAGCAGTTGGTCGATCAGGAGATCAACGATCTCGCCCTGCGAGTGGGTTTCAGGGTTGGCCAGGATACGGCGCAGCATGCCGCCTTCGCGAGCGACATCGGCGTCGAGAGTCGGCTGATCGACAACGATCGATGTCGGCAGGAACTCGCCGCGGATGACACTGCGCGGCTCGAAGGAAAGCGCCACGCTGGGCGCCGTGGCGATCGCTTCGCCTGCGGTGTTGCTGATCTTGAGTCCGCTCAGCACGAGACGCACGGGCTGGCTGAGGCCCGTCCATTCGACGTAGATACGGTCAGCGTGGATCTTTACCTTGGCGTCGGGCGTATCGAAGTGCTCCGTGACCCGCGACTTGAGAAAGTCGAGATCGATCGGCCCCGCCATCAGACGCAGCGCCGCGACGGCGACAAGCACCCCCACACCGATGACTAGACCAGCGGTGATACGCAGACCGACGCGATAGGCTCTCTTGACCAAAGATCGATACTTCCAGCTTCTTGACGACCGCAGCGCCCACAGGCAAGCGTGCCATTAGACACCGACAACTTACCCGACCGCCGCAACGTATGTCTTGGCTTTCGACCGCTCGCCTGCCGCGCCCGCATGATCCAGAGCGGCGGGCCGTGGCGTGGACCAGGTGGAGCGAGAAAGCCGAGCGGCCCAGCGATCCGGCGGAGATCGCCCTGCTGGATGCCCTGTTTGGGAACAGCCCGTACCTGACGGAAACAGCCTTACAAAACCCGGCTTTTATGACCGATCTGTGGCGGCAGGGCCCGGAGTCCCTTCTGGCCGACCTGGCGGACGAACTTCGGGCCGTCCGTGCGACGGCACGTGAGGACGCACTACCCGCCGCCATCGCAGCCGCCTTGCGCCGCCTCAAGCGTCGCGTGGCACTGGCCGTCGCCGTGGCCGATATTGCCGAGGTCTGGCCCCTCGAAAAAGTCACCGGCGCGCTCAGCGACTTCGCCTCGGGCTGCCTCGACGCCATCACCGACTCCATCGTTCTGCAGCTCGCACGAGACGCACGGATCGACCTCCACACCGCCCCCGAGGCAGCGGCCCTCACCGTCCTCGGCATGGGCAAACTGGGCGCCGGCGAGCTCAACTACTCGAGCGACATCGACCTCATCCTGCTCTACGACCGCGACGCGCCGGCGATCGCCGGCAACGACCAGATGGCGCGCCATTTCGTGCGAGGCGCCCGCCTGCTGGTGCAGCTGATGTCAGAGACTTCGGCCGACGGCTACATCTTCCGCACCGACCTCCGGCTGCGCCCCGACCCCGGCTCGACGCCGCTCGCCATGTCGATACAGGCGGCCGAGCTCTACTATGAGAGCGTTGGCCAGAACTGGGAGCGGGCGGCGATGATCAAGGCCCATCCGGTGGCCGGCAACCGCGCCGTCGGCGCGGCCTTCCTTGCGGACATGCGCCCCTACATCTGGCGCAAGCATCTCGACTTCGCCGCGATCCACGACATCCATTCGATCAAGCGCCAGATCGACGCCCATCGCGGCGGCGGCACCGTGAAGGTCTTCGGCCACAATGTGAAGCTGGGCCGCGGCGGCATCCGCGAGATCGAGTTCTTCGCCCAGACGCAGCAGCTCATTTTCGGCGGCCGCAATCCGTCGCTCAGGCTGCGCGGCACCTGCGAGACCATCCGGGCGCTGTCGGCGGCGGGCCATGTCACCGCCGCGGCGGCCGAGGAGCTGATCGAGGCCTACGGCTTCCTGCGCTGCGTCGAGCATCGCCTGCAAATGGTCGACGACCGCCAGACGCACAGCCTGCCGGCCGACGAAGCCGGGCTGGCCGCGATCGCCACCTTTCTGGGCTACGACACTTCCGCGGGCTTCCAGCAGGCCCTGCTCGCCCGGCTGCGCTGCGTCGAAGGCCACTACGCCAGGCTGTTCGAGGAAGCGCCGAGTCTGGCCGGCCCTGGCGGCAACCTGGTCTTTACCGGCACCGACGACGATCCCGGTACGCTCGAGTCCCTCAGTGCTATGGCCTTTCGAGATCCGTCGGCCGCGGCCGGCATCGTGCGACGTTGGCATCACGGCCGCTATCGGTCGACCGCGACCGCCCGCGCGCGCGAGCTCCTGACCGAACTGATGCCCGGCATCCTGAAGGCATTGGGCTCGACCGCCGCACCCGACCAGGCGCTGCTCAATTTCGATCTGTTCCTGAGGAATTTGCCGGCAGGCGTGCAGCTCTTCTCGCTGTTCAAGGCCAATCCGGCCCTGCTCGATCTCGTCGCCGACATCATGGGCAGCGCACCGGGCCTAGCGGCACACCTCGCGCGCCGCACCATCCTGCTCGATTCAGTGCTGTCGCCCGACTTCTACCGCCCCCTGCCGTCGGCTCCGGAGATGACGGCGGAGCTGGCGGGAGTGCTGAGCCGCGTCGACCACGAGCAGGACATTCTCGACCTGACGCGGCGATGGGCCAACGATCGTCGTTTCCAGGTCGGCGTCCAGCAACTGAAGCACATCGCGCGCCCGGCGCAGGCGGGTCTCGCCTACTCCGACATCGCGGTCGCCACGATCTCGGCGCTGTGCGATCGCGTCGAGCAGCGCTTCGCGGACGTCCATGGCGGCTTTCGCGGCCAGCGTTTGGCGGTGCTGGGCCTGGGCAAGCTCGGCAGCCGGGAAATGTCGGCCACCTCCGATCTCGACCTGATCTTCGTCTACGACATCCCGCCCGACCTCGAGGTATCCGATGGCGCGCAACCGCTGTCGCCGATCCAGTACTACACGCGACTCAGCCAGAAGATCGTTACGGCGCTCACCGCCAGCACCAACGAGGGTCCGCTCTACGAGGTCGACATGCGGCTGCGGCCCTCGGGCCGCGCCGGGCCGCTCGCCAATTCGCTGGAGGGCTTCGAGAGCTACCACGCACAGTCGGCCTGGACCTGGGAGCACATGGCGCTCACGCGTGCGCGGGTGATCCATGGACCATCGGGCCTGGTCGACCGACTCACGGATATCGTGAAGACGGCACTTTGCCGGCCGCGCGATCCGGAGGCGCTGGCGCGTGACGTGGCCGACATGCGCGATCGTATTGCCCGCCACGCGCCGGCCAAGAGCGCCTGGGACTTCAAGCACCTGCCGGGCGGTCTGTTCGACATCGATTTCGTCGCGCAGTATCTGGCACTGCGCCACGCCGCGACGCGGCCCGACCTGCTCGATCCACACCCCGGCGAAATGCTGCGCCGGACGGCGGCGGCCGGCCTGATCGACAACGACGACGCCGATCTGTTGCGCGCCACCCGGACACTGCTGTCGGACGTCCAGAGCCTGCTGCGCCTCACCCTCGACGGCGACGAGGCGGCCTTCGACGAGGCCAGCGCGCCCGAGGGCCAGCGCCGCCTGATCGCCGCCACCGAGGATGCCGCCGACCTGGCCGACCTCAAGGCGCGGATCGCGCGCGAGGCAGCCACTGCGCGTGCTATATATCGCCGCATCGTCGAGGAGCCGGCGTGCGCCGCCGGCTGGAAGCCCCGTGGCGAGTCCAAATGGAGTGGTTCATGAGTGTCGAGGAAGGCAAGAAGGCGCCGGATTTCACCGCCGCTATCGACGGCGGCAAGAAGCTCAAGCTCTCGGACCTGCGCGGCAAGCCGGTGGTGCTCTATTTCTATCCCAAGGACGACACGCCGGGCTGCACCACCGAGGCCTGCGGCTTCCGCGACGCCGCGCCCGACTTCAAGAAGCTGAAAGCCCAGGTCATCGGCATCTCCAAGGACAGCGTCGCCCGCCACGACAAGTTCAAAGCCAAGTACGAGCTCAACTTCCCGCTGGTGTCCGACGAAGACGGCAAGATCTGCGAAAAGTACGGCACCTGGATCGAGAAGAGCCTCTACGGCCGCAAGTACATGGGCATCGACCGCGCCACCTTCCTGATCGACAAGACGGGCGTGGTCCGCAAGGTCTGGCACAAGGTCAAGGTCGCGGGCCACGTCGACGACGTGCAGGCCGCGCTAAAAGCGCTTTAGGCCGGCAATGGGCAGGCACGGAACGCCGGACGGCTCTCGCAGTCGGCTGCCATCCGCTGCAGCCGCGGCCAGGCCTCCGGCGCGAGCAGCGCGGGTTCGACCCGGCGGACATAGGCCAGCATCATGGCGGTAGTGATCTCGGCCTGGCTGAGGCGCGCGCCGCACCATGTCTCGCCTTCGAGTTCGCCCAGCGCTGCTGTGACCTGGGTCCGGCACCGCGCAATCCAGTCACTCGATTGTTCCTATGGCGGGCGTCGGCGCTCGTAGCTGATCGCAATCGCCTTGTCCGCCGCACCGGTTGCGGTGACGACGGCGCGCAGGGCCTGCCGCCGAGTAGCCCTTCTGTCGGAATCAACGGCCGCTCCGGCCCCGTCGGCCAGCACCAGCACGGGCACTCTGCCGAGCGGACTGATCTTTCGCACCTCGGTCGCCTGCGAAAACACCGACAGGGGCAACTGTTCGAAAGGCAACCCCAGCAGACGAAGGGAAATTCCCACCCGTCTCACGAAAGGCGAATCGTAACGGCCAACCAGCTGCATTGTCCCGTCCACATACCACGGATCGCCCCATGGAGCGCCTTGCCGCCGACCCGTGCCCTGCCCTACGCTCCGATCTGAAATTCACAATACGGACAGGAACACCCGCCATGACCAATGACAACCCCGACAACAAGTGGATCGGCAAGCGAACCCCCCGGCCCGACGGCGCCGACAAGGTCACGGGACGGGCGGCCTACGCCGCCGACACCAACATGCCCGGCATGATCTGGGGCAAGGTGCTGCGCAGCCCGCATGCCCATGCCCGCATCAAGAAGATCGACACCTCGAAGGCCGAGGCCTTCCCGGGCGTGAAGGCCGTCATGACCTCCAAGGACATCGTCGATTTCCCGATCGACAAGGGCCCGGTGATGCTGGGCATCCAGGATATCCGCTGGATGTGCCGCAACGTCATGGCGCGCGACAAGGCGCTGTTCCACGGCCATCCAGTTGCTGCCGTCGCCGCCACCTCGGAGATCATCGCGGCCCAGGCGCTGAAGCTGATCGAGGTCGAGTACGAGGTCCTGCCGCACGCCATCGACGTCGAGGACGCGATGAAGCCGGGCGCCACCCCCCTGCATGACCACATCAAGTTCGAGGGCAAGCCCTCCAACATCGCAGGCACGCTCGAGCACAAGAAGGGAGACATAGAGGCGGGCTTCAAGGAAGCCGACGTGATCGTCGAGAGGAGCTTCAAGACCGAGGCCGTGCACCAGGGCTATATCGAGCCGCACGCCTGCCTGGTCAGCGTCACCGACGGCAAGGCCACGATCTGGAGTTCGAGCCAGGGCCAGTTCATGGTCCGCGCCATGACCGCGATGCTCACCGGCGTGGCGCAGAGCGACATCCGCGCCATCCCCGCCGAGATCGGCGGCGGCTTCGGCGGCAAGACCATCATCTATCTCGAGCCGCTGGCGCTGGTGCTGGCCCGCAAGTCGGGCAAGCCGGTCAAAATGGTGATGAGCCGCGAGGAAGTGTTCCGCGCGTCCGGCCCGACCTCGGGCTCGATGAGCAAGGTCAAGATCGGCGCCAAGAAGGACGGCACCATCGTTGCCGCCCAGGGCACCTACTGGCTGCAGGCCGGCGCCTTTCCCGGCTCGCCGATCCGCGGCGCCGCCGGCTGCGCGTTCGGTCCCTACGACATCGCGAATGCCTATACGCTGGGCTACGACGTCGTCTCCAACCGCTCCAAGGTCGCGGCCTACCGCGCCCCCGGTGCGCCGATCGGCGCCTATGCCGTCGAATGCGTGCTCGATGAGCTGGCCGAGAAACTGAAGATGGATCCGCTCGAGCTTCGCCTGAAGAACTCCGCCAAGCAGGGCACCAAGGCGGTGCATGGTCCGGTCTATCCGGTCATGGGCTACCAGGAGACGGTAAAGCAGGCGCTCGCCCATCCGCACTACAAGGCGCCGCTCAAGCCCAACCAGGGCCGCGGCGTGGCCTCGGGCTACTGGTTCAACGCCGGCGGCGAATCGAGCGCCAACATGAGCATCAACGAGGACGGCACGGTCGTGGTCATGACCGGCCATCCCGACATCGGCGGCTCGCGCGCCTCGACCGCCAACATCGCCGCCGAGCTTTTGGGCATCCCCCACAGCAAGATCCAGGTGCTGATCGGCGACACCAGCAGCATCGGCTTCTCCAATCTGACCGGCGGCAGCCGCGTCACCTTCGCCTCCGCCATGGTGGTCACGGACGCCGCGCAGAAGGTCATCACCGACCTCAAACGCCGCGCCGCCAAGATATGGAAGATCGATCCCGAGGCGGTCACCTGGGACAACGGCGAGGCCAAGCCCGCCGGCGACAACGCCGGCAAGTTCGACCCGTTGTCGCTGGCCCAACTCGCGGCCCGCGCGACCGAGACCGGCGGGCCGATCGGCGCCGGCGCATCGACCAACACCATGGGTGCCGAGGGCGGCTTCAGCACGCACATCTGCGATGTCGAGGTCGATCGCGACACCGGCCGCGTCTGGGTGACGCGCTACACCGCCTTCCAGGACGTCGGCCGGGCGATCCATCCCGACTACGTCGAGGGCCAGATGCAGGGCGGCGTCGCCCAGGGCATCGGCTGGGCGCTCTCGGAGGAGTACATCTACGACAAGAACGGCCGGCTCGATAACGCGGGCTTCCTCGACTATCGTATGCCCGTCACCTCGGACCTGCCGATGCTCGATGCCGTCATGATCGAGATCCCGAACCCGAAGCATCCGCAGGGCGTGCGCGGCGTCGGCGAAGTGCCGCTGGTTCCGGTGATGGCGGCGGTCGCCAACGCGCTGCATAACGCGCTCGGCCTTCGCTTCTATAGCCTGCCCATGTCGCCGCCCAAGGTGCTGGACGTGCTCGAGCCGGTGGCGAAGGCCGCCGACTAAATTCTTCTTCTCTCCAATCGGAGGCGCGCTACGAAAATGGTGCGCCTCTTTTTTTGTCAGCCGTCCAACTGCTTCTTCAACTCGGCCCAGCGGTCGAGGATGGGAAGGATCTTGTCGTCCTTTTCGGCCGGCAGGGAGAAGACGATGCGGTCGATGCCGATCTTTTCGCAGAGCCGTAGACGCTCGAGGCTGTCGGGCACGCGGAAGATGCTGATGGGCAGCGTCGCCGGATCGCGCCCCGCGTCCTTCGCCATCGAACGGAACTGGTCGATGATGCCCATGCCGCCCCGCTCCAACCAGTCGTCGCGGGGAATCCAGCCGTCGCCGTAGCGGATGGCGCGGCGGGCGGCATGCGGAAAGCCGCCGCCGACGATGATCGGCGGATGCGGCGCCTGCCGGGGCTTCGGCCACTGCTTCATCTTGTCGAAGTTCACGAACTCGCCGTGATACTCGGGCTCCTCCTCGGTCCAGATCGTCTTCATCGCCTCGATGCGCTCGCGCGCC
>Ga0207952_1000259_pt1 | contig 51250 bp, 51 predicted proteins | sample SubbioR12Aug_8Ca_FD_184831 | JGI IMG/M metagenome (GOLD analysis project Ga0207952, IMG submission 184831) | Serpentinite rock and fluid subsurface biosphere microbial communities from McLaughlin Reserve, California, USA - CR12Aug_8Ca (SPAdes) | ecosystem: Environmental > Terrestrial > Deep...
CCTGCGCTTCGGCCTGCCCAAGGCGCTGGGCGGCAAGGACGGGTCGAACCTCGCCATGGCGCTGATCCGCGAGCATCTCGCGCACAAGGGGCTGGGGCTGCACAACGACCTGCAGAACGAGAGCTCGATCGTCGGCAACTTCCCGGTGGCGCTGCTGCTCCATCGCTTCGGCACTGAGGAGCAGAAGGAGCGCTACATCGAAGGCATGTTCAAGGGAACGGAGCGCATCGGTTTCGGCCTCACCGAGCCGCTGCACGGCTCCGATGCCACCTTCATGGAGACCACCGCCACGAAACAGGGCGGCGACTGGATCATCAACGGCATGAAGCGGTTCAACACCGGCATGCACACCGCCACGGTCGATCTCGTGTTTGCCCGCACCTCGGGCAAGGTCGGCGAGCCGCGCGGCATCTCGGCATTCCTCACGCCGGTCAAGACGCCCGGTTTCAAGATCGAGCACATGTGGTGGACCTTCAACATGCCCTCGGACCACGCCGAGGTCTCGCTCACCAACGTGCGCGTGCCCAACTCGACCATGCTGGGCGAGGAAGGCCGCGGCCTCGATGTGGCGCAGACCTTCGTGCACGAGAACCGCATCCGCCAGGCCGCCTCGAGCCTGGGCGCGGCGCAATACTGCATCGACATGTCGGTGGCCTACGCCAAGAACCGAAAAGTGTTCGGCAAGGCGCTGGCGACCAACCAGGCGATCCAGTTTCCGCTGGCGGAGCTGCACACCGAGGCCGAGATGACGCGTGGTCTCGTGCGCAAGACCGCCTGGCATCTCGACCGCGAGCATCACATGAGCGTCTCCGAATGGGTGGCGATGTCGAACTACCGCGCCAACCGGCTGGTGTGCGACGCCGCCGACCGCGCCATGCAGGTCCATGGCGGCATCGGCTATTCGCGCCACACGCCGTTCGAGCACATCTACCGCCACCACCGCCGCTACCGCATCACCGAGGGCTCGGAAGAAATCCAGATCCGGAGAGTCGCCGGCACGCTGTTCGGCTTCTGGGGCGCACAGAAGGCTTCTACGGCGCCGAAACAGTGAAGGGATCGCCTCTTCGGGCGTCGTGCTGGAACGTGACGCACGTTGATCGGCAGCACAATTTTATCGTATATACAATTTACCTGACCGGCTGACGATCAGAAATATCTAGAGCAGGTTCCGCTTGAGTGGAATCCGGTTCATGGCTGGGAGCGCGCCACTCCAGTGGCGCTCATACTCGTGAGAAGATGCGCCACTGGAATGGCGCGCTGCCAGCAAGACACATGAGAGGTCAGCAGATATGCCCAAGCGCAAACCACTGACTGATGCCCAGGGCGAGGTCCGCGAGCTGACCGGGGCCGACTTCCAGGCCGCCACGCGCTTTTCTGCCGTACCAAGGTCGTTGCAGAGGAAATTGAAGGCCGTGCGCCGCCGCGGACCGCAGAAGGCGCCAACAAAGGAACTGATCAGCATCCGATTGTCACACGATGTGCTGACCCGTTTCCGGGCTGGGGGGCCGGGCTGGCAGGGACGTATAGACGCGGCGCTGAAGCGTTCACTGGCAAAGGCTCGCCATCCGCGCCAGCCCCGTTCGTCCTAGGATGTCGCTCGACCGCGCCGCCCGCCTTCCTGTATGACCTTACCATGGCCTCGACCCTCGAAACCCTGAAGACACCCGGCAGCGGCGGACGGCGCGCGTCCGTCAACCGCGTCACCAAGGAAACCCGCATTTCCGCCGCCATCAATCTCGACGGCACCGGCGTCTACGACGTCAAGACCGGCATCGGCTTTCTCGACCACATGCTGGAGCAGCTCTCGCGCCACAGCCTGATCGACATCACCTTGCGCGCCGAGGGCGACCTGCACATCGACTATCACCACACCACCGAGGACTCCGGCATCGTGCTGGGCGAGTGCCTGGCCAAGGCGCTGGGCGACCGCGCCGGCATCCGCCGCTATGGCAGCGCCGTGATCCCGATGGATGAGACGCTGACCGAGGTTGCACTCGACGCCTCCAACCGGCCGTACCTGATCTGGAAGGTGAATTTCTCCAAGCCCAAGCTCGGCACCATGGACACCGAGCTGTTCAAGGAGTGGTTCCAGGCCTTCGCCCAGCTCGGTGGCCTCACGCTGCATGTGTGGAACCACTACGGCGACAACAACCACCATATCGTCGAGAGCTGTTTCAAGGGCATCGCGCGCGCACTCCGAGTGGCGGTCGAGATCGATCCGCGCCAGACGACGGCCGTGCCCAGCACCAAGGGCGTCCTCTGACGCGCACACGATGACTGTCGCCATCGTCGATTACGGCTCCGGCAATCTCCGCTCCGCCGCAAAAGCCTTCGAGCGCGCCGCCCGCGAGGCCGGCACGCACGAACGCGTGCTGGTGACGTCGAGCCCGCGCGAAGTATCCGAGGCCGACCGCATCGTGCTGCCGGGCGTCGGCGCCTTCGCCGACTGCCGCGCCGGCCTCTACGGCGTGCCGGGCATGGTCGAGGTGTTGCAACGGGAAGTCATCGAGCGGGCCAAACCGTTCCTCGGCATCTGCGTCGGTATGCAGCTCATGGCGACCAGAGGCGTCGAGTACGGCGTCCACGCCGGCCTCGACTGGATTGCGGGTGACGTCGTGCGCATCGAGCCCGGAAAAGATCACCTGAAGATCCCGCACATGGGCTGGAACGAACTGCGCGAGCTCAAGGCCCATCCGCTGCTCGAGGGCATCGCTCCGCGCGATCACGCCTATTTCGTGCATTCCTTTCAGTTGAAGGCGAGCCGGCCCGAGACGGTGCTGGCGGTTGTCGACTATGGCGGGCCGATCACCGCCATGGTCGGCCGCGACAACCTCGCCGGAACGCAGTTCCATCCCGAGAAGAGCCAGGCGACCGGGCTCAGGCTCATCGCCAACTTCCTGCGCTGGAAGCCCTAGTTCCTGGGTGGCAGGGTGAACCGGGCGTCGAGCAGCTTGCGCTCGAGCACGGGAATGGCCTGGGCGACCTTGCCTTCTTCCTTGCATTGGGCAAGGGCGGTGCCGCCGACGGCATCGGGCGTGACGGGGGTCCGGGGGCCGGTTTCCGAGCGTCCGACGTAGCGGATATAGAGTTCGCTCAGCCTGGCGCAGTACTGCATGTCGGCCGTGGGATAGCCTCCGAAAGGCTTCTCCTGGGCCCACGTCGCGGCGGCCGGCATCAGAACCACGAGAGCGCCCAGAAGCGCCGGAAGTCGCGACATGGTGGAGAGGTTCCCTGGGTTGAGAGGATTTTCAGGCCATCGCCGGGACTTGCGCCACGGCAACCGGCATGACCTGATGGATGCTCACCGGGCATGGAGCTCGCCATGGAAAATGGACCAGTCGACCTCAGCCCCAACGAGGCGATCACTTTACGGCGCATCGCCTACGGCGTCACCAACCTCGACAGCCTGCGACCCGACGACATCGACCGCCTGAAGACGCTTCTGCTGGTCGAGGAACGGCGGAGCGGCATCGTGATGACCCAGCTGGGCCGCAGCCGCATCGCCCAGTTGCCGGCCCTCCGCCTGATCGTCACGCCCCAGGCCTTCGACGAACATGTCGTCGCCTTCTCCCGGATCATCCGCAGGACGCGGCTGCACTGAGCGAATACCTCCGCAGTCAGCGGCATGGGCTATAGTGGCCCGGTGGGAACAAGGACAAATCATTTCCGGGCTGGACGGAACCTCCTGGCGATGATGCTGGCAGCACTGGCGGCAGCCTTCCCCGCGGCGGCACAACGCCAGCACCAGCAGCAGCACCAACGGGTCCAGGCGACGCCCAACAACGATATCTGGCTCACCAACGCGGTCGGAATCGAATACGCGATCGACCCGCAATGGTCGTTCAACTTCGAGGCGCAGCTCCAGATCGACCGCGACATCAGCCGCCTGCGCGCCTTCGAGGTGCGGCCGGGTTTCGAGTACGCGTTTTCGCCCAAGTGGGCCGCGGCGGCGGGCTACGTGCAGTACCAGCGCTATCCGGCGCCGCTGCACACGCTGCGCGGCCCCTTCCAGGATCTCCTGCACCGCGGCAGGTTCGGCAAGATCGCCTTCGTCGGCCGACTGCGCGGCGAGGAACTGTTCTTCGAGAACACCGCCTTGCTGGTCCGGACGCGGGCGCTCGTAGGCATCCGCATTCCGATCGGCGAGTCGCCCTGGGAGTTCGCCTTCTCGGATGAAATCTTCGTCAACCTCAAGGTCGACGGCACCGGTCGCGCGGCCGGGCTGCACCAGAACAGGACCTATGTCGGGTTCGGCCGCCCGATCAGCGAGCATCTCAAGATGTCGGCCGGCTACGAGCTGGATACCTATGAGCGCAACGGCATATTCCGCAACGTGCACCAGATCCGCTTCGGCTTCGCCTATAAGCTGAACTAGGCAATCAAGCCCGCGCCTTGGTCAGTCGAAACGCTTGCCGCAGCGCCATCGGGCGGTGGGCGTTGCGGGCGGCGGCGTCCCACATCAGGCGCGGATCGAAGGCCTCGGCCGCGAAGATGGTGATGAAGACCACGGCGCAGAAGGCCAATGCGCCCATGCCGGGCTCGATGGTGACGGCGCGGCCGAACTGCACCAGCGCCCCCAGCAGCGACTCCATGAAGATGTCGACCATCGACCAGCGCCCGATCCAGGCGACGATGAAATAGAGGCGCGTACGCTGTCGCAGCAGGACTCCGGCACCCGCCTGGGTCGTCACCATCATGGTGGCCAGCAGCATGCTGGCAAGCCCGAGCAGCTTGAACATGGGCACCATCACGCTGGCAAAGAACACCAGCAGCGCCAGCGGATACATCTGGGAAGCCAGCAGCTCCTCGACGCCGCCCAGGATGGTGCTGGGCTGGCCCGCCCCCAGCTGGATCACGGTGAGCACGGGATAGACGTTGGCCGGGATGTAGAGCACGGCGCCGGAGATGACGAAGGCCCAGGTGCGGGTGAGACTCTCGGGCTTGCGTTCGTGCACCTTCGAGCCGCAACGCGGACACCTGCCGTCGTGCTCCGCCGGCACGCAGACCAGGCTGCACCCCTCGCAGCTTGCGGACCCCGGCTGGACGTCGAGCGCCGCGGCATCGGTGATCGGAGGCGGCATCGGGGCGTGGGTCTGGCCGCGCCGTTCGATCTCCTCCCACACGGCGTCGGGATCGAGCGCGGTATCGGCCCAAACGGTGACGATGGTGAGCAGACCGAGCGCATAGACGGCCGGGCCGAGGTCGATCGTCACCAGATCGCCGAGCTTGGTGAAGGCCACGAAGACGCCCAGCAGCAGAACCTCGAGCATCGCCCATTTGCCCATCCAGCGGGCGAACAGGAACACGCCGCGGAGATTGGGCGGCATCCGGCGAAGGCGCAGGCCGATCAGCACGTAGAGCGTGCCGGCGAATTTGACCACGGGCGCGATCGCCGTGGTGAAGGCGACGGCGAGGGCCACCGGCCACAGGCCGCGCTCGACGAGTTCGAGCGGCCCGGACTCCAGCGTCGTTGCGTGCACGATGCCGGCGGTCGAGACCTTCATCAGCATGGCGAGCCACAGGATGGCGAACAGCACCAGCGCGGCGGCCGACAGCGCGAGCGTGTGGCTCATCGGCTCGGCCCGGGTGCGGCGAAGCGTGGTGCCGCAGCGCGTGCAGCCCGCGCGCATCTCGGGGCCGAGCGCGGGCATGATCTGGAACAGGCCGCAGCCCACGCACTCGCGGAGCTGCGGCCGGGTCACCGGAAGCTCGGGAGGGCGCGGCAGGCTTTCGGCGCGCAGCATCTAGGGCTGCAGGAGGGCCGCGATTCCGTCGGCGAGCTCGGCCACGGCGTCGCTGGTCGCCGCCACCTGGCCCGCCACGTCGGGCGTCGGCGGCGTCTTGGAGATCGCGAAGTTCCGTGCCGCCGAGCGCTTGGGGCGGTTGAATTCCACGGCGGCCTGGGCCAGCAGCACGAGGGTGCCGGCCTTGTCGGTATCGAGGCGCTGGATGTTGACCCCGACCACGGCGTTGGGATCGGCCGTGATGGCGCCGCTCTCGCTGTAGATCTTGCTGTTGGGCAGTCGCTGCGAAAGCTCGACGACCAGGACGCGGCCGAGCATCGAGCCCAACGGCTCGCCCCACCAGGTGTTGGCCATGACGCCGAGCCTGTAGTCCTCGGAGGAGCGCACGATCTCCCTGCGGTCGAGGTAGCTGGCAAGACCGATGTCGCGCAACTGAACCACCCGAGGACCGCCGGGCAAGGCCGCGCCGGGCCGGACGGCGACGGTGTAGAGGACCGGATCGGGCGAGGCGCCGCAGGCGCTGACGAGGCCGGGCAGCGCGACGGCGGGAAGCGCCAGGGCCGGAAACGAAAAGGCAGCCAGGCGGCGGCGGCCGAATTTCATGTCAGTCATTCCTTGCCGGTGTTCGTGCGGCCCTTGATCAGGGCCTCGGGATGCCGCGCCAGCAGGTCACTCAAGGCCCGGATTGAGCGCGCCGTGTCGGTGAGCTGCGGCATCAGGCGGTCGATGTCGCGGTGGAACTTCGACTGGTCACCATAGCCCTTGTCGAGCGAGCCGATCAGGCGGTTGGCCTTGGTCAGCGAATCCTGGAGCTGGACTGCGATGTCGGGCAGCCGCTTGAGGGCTGGCGTGGCCCCGTCGTCGAGCTTGCGCGCCACGTCCCTGACATCGACCATGGCCGCCTCGAGCGCCGCCAGCGTCGTCTTGAGCTGCGCGCCGTTGACGATGTTGTCGAGCCCCTTGACGGAGCCCGCCAGGTTCCGGCCGATCTGGTCGAAATCGATCCGGTTGATCTTGGACAACAGTTCGTTGGCCGACCGCGTGATGCTGTCGAAGCCACCGACTTCCGACGACGGCACGACGAAGAGATTGCCGTCCTGCGTGAGTTCGGCGGGCGGCGCGTCGGGAATCATTTCGAGTGCCACGATCTTCTGCCCGGTGATCAGGCTCGGCGACTGCAAAGTGGCACGCAGCCCGCGCTTGACCAGTTCGGCGGCGAGTGTCCCCGGAGGAAGGCCCTGGGCGGCGGAAATGCCGGTGATGCGGTCGGCCTCGATCCGGTAATGCACCGGTGCCACGATGCGAGCCTGCTTCGGCTCGTAGACGAGCTCCACCTCGGTGACCTCGCCGACCTTGAGGCCATAGAGCGTCACGTCGGCACCCACCGACAGGCCGGCGACCGATCCGGTGAAGTTCGACACGAGCTGCAGCTGACGGCCGAAGCCCGCCGACTTCGCCACCTCCTGGCTGGCATAGAGCGGAAAACGGTAGTGCTGCGCCGCCACCGGGGATTTCGGATAGGTCGCGGTATCGAAGGCAATGCCGCCCAGCAGCAGCGCCCGGAGCGATTCGAACTGCAGGTCGAGGCCGTTGGCGTTGAGCTTGACCGACAGGCCGGAGGCATTCCAGAAGGACGAATCCTCGTGCACGTACTTGTCGTACGGCTCGCGCACGAAGGCGTGGATGGTGACGCTGCTGGCAAGGTCGCCGACGTCCCAGCCAAGCACGGTGCCGACCTCGAGGTCGCGAAAGAAGACCGGCGACCCCAGGCTGATCGAGCCCAGCCGCTTGCTCTCCAGCTTGTAGGTGGTGCCCTTGGCCGACGCCTGGAGGACCGGCGGGTCGCGCTGGCCGGTGAAGGTGCGTTGCGACTGGCCCTTCTCGGTCGTGGGCCGCATGCCGATATAGGAACCGGAGAGCAGCGTGTCGAGACCGGTGACGTTGCCGGCGAAGAGCTGCGGCTTGACCACCCAGAAGATCGTCTTGTCGGTCAGCAGATCCTCGGCCTCGCGCACGGTTTCCACCGTCACGAGCACCTTGGACAGGTCCGGTGCGACGGTGATGGATTTCACCGTTCCCATCACCACGTTCCTGTACTTGAGCTGGGACTGACCGGCGGTCAGGCCGGCCGCGGTCTCGAAGGAGATGGTGATGGTGGGGCCGCGCTTGGAGAAGGTGTCCCAGGCGAGCCAGATCGCGATCAACGCGGTGAGGATCGGCACGATCCAGACGAGCGGTATGCGGCGCCGGCGCTGTACGCCCGCCGTTGGCACCTTTGCCGGCTCTATGTGGTCGGTCATCGTCCCCAGCCCTGCGGCGCTCCCAGCCGAATTCGCCCGAAAGTAAAGGATTCCAGCGCCCCCGCAACCGTCGCCGATCGCACTGGCATGGTTCAGCCCGGAGACGGAAGCGATGGCAGGGCGTTGCGCAAGCCGGCGTTCGGGATCTGCATCAGCCCGTCGAACGGCTGGCCCAGTTCGAGAATGAGAAAGATCGCGGTCGAAGTCGACAGGACGCAGATGAACAGGATCAGACGGGTCTGCGACACGTCGGTGCTGAGCTGAAGGGCCCGGGCCTGCAGCGAGACCTGGACGTGACCGCGTGGAGCCAATTCGCGAATGCCGTAGAGAACGGACTCATGGCGCGCGTAGGGCTGGTCGGCTTGCGACTTCTTGACGCCGTCACGCCAGATCGAATCGATCATCGGCACGATGCTGTCGCGCAGCGCCTTCCTGAGCGGTGTGGCATCCCGACCGTACTCCTTGAGGGTCTGGTCGAGCTCGATGATGTCGGTGGTCAGTCGGGTGACAGTGGCGCTCGTCTGTTCGAATGAACCGCGCGTCGAGGCGGACAGCAGCGCCCGCACGACCGCGGACATGGTAGCGATCAGCGCCGTCGCCAGCCTCATGACGTCCTTGGAGTCCCCCGCCAGATGGGCATCCGGCACCCTCGAGCGGATGAACATTCCGAGCAGCGTGCTGCCAAAGATCAGTGCGAAGGCGATCGAGGCGGCAACGATGGCAGGCATGCAATCAGCGCTCGCGGTCGTCGATATCCCGCGCCAGCACCTCGCGCTTGCCGACATGGTTGGCAGTGCTGACGACGCCCTCGCGTTCCATGCGCTCGACGATGCGGGCGGCGCGATTGTAGCCGATCTGCAGGTAACGCTGGATGAAGCTTGTGCTGCACTTGCGCTCGCGCGCCACCAGCGCGATCGCCTGATCGTAGAGTTGATCGCTCTCGCCTTCCTCGCCGGCGCCCGGCAGGCCGAGGCCTTCGGCATCGGCATCGGGGTCGTCGGTCACCGACTCGATGTAGGCCGGCGCCCCCTGGGCACGCAGGTGACGCACCACTTCCTCGACCTCGCCGTCCGACACGAACGGCCCATGGACACGCGCGATCTTGCCGCCACCCGCCATGTAGAGCATGTCGCCTTGACCCAAGAGCTGTTCGCCACCCTGCTCGCCCAGGATGGTTCGGCTGTCGATCTTGGACGTCACCTGGAAGGAGATGCGGGTCGGGAAGTTGGCCTTGATGGTACCGGTGATGACGTCGACCGAGGGCCGCTGCGTCGCCATAACGACATGGATGCCGGCGGCGCGCGCCATCTGGGCGAGGCGCTGCACGGTGGCCTCGATCTCCTTGCCGGCTACCAGCATCAGGTCGGCCATCTCGTCGATGATGACGACGATGAACGGCAGCGGCGTGAGATCCATCTCCTCGTCTTCGAACATCGGCTTGCGCGTCTCCGGATCGATACCGGTCTGGACCTTGCGGGTGAGCGATGTTCCCTTGCGCGCCGTTTCGATCAGCTTCTCGTTGTAGCCCGCGATGTTGCGCACGCCGACCGCGCTCATGGCGCGGTAGCGGTCTTCCATCTCGCGCACCACCCACTTCAGGGCGACGATGGCCTTGCGCGGCTCGGTGACGACGGGCGTCAGCAGATGCGGGATGTCCTGGTAGACGCTGAGTTCCAGCATCTTGGGATCGATCATGATGAAGCGGCACTGATTCGGCGTCAGCCGGTAGAGCAACGACAGGATCATGGTGTTGACGGCCACCGACTTGCCCGAGCCGGTGGTGCCGCCGATCAGCAGATGCGGCATGCGAGCAAGGTCGGCGATGACGGGATCGCCGCCGATATCCTTGCCCAGCGCCAGCGGCAGGCCGAGCCGGTTGTCCTCGTAGTGACGCGTCGACAGCAGTTCGCGCAGGAATACCGTCTCGCGCTTGGCGTTGGGCAGTTCGATGCCGATCACGTTGCGTCCCGGCACAGTGGCGACGCGGGCCGACACCGCGCTCATCGAGCGGGCGATGTCGTCGGCCAGGCCGATGACCCGGCTCGACTTGGTGCCTGGCGCCGGCTCGAGTTCGTAGAGCGTCACGACCGGACCCGGCCGCACCTTCACGATCTGCCCCCTGACGCCGAAATCGTCGAGCACCGTCTCGAGCAGGCGCGCGTTCTGTTCCAACGCCTCCTCGTCGATCTTGGGTTGAGCGTTGACGCGCGAGGGCTGCGAGAGGATGTCGAGCGGCGGCAGCTTGTATTCGCCGACCGCAAGATCGAGTTCGCGCTGGCCGGCCTTGGCGGCACGCTTGCCCTGGGTGAGCCCACCCGCTTTGCGCGGAATGATCTTTACGCTGGGCGTCGCGGCGACAGTCGTCACCTGCTCGATCGGCAAGCCATCGGGGGTGAAAGGATTGTCGTCGTCGGTGGGCTCGATCGCCGGCTCCGCGACCGGGAACTCCGGCGACAGCGGCAAGGCAGCATCAAAGGCTTCCTGCGGCGCCTCGATCGGCGGCCCATTTTCGATCGGCTCAGCAGCCGGGGCTGTGCGCCGGGCAAGAAACGGCTCGATCCGCCGGCCGGCCAGGCGATCGAACAAGGTACGCTCCTGCACCGAGTCTATCGGCACCTGCGGGTCGAGCGGTACCGGCGAGTCGGGGATCTCCGGTGCCGGCCGCTCGATCGGGGCGTAGGGCGCGTCGACCAGCAGGGAGTCGCGCGGCGGCATCGGCGTGCCTTCGTCGGGGATCTGTTCGACGCGCGCCTCGAACCGGCTGGGATCATACTGGCTGGCATCGATCTCGCCCGGAATCTCGGCATAGCCGATCGGCGGCGCCGGCAGGTCGGCATCCTCGTCGAGCGTCGGCGGCTTGCCGCGCCACAGAGCGATGCCGGCCCGGACCAGCCACATGCACCACAGGAAAGGCGCGCGCAGAATGCGGAAGATCAGCGGCAGATCGGTCCGGTTCATGCCGAGCGCCGGTGCCATGGCGATGAAGGCAAGGGCCGCACAGGCGGGCTCGATCAGGGCCAGACTGCCGCCGCTCGAATGGGTGAGCACCAACTCGCGGAAACGGCCGACGAGGGCGAGCCCGACCAATCCACCGGGCCCGGCGTGCGTCGCCGCACCTCCAACGTCGCCGAGACCAACACAGGCCACGCTCATCATCAGCAGCGCCAGCAGCAGCAACGACAGTCGCAGCCCGAAGAAGCCGAGATGATGGGTGCGCAGCATCCGCACGCCCCAGGTGATCAGCGCCACTGGCACCAGGATGATGGCGAGCCCGAAAGTCTGCAGGAGAAGGTCGGAAATATAGGCGCCCGTCACACCCACGAGATTGTGCGGCGCGCGGCCAGTGGCGTGGTTGAGCGACGGGTCGCCCGGGCTGTAAGTGAACAGCGCCAACAGCAGTACAACACCCGCCGCGGCGACGCCGACCCCGACCAGCTCCATCATGCGGCGGCGCAGGAAATCGCGCCCGCCTTCCGGCAGGATCGCCGTCTTGCGGTGCATCGCGGAGGTGACGCCGATCAGGGCCATCGCGCGCTCGGGTCTCCCTACAGGGCCGCGGCGAGGCGGGTCATGCCCTCGCGCGTCGTCTTTTCGTCATGCACCAGCGCCACGCGAATATAGCGGTGCGCGGTGTTCACGCCGTTGGTCTCGCGGCAGGCGTAGGCGCCCGGCAGCACTTTGAGGTGCGCCTCGCTCCACAGCTTGCGCGTGGCCTCCTCGCCGTCGCCGACGTCGAGCCACAGGAAGAAGCCGCCGCCCGGCGTGTAGTAGCTGAAGCGGTTGTGCAGGATCTGTTCGGCGACGCGGAAATTCTTAGCGTACCACGCGCGCGTTTCGACGGGATGCGTCTCCTCGCGCCACAGCGCCGCCGAGGCCTTCTGGACAGCGAAGGGGATCTGCGGCCCGCCATAGGTGCGCCAGCGCAGCATCATCGCCACCAGCTTGGGATCACCCGCCATGAAGCCCGAGCGCAGGCCGGCGGCGTTGGAGCGTTTGGAGAGCGAGTGGAAGACCGCAAGGTTGCGGAACGGGTCTTTGCCGCCCGTCTCGTCCATCGCCAGCGCCGCCTCGAGGCCGCCCGCCGGCGGTTGGCCAGTGTAGATCTCGGCGTAGCACTCGTCGAGCGCGAGCACGGCGTCGTATTTGCGGCAGAGCCGAAGCAGCTTCTGCAGGTAGTCCATGCTGGCGACGGCGCCCTGCGGATTGGCCGGCGAGCAGAGGTAGACGACCGACATGCGCTTCCACGTCGCTTCGTCGATCTTGTCGAACTCCGGCAGAAAGCCATTCTCGGCGTTGGCGTTGACCAGCATCGGCTCGCCGCCCGAGAGCACCGCGCCGCCGAGATAGGCCTGGTAGAACGGATTGGGCAGCGCGACGACCGGCCTGCCGCCACCCTTCTCCTGCGGCGTGGCGATGGTGGCGATGACGTAGACGCCTTCCTTGCTGCCTGCCGTCGGATGGACATGCAGGTTCGGGTCGAGGAGGCTCTTCGGCAGCTTGTAGCGCCGCGTCAGCCACTCGCAGATCGCAAGATTGAGATCGGGCAAGCCCTGATTGGGTGGATATCTGTTCCAGCCGTCGACCTCGTCCATGACGATCTGACGGGCGAAGGCCGGCATGGCGCCCTGCGGCTCGCCGACCGACATGTTGATCAACGCCAGATGGTCGGGCGGCGCGATGGGGGCCAGCAACGCGTTCAGCCGTGCGAACGGAAAGTCGGTCAGCGTGTCCGTCAGGCGCGGGTTGAACATACTGAGCCATCCACTGGGCCACGGCCGGCCGAAGCAAAGCAACGACGCCGGCCGGAGGGGGGCTGGCCGGACTCGTTATTGGCTCATTGTATGAAACAAATTAGCCAATAACAACAAGGGAATAGACCATTTTCCTCATATGGAAGAAGGGTTTGGGACACTTCCCTGTCGAAGCCACAAACCCTAGCGGTCGCCTACTGCACCCGCTCGCCGTGGAGCGCCGTATCGAGACCCTCGACCTCCTCATCGCGCGTGACCCGGAGCCCGACCATGGCGTCGACGATCTTCAGGATCACCCAGGTGGCCACCGCGCAGAACACGGTGACGGCCACCACGCCGTAGAGCTGGGTCAGGATCTGGCCGGCGTTGCCGTCCACAAGGCCGACCGGCTGGCCCTTGGCAACGTCGTTGATGGCCCTGGTGGCGAACACGCCGACCAGGATCGAGCCCAGGATGCCGCCGACGCCATGCACGCCGAAGACGTCGAGTGAATCGTCGTAGCCCAGCCGGGTCTTGAGGATCACCGATGCCCAGTAGCAGACTGCGCCGGCGGCGGCCCCAATCACCAGGGCGGCCCAGGGTTCGACGTAACCTGCGGCCGGGGTGATGGTGCCAAGGCCGGCCACGGCGCCCGTCAGGATGCCAAGAACCGAGGGTTTGCCCCGGCTCGCCCATTCGATCGCCATCCAGACCAGTGCCGCGACCGCGGCGGAGATGTGGGTGTTGAGCATGGCGCTGCCGGCCAGTTCGCCCGACGACAGCGCCGAGCCGGCGTTGAAGCCGAACCATCCGACCCACAGCAGCGAGGTGCCGACCAAGGTGAGCACCAGGTTGTGCGGCGCCATGTACTCGGTGCCGTAGCCATGGCGCTTGCCGATCACGATGCAGCAGACCAAACCGGCGATGCCCGCGTTGAGATGGACCACCAGGCCACCGGCAAAATCGAGCACGCCCGCGGCCCCCAGGAAGCCGCCGCCCCACACCCAGTGCGCCACCGGGACATAGACGAATAGCAGCCACAGGGCCATGAACCACAGCATGGCCGAGAACTTCATGCGCTCGGCGAAGGCGCCGGCGATGATCGCCGGCGTGATGATGGCGAAGGTGGCCTGATACATCAGGAAGACGTTCTCGGGCACCGTCTTGGCGAGCTCGTGGACGCTGCCCTGAAGGCCCGCACCGAAGGCCCGCGACAGTGATCCGATGACGCTGTTCAGAGCGCCGCCGTCGGTGAAGGCCAGCGAATAGCCGACGATGAACCACAGCACGGTGACTAGGGCGGCGACGGCAAAGGCCTGCACGGCAGTCGCCAGGACGTTCTTCTTGCGCACCATGCCGGCGTAGAAAAGCGCCAGGCCCGGAATGTTCATCATCAGCACCAGCGCCGTGGCTACCAGCAGCCAGGCGGTGTCGCCGGTATCGATCTGGGGCTTGTCGGCGGCCCATGCAGCCGGGCTTCCCACTGCAACAAGCGTCGTCAGCGCGCCGATGCGCGCAATCGCCTTTAGCATCGTTTCCCCCGTGTCGTCTTCTTATTGCGAGTTGTCTTGTCTGAAACTAGAGCGCGTTGGACCCCGATTCACCCGTGCGGATGCGCAGTGCCTGCTCGACCGCGGTGACGAATATCTTGCCGTCGCCGATCTTGCCGGTGTGCGCGGCCTTCTGGATGGCCTCGATGGCGCGTTCCACCTGCGCATCGTCGACCACGATCTCGACTTTGACCTTGGGCAAAAAACTCACGAGATACTCGGCGCCACGGTAAATCTCGGTCTGGCCCTTCTGCCGGCCAAAGCCCTTTACTTCGCTCACCGTCAACCCCGAGACGCCGACGCCAGTCAGGGCGTCACGCACCTCGTCGAGCTTGAACGGCTTGATGATGGCAGACACGAGTTTCATACGCTTTCCTCCTGCCTTTTCGGCTTGTGGGCGTAGACTGGCGTTTCGCGTCGGCGGCGTCAAATTCAGACACAAAGAAGGCCCGGCGAGCGAATCGCCGGGCCTTAGGGTCCCCGCCGCGACACGGATGCGGCGGGGGAGAGGGAACCAAGGAGGAGAAAGGTTCCCGACGATCAATGGAGAGGCTTAGTGGACAGTCTCTCCGTGGAGGTTGATGTCGAGGCCTTCGATCTCTTCCTCGCTGGTCACGCGCAGCCCGATCAGGGCATCGACGACCTTGAGGATGATGAAGGTGGCGATAGCACACCAGGCGATGACGACCAGGGTACCCCAGAGCTGGGTCAGGACCTGGCCGGCGTTGCCGTCGATCAGGCCCTTCTTGCCGTCGCCGCCGATCACTTCCACGGCGAAGACGCCGGTCAGGATCGCGCCGACGAAGCCGCCAATGCCGTGCACACCGAAGGCGTCGAGCGAGTCGTCGTAGCCCATCGCCTTCTTGAGGCCGGTGGCGCCCCAGAAGCAGACCAGACCGGCGACGATGCCGATGACCAGCGATCCCATCGGCGTGACGAAGCCCGAGGCCGGGGTGATGGCGACAAGGCCGGCGACCGCGCCGGAGATGATGCCGAGCACCGACGGCTTGCCGCGCGTCACCCACTCGGCGAACATCCAGGCCAGCGCCGCAGCCGCCGTGGCGAACTGCGTCACGGCCATCGCCATGCCGGCGTTGCCGCTGGCGCCGACCGCCGAGCCGGCATTGAAGCCGAACCAGCCGACCCACAGCAGCGAAGCGCCGATCACCGAGTAGACGAGGTTGTGCGGCGCCATGTTCTCGGTGCCGAAGCCCTTGCGCTTGCCGATGACGAGCGCACACACCAGACCGGCGACGCCGGCGTTGATGTGCACCACGGTGCCGCCGGCGTAGTCGAGCACACCCCAGTCGCCGAGGAAGCCGCCGCCCCACACCCAATGGGCGATCGGTGCGTAGACGATCAATGACCATAGCGCCATGAACCACATCATCGCCGAGAACTTCATGCGCTCGGCGAAGGCACCTGCGATCAGGGCTGGCGTGATGATGGCGAAGGTAAGCTGGAAGCAGATGAATACCGATTCCGGGATGGTCTTGGCGAGCTCATGGACTCCGTCGAGCGTCAACCCTCTCAGGAAGACCCGGCTCAGTCCGCCGACAATGCTGCTGCCCGACGTGAAGGCGAGGCTGTAGCCCACGATCAGCCAGAGCACCGAGATCATGCAGGTAATGGCAAAGCTCTGCATGACCGTAGCGAGCAGGTTCTTCTTGCGCACCATGCCGCCGTAGAACAGCGCGAGGCCGGGAATGGTCATCATCAGCACGAGCGCCGTCGAGGTAAGCATCCAGGCCGTATCACCGGTGTCGAGCTTGGGCGCTGCTGCCGGAGCGGGCGTCGCGGCGGCTTGAGCCAGCGCGAGCGCCGGCAGCAGCAGGACGCCCGCGGCCCCCAGGCCAGCAAGCACCGAATTGGTCTTGAACTTCATCGTTGTCCCCTAGGATCTTGAGTTGATTGAGTTGGTGCGCGGGATCACAGCGCTTCCGCGCCGGATTCGCCGGTACGGATGCGGATCGCCTGCTCGATCGACAGGACGAAGATCTTGCCGTCGCCGATCTTGCCGGTGCCGGCGGCCTTGCGGATCGTCTCGACCGCGCGCTCGACCATGGTGTCGTCGATCACCACCTCGATCTTGACCTTCGGCAGGAAACTCACGGCGTACTCGGCGCCGCGATAGATCTCGGTCTGACCCTTCTGCCGACCGAATCCCTTGACCTCACTCACCGTCAATCCCTGGATGCCGAGCGATGTCAGCGCATCGCGGACCTCGTCCAGTTTGAACGGCTTGAAGATTGCCATGACCATTTTCATTTCGGCTGTCCTCCACCAGGCGGAACACCCGCCCCCAAAGTTCAAAAGGTGGAGAGCAAGGTGCGTGCCAACCGGCCGCCAATCACTGTTCTGAGGGTTGGCATGCACCTTGCTGGATCTTGGGCACAACCAACGAAACAAGCTTTGGGGGTGGTCGTGTTGCTTAAGAAATTTGCCGCTTTGGGAATTGCACTGTTCACAATTTGTGCAACTGGCCTTGCCTACGCCCAAGGCACGCCGGATCCAGCGACACCACCGGCGCCCGAAAAAGAGGCGTGGAAGGCGCCGTTCGGCGGCAATTTCACCGCCGGCTTCGCCTTCCTCAACGACTATTCGTATCGCGGCATCTCCCAGACACAGCGCCAAGTCGCCGCCCAGGTCAGCGTCGGCTATGAGACCCCGGCTTTCAGCGAGGCCGTTCCGCTCAGTGCCTATGTCGGCGCCTGGGGCAGCAACGTCTATTTCCCCAACACCGGAACCACCGCGGAGATCGATCTGCTGGCCGGGTTCAAGCTCAAGACCCTGCAGGACAAGCTCACCTTCGACCTGGGCTACATCCGCTACAACTACCTCGGTGCGCCTTCGAACCTGTTCTACGATTTCAACGAGTTCGGCCTGGTCGCCGGCTACGACTTCGGCCCAGCCCAGCTTAGCGCCGCCGTGCGCTACAGCCCCAACTTCTTCGCCAATTCCGGCATCGCCTGGTACAAGTGGGCCCAGGTCACCGTGCCGCTGCCGTTCATCAAGGTGAACGAGAACGTCGCGTTCAAGGTCTTCGGAAACCTCGGCAACCAGTACGTCGAGCGCTTCACCAACTACGGCATTCCCAACGACAACTACTGGGACTGGCAGGCCGGCGTCGTCGTCAACGTCTACGGCTTCGACCTCTCCGCCGCCTACACCGGCACCAATCTCAGCGTGCAGGACTGCCTCGGCACGCAAAACTGCGCCAGCCGCGTCATCATCGGCATCTCGAAGTCCTTCTGAGCGACATTCTGCACCGGACATAGAGGGTTGCCGCCTGCGGGGGTGGCTGCCATCTATGCCGGATGAGCACCGATCGGATCGATCTCGCGGTCGTGGGCGCCGGCCTCAACGGCAGCCTGCTGGCGCTGGCCGCTGGCGAAGCCGGCCTCGGCACGGCCCTGATCGACCGGGTGCCCCTCACGTCCCTGACCGAGGCGGGCTTCGACGGCCGCACGACGGCGATCGCATACACGAGCCAGCGCCTGTTCGCGGCGCTGGGCGTCTGGGACGACGTGGCCGACATGGCCGAGCCGATCCGCGATATCCGGATTTCCGACGCCGGCCACGATGGCCGGGCGAGCCCGCTCTATCTCCATTTTGATCACCGTGAGGCGACGCCCGATGCGCGGGACTCCGCGCCGATGGGCTGGATCGTGGAGAACCGCTTTCTGCGCGCGGCGTTGCTGCGTCGGTTGTCAGATTGCCCGCAGGTTGAGCTGGTTGCACCTGATGAAGTAGTTGAAACCAGCCGCACTGCGGATCGCGCCGACCTCATGCTCAAGAGTGGCCGCCGCCTTCAGGCGAGGCTCATAGCCTCGGCCGAGGGTCGCTTCGGCGCGATGCGGGAGGAGGCCGGGATCGGTGCCCGGACCTGGTCCTATGGCCAGATCGCGATCGTGCTGGTGGCCCGCCACGAACGGCCGCACCGCGGCGTGGCACAGGAGAAATTTTTACCCGGCGGACCCTTCGCCATCCTGCCGATGCGCGACGGACCGCAGGGTGAACATCGTTCGTCGATTGTCTGGACCGAACGGTCGGACCTTGCGCGTCGCCTGCTCGAGCTCGAGCCGGCACGCTTCCAGGCCGAATTCGCCCGGCGCTTCGGCGATCATCTCGGCCAAGTCGCGCCTGCGGGCCCGCGCTGGTGGTATCCGCTGGGGCTGGTGCATGCCGACCGCTACATCGACACGCGGCTGGTTCTGGTCGGCGACGCCGCCCACGGCATCCATCCCATCGCGGGCCAAGGCTACAATCTCGGCGTGCGCGACATCGCGGCCCTGGTCGAGACCCTGGTCGACAGCAAGCGGCTCGGCCTCGACCTCGGCGCCGCCGACACGCTCGAGCGTTATGCGCAATGGCGGCGGGCGGACAATTTCGCCATGGTCGCCGCCACCGATCTCTTGAACCGGCTGTTCTCCAACGACATCAAGCCGCTTCGCCTGGCGCGCGGCCTGGGTCTTGCCGCCGTCAACCGCGTGCCGGCGTTGCGCCGCTTCTTCGTCCGCCACGCCATGGGCCTGGTCGGCGACCTGCCCAAGCTGATTCGCGGCGAGCGACCTTAGCCGGGCCCGATCAACGCCCGAAAGTCGGGCGAGGCAATCAGCTTCTGAAGCGCGTTCTGCACCGCCGGGAAGTAGGCGTCGGCCACCTTCTTGCAGGCGGTGACAGCCGCGAATGCGCCGTCGAACTTGTACTGTTCCTGCACCGTGATCGAGCGGCCGTTCGACGAGCGCACCGTCAAGGTGAGGTCCCACCATGCGACAGTCGAGGAGAAGGCGAGCTTGTCGAGCGAGCCCGTCAGGGTGACGGGGCCGCGCTCGTCGTAGACGCCGGCGATTTTCAGCTCGTCGATCAGCGCCTTGCGGATGTAGGCCGCGAAGCCCACCCCGTCGGCCGCCGTGATTGGGCCCGCGGCCCGGCAGCCGTCGCTGAACTGCGGCGGCTCGGCGAAAGCGCCGATGCTGATACGGTTGGGCGCCAGAGTCCTCAGGATCACGATATTGTCGGCCGACATCCCATAGCGCGGCGCCGAATAGGTCTCGCATCCGGCGACGAAGAGCCCCAGGGCGACGAAAAGCAGATTGCGGACTATCATTGCTCCCCCGAGCATTTGCAGCGCGATTCTAAGGCGCTTCTTTCTACCGGCGCGATTATGCAAACCAGCTCCAGCCTGTCAACAAACCGGCCTCCAAGCTGGACTATCGGTCGTGGCCACCCTATCTCAAGAGCCAATTTTCGAGGAATTTTATGTCCCAGCCACAAGTGCCCGTCACCGTGCTCACCGGCTATCTCGGCGCCGGCAAGACCACCCTGCTCAACCGCATCCTGAGCGAGCAGCACGGCAAGAAATACGCCGTCATCGTGAACGAATTCGGCGAGCTCGGCATCGACAACGACCTCGTGGTCAACGCCGACGAGGAAGTCTTCGAGATGAACAACGGCTGCATCTGCTGCACCGTGCGTGGCGATCTGATTCGCATCATCGAAGGCCTGATGAAGCGCAAGGACAAGTTCGACGGCATCTTGGTCGAGACCACCGGCCTCGCCGATCCCGGTCCGGTGGCGCAGACCTTCTTCACCGACGACGATGTGAAGGCCAAGACCCGGCTCGACGCCATCGTGACGGTGGTCGACGCCAAGCACTTCCTCGGCCAGCTCGGCCAGGGCGACGAGGCCGAAGAGCAGGTGGCGTTCGCCGACGTGATCCTGCTCAACAAGACCGATCTGGTGAGCGCCGACGACCTCAAGAAGGTCGAAGGAAAAATCCGCGCGATCAATCCCTACGCGCGCATCCACAAGACCGAGAAGAGCCGGATCGACCTTGCCGCCATCCTCGACAAGGGCGCGTTCGATCTGAAGCGCATCCTCGAGTTCGAACCCGACTTCCTCGAGCACGGTCACGATCACGACCACGAGGAGGAAGTGAAAAGCCTTTCCATCACCTCGGACAAGCCGGTCGACCCGGAGAGGTTCCAGAAATGGATGGGCGCGCTCCTGCAGTTGCGCGGCCAGGACATTTTCCGCAGCAAGGGCATCCTCGCCATCGACGGCGCCGCCAGGCGCTACGTCTACCAGGGCGTCCACATGATGATGGACAGCGACTGGGGCGTGCCGTGGAAGGCCGGCGAAAAGCGCTCGAGCAAGCTCGTCTTCATCGGCCGCAATCTCGACGGCGACAACCTGAAGCGCGGCTTCGAAGACTGCCTGAAGTAAGTGCCGTGAAGATCGACCTCACCAACCCGGCCTGGCGCCAGACCCTGCCGCCGGCCCGCACTGTCGCGGCCGACGCGCCGGTCGCCGCCTGCGCTTTTGGCCGAGACGGCACCATTGCGGCTTTCGCCCTGGGCGACGGCTCGGTACGCCTGCTGCCCGCCGACATCGCCGCGGCGGCGACCGACGCGATGCCGCCCGTTCACGGCGGTGCCGTGCTCGCGCTGGTCGCCGACCCGGCGGGCGACGGCTTCGTCAGCGGCGGCGACGACGGCCGTCTCCTGCGCCTCGGCGCCGACGGCACGGCGACCGAGCTCTTCAACCAGAAAGGCAAGTGGGTAGAACACCTCGCCGCCCACCGCGCCACCGGTGCGGTCGCGGCCTCGGTCGGCAAGAGCGCCTTCGTCGTCAGGAACGGCGAGGTCCGCGAGTTCGGCCCGCACCAGAGCACGGTGGCCGACCTCGATTTCAGCAAGGACGGCAGCCGCATCGGCTGCGCCCACTACGGCGGCGTCACGGTCTGGAGTCTCGGCCAGACGACCCTGCCGCCGCGCCGCTTTGCCTGGCGCGGCAGCCACGTCGCGCTGCGCTGGAGCACCGACGGCAAGTTCATCGCCACCGGCACCCAGGAAAACGACATCCATGTCTGGCGCATGGCGCAGGCCACCGACATGCGCATGCAGGGCTATCCCGCCAAGGTGAAGTCGCTCAGCTGGACCGCCGACGCGCGCTTTCTCTACACCTCCTCGCAGCCGGTGTTCACGGCCTGGCCGTTCTCCGGCAAGGGACCGGAGGGCAAGCCGCCGCTGCAGTTCGGCGAGGAGGGCGCGGGCCTTCTCAGTGTCGTGGCGGCCCACCCCGCCGCCGAGTTCGTGGCCGGTGGCTACGATTCCGGCGAACTGCAGTTGGGCGACATCAAGACCAGGCGCTCTGTGGTGCTGAAAATGGCCGACGGCGCGGCCGTCACCTGCCTCGCCTGGTCGCCCGACGGTTTTAGGCTCGCCGTCGGCAACGAGCGCGGCGATCTTTTGGTAGTCGATCTCAGGCGCTAGCGGCGGGCCCAACTTTTCAAAGTTGGCCCAACTCGACCGACGGAAAATCGGCTTCCCAACCGCCGGAAAGCCAACAAATCCGGGATTTTACCCGGCTCAGCGGGCCCACCTGAAACGTGCGTGTGTTGGGCCAGAATGTGTGCCCGGAACTGTGCCCGAGCATGCACGCGAATACTGTCCACGGTTCGAGGCGTGGCTCTTTTCCCTGTTGGTGCCAGCACTGCCAGCACGAAGCCCTTTGGGCGGTTTGGACTGTGTCTCTCCACGGGTCAGGACCCGCGGCGGCTGCACCAGGCGCATAGCGCGACCCGCGGACGGCCGCGGGAGGTCTTGCCGATAAACGAAAAGGGCCGGCGCAGTCCAGGCGCCAGCCTACCGAAATATAGCATGGAACCTGCTGAACCTGCAATAAAAATGTTTCTCGAGTCGAAGACCGGCCTCCTGCCGCTGCCGCGCTTGCGCGGCGACGCCAATGGCCAGCAAGATCGGCCAGGAGAACGCCCTCATGACCGATGCCCCGCGCCCGCCCCTGCCGCCTTTCACCGAAGAAACCGCCCGGACCAAGGTCCGCGCCGCGGAGGATGGATGGAATGGCCGCGACCCCGCGCGCATTGCGCTCGCCTACACGGCCGACAGCGTTTGGCGGAACCGGTCGGAGTTTTTTCAGGGTCGCGAGGCCATCACGGCCTTCCTCACCCGCAAATGGGCCAGGGAGCTGGATTATCGCCTGATCAAGGAACTCTGGACCTGCGGCGGAAATCGCATCGCCGTTCGCTTCGCCTACGAATGGCGAGACGATTCGGGCCACTGGTTCCGCTCCTATGGCAACGAGAACTGGGAATTCGACGAGCGCGGGCTGATGCGCCGCCGCATCGCCTCGATCAACGACCTGCCGATTGCCGCGGGCGACAGGAAGTTCCACTGGCCGGCGCCGGGACCGCGGCCCGCCGATCATCCCGGCCTCGGCGACCTCGGCCTGTAGTCAGGACACCTCCACTGGGCGGCCTGCCCGCTTGACCCGCAAGCGCAGCCGTCGGACCTTGCCGGCGGAGGTCGTTGCATGAAGAAGCTGTTGATTGCCGTTGTCCTGGCCCTGTCGGTCGCTGCCTGTAGCCCGGGCGGAACCCCATGGCAGAAGTCCTACGGCAAGACTTTCTACGAGCCGAACGACGGCATGGCCGCGCTCTACATCATTCGCGACGACCCCGGCCAGGACACCTCTCCGATCGGCATCACCAATGGCCAGTCGCCTGTCGGCAGTCTCACCGGCCTAGGCTGGATGCGCCTCGATCTGCCGCCGTCGCTCTACGACCTCAGGGCCTTCGGCGAGCAGGGCAGCACCGAACTCATCATCACGGTCAATGCCGGGCAGAGCCGCTTCTTTTTGGCCGAGCCCAAGCCTCCCGGAAACGCCCAGCTTCGGGAGATCCCCCAGGACGAAGGGCGCCGCCTCGTGCGCAAGGGCCAGAGGGTCTATAGCGCTCCCTGACGCCACGTCCTGACGACGACGCGTAGCGCCTAATCGCGCTGGACGCACATGGCGATGCCCATGCCGCCGCCGATGCAGAGGGTGGCGAGGCCTTTCTTGGCGTCGCGCTTCTGCATCTCGAAGAGCAGCGTTGTCAGCACGCGGGCGCCCGAGGCACCGATCGGATGGCCCAAGGCGATCGCGCCGCCATTGACGTTGAGCTTGGTCGGATCGAGGCCGAGTTCCTTGCCGACGGCCAGGGCCTGAGCGGCAAAGGCCTCGTTGGCTTCGACGAGGTCGAGATCCTTCACCGTCCAGCCGGCCTTCTTCAACGCGGCCTGAGACGCAGTCACCGGACCGATGCCCATGACCTTGGGATCGACGCCGGTGGTCGCCCACGACACGATCCTGGCGAGCGGCTTGATGCCACGCTTCTTCGCTTCATCGGCGCTCATCAGCACAAGCGCTGCCGCGCCGTCGTTGATGCCCGAGGCATTGCCGGCCGTGACCGAGCCACCCTCCTTGGCGAAGGCCGGGCGGAGCTTGGCGAGCGCCTCGGCCGTCGTGCCGTGACGCGGGAACTCGTCGGAGTCGACGACGACGTCGCCCTTGCGGGTCTTCACCGTGACCGGAACGATCTCGTCCTTGAAGCGGCCCGACTTCTGCGCCGCCTCGGCCTTGTTCTGCGAGGAGGCCGCGAAGGCATCCTGCTCGAGGCGGGTGATCTGGTATTTCTGCGCCACGTTCTCGGCGGTGTTGCCCATGTGGTAGCCGTTGAAGGCATCCCACAGCCCGTCCTTGATCATGGAGTCGACCATCTTGAGGTCGCCCATCTTGGTGCCGTCGCGCATGTGAGCGACGTGCGGCGCCTGGCTCATGCTCTCCTGGCCGCCGACCACCATGATATTGGCGTCGCCGTTGCGGATCGCCTGCCAGCCGAAGGCCACGGCCCGCAGGCCGGAGCCGCAGAGCTGGTTGATGCCAAGCGCGGTCTTCTCGACCGGGATGCCGGAATTGACGGCGGCCTGACGGGCCGGGTTCTGGCCCTGACCGCCGGTCAGGATCTGGCCCATGATGACTTCGTCGACTTCTTCCGGCTTCACATGGGCGCGTTCCAGCGCGCCCTTGATTGCCGCCTTGCCGAGGTCGTGGGCCGCGACGGCGCCGAACGCGCCGTTGAACGAGCCGATAGGCGTGCGCGCCGCGCTCGCGATGACGATGTCCGTGGTCATATAGTCCTCCTTGCCTGCCGCCCTAGGGGCCATTTACAGGGCGGCGGCACGGCTCGGCAAGGTCCCTCGCGGCACTGCAGCAACCGCCTTCATTCCGAACAGCGGCCGAACCCAGCGCCACGGGCGCACCAGCCCTGCGTAAATCAGCCAGGCGCCGAAGAAGCTCGCGATCACAGCCAGGATGAATCCGGCGAACGGCGGCACACCGGCCTGCAGCAGCCAATACACCGCGATCACCGTGACGGTCTGATGAAGGATGTAGAACGGGTAGACCGCTTCGGTCGCCTCGGCGAGGAACGCCGGCCGCGCGGTCAGATAGCGATGCGCGAAGCCCAGGATCGCGAACAGCCAGGCCATGGTGTTGATCGCCGACAGAAGTGCAAAGCCTGGCCGTGCCTCGGGCGAGATCACGGGCCTTACCGTTCCCTGGAAGAAACCGATGTAGAGCGCGGCATAGGCGGCGATGCCGATGGCCAGCGAGAGCAGTCGCTGACGCCGAAGCGCATTCAGCAAGTCGGTCGAACCGAAGATGAAGGCGCCGTAGAGCAGCAGCGCGCCATAGGAGACCAGCCCGTTCCAGTCGCCGACCAGGCCGTTGATATTGTACGAGATCGGCGCCAGCCACAGGATCGACGCGGCGAGCGGCAACACCATCAGCCACTGCAGACCGAAGCGGGCAGCCGTCCGGCCGGCATTCTCGACCGCGTTGCGGCCCGTCGACGACCGTGCCCACAGGAAGACCGGCAGCAGCACCAGCGTCAGCACCAGCACGTAGGCCAGGAACCAGAGATGGTGCCAGCTGAAATTGCCGTTCGGGTAGGCGCCGCCGGAGAAGGCCTGCGGCAGCCAGTCGAAGAACGAGCCCGTGAACTGTCCGCGATAGCGGCGCTCCAGGTAGACCTGCGGCGGCACAATCACCAGCATGCCGAAGGCCAGCGGCAGGAGGAGCCGCTTCAGGCGGTCGACGACGAAGCCACCGGAAGTGCGATCGCCCAGCGCCAGCATGATGGCCGCGCCCGACACCAGGAACAGCAGCGGCATGCGCCAGCGGTTCAGGAACCGCATCGCCTCGCGCAGCCACTCCATGCTGTCGGGGCTGGTGACGTGCCAGCTCCAGCCCGACCAGGCCATGCCGGCGTGGTAGAGGATCAGCAGGCTGAAAGCGAGGACGCGCAGCCAGTCAAGATCGGCTCGGCGGGTGGTCATGACGATACCTCGGGAAGAGTTGCGGACGCCCCTTCCCTACCTTCCAAGACCTTGAACTGGCTGCGTTTTGTGATGACCGGCGATCCCGGTGGGACGACCGGTGGCCACTGAGGGACGTCGTCAGCTCTTCACCGGCACCAGCGCTTCGAAACGCGGGCGGTAGCGGCGGCTCAGGTTCACCTCGGCGCCGTCCTGCAGGCGGATGCGCCAATCGCCGCTCACCCAGGGCGTCACCTCGACCACGCGGGCGATGTTCACCAGGTGGGATTTGTGCACGCGCACGAACCGCTTTGGATCGAGCTCGCTCTCGAGCCTGGTGAGCGAGGAGCGGATCTCCAGCAACTCACCCCCGACATGGAGCACGGCGTAGTTGCCGGAGGCCTCCACCCAGTCGATGTCGGCTACTTCGACCATGATCTCCTTGCCGCGCCGGCGTACGGCAAAGCGCTCCGGCAGGGTCGCACCCGGGCTGGAGGCGGGCGCAGGAGCGGGCTTGCGGGCAAGCAGGTGGCTCAGCACCAGCACGCCGCCGGTCAGCATCGTGTAAGAAATGACGTCCTTGGCGAATTCGTAAGCGAGGCGTTCGGACGTGACCGGGAAGCTGTAGGCCTCGCCCGCGATGGCGTTGAACCAGAGCAGCCGCAGCGCCGCCATGCCGAGCGTATGCAGGACGCTGTAGGGTACGACCGCCAGGACGTGGATCGCGATATTGCGCGGCCCTGCGACGACCGGCCAGCGGCGGTGCAGCCAGTAGATCGCCGGCAGCAGCGCGGCCACGACGAGGTGGCTTGCCCCTTCCAGGGCGACGGCGCGTCCGACATCCATGTCGATGCCGCGCCGGCCGGCATCGGCGATCTCGACGGGCACGCGCGCGGCCATCGAGATGGCGAGCGCCGCCGCCCAGAACGCGGGCACGCGCCAGTCGGTGGACCCGCCGTCAGCCGCCATCACGTGCCCTGGAAGGGATCGCCTGCAGCCACTCGATCAAGGGCGTCCAGCAGAGATCGCGCGCGCGGCTGCTCACCACCATGCCGATGTGGCCCAACGGCAGATCGAGCCGGGTTGCATTCTTCAGACCGCGCTTGGGATCGGCGAGCGCGGCGGCCGACAGCGGCGGCACGATGCGGTCACCCGACGGAATCATGACCAGCGACGGCACTTTGATCCTGGACGGCACGATGCGGCGGCCGCCCACGACCCACTTGCCGCTGCCGGGCACGTTGTCGCCGTACCAGCCGACCAGGCATTCGCGCGCCACGGGACCGGCCAGCGGCGCGCCGTCGTTCAGCCAGTCCTCGAGCAGCACGAACTCGCGGGCACCAGGGCCCTCCTGGTCCATGCCGAGGAAGCGGCCGAATTTCTTCATGGCGAGCCAGGGATCGAGCGACCAGAAGAGCGTCTGCAGGATGTCGACCGGCAGCTCGCCCAGCCGGTCGGCAACCTGCGCCAGCAAGGGGCCGGTCGACACCAGGAAGGCATGGCCGGTCCGATCGGCGTGGAAGTCCCAGGGGGCGGCCAGCAGGGCAAGGCCGGCGACGCGGCGCGGCTGGCGCGCTGCCAACGCCACCGTGAGCGTGCCGCCCATGCAGTAGCCCATCACCGCCGGCGCCCGGCGGGCGCGTTTGGCGAGGAAGGCGAGCGCGCGCTCGAGGCGCGCGACATAGGCCGTGGTGTCGAACCGGCGTTCCTCGTCGTTGAGCGGTCCCCAGTCGACGAGGTAGGGCCTGAGACCCTGGGCCGCCATGCCGCGCAGCAGGCTCTTCTCGGCGGTGAGGTCGAGCACTTCCCAGCGATTGATCAGTGACGGCACCACCAGGACCGCGCGCGCGCCGCGTGCGCGGGCCGCGCGATGCGTGGCGCCATAGTCGAGCAGCCGCGTATTGCCCTCGCTCCACACCGCCGGCGGATTCTCCAGGGTACGATGAACCGCGTGCTGACGATAGGCGAGCACGCCGTCGGCCAGCCGATGCATGCGCCGCGCAATCTCGCGCCGCAGCGCCTCCTCGAACCGGCCGGCGCCGTCCCGGGCTTCGAGGGCGGCGATCTCGGGCAGCAGAGCTGCGATCGCCTCAGGAACGGGTGAGCCTGGCTTCGAGCTCGGCGAGCCGGGCTTCCAGTGTCTCCACGCGCTTTCGGAGCTCGCCCAGGTCATTAGCGCCGTGCCCAGATGAAGCGGCAGCGGGCGCGGTCCCAGCCTCGGAGGAAGAGGATTTGGCGGCATGAGATGCTCCTTGGACGGCCTGCATCGCAGACGCAACCTGGGCGTTTGCGGCCGCGAACAGGCGGGCGATTTGCTCGGTAAGCGCCTGGTCGGCGGCGAGCCCGGCAAGCTGGCCTTGCCAAAGGTCGAGATATCGCCGGGCCAGCTTGTCGAAATCGGCACCGGAATCGCCGCCAGATTCAGTGGGCGTTTCGTCGTTTTCAGAGGCCATGCGCCCACTATAGCCTATCGCCTCACGAACGCTGCTTTCGCAGGCGCAAACCTATCTTGTCGCACTGCGGTATCGGCGCTAATGTGGCCTGTCCGAAGTAAACGAGCGTTTACCGCGCTCGGGAGCTAGAGGAGCGACAGCGTAATGGCCGATCAGGCAGTACCCGAGGGCGGACCGAAACCCGCGCCGGTGGTCATCAAGAAGTACGCGAACCGACGCCTCTACAATACGGCGACCTCCGCCTATGTGACGCTCGAACATCTTTCCCAGATGGTGAAGGACAAGACCGATTTCGTCGTCTACGACGCCAAGACCGGCGACGAGATCACGCGCTCGGTACTGACCCAGATCATCTTCGAGGAGGAGAGCAAGGGCGGACAGACGCTGTTGCCGATCCCGTTCCTGCGCCAGCTCATCTCCTTCTATGGCGACAGCCTGCAGGGCGTGGTGCCGCAGTATCTCGAGATGTCGATGTCGCAGTTCGCGCGCAATCAGGAGCAGATGCGCAGCTACATGCAGAACGCCTTCGGCTTCAATCCGTTCCAGCAGTTCGAGACCATGGGCAAGCAGAACATGGCGATGTTCGAGAACGCCATGCGCATGTTCAATCCGTTCCGCGCCGGTCAGCCCGGATCGGGCCAGCCTGGACAAGCGGGCCAGGCGGACCAGGCGCAGCCGATGACCAACGGGCAGGCGGCGCCCAAGACCGAAACGCCGGGCGCTTCCAATGCAGCGCCGCAGGGCGAGGCCGTCATCGACGATCTCAAGCGCAAGCTCGACGAGCTGCAGAACCAGCTCGCCCTTCTCAGCAAGAAGCCCTGATTTTTCCATGGCCGCGCCGTTGTCATCATCGTCGATGGTCCGACGCGTGACATCGCCCTGCATCGGCATCTGCACGATGGATCGAGAAAGCGGCTTCTGCCTCGGCTGCAAGCGCACGATCGCGGAAATCGGCCGCTGGGCGATGCTCGACGACCCCGAGCGTCAGGCGATCATCGACCAGCTGCCGGGACGGAAGCTCTGATTTGTCGGAGCGCGCATGCAGTCTGACACATACCAAGAATTCAGCAGATCCGAATGGGCCGCTCTACGAGCGCACACGCCTCTCACTCTTTCCCAGGAGGATCTCGCATCGCTTCGCGGCATCAATGAAAGTGTCTCCCTCGAAGAACTGACCGAGGTCTATCTGCCACTGTCGCGACTGCTCAATCTCCATGTGCGCGCCGCACGCAATCTGAACGGCGTCACGGATACGTTTCTGGGAAGGCCGGTTGTCGGGCGGACGTATATCATCGCGATCGCCGGCAGCGTGGCCGTGGGCAAGAGCACGTTCGCACGTATTCTCCAGGCGCTCATGGCGCGCTGGCCGGACCATCCTCGGGTCGATCTGGTGACCACCGACGGCTTTCTGCATCCCAATCGGCAGCTTGAAGAAGAGCAACTGATGCAGCGTAAGGGATTCCCCGAGAGCTATGACGTCAAACGGATGGTGCAGTTCCTTAGCGACGTCAAAGCCGGCCACGCCGAAGTCAAGGCGCCCGTCTATTCGCACCAGACCTATGACATCGTGCCGGACGAATGGCAGATCGTGCGCCGGCCCGACGTCCTCATCTTCGAGGGATTGAACGTCTTGCAGCCCGGACTCGCCGGCGGCAGACCGGCCTCGGTGATACTTTCCGACTTCTTCGATTTTTCCATCTATGTGGACGCCGCAACATCGGACATCGAAGCCTGGTATCTCGCTCGCTTCCTGCTCCTGCAGCGCACTGCGTTCCAGAAGCCGAGCTCGTACTTCCATCACTACAAGGATCTGCCTGCAGAAGAGGCGCGCGCGATTGGGCGGCGAATTTGGTCGAACATCAACGAAGCAAATCTGCGCGAGAATATCCTGCCGACGCGGGAGCGAGCCCATGTCGTCCTGCGCAAACGACCGGATCACTCGATCGGCCAGGTTTCGCTGCGGCAGATCTAGCGGCCCTTGAACACCGGCTTGCGTTTTTCGCGGAACGCCGACGTTCCCTCCTTGTAGTCCTCGGTCAATCCGGTCAGCACGTTCTGGTCGGCGTCCATGTGGGCGCCAAGATCGTCGAGCGCATGCGCCAGGCGATTGACCGTGCTCTTGGTCATGCGCACGGGAATCGGCGGCTGGCGCGCGATGCGCTCGGCGAAAGCCATCGAAGCCGCGAAGGCCTGGCCGTCCTCGACGACGTTCTCGACCAGACCCCAGTCCAGCGCGTCGGCAACATTGATTCTATCGGACGCCAGGATCACCGCCTGCTTGGTCCGCGCCGGACCCATCAGCGCCAGCATGCGCGGGATCGAACCCCAGCTCATGTTCATGCCGAGTTCGACCTCGGGGATGCGGAAATGCGCGCTCTTCCCACAGGTGCGGAAGTCGAGCGACACGACCAGCGCCGCGCCGCCGCCGATGCAATGGCCCTCGACGGCGGCGATGGTGACCTGGTCCATGTCGTGCCAGGCCTTGCACATCTTGGGGCCCAGCCGCTGGCGATGGATGCGCTCGCCAACCGACAGCCCGTCGCGTTGGCGGCCCTCCGGATCCTTTAGATCGAAGCCGGCGCAGAAGGCCTTGGCCGAACCGGCGAGGATCACGACCGAGGTTTCGAGGTCGTCCTCGAAGTCGCGCGGCACGTCGCGCAGCTCGCGCATCGCCTGCTGGCTGAGGGCATTGATGCTGTCGCCGCGGTCGAAGCGCACGACGGCGATGCGGCCTTGCGGCCCCAGGCCCTTCTCGACCTTCACGAACTGGCGCTGCATTGGCGCATTCCTCCTGTGTTCGTCGCAAGGTAGCGCCTCGGCTTTACAACGGCGAGCCGCTTCGTTTGACTGCGTCTCATGTCGAAATCAATCGGATCCATCACCCTCGAACGCCGCGTCGATGCGCTGTTCTCCCGTTACACCGCGGCCGGTTCGCCGGGCGCCGTCGTTGGCGTCATGCAGGGCGGCACGATCGAGCTCTGCAAGGGCTATGGCCTTGCCAGCATCGAACTCGGCGTGCCGATCCGGCCTGATACCCGCTTTCGCATCGCCTCGGTCAGCAAGCAGTTCACCGTGACGGCGGCGCTGATGCTGGCGGCCGAGGGCAAGCTCAAGCTCTCGGACCCGCCGTACAAATACCTGCCCGAGCTGCCGCCGCTGCCGGTCACCGTCGACCAGATGATGCGGAACGCCAGTGGCCTGCCCGACTTCCTCGAGCTGCTGCGGCTGGGCGGTCACGGCCTCGACAAGCCGGCGCGACCTGGGGACCTGCTGGCCGCCTGCCTGCGCAACCACCATCTCAATTTCGCGCCCGGCAGCCGCTTTCTCTACAGCAACACCAATTTCCTGCTGCTCGGCCTGATTGTCGAAAAACTGGCGAAGAAGAAGCTGGGCGCATTCCTCGCCGAACGCATCTTCAAGCCGCTGGGCATGACGGGCACGATGCTGGCGGCCGAGATCGATGCCGTGATCCCGGGCCTCGCCACCGGCTATCTCGGCGACACCAAGTCCGGATACCGGCGGGCCGCACATGCCTACCCGCAGGGCGGCGAGGGTGGCCTCACCTCCACCGTCGAGGATCTGCTGATCTGGAGCAGACACTTCGACCAGCCGACGCTCATCCCGAAGACGCTGCCGGCGCAGCTCGCGGCGGTCGCCCCACTGACCGGAGGTCACGCCAACAAATACCGTCGCGGCGTGCAGGCCGATGATCTGCGTGGCCTTGCCACCATCGGCCACGGCGGCCTGTGGCCGGGCTTCCGCACCGAATTCCTGCGCGTCCCGGACGCCGATCTCACCGTGGTTGTGATCGCCAACCTCGGCACCATCGATCCGTGGCGCCAGGCGCGCGCCATCGCGACCCTGGCGCTCGAGGGCAACAGGAAGCTGAAGCCCATGGCGGCTCCGATCACCGAGGCCGAGATCAAGCCGATCGCCGGCACCTGGTTCAGCGCCCAGGAGCCGTCGCTGTTCGAGCTGGCGTGGCGCAACGGCGAGCCGGTGGTGACGCAGAATGGCCTGCCGTTCGCACTCGGCCGCCGGGCGGACGGCTGGTTCACAGCCGAACGCGGCTCGTTCGAGTTCGCGCTGAAGCCCGGCCGGGCCGGAACGCTGCGCGTCGATCTCGGCGCCGGCCGAGTGGTGACGTTCACCAAGCTCGGACGGCGCAAGCCCGTGCCGGCCGCGATCGCCGGCACCTACGCCTCGGCCGATTCAGGCGCCACTTGGCACGTCCGGCGGGGCGGCGACGACTATACGATCGGCGTCAGCGGTCCGTTGATCGCCGGCGGGCCGGCGTGGTCGCTCGCCGGCATCGATGCCGACACGGTCGAGGTCGTCAGTCCGCCGGGCTGGATCACGGCGACCCAGCTCGCCCGTCTCGAACGCGACCGTGCCGGCAAAATCGTGGCGCTCAGCGTCTCGACCGGCCGCATCAAGAAGATGAGGTTCGAGCGCAACGCCTGAAACCCCGGACATCACAGGGGAAAGTGGACCATTTCCCGGCACACCTCGTTGTGCCACGAAGTGTTCCGGAAGTTGTGCCACGAACCGGCATCAAGGCCCTGATCCCGCAGTGAAATCGCCCCCCGACAAACTGTGCCACCGGGCCCGGCCACTCGCCGAGATGAGTGTTCAAAAAAGATCGCCGGCGTGGACCACTCGTGGACCATTCAAGGACCATTCGGGGCCACGAAAAACGCCCGGCGGATCTCTCCGTCGGGCGTCTCCCATCATGACATAAATATTAGCAAAAACCTGTTGAAGCTGCAAATGCCAGCAGTGCTAGCGGAACGGGATGGCGTACATCAGGCCGCCCTTGGTCCACAGCGCGTTCTGGCCGCGGTCGAGCTTGAGCGGCGTGGCCGGTCCGACGTTGCGGTCGTAGCTCTCGCCGTAGTTCCCGACCTGCTTGACGACGTTGTACATCCACTTCTCGTCGACGCCGACCGCCTTGCCGTAGCCCGGCGTGACGCCGAGGAAGCGCTTGATCGCCGGATCGTCGGTCTTCAGCATCGCGTCGACGTTCTTCGAGGTGATGCCGTATTCCTCGGCCTCGATCATGCCCATCAGGACCCATTTCACGAGATCGAGCCACTGGTCGTCGCCATGGCGCACGATCGGGCCCAGCGGTTCCTTGGAGATGCGCTCCGGCAGGATCGTGTGCTCGCCCTTGCCGGCGAGCTGGCCGGCCCGCACGGCCGCCAGGCCGGAGGCGTCGGTCGTGTAGGAATCGCAGCGGCCGGCGGCATAGGCCTGCAGCAGCTCGTCGAGCTTCTCGATCAGCACCGGCTTGAAGGTCATCTTGTTGGCGCGGAAGTAGTCGGCGAGGTTGAGTTCCGTCGTCGTGCCGGGCTGGACGCAGATGGTGGCGCCGTTCAGCTCCTTGGCGCTCTTGATGTTGCTCTTGGTCGGCACGATGAAGCCCTGGCCGTCGTAGAAATTGACCCCGGCGATGTTGAAGCCGAGCGCGGTGTCGCGCATCAGCGTCTGCGTCGCATTGCGCGTGATGACGTCGACCTCGCCCGACTGCAGCGCCACGAAGCGCTGCTGCGCCGTGGTCGGGGTGAACTTGACCTTCTCCGCGTCGCCGAACATCGCGGCGGCGATCGCCTTGCAGAGATCGACGTCGAGGCCGGTCCACTTGCCCTGGCTGTCGGCGAAGGAGAAGCCGGCCAGGCCGGTATTCACGGCGCACTGGACGAAGCCCTTGGCCTTCACGGCATCGAAGGTCTGGCCGGCCGAAGCCGGCGCCGACGCGAACACGGCCACGCCTAGAAGCGCTGCCGCGGCGGTGATTGATTTCCGAAACATTTCAAGCCCCCTGTTATGTCTTCAGCAGGGCCAACATAGCAAAAGACGCGCCGGTTAGATCGTCCGTTCGATCATCATCTTCTTGATCTCGGCGATCGCCTTGGCCGGATTGAGGCTCTTCGGGCAGGTCTTGGTGCAGTTCATGATGGTGTGGCAGCGATAGAGCCGGAACGGATCTTCGAGCGCGTCGAGCCGCTCGCCCACGGCATCGTCGCGGCTGTCGGCCATCCAGCGGTACGCTTGCAGCAGCACGGCGGGGCCGAGATAGCGCTCGCCGGCCCACCAGTAGCTCGGGCACGAGGTCGTGCAGCAGAAGCACAGGATGCATTCCCACAGGCCGTCGAGCTTGGCGCGCTCCTCGTGCGACTGCAGGCGCTCGCGCGTCGGCGGCTGGCTCTTCGACTTCAGCCACGGCTCGATCGAGGCGAGTTGGGCGTAGGGCACGTTGAGGTCGGGCACCAGGTCGCGGACCACCGGCATGTGCGGCAGCGGGTAGATCTTGATGTCGCCCTTCACCTCGTCGATGAACTTGGTGCAGGCCAGCGTGTTGGTGCCGTCGATGTTCATGGCGCACGAACCGCACACGCCCTCGCGGCAGGAGCGACGGAAAGTGAGCGAGCTGTCGATCTCGTTCTTGATCTTGATCAGCGCGTCCAAAACCATCGGGCCGCAGCTGTCCATGTCGACTTCGTAGGTGTCGACGCTGGGCTTCTTGCCGTCGTCGGGCGTCCAGCGATAGACCTTGAACGTCTTGACGTTCTTGGTCCCCGCCGCCGCCTTGTAGGTCTCGCCGACGCCGATCTTGGAATTGGCGGGCAGTGCGAATTCAGCCATCTGTGCCTCTCGAACCTAGTACACGCGAGCTTTGGGCGGGAAGGACTGCACGTCGTTCGACATCGGCTGCAGATTGACCGGGCGGTAGTCGATGCGGGTCTTGCCGTTCTCCTCGACCCACACGACCGTGTGCTTCATCCACTCCTTGTCGTCGCGCTCCGGATGGTCTTCGCGGGCATGCGCGCCGCGGCTTTCCTTGCGGTTGGCCGCCGAGCGGATCGTGCCCTGGGCCTGGACGACGAGATTCTCGAACTCCAGCGTCTCCACGAGATCGGAGTTCCAGATCATCGAGCGGTCTTTTACGCGGATGTCGGCAATGCCCGTGAACACCTTGTCCATCTTGGCGCAGCCCTCGTCGAGACTCTGCTGGGTGCGGAACACCGCGCAGTCGTTCTGCATGGTGCGCTGCATTTCGATGCGGAGCTGGGCGGTACCGGTGCTGCCCGCGGCGTGGCGCAGGCGGTCGAGGCGCGCGATCGCGGCCTCGCCGGCATGCGGCATCTGGCGATGTGCCTCGCCCGGTGTCAGCACCTTGCCGGCACGGATGGCGGCGGCGCGACCGAACACGACGAGATCGAGCAGCGAATTGGAGCCGAGCCGGTTGGCGCCATGGACCGAGACGCAGGCCGCCTCGCCCACCGCCATCAGGCCGGGGATGACGTGGTTGGGATCGCCGTCCTTCACCGTCACCACTTCGCAGTGAACGTTGGTCGGGATGCCGCCCATGTTGTAATGGCAGGTCGGAAGGATCGGGATCGGCTGACGCGTGACATCAACGCCGGCGAAGATGCGCGCGGTCTCGGCGATGCCCGGCAGACGCTCGTGGATGACCTTCGGGTCGAGATGCTCGACGTGCAGTTCGATGTAATCCTTGTTGGGACCACAGCCGCGGCCTTCGCGGATTTCGATGGTCATCGAGCGGCTGACGACGTCGCGCGAGGCGAGGTCCTTGGCCGACGGCGCATAGCGTTCCATGAAGCGCTCGCCGCTTGCGTTGGTGACATAGCCACCCTCGCCGCGAACGCCCTCGGTGATCAGGCAGCCCGCGCCATAGACGCCGGTGGGATGGAACTGGATGAATTCCATGTCCTGGATCGGCAGGCCGGCGCGCATCGCCATGGCGCCGCCGTCGCCGGTGCAGGTATGCGCCGAGGTGGCGGTGAAATAGACGCGGCCGTAGCCGCCGGTCGCCAGCACCACCATGTGGGCGCGGAAGCGATGGATGGTGCCGTCGTCGAGGTTCCACGCCATGACGCCGCGGCACGCGCCCTGTTCGTCCATGATCAGGTCGAGGGCGAAATACTCGATGAAGAACTCGGCGTGATGTTTTAGCGACTGCTGGTAGAGCGTGTGCAGGATGGCGTGGCCAGTGCGGTCGGCCGCGGCGCAAGTGCGCTGGGCGATGCCCTTGCCGAACTCGGTGGTCATGCCGCCGAACGGGCGCTGGTAGATCTTGCCTTCGGGCGTGCGGCTGAAGGGAACGCCATAGTGCTCGAGTTCGACGATCGCGGGAATCGCCTCGCGGACCATGTATTCGATGGCGTCCTGGTCGCCCAGCCAGTCCGACCCTTTCACGGTGTCGTACATGTGCCAGCGCCAGTCGTCGGGACCCATATTGCCGAGCGAGGCGGAGATGCCGCCCTGCGCCGCCACGGTGTGGCTGCGGGTCGGGAACACCTTGGTGACGCAGGCGGTCTTCAGGCCCTTCTCGGCCATGCCAAGCGTGGCACGCAGGCCGGCGCCGCCGGCGCCCACTACAACGACATCGTATTCGTGGTCGATCACCGTGTAGGAGCGGCCGCCGACATTGACCGTGCCCGGCGCGGCGCCATTGCTCTTGCCGCTGCTCGCCTCCGCCATCTCAGCCTCCGAGTCCGATACGCAGGATGGCCACGATGGCAGCCAACCCGAAAATCACCGCGATGAACCGGACCGCCACGATCAGCGCCAGCTTCCAGCCGTCGCCATGAACGTAGTCCTCGATCACCACTTGCATGCCGAGCTGGCCGTGATGCAGCCCGATGCCGATTGTCAGGATCAGCAGCACCATGACCAGCGGCGAGCCGATCCAGGCGCGCGCGACGTCGTAGTCGGCGCCGCTCAGCATCACCAGCGATATCGCAAACCACACGACCAGCGGGATCAACGCGATCGCCGTCAGGCGCTGCGCCCACCAATGGTGCAGGCCGTCGCGGGCGGAGCCGAGGCCGCGGGCGCGGGCAAGAGGGGTTCTGAGATCGCTCATGGGTCCCTCCTCACACCAGCCGGAGGCCGACGACCCACGACACCGCCGTGGCGATCAGCGAGACGGTGACCACGATCCAGCCGCTGCGATAGGCGTCCTTGAGCTCGAAGCCATAGCCTGCATCCCAGAAGAGATGCCGGATGCCGTTGCACAGATGATAGAAGGCGCAGAACAGCCAACCGCCGAGCACGATGCGGCCCGCGATCGAGGTGTTGAAGCTCTGGAACAGGGCGTAGGCCTTGGGGCTCGCCGCCGCATAGATCACCCAGGTCGCGAGATAGAGCGCGCCGACCGAGAGCGCGATCCCGGTCGCGCGATGCAGGATGGAAAGGACGGAGGTGAGCTGCGGCCGGTAGACCTGCAGATGCGGGGAAAGCGGCCGATGCACCGGCCGATTGGCGACGCTCATCGCGGGGGAACCTCACTTGCCGAAATCGGCTGAGCTTTTTTAGCGCGCAGCGGCCCCAAGTCAACGAATGTCGGCCCTGTCCGTAGGTTAAGTCCTGGATTTCGCAGCGAAATTCGCCTAGCGCCGCGGCATCAACAGCCAATAATCGAGATCGAGCACGACAGCGGGATGATACTTGCCGTCCGAGCCCTTCCCCGGCCACGTGCCGCAGGGGCAGTCCTTGGCTGCGATGCTTCTCACTCGCAACGCGCCCACGTCCGCGCGACCCGGAAGCGGCGCCTTCTCCAGCACTTCCGACCAGGCGTAAATCGTATCGCCGCCGAAGGTCGGCGCGACGTGGCTGCCGGCATTGATGGCCGCGACGCGGAAGCCATTGGCCAGGCCGTTGAACGACAGCGCGCGCGCCAGCGAGATCACATGCCCGCCATAGGCGAGCCGACGGCCGAAGCGCGTATCCTTGCCGGCGAAAGCGTCGAAATGCACCCGTGCGGTATTCTGGTAGAGCCGCGTCGAGAACATGTGGTCGGAGTCCTCGAGCGTCATGCCGCTGACATGATCGATGCGCTCGCCGGCCTCGTAATCCTCCCAACGATGCGATGAGCCGGCGGCGACGTCGTCATAGGCGGCAAGCGACAGGCCCGCCGGAACGATCAGATCGGCCGGCGCCACCGATGGCGCGGTCTTCGGCACCACAGGCGCCGCCACGGCCGCCTCGGGATCGCGCTTGTGCACCATCACCCAGCGCACGTAGTCGAGCACCATCTCGCCGCGCTGGTTCAAACCGGTCGAACGCACCCAGACGACGCCGCTGGCGCGATTGGAATTCTCGCGCAGGCCCAGGACCCTGGAATGCGCCGAGAGCGTATCGCCGGGATAGACCGGCACGCCCCAGCGGAATTCGGCATAACCCAGATTGGCGACCGCATTCAGCGAAATGTCGGGCACGGTCTTGCCGATCACGACATGGAAGACCAACAGGTCGTCGAGCGGCGCGCGCGGCAGTCCCAGCGTGCTCGCAAAGGCATCGGACGAGTTGACGGCGAAGCGCGAGCCGTAGAGCGCGACGTTCAGCGCCGCATCGGCCTCGGTGAGCGTCCGCGGCGTGGCGTGGCGGATCTCCTGGCCAACGCGAAAATCCTCGAAGAAATTGCCGGTGCTGGTCTTGCTCTTGTTGGTCATGTGGCGGCCTGCATCTCCTTGATCGCCGCAGCGAGCGCCAGGGCGCGCTCGGCCTGATCGACGTGAAGGTTCTCGATCATGCGACCATCGACAGTGACGACACCCTTGCCCTCGGCCTGCGCTGCCTTAAAGGCGGCGACGATCTTGGCCGCGCTCTCGAGTTCGGCGGGCGACGGCGCGAAGACCTCGTTGCAGGGCTCGACCTGACTGGGATGTATCAGCGTCTTGCCGTCGAAGCCCATTTCGAGCCCTTGCTGGCAGATCGCGCGAAAACCTTCGGCGTCCTGGATGTCGTTGTAGACACCGTCGAGGATCGTAAGACCGTGCGCCCGTGCCGCCAGCATGCCGAGGCCGAGTGCCGTGATCATCGGCAGGCGCATCGGGGTGTGGCGGGCGCGCATGTCCTTCACGAGATCGTTGGTGCCCATGACGAGCAGCGTGAGCCGGGAATGCGAGCCCGCGATCTCGTCGGCCCGCAGGATGCCCCGCGGCGTTTCCATCATCGCCCACACCGCCATCGAGGCCGGCGCGCCCGCGGCATCGAGCAGCACCACGACCTGGGCGACATCGGCGGCACTTTCGACCTTGGGAACCAGAATGGCGTCGGCTCCCGACGTCGCGATCGCGGTGGCATCGGCCTTGCCCCAGGGCGTAGCGAGGCCGTTGCAGCGGATCGCGATCTCGCGCTTGCCATATGCCCTGCTTTGGGCGGCCGCGACGACATTGGCGCGCGCCGCCTCCTTGGCATCGGGCGCCACGGCATCCTCCAGATCGAAGATCAACGCGTCGGCGGCCAAGGTCCTGGCCTTTTCGAGGGCGCGCGTGTTGGCACCCGGCATATAAAGAACGCTGCGGCGCGGACGGACGGTTTTCATCTGAGGCTCCCGGAAACGCGGCGGACTATAATGACGCGCCTCCTTGTGGCAAGCTGGCTGCGGCCATGCGCTTCCTCTCGCTCCAGAGCCATGTTGCCTACGGCTATGTCGGCAATCGGGCAGCAACATTTCCCCTGCAACGATTGGGCCACGAGGTCTGGGCGGTCAACACGGTCGAGTTCTCGAACCACACCGGCTATGGCGCCTGGCGTGGGCGCACCGCGCCTGCCGATCAGGTCGCCGAGATCGTGCAGGGCATCGAGGCGCTGGGCCTGCTGCCCAGCTGCGACGCGCTGCTGACCGGTTACGTCGGCGACGCCGCCCTGGCCGACGTCGTGCTCGACACTGCACGCCGCGTGCGCGCTGCCAACCCCACGGCGATCTGGTGCTGCGATCCGGTGCTGGGCGATATCGACACCGGTATCTATGTGAAGCCCGGCATCGACGCTTTCTTTCGCGAGCGCGCAATCCCCGCCGCCGATCTCGTGACACCCAACCATTTTGAGCTGGAACATCTCACCGGCCGCACCGTTTCGACCATGGGTGATGCACTGGCGGCCGCTCGCACCCTCCTGAAAGGTCCAAAGCTCGCGTTGATCACCAGCCTGCGACGCAGCGATGCGCCGGCCGACCAGATCGAGATGGTCGCGGTCAGCCCTGACGCGGCCTGGCGGATCGCCACGCCGTTGATCGGCTTCGAGATCGCGCCGAACGGCACCGGCGATGCCGTAGCCGCCCTGTTCTCGGCCCATTGGCTGGCCGGTGGCGACGTGGCCGAGGCGCTGGGCAAGGCCGCCTCATCGATTTTCGCCGTGCTCGAGACCACTCACCAACTCGGCGAGCGAGAACTTCAGCTCGTCGCGGCACAGGATCGACTGATTTCGCCACCGCGCCGCTTCACGGCCGAGAAGCTGTAGCGCGGCGATGAACGTCCCGGGTTTCGCCTTCAATCCCATTGCGCTCGCGATCGAGGGCACGATCATCGGCTTCATGATCGCGGTCCCGGTCGGCCCGGCAGCGGCGCTCTGCATCCGCCGCTCCATCACCGTCGGCGCCGTGGCGGGCTATATGACCGGTATCGGCGCGGCGCTCGGCGACGCGGTGTTCGGCGCGGTGGCGGCGTTCGGCCTCTCCTTCGTCGAGGATTTCGTCGCCCGGCGCGAAGCCTGGCTGCTCGGCGTCGGCGGCGCGGTGCTGACGGTCATGGGCTGGACCACGATGCGCCACCGCCCGCGCACGGTCGGCGATCCGGTGGCCGACGATCTCGAGCACCGGGTGGCGACGCACTTCCACTACGCCAGCTCGAGCTTCTTCATCACCGTGTTCAACCCACTGACTGTGATGGCCTTCGGCGCGGCGTTTGCCGGCCGCAATCTCGCCGGTGTCGGCGCCAGTCTGCCCGACGCCGCCCTCCTGGTGGCGGCGGTGTTTTGCGGCGCCCTGGCGTGGTGGACGATCCTCTGCGCCACCGCCGTGGCGCTGCGCGCCCGCTTCACCGGTACCGGCGTGTTGTGGCTGAACCGCGGCTCGGGGGCGATCATCATGGGCTTCGGCCTGGCGGCACTGGTCTCGCTGGCGCCGCTGCCGTGGAAGGATATCGGCCGCGCGCTCGGCCTCTAGATCATGCGGCTCCCCGATCAAGCCAGCGTGCCTCAGGCAAAAGTACAGGCGTCCTCGAAATTCATGCGCGGGCTGCGGGCGAAGATCTTCGACTCGTCGCCGTAGCCGATGTTGCACAGGAAGTTCGTCTTGAAACGTCCGTCGGGGAAAAAATTCTTGTCGACGATGGCGTTGTCGAAACCGCTCATGGCACCGCAATCGAGGCCGAGCGCGCGGGCGGCAATCATCAGATAGGCGCCCTGAAGCGTGCCGTTGCGGAAGGCCGTCGTCGACGCCACCACTTCCTTGCCATCGCCCTTGAACCAGTGGATCGCCGTCTGGTCGTGCGGAAAATGCTTGGGCAGGTGCTCGTAGAATTGGGTGTCGTAGGCGACGATCACCGTCACGGGCGCCGACATGGTCTTCTCGGTGTTGCCGGCGCTCAGCGCGGGCCGGAGCTTCTCCTTGCCCTCCCTGGTGCGCACGAAGACGAACCGCGCCGGCTGGGTGTTGGCCGATGTCGGGCCCCATTTCAGGAGCTCGTGGATGGCGCGCAGCTGGTCGTCGGTGACAGGCTTGGGCAGCCAACCGTTGTGGGTCCGTGCGTTGCGGAGAATCTTGTCGAGCGCCTTGTCATCGAGCATTGCGGTTTCCCTTCGTCGTGCCCGAAACCGTATCGGAGGTTCTGCGCAGGGTCGAGCCAACGTCGTCGTAAGCAAGTTACGGACCTGGAACCCGGCCCTTCCCTTCCGCCCGGCGGTTTATGGTACGCTCAAGCCGTCACTGTCCCCGGGAACCCGTCGATGTTGCCGATTCTGCTCGATCCCGCGAAATTCAAGGATGTGCTGGTGACCGCGAAGGGCGAGCAGCGGGCGCATGTGGCGCTGAGGTCGCTCGAGACGCTGTGGTTCAACACCGGCACGTTGTGCAACCTCACCTGCCGCAACTGCTACATCGAATCCTCGCCCAAAAACGACCGGCTGGTCTATCTGACGGCCGCCGAGGTCGCTTCTTACCTGGACGAAATCGAGCGCGACCGGCTTGGCACCAAGCTCATCGGCTTCACCGGCGGCGAGCCGTTCATGAATACCGAGTTGCCGGCGATGCTGGACGACGTCCTGTCGCGCGGCTTCAAGGCGATGGTGCTGACCAACGCCATGAAGCCGATGCACAAGATGAAGGCCGCATTGCTCGACCTTCACCGGCGCCATGGCAAGAACCTCACGATTCGCGTTTCGATCGATCACTACGCTCCTGCGTTGCACGAACTGGAGCGCGGCGCCCGAAGCTGGAAGCCCACGATCGACGGGCTGGTGTGGCTGGCGTCCAACGGCTTCGATGTTCACGTCGCCGGTCGCCGCTTCTCGGACGAGTCCGAAGAAAAGGTGCGGGCGGGTTACGCGAAGCTGTTTGCCGACCTCGGCGTCTCAATCGATGCCCAGAACCCAGGCGTCCTCGTGCTGTTCCCCGAGATGGATCCCACGGTCGACGTACCGGAAATCACCACGGCCTGCTGGGGCATCCTGAAGAAGTCGCCCGACAGCGTGATGTGTGCGTCCTCGCGCATGGTGATCAAGCGCAAGGGCGCCCTGCGTCCCGCCGTCGTCGCCTGCACCCTCCTGCCCTACGAACCGCAGTTCGAGCTGGGCGGATCGCTGGCCGAGAGCAGCGATGCTGTCCGCCTCAACCATCCGCACTGCGCCAAGTTCTGCGTCCTGGGCGGTGCCGCCTGCAGCCAGTAGAAACGGCCCTCGACGTCGTCATTCCGACGTTGAATGCAGGTGCCACGCTGGCTGCCACACTGGCGGCCCTGCAGGGCGACCTGTCGATCGCAATTGCAGTCTGCGACGGCGGATCGACCGACGATACCGCGGCGATCGCCCGGCAGGCCGGTGCGACTGTCGTGACGGCGCCTGCCGGGCGCGGCGGTCAGCTCGCCGCCGGCGCCAACGTCGGTGACGCTTCCTGGATCCTTTTCCTGCATGCGGACACGGTCCTTGGGCCCGGGTGGGCCAACGCCGTCCGGGCCTTCACGTCGCGGCGGACGAACCTCGGCAAGGCCGGCTACTTCCGCCTGCGCTTCGACTCCGCCGACCCGCGCGCCCGTCGCGTCGAACGGCTGGCGGCGTGGCGGTCCCGCCGGCTCGGACTTCCCTACGGCGACCAGGGGCTGCTGATGGCGCGCGCGCTCTACGAGTATCTCGGCGGCTTCAAACAATTGCCGCTGATGGAAGATGTCGAATTGGTCCGTCGTGTGGGCCGAAAGAACCTGGTGCCGCTCGATGCCGAGGCCGTCACCTCGGCGGCCCGCTATGAGCGTGATGGCTGGGTGATGCGGCCACTGCGCAACCTGTCCTGCCTCGCGCTCTACTTCACCGGCCTACCGCCCAGCGCCATACGGCGACTCTACGGAAGATGATCCGCCATCTCGTGATCCTGGCCCGCGTGCCGCAGGTCGGCCGCGTCAAACGCCGTCTCGCAAGCGAGATCGGCGTCTTGGCCGCTGGCCGCTTCTACCAGTCGATCCTGTTCGAGCAGATCAAGCGCTTCGCGAAGGATCGTCGCTGGACGATCTGGCTGTTCATCACGCCCGACACCGCGCTGGGCCATCCGGCCTGGCAGCGCGTGGGAAGGCGGCGCCCGCAGGGACGTCACGACCTTGGGCGGCGCATGAAGCTGCCCTTTCTGTCACTGCCACCGGGGCCGGTCGTGCTGGTCGGCAGCGACATACCGGCGATGCGCCCCGCCCATATCGCCCGCGCTTTCGCGCTGCTTGGCCAAAGCGACCTGGTGTTCGGCCCCGCGACCGATGGCGGCTTCTGGCTGGTCGGCGCCAAGCGTGTCAGGCCTTTGCCGCAGACGCTCTTCACGGGCGTGCGATGGTCGACCTCGACGACACTGAAGGAGACGCTGGCAGGAATTCCACGGCACGTCACCGTGGCGCTTGCCGATACACTCGACGATATCGATGACGCCGCAGCCTACTGGCGCTTCAGGGCCTCGAGCTCGGTGCGCAGCGATGCGAAGACCGGCGCCCAGTCTCCCGGCGCGGGCTGCTGAAACAGGCGCGCCGAGGGATACCACGGCGCCTTGGTGCCCCCGAGCTGCCAGCGCCAGTCGGCCGTTGACGGCAGCAGCACCCAGGTTTTCATGCCCGTCGCCGCCGCCAGATGCGCGATCGGCGCGTCGATCGAAATCAGCAGGTCGAGCTGAGACAGTGCCGTGGCGGCCTCGGCGAAATCGAAGATGCCGCGGCCGACGTCGTGCACCAGGCCGCCGGCACCGAACTGCTGGATGTCCTTTTGATGCACGCCGCCCTGCAGGCTGAACACCAGCAGTTCCGGATCGCCGGCAAGTGCCAGGAACTGGGCGAACGGCGCGGAGCGCTGGCGATCCAGCGGTTGGCCCGGCATGGCCGCCCAATAGATGCCGACGCGCAGCTTCGCCCGCTCGAGACGGCCGAGCTTGATCCGGCTTTCGGCCGGCGCGCGCAGATACGACGGCTCGGCGGCGAGGGCGGCGAAATCGACACGGCAGAGATGAGGCAGCGACACCACCGAGGCATGGACGTCGAATTCCGGCAGCGGCTCGCCTTCGGCGACCACGCGGTCGATGAAGTCGACAGTGCCGAGCAGCTCCTTCAGGAGCGCCTGGCAAAGCACCAGGACCATGGCGCCGCGACGCTTGAGCTCGCGCGCAAATCGCACGAACAGCAGCACGTCGCCCAGGCCTTGCTCGGGATAGAGCAGGATGCGCTTGCCGCGGATCGAGCCGCCGTCCCACGCCGGCTGGCTGAAGTCGGGGGTCGGTGTTTCCGGCAGGCGCTTGCGCGTTTCGTAGGCCGCGAAGCCCTCCTGAAGCTCGCCGCGCATCAGGAGCGCGATGGCAAGCTCGACGCGGGCCCGGCGGTTGTCGGGATTGAGCGCCAGCGCGCGGCCGAAGCAGCCGACGGCCTCGTCGAGGCGCCCGAGATCGCGCAGACAGAGTGCCAGGTTGAAGAAGCCCTCGGCGTAATCACGGTTGAGCGTGATCGACTGGAAATGATGCTTCACCGCCTCGTCGAGGCGATTGGCGGCACGCAGCGCGTTTCCGAGGTTGGAATGGAGCGCGGGATTGTCGGAGTCGGCGGCGAGCGACAGCCGGTGGTGCGAGACCGACGCATCGAGCTTGCCGACCAGCCGAAGCGCCACGCCGAGATTGTTGTGCAGCTCGGCGTGATAGGGCCGTACCGCCAGCAGCCGCAGATACGAAGAGATCGCCTCGTCGAGCCGGCCCGAGCGATGGGCCTGCGCCGCCAGCCGTAACTGCTGGACGAAGCTGTCGGCTTCGCTGCCGAACAGCGGCGTCGGCTGGGTGGAGGCCGTTGATTCCGGCCTCGTCGGGTGGATGGTCGGCGTGTCGGTCACGTCTGATCGCTCGCGTGGACGTATTGCGATCTTACATCAAGCAAAGCCAATAAGCATCTGGACTAAAATGCTTATCTGACCGAAAGGGGTGCCGAGGGTCAGGTCCCTACTAGATGTAGCCCTTGATCAGCTCCTCGGCGATCTGGATGGCATTGAGCGCCGCTCCCTTTCGCAGATTGTCGCTGACCACCCACATCGACAGACCATTGTCGATCGTGGGATCAGTCCGGACGCGGCTCACGAACACGCCGTCCTGGCCGGTCACTTCCTGCGGCGTCACATAGCCGCCGTTCTCGCGGCGATCGACGACCAGGATGCCGGGTGCCGCCGCCAGCACGCGACGCGCCTCGACTTCGTCGAGAGACCGCTCGAGCTCGAGGTTCACCGCTTCGGCGTGGCCGACGAAGGTCGGCACCCGCACGCAGGTGGCATGCACCTTGATCTTGGGATCGAGGATCTTCTTGGTCTCGACCACCATCTTCCACTCCTCCTTGGTCGCGCCGTCATCCATGAAGACGTCGATGTGGGGAATGACGTTGAAGGCGATGCTCTTGGGAAACTTCTTTGGATCGAGCGTCTGGTTCACGAAGAAGCTCTTGGTCTGGCTCAAAAGCTCGTCCATGCCTTCCTTGCCGGCGCCGGACGTCGATTGATAGGTCGAGACCACGACGCGCTTGATGCCCGCCGCCTCGTGGATCGGCTTCAGCGCCACCACCATCTGGATGGTCGAGCAGTTCGGGTTGGCGATGATGCCGCGGCCCTTGTAGCCGGCGATCGCCTTGGCGTTGACCTCGGGCACGACCAGCGGCACGTCGGGATCCATACGCCAGTACGAGGTGTTGTCGATCACGATCGCACCTGCCTTGGCGGCACGCGGGCTATGCTCGGCCGACACCTTGGCGCCGGGCGAGCTCAACACGATGTCGATGCCCTTGAAGTCGAATTTGGCGAGGTCCTGAACCTTCAGAATCGATTTGTCGCCGAACGAAGCCTGTTGGCCAACCGACCGCGCGGAGGCCAACGCGACAACGTCATCGGCCGGGAAATTTCTCTCGGCCAGGATCTGCAACATTTCGCGACCGACGTTACCGGTCGCGCCGACGACGGCGACTCTGTAGCCCATGACGATATTGCGCTAGGCGTGCGCTCTCCGCTGATTGAGGGACGGTGGGAGATACGCTCAAGGCCGCACTTTGGCAAGAAAGCGGAAGCTCCTTCAGGCCCGCTGCCTCTCCGTCGTCGCGATCCAGATCCCGGCAAATACGGCGACCAGGCCAATCACCAGGTTGAGCGTAAAAGGCTCGCCAACGAGCTGTGTCGCCAGCAGCCCTGCGGCGATCGGGTTCACGGTCATCGTGGTCGCCACCCGGGTCGGCGTTGTCCGCTCGAGTGCCAGCACCCACAGGATGAACGCCAGCGCGCCGCCGAAAACGCCGAGATAGACACCCGCGATCCACTGCGGTGCCGCGAAGGTGCCAAGCACCGCAATGCCGCCGGTCAGCGTCCCCACAAGGATGAGCGCCGCAGCCCCCGACCCCATACCGACGGCAAGGAAGCCAAGGGCACTCGATCTCTGGATGAACGGGCGTGACCAGACATTGTATGCCGACATGCACAGCACCGCGCCCTGCATGATCAGCTCGCCGCGCCAGGCCCCGGCGGGCGCCGCCGCAAGGCCGGAGGCAAGGGCGGCGAAGACTCCCAAGATCGCAATACCGACGCCGATCGATTTGCGCCCAGTCAGCGGCTCGACGCCAAACAGGGCGCCGACGAGCATGGTCTGCAGCGGCAAGGTCGACAGCGCGAGACTGGCCCGGGCCGCCGTCGTGTAGCCGATCGCGATATTGTAGAGGACGAAGAATACCCCGAAGAAGCAGAACCCGAGGGCAGCCACCGGAAGCCAGTCGCTGCGGCTCGGCCATCGCGCCCGCAGAAGCAATGCCGCCGGCAGGACGCAGAGAAAGCCGATACCCCAGCGCAGGATGGCGAGCGTGATCGGATCGGCATCGGTGACGAGGTAGCGGGTCACGGCGGCGGCCGTGCCGCCGAGCATGCTTGAGATCACAGCGAGCAGTACGCCCAGTCGTTCGCTCACCCGCGTCTCCCCGCGTCTCCGTTGTGCCTGCTTCCAGCCTGTACCATCCTGTCGAACGGCACCGATGCGGCAACTACCTGGAAGGTACTCCTCATGCTCAAGCAACCGAGCTTTGCCTCCAGGCTTCGCTGGTGGCGCGATCACAAAGGGCTGTCACAACTCGAATTGGCGGGGCGGGCGGAAATTTCCCAGCGTCATCTCAGCTTCCTGGAACTGGATCGCGCCGCGCCCAGCCGCGAGATGGTGATGCGTCTTGCGGTGGCGCTCGACATCCCGCTCAGGCAGCACAACGCGTTGCTGGTTGCCGCCGGATACGCCGCCGTGTGGCGTCAGACCGATCTGGCCGCACCCGAGCTTGCCCAGGTCCAGCAGGCGCTCGATTACATGCTGGCCCAGCAGGAGCCCTTTCCCGCAGTCGCCGTCGACCGCCACTGGAATCTGCTAAAAGCCAATGCCGGCGCGGGGCGCCTGGTCGAATTCCTGGTCGGTCCCCTGGCGCCCGGTGCGGCGATCAACATGGCCGACGCGCTGGTCGCGCCCGATGTGTTGCGGCCGCATCTCGTCAACTGGGCGGATGTAACCCGCTACTTCATCCGCAGCGTCGAAGCCGATGCCGCCGCCGATGGTACCGCCGAAACGGCGGCGCTGCTCGACAGGCTGATGGCCTATGAGGGCGTGCGGGCTGCCCTCAAGCGACACTCATCCGAACCGGCCGGCATTCCGATTCTTCCCATGCATTTCCGCAAGGGCGACACCGACCTGCGCTTGTTCACGACCTTGGCAACCCTGGGCACGCCGCAGGACATCACACTGCAGGAGCTTCGCGTCGAGAGCTTTTTCCCGATGGACGACGGCACTGCAAAGACGCTGCGGGCGTGGGCGCGTTGACGGCAGCCGCTACTCCGCCGAAGCGCCGGACGCCTTGATGATGGGGAGCCACAGGGCGAGATCGTCCCGGACCAGCTTCTGCGCCGCCGCCGGCGGACCCGGCGGCAGCATTTCGATCCCCTGGGCCAGCATCTTCTCGCGGATCTGCGGCAACTGGCCGATCCGGTTGATCTCGGTGTTGAGCCTGGCGATCACGGGCTCGGGCACGTTGGCCGGCACCGCGAACCCCATCCAGGTGTTCACGACGTAGTCCTTGACCCCCGATTCGATCATCGTCGGTACGTCGGGCAGGAGGTCGGACCGCTTCTCGCTGGTGACGGCCAGAGGCTTCAGCTTGCCGCCCTTGATCAATCCGATCACCGTCGGCGTGTTGAAGAGACCCATCGTCACCTCGCCGTTCGCGACGGCCTGGATGCCCGCAGGCGTCGCACGATAGGGCACGTGCTGCAGCTTCACGCCGGTGCGCAGCTCGAGCAGGACGCCCGACATGTGATGGCTGGTGCCGACGCCGCCCGAGGAATAGGTGAGCTCGCCCGGCTTGGCGCGCGCCTGCGCCAGCACGTCGGCCACGGTCTTGGCCGGGTTGTCCGGATTCACGATCATGACGTTGGAGACGCCACCGCTTACGGCAACCAGCGCCAGGTCCTTCTGCGAGTCGTATCCCGGCGTCTTGTAGAGGCCCATGTTGAAGACCATCGTCCCCTGGGAGACCAGGACCATCGTGTAGCCATCGGCCGGCGCGCGCGCGGCCTCGGCGGTGGCGATGGTGCCGCCGGCCCCGGTCTTGTTGTCGACGACCACGGTCTGGCCCAGCGCCTTGCCCAGTTCGTCGGCGAAGAGGCGGGCGACAATGTCGGCCGTGGCGCCCGGCGCCAGAGGCACGATCATCCGGATCGGCTTGGCGGGCCAGGCCTGGGCCATCGCCGCGCCCGAGAATGCGATCAGCATCGCGGCGAGCAGGATTCTCTTCATCACGACCATGGCGCTTCTCCTAGAGTCCGACCGATTCGGCGACCAGCTTCGCCAGTCTCTTACGCAGGCTAGCCACCGTATCGCGTTCCGCGCGGCGGCCGATCAGGTTGTGCATTTCGTAGGGATCTTTCTTGAGATCGTAGAGTTCGTCGCATTCCACGCCGTCGAGCGATTTCTGCGTCCAGTGGATGTACTTGTAGCGCCGCGTGCGGATCGCCTTGTAGCTCATGCCGATCAGCCACGGCATGGCATTCTCGCTGAAGTATTCGCACAGGAAGGATTTGCGCCAACCCTTGGGCTTGTTGCCTTTGGATTTGCCAACTTGGGCGAGCGGCCGCAACGACAGGCCCTGCATGGTCTCGAAGTCCGCAGCCTTGCCGCCCGCGAGATCGATCACGGTGGGCGCGATGTCGATCGACGCCACCAGATCGTCGTTCACGGCGCCCGGCTTGAACCACGCGGGATAGCGGATCAGGAACGGCGACTTGATGCCTTCCTCGTAGGCGAAGCGGCGCTCCGGCCCCAGCCCGTGCTCGCCGAAGAAATAGCCGTTGTCGCCCAGGAACAGGATGAAGGTGTTGTCGAGCTGGCCGGTCTCCTCCAGCGCCTTGAAGACATCGCCCATGCCCTCGTCGACCGACGCCATCATGGCGGCGCGCAACCGGATCTCCTCGTCGGTGCCGGCCAGGATGCCGTCGAGCAGCTTGCGCGAGGCCTCGTTGACGCGAAGTTCGTGGGCCTCCTTCCAGGCCGGCTTGTCCTTCACCACGTCCGCCGCCGGCAGCACGTTCGGCCGGCGCGGGAAGGGCTCGCCCCTGTAGAGATCGGCGTGGCGCGGTGCGGGCCGGTAACCGCCATCAGTGAAATCGATGGTGCCGTCCGCCGCCTGATAGGCGTCGGGGTGCACTGCCTTGTGGGCGAAGAACAGCGCGAAGGGCTTGTCGCGCTCCTTGCGCAGAAAATCGACGGCGTGGCCGTTCAGGAGATCAGTGATGTAGCCTTGGTATTGCCGCTCATCGCCGTCGATGTTGAGGATCGGATCGACGATCGAGCCGTGGCCGGGGAAGCTCACCCATCGGTCGTAGCCCGGCCGCGGGCCGCCGGAATTGCCCATGTGCCATTTGCCGACATGGGCGGTCTCGTAGCCCAGCCGCTGCAGGATGACATGATAGTTGGGCAGGCGATGGCTGTGGCCGTCGCGCGCCACGTTGTCGATGATGCCATGCCGGCTCGCATACTGGCCGGTGACGATCGAGGCGCGATTGGGCGAGCAGAGCGGCGTCGGGTGGAACGCCGAGGTGAACATCGCGCCTTCGTGGCCGACGCGGTCGATATGCGGCGTCTTCATGTAGGGATGACCGCAGATGCCGAGCTCGTCGAATCTGAGATCGTCGATCAGCACGATCAGGATGTTGGGTTTACGCTTCCTTGCCACGATCATTTCCCCCAAGCACGCCGCGTGCCGGAACGCACGCTAGCGGTCGGTCTTGACGGACGCCAGAGGCTCGCGCCCATATCGAGGCAAAAGGGGATCCTCAATGACCGAAACTGCCCTGCCCTTGGCGGGTTTGCGCGTACTGGACATCAGCTCGTTCATCGCCGCACCGGCCGCGGCCGTGGTGCTGGGCGACTGGGGCGCCGACGTGATCAAGGTCGAAGGACCCGATGGCGATCCCAACCGCCGGATCATGCACGATTCGTCGAACTATCCGAAAAGCCCGGTCAACTATCCCTGGCAGATGGATTCGCGCAACAAGCGCTCGATCGTGCTCGACCTCAAGCAGGCCGACGCCCGCGCCGCGCTCGACAAACTGATCGCAAAGTCCGACATCCTGATCTGCAACTTCCCACCACCGGTGCGCGACAAGCTGCGGCTCGCCTACGACGACGTGAAGAAGGTCAACCCGAAGCTGATCTATGCTTCCCTCACCGGCTACGGCGAGAGCGGCCCCGACCGCGACCGGCCGGGCTTCGACGCCACCGCCTACTTCGCCCGTT